>ENA-UOJC01000932-UOJC01000932.1-human-gut-metagenome-genome-assembly--contig:-C104-NODE-932-length-44544-cov-11.646047_pt1 | contig 44544 bp, 48 predicted proteins | sample MGYA00242339_ERZ723886 | MGnify/ENA metagenome assembly ERZ723886 | reverse complement strand
CGGTTCCGCAACTGTATCCTGTACATTGTTCTCCACACTTCAGTATGCAGCAGCAACCCGTCTTGGTCTGGCTCCAATGCTGATCTTGGCTATGCAGGTTATGGGTGGCGCTATGGGTAACATGGTATGTGTAAACAATATCGTTTCCGCATGTGCAACTTGCGGTACGATCGGTGCAGAAGGCCGTCTGATGCGTTCCAACGTAGTTCCTTGTCTGATCTACGCAGCATTAACTATTTTGATTCTTGGCGGTTTGATTCTTTCTGGATTTAATCCGATTGCATAAGTAAGATACATAAGAAGGTCTCCGAAGATGTGATGCTTCGGGGACCTTCTTTTTGATCAGGGAATTTGCTGCGTTGAAGTGGTGCGGTGTTGACAATTATTGGATTTAATGCAGAACGACGGGTTGATTCGTATTTTGTCCTGATAAAAAACCGCTGAACAGGTGGGGGTCTCTACATAGGGAACGCACACAGGTTACAGCGGTTTTTCTGTCTTTATTATTTTAACTCGAGGATTTTTTCAGCAATCCGTGCAGCATCTTCGATACAGCCTGGACAGGAACGGAGGACGTTTCCTGTCTCAACACCCTTTAAGTCACAGCAGGCAATAGCTCCGTTTTTTTCCTGGAATTCTTTAACGATAGCTGCAGAGAGTTTATAAGTTGCAGCTTTTGAGTTTGGCTGTTCCAGATTGGCAGTGCTGTTTTTAAAACCGGCCAGAAGGACTGCTCCGGCAATGGCGCCGCAGGTGCCGTGCATTCCGCCCATACCAAGGCCGAAAGCTTCTCCGGCTTTAAACATGGTTTCTTCATCAACGCCGACCAGATCGCAGAAAGCGCAGGCGACGGATTGGCAGCAATTGTAGTTTTTATCATGATTTACCAATGCTTTGGAAATTCTGTCTGACATAGTTATTTCTCCTTTGTGTACATTACAGATTTTTTGATATCCTCTGCCGTAGCTTCATCGGTCAGCAGGCTGATCAGTGCGGCAGCAAATTCGATGGCAGTGCCAAGTCCGCGGCTTGTGATAATATGTCCATCGATTACAGCCTCATCCGTTACATGGACAGCCTCAATCAAATCTTTCTCGAAGCCCGGATAGCAGGTTGCCTTCCGGCCTTCAAGAAAGCCCAGGTGGCCGAGAACCATCGGCGCGGCACAGATAGCGCCAATATATTTACCTTTGTCATAAAAATCCCTTAATAAAGCTTTCAGCGGCTCACAGGCGTTCAGGTTGCAGGTCCCCGGAGCGCCGCCCGGCAGTACAAGCATCTCTGTGTCTGAAAAATCCATATCGGCAAAACGGCTGTCGGCTGTAATGTGAATACCGTGTGCACCGGTGATTTCCAGCGTGTCGCCGATGGAAACGATGCTGATCGGGATATCGGCACGGCGCATCAGGTCAACAACGGTTAAACCTTCGATTTCTTCAAGACCAGGAGCGAAAAAAATACAAACTCGACTCATATTGCGTCACCTTCTTTCAAACGTATTTCTAAGTGACCCTATTATACTATAGATTCGCTGATTTTGAAATAGAGAAAAGTGTTTACCAGAACTTCGTAAAATGCTATAATATAGGATAAGTTGCTTTTACCTATATTGAGAATATTCAGAAAAAAGAGGTAAGATAATGAGAAATGATGTGGAAATCAAAGGGCGTTTGAAATGGTACCTGAGATGGCCGATTATATTGAATATCATCGTCGGGATTATGACGCTGGGGGTCACGGTGATCGACCATAAGGCCGGCGCTTTGATGGGCGTGTTCTTTTTGGTACATCTGATATTTTCTGTGGTGGTATCCTTCTATTCCAAACCGGCGATCACGGAAGAACTGATCAATTTCGGACTTCAATATGGTCAGGTACAGAAAAAACTGCTTCATGAACTGGAGGTGCCTTACGGAGTTCTTGATGGTACGGGAAAACTGATGTGGGAAAACGAGGCGTTGACCCAACTGATCGGCAATCTGGCTGTCCGGAAGAATATTCAGAGTATTTTCCCGTCTCTGGATCTTCAGAAGATTTTGAACATGGAAGAAAAATGCTATTTGGAAATTGTCCATGAAGAGCGGGTATACCGGACCGAATTCTGCCGGATGCATGTAGAAGATTTTGCCGAGCATAATGACCTGGTTGGTTTTGATCATCCGGAGAATCTTCTGATTGCCATGTTTATGTTTGATGAAACGGATATACGCCGTTACATTCGGGAGAATCAGGAGCAGAAGCTTGTTGCAGGTATTATTTTTATTGATAATTTTGAGGAGGCCATGAACAGCACCGAGGAAGTCCGGCGGTCCCTTCTGGCTGCTTTGATTGAACGAAAAATCACGAAATATATGCAGTCTTATGATGCGATCATTACTAAAGTAGAAAAAGACAGGTATACCTTCGTGGTGAATCATAAACATATGGCGGCCATTCAGTCCAGCCGTTTTTCTATTCTGGATGAAGTTCGGGAGATTAACATCGGTAATGAGATGTCTGTGACGATGTGTATCGGTGTTGGTATGAATGCCATTTCCTACGGACAGTCCTATACGTGGGCGCAGAACGCCATTGATTTGGCTCTGGGCCGCGGCGGTGATCAGGCCGTTGTCAAGGCCGGAGATAAGATTTCTTATTACGGCGGCAAGACGAAGCAGGTGGAAAAGGGAACTCGTGTGAAAGCCCGTGTTAAGGCCCATGCCCTAAAACAGATTATTCTTGGTAAAGACCAGGTGATCATTATGGGGCATAAGATTGGCGACGTGGATTCATTTGGTTCGGCCATCGGCGTATACCGGGCGGCAAAATCCCTGAATAAACCGGCTCATATTGTTATCAATGAGATTACAACGTCGGTGCGCCCGATCATAAATAATTTTAAAAACAATCCGGATTACGAACCAGATATGTTTTTGCGTAGCAGTGAAGCGGCTGCCATTATGAATATGGAGACAGCTCTTGTTGTTGTGGATGTAAACCGTCCGTCTTATACGGAAGGTCCGGAACTTTTGAACCGAACGAAAACGGTGGTTATCCTGGATCATCACCGTCAGAGCAGTGAGTCCATTGAAAGCCCTGTATTGTCTTATATTGAGCCGTATGCATCCTCGGCCTGTGAAATGGTTGCCGAGATCTTGCAGTACATTACAGATGGTGTGAAGCTTCGTCCGATTGAAGCGGATGCCATGTTTGCCGGGCTGATGATCGATACAAATAATTTTTCAAGTAAAACAGGTGTGCGGACCTTTGAAGCAGCCGCTTTCTTAAAAAAGAGTGGTGCGGATATTACCCGTGTCCATCTGGCTTTCAGAGACAGTATGGAAATTTATCGGGCACGGGCAGAAGCGGTACGTCATGCGGAAATGGACAATGATATGGCCTATGCAGCCTGTCCGGCGGAAGGTTTGGAGAGTCCGACTATCGTTGGCGCTCAGGTGGCAAACGAACTTTTGAATATTACAGGAATTAAGGCGTCCTTTGTATTTACCCGTGTGAAGGAAACGATTTACGTCAGCGCCCGTTCAATGGAGGGTGAGGATGGAATTAATGTTCAGCTCGTTATGGAGCGGATTGGCGGCGGCGGTCACAGTACCATTGCCGGTGCCCAGCTTCAAAATATGACCGAAGCCCAGGGAATGGAGCTTGTGAAGCGGACAATAGCCAGTATGAAGAAAGAAGGAGCGATATAGATGAAAGTTATTTTATTGGAAGATGTGAAAAGCCTTGGAAAAAAAGGCGAACTTGTGGAAGTCAATGAAGGCTATGCAAGAAACTTTATTTTAAAGAAAAAACTTGGTCTGGAAGCAACAGCCAAGAACATGAATGATCTGAAACTGAAAAAGGCCAATGAAGAGAAGGTGGCTAAAGAGCAGTTGGAAGCCGCCAAAGTATTTGCTGAGGAGCTGAAGGAAAAAGTTGTTACAGTGTCGATCAAGACCGGTGAAGGCGGCCGTGTATTTGGTTCCGTTTCCACAAAGGAAATCGCATCGGCAGCCAAAGCTCAGTTAAATCTGGATATCGATAAGAAAAAGTTGAATCTGCAGGAGCCAATCCGTATGGTCGGTACGGTTATCGTGCCATATAAGGTACATCCAAAGGTAACAGCAGAATTGAAAGTGAAGGTTGTGGAGGCCTGATATGGCGATGGATGAAGCGTTGATCAAGAGAATATTACCCCATAGTGATGAGGCGGAGCGGGCCGTCATTGGCTCGATGTTGATGGACGCGGATGCCATTGTGACCGCCTCGGAAATAATCACCAGCGATGATTTTTATCAGAGACAATATGGAATTCTCTTTGATGTGATGACGGAGCTGTACGGGGAGGATAAGCCGGTAGATCTGGTGACGCTGCAGGAACGTCTGAAAAATAAGGATGTGCCGCCGGAGCTGACCAGCGTGGAATTTATCAGCGGTATTTTAAATGATGTACCGACGTCGGCCAATGTCAAGCATTATGCGGAAACTGTGGCAGAAAAGGCCCTTCTGCGCCGGATGATACGGGCGAATGAAGAGATCGCAAATACTTGCTATCTTGGAAAGGAGCCGCTGGATCAGATCCTTGAGGATACGGAAAAGAAAATCTTTGATTTGCTCCAGAAGAAAAGTTCCGACGATTTTGTACCAATTCGGGATGTGGTCTTAAGTGTTATTGACAAGATTGAACTGGCAGCGAAGCATAAAGGGACAGTGACCGGACTGGCTACCGGATTTTATGATCTGGATTATAAAACCTCCGGATTTCAGCCTTCCGATTTGATTCTTGTGGCTGCTCGTCCGTCTATGGGAAAAACGGCTTTTGTCCTGAATCTGGCCCAGTATATTGCGGTAAAAAATAAAGTGCCGACGGCTATTTTCAGTTTGGAAATGTCAAAGGATCAGTTGGTTAACCGTTTGCTCTCCATGGAGTCCAAGGTGGATTCTCAGTTGATCCGAACCGGTAACCTGAGCGCCAACGACTGGGAAAAGCTCATCGAAAGCGCCGGGGATATCAGTAAGGCGCCGCTGATCATTGATGATACCCCTGGAATCTCGATTTCGGAGCTTCGTTCCAAATGTCGGAAGTTCAAGCTTGAAAATGATTTGGGGCTGGTCATTATTGATTATTTACAGCTTATGAGCGGCGGCAGTAAACGGACGGATTCGAGACAGCAGGAGATTTCCGAAATTTCCCGTTCCTTAAAGGCTTTAGCCAGAGAGATTAATGCACCGGTCATTGCCTTGTCCCAGCTTTCACGAGCCTGTGAGACCCGGCCGGACCATCGGCCGATTTTATCCGACTTACGTGAATCCGGAGCAATCGAGCAGGATGCCGATGTGGTAATGTTCATCTACAGGGATGATTACTATAATAAAGATACAGATAAGAAAAATATTTCTGAGATTATCATCGCTAAACAGCGTAATGGCCCGATTGGTACGGTGGAACTGGTTTGGCTTCCGAACTACACCAAGTTTGCGAATAAATCAAAGAAATAAAATAACGCATATTTCGGCGTATATTAAGCCGGTCACGAATATTGTGACCGGTTTTTTTATTTTTCGAATAGGCTGTGTCGACAAGTTGTTAGGGGATAAAATTGAAATATTTTAGGGGTTTGCTATAATTTGATTGTTAGATAACGAGAAGGTTGAGTGGAGGTATTCTATGGAAGAGATGCGATACACAATATCAGATGCAGCGAAGATGGTAAAAGTTGAATCCCATGTACTTCGGTACTGGGAGGACGAGCTGTCACTGGACATACCAAGGAATGAAATGGGCCATCGTTATTATACACAGCGGGAAATCGATGTATTTTGCCAGATACGGGCGTTAAAAGACAGAGGATTTCAGTTGAAAGCGATAAAAGATGTTCTTGAGATTATGTTTGAAGAAGAAAAGGGTACAAATATTATTTCTTTGGACAATGTACGGCAAAATTTTGCCGAGTCTGAAGAAAAAACAAAAAAACTTGAAGAAAAGGCACAGAGGACAGGAGAGAAGGTTCAGAAGATTGAGGAGAAAAAGGAAAAGCCAGAAGAGAAAAATGTGAAAGAAACAGCAGCGGCAGAATTGGCAGAAGTACAGAGCGTTGAAGCTCCGGCGGTTGTCAGCGTCAGTCCGGCTGAGAAGATGAGTCATTTTAAATACATAATGGATGGTATCGTGTCTCAGGCGCTTCAGGCGAATAATTTGAAACTGGAGGAGTCCATTGCACGTCAGGTAACAGAACGTCTTCTGGGGGAAATGGATGCCATAGAACAGGAGAGAGAGCAGCGGGAAGAAATGCGGTTCAGAAAGCTGGATGAAGCCATTCGGGGACGCCAGAGGGGTTACCAGGAGGCCGCGGCAGCGAAACTTCCGCCATATACACCGACGAAGATGAATAAACGGCGTTTTGGCCTGTTCCGGCGCTGAAGCAGTATTTGCAAAAAAAGAAAGTGCTTTGGGAAAACCCAAAGCACTTTGCTTTTTATAATTTTTTAAATTAGTCAGCCTGAGAAATAGCACCTGTTGGGCATGTACCTGCACAAGTACCGCAATCGATGCAGTCATCAGCTTTGATTTCGTATTTTCCATCGCCTTCAACGATAGCGCCTACTGGACATTCGCCAGCGCAAGCACCACAGGAAACACAATCAGAAGAAATTACATATGCCATGATAGTTACCTCCTTATAAGTATGAATATAAATCAAATAGTACTGTTAAGTTGTACGGTCTTATTGTAATACAAAAGGGCCCGGTTAGACAAGCATAACATAGCGCTTCAATGATATAATTTATCATTTAGCAAATAATATTGAAAAAATTTGGAAAATTACCTGAGATTCGCCTGGGACTTGCAAAGCTGGAAATAATGTATTATAATAAGCAATGATTAAAATTTCAGAAGGAGGACTTTGAAATGGCACAGGTAACAAAAGATACTATGATTGGCGATTTATTAAGAATCGACGCAGGTGTAGCGCCTATTTTGATGAGCATTGGTATGCATTGTCTGGGTTGTCCGTCTTCTCAGGGAGAAACCATCGCAGAAGCAGCAATGGTTCATGGTATTGATCCGGCAGCGTTAGTTGCAGAAATTAATAACTTCCTTGAAAAGAATAACAAATAGGGTTCAATAGAAGTAAAAAACAGCGGGAAGAAAAACTTCTCGCTGTTTTTGTTTTTGCTACAGATTCGCCAGCTTTTGGATAGCCTTATTTTTTATCATGATCGTAAAATGTTCGTTGTAGTAAGCTACGGAAGCCGCGGCCGCCGGAACACATTCACCGTATTCGGTAGCAATATTGCAGACTTTGTTGAACAAATGAGGTGAGGCCTTTCCCTTCGTAAGAACAAGGTAAAAACTGCCGGATTTCGAATCTTTGTATAAGGTGTTGGAGCTGCGGTATTTTGGATGAATAACATCGGCAAACCGGCAGACATCTTCGAGATTCCGGAAGATAAACACTTTTGTCATTTCAATTGAAGGGGCACCTTCACCAGCTTTTGGCTTTGTGCCGGACGGCAGCGGAATTTTGGATTCTCCGGAAGAAATCTCTTTAACGATCAATTCCTCACTGATTTTTTTAAACAAGTCCAGAATATCTGCCGCGCTGCGATAGCCGGAAAGATTATCGTCGGATTCTTCTTCGGAATCCGGTGAGTCGTCATCCAGGGATATGTTCGCCGGAGAAAATTTGGAAAAGCGGGTATCCAGTTCCTCAGGGTCTTCAACCTTGGTTACGATTAAAATAATGCATTCATTGGATACGGGAATAGCTTCGATGACTAATGGAATATCGTTTGCTTCAAATCCCACTTCCGTAGAAGCCTGAATCATCATATCACGGAACAGCCGTTTGGCTTTATCAGAACCATAAGCAAGTTCACTCAACTTAATCTCACGGTTTACTAAATCTTCTTTATTCAGTGTACAGCGAATCTGATTTTCATTAAGTCGCTCAATCTTCATAGAAATCACTCCTTTAATGTAGGATTGAGGTTACCTACAGTATACCTACAGCAGCAGAAACTGTAAAGAGATTAAAATATTAAATTTTAAGAAATATTTGTCGAAGCCTTGCAATTGCTGCCTGTTTTTTCTTTTGGTATAATAAAATATATAAGATTTCTAAGGTAATGTGCCTGACTTCCAAATCCATTTCAAAAAAATCTTTATTTTCCCATTATGTGAATTTCGGTGATAAAAAATGCCTGGCAGTATTATACTTAGCTAGTCTTATTATATGTCAAATGTGGGATATCATTACATATTTTGGGCCTGCATCTCCTTAAAAGTGGGTAAGATTTCCATAAACATTTGCCTGATAGACTCCAATGTAGTATAATCTTAAATATAATCTGCATAGGAGTCTATCAATATGGAAAAACAAGAGATAAAGAGTTATCCGAAAAAAAGACATCCGGTGATGGGATGGATTTTTTATGGCGCGGCAATTTTTATAGGGATTGCCATTATTTGCGGATTGCTTTTTTTGAGAAATCCATTTATGATACCGACGGTGGATGCTTCGGATGAAACAGTATCCTGGCAGCCGGAGGCCGGACAGAAATATGTTCGGGTCAGTCATATGGATTTGAGGTTTACAGGGTTTTATACGGTGGATGCCAATGAGGTGATTCGTGGTTATTATTATATTGGTTCTATCGGAGAACAGTCGTGGTTCGTAGAAATTCCGGCAGAAACAGATGATGCAGGTCTTTCTCAGGCGATGCCGGATTTGGTTGATATGGAATTTACAGCACAGATATCAACGGATGTATCGGTACTCGCAAAAGCGGCAGACAGTGAAGGTATGACATCGGAAGCTTACCTTGAAAACTATAATATTTCTGATAGAGTTCTATTGACATACGATACACACCGGGAGGCGGACATTCTTTATTACGCGATTGCAGTTTTAGCGATGCTCGGTTGTTTTGTGGCGGGCAGATTGGTTATCCACGAAATATAAAAACCAAAAAGGAAGGTTAGGTTAAAGCACATGAATAAGATAAGAAGAATTATAGGAATGCTTTTGATTTCTGTAGGACTCCTCTGTATTCTTGGCGGATGTGGCATAGTTGATGATTTTCGTTCAGAGAAGGACTTGGTGGATTATAATACCACCTATGGCGTTTCCGATGGGGAGTATACGATTACTCTCAATAATGTGATGCTGGATAAGAAAGCGATCGATGATGGAGCCGGTAATGTCTATATGGATGTGAACACGGCAAATCAGTATTATAATTCCAGAATTTACTGGCAGGCGGATGAGAATATAATTCTGTATGCGACGCCGGAGGGAATGGCAGAGTATACACCGGATTCTACGTCTTACACAGTAGGAATGGTCTCTGCAACAAGCGATATTCCTGTGGTGATCAATCGAAATGGAATGCTTTATGTTTCACTGAATTTTCTGAAAGAAAATACGAAGATGGACAGTGCCGTGTATACCGATCCGAATCGGGTAGTTACACGGACAAAATGGGGGGAGGCTTACACAACGACGGTAAGCGGCAAGAAGGCTGTTATTCGTTATCAGGGCGGCATAAAAAGTCCTGTTTTCAGGGATCTCGAAAAGGGCGAGAGAGTCTATGTTCTGGATGATGGCAGCGGTGATGAATGGGCTCAGGTAGTAACTGAGGACGGATATAATGGCTGGGTCAAAAATGAAGACCTGGAAACGCCGTCCATGACGACATTGACCGAGCCGAATTTCACAGAACCGGTATTTACGAATATTTCTAAAAATTATAAGATTAATCTGGCCTGGCATGGCGTTTACAGTGAATCGGCCAACGAAGAACTGGAGCAGATTCTTTCCGAAACACCGGGAATTAATACCATTAGTCCACGGTGGTTCTATTTTGAAAATACGAACGGCGATTTGACAACGCTTGGCAGTACAGATTATGTAAACAAAGCCCATGCTGCCGGCATTGAAGTCTGGGCGATGTTCTCCAACGAGTTTACCAATTTTGATGGTGAGATGACGGATGAAATTTTGTCGTCCCGGGCAAAGCGCCAGTATGTTCTGGATCAATTGTCAGTCTATATTGATACTTATGGACTGGATGGCATCAATCTGGATTTTGAGATGATCAGTGAATCCGGAGCGGACAATTATATTCAGTTTGTTCGTGAATTATCGGCATTGTGCCGGGAAAAGGGTATTGTATTCTCCATTGACAATTATACGCCGATGTACTGGAGACATTATAATCATAATGAAGAGGGTATCTTTGCTGATTATATTATTATCATGGGGTATGATGAGCATCACAGCACTTCTGAGGTGGCAGGCTCTGTGTCTTCAATGAGCTTTGCGCGTCAGGGTATTGAAGACATGCTGGAAATGGTGCCAAAGGAAAAAGTCATCAATGCAATTCCTCTGTATACCCGTGTTTGGGCGACAGATTCCAATGGATGGGTTGAATCTTTCAGTGCCGGTATGACAGAGGCTTATGGTTATCTTGAAAGTCACGGTGTAACGCCGACTTATGATGAAACAACGGGACAGAATTACGGGCAGTATACTTCGGAAGTAGATGGACGTCTCTATCAGATTTGGTTAGAAGATGATACTTCTATCCGAAGCCGTATGGCTATGATTCAGGAATACGATCTGGCTGGAGTTGCCAGCTGGCGTATCGGCTGGGAAAGCGGTCCTGAAATCTGGCAGATTATTGCAAGTTACTTAAATTAGCGATTATCGACAATCAGCATATTCAGCTTCTTCCAACGCTTCAGATCCTGGGGCGTGAGAAGAAGCTGTTTTTTTAATGTTTCATCGGCTTTTTGCGGTTTCAGTGCGACGAGACATTTAAAGGCGCAAGGCCTGAAATCTATGCTTGAAATGACGCATAGAAGGCCGTCACTAAAGTCTCTGGCTTCCAGTGGGTTAAAGATATAAAGTAAGTCCTCTTCCAGAGTATTAATCTGATTTACAAAAGAAAAACGAATGAGCATGTCGCTGTATAATACATTTCCAGGCCGGAAGTGCGGTCGGCGTGGGAAATATCTGGCGTTTTCCGTATTTGGCGGCCCAGGATGGCGGTGGCTTATTTTTACTGGTTTATTTGATTCTTGTGTTGACTTTTGGCTTTACGCTGTTGACTACGGATATTTCCATCGGACGGCGTACAAAGACAAATGCGTTGAATGCTTTTGGAAAGATGCATCCGAAATGGGGTTTTTTAGGGAAACTGACTTTTTTAGTTCCGGCCTTTATTATGACTTACTATACAGTCATTGGCGGTTGGGTGACTAAATATTTATTGGTTTATATAACCGGAGGCGGAGCTGAAGCCGCCCAGGATGGTTATTTTACATCCTTTATCACATCAAAGGCTTCACCGATTGTCCTGATGCTCGTTTTTCTTGCAGTGACAGCCTTTGTTGTATATTGCGGCGTGGAAAAGGGCGTTGAGCGTTGTTCGAAACTGGTTATGCCTGGCCTGATTGTCATGGTCATGGGTATTGCCGTTTTTTCGTTGGTGCTTAGTCACACGAATGATGACGGAATCACACGGACAGGCTTACAGGGACTTGCAGTATATGTAATTCCGAATTTTGAAGGGATGACTTTTGGAAGATTTTTGAAGATTTTATTGGATGCAATGAGTCAGTTATTTTTCTCGCTGAGTGTTTCCATGGGTATTATGATCACTTATGGCTCTTATGTGGATAAAGATGTCAACCTTAGTAAAGCGATTGCTCAGATTGAATTTTTTGACACAGGCGTGGCTTTCCTTGCCGAAAGTATTTGCTGCGATGGGAGGCGCAGGACGTATTGTGGGAACCGTTTTCTTTCTCATGGTTGCTGTTGCGGCATTAACTTCCTGCGTATCCATTATGTAGACTTTGGTGGCTAATTGTATGGAACTCTTTCATGCTGACAGAAAGAAAGTAAGTCTTATTATTGCGGTCTTATCTGCCGTTGCTGCGGCAATTATTTGTCTTGGTTATAATGTATTTTATTTTGAATTACAATTGCCGAATGGCCAGACAGGACAGATTCTCGATGTGATGGATTATATCAGTAATAGTTTTCTCATGCCATTGATTTCTCTGTTCACCTGTATTTTAGTTGGCTGGATTGTAAAACCCCAGTGGATCATTGATGAAGTGGAATCCAGCGGTTATCCATTCCGGCGGAAACATTTATATGTGTTCATGATTTGATATGTGACACCGATTATTATGGCTGTTTTATTTATTCAGTCTGTTATAGGAATATGATCTTCTGTAGTGCAAAAGGGAAAATATTACTCCAGTCTTGCGAATTGTCAGCAGATATGCTACAATAAAACAAAGAGAACAACCGCCCACAAAAGTGGTTGACCTCGTAAATAAGTTGGTAAGAATACCATCCTCGCTACTTGGGCAAAAGTTTAGAGGGTGGTTTTCTTATGCTCTAAAACTTTAGTGACAAATCATATAAATGAATGTCAGTAATGCTAAAAGGAACATGCCAAAGGCCATCAGGTCTTTAAAGTCAAAATGTTTCATCAGCATCACCCCCATCCTATGTAGAATGAGGCCATACCACCCTGTACTGCGGTTGTTCTATTCTAAATTTTATCATATTGTGAAGATATATCACTCACAATCCATCGACAAATTTTGCGTTATAAATAGAAAGCAACTTCTTTTCTTTTGGACTTCTACAAAGAATGTTGCATGGAGTTGTTGGATATGCTATAGTAAAACAAAGAGAACAACCGCCCACAAAAGTGGTTGACCTCGTAGTGGATTAGAAAATCCGCCCTTTAACTGGCCAGAGTTTTAAGGGCGGATTTTTCTATGTATAGCTACTTACAAAACGTAAAGACGAATGTAAGCAATGCCAAAAGGAAGAACCCGAAAAGCTGATCCCAGTAAATTTTAAAATTGCTTTAAAAAGAAGTCCCCTTTCCCGTAGAAAGCGTTTCAAGCTTTCCGAGGGAAAGGGGACTTCCGAGTTACTCGTGGCGCAGCGCATCGATTGGATTCAGGTTGGCTGCTTTAATAGAAGGCAGCAGGCCGAAAAGAATACCAATGGCCATAGAGAAGATCACAGAGAATATAATGGCCGGTACGCTGATGGCGGACGGAGTTTGTGAAACTCTGGAAATCACCTGGGCCATGATGATACCAGCCACAACGCCGATGATACCGCCAAGGCTTGTCAATACGGCGGCTTCGGTCAAAAACTGGGCAAGAATGCGGCGCTTTCTGGCGCCAATGGCTTTCTTTAAACCGATTTCCCGGGTACGTTCGGTAACAGATACGAGCATGATATTCATAACGCCGATACCGCCGACAAGAAGGGAAATGCTGGCAATCCAGATTAACTGCTGGTTGGTTGCGGCGCTCAGCTCCTGGAGGTTTTTCGCCTGTTCCAAAAGGTCAGAGGCCTTGTATTTGACATCTGAGGAAGTCACGTAACCGTTCAGCAAGTCGGCACACTTACGTCCGGCGCTGCTCATTTCATCGGTACTGGAAGCCCGAATAATGAGGTTCTGCGGTTCATCGTAATTATAAACGATAGGCCAGGAAGCATCAGGGATAAAGATTATACCGCCGTCACTGCTGGAAGCCATATAATTATAATAGTCTTCCATAGAATTGATCACTGGTTTAAAGGTATTCGATTTTTCGCAAATACCGATCACGGTAAAGGGTTCTCCCTGGATTTCAATGGTCTGATCGATCGGGTCGTTGCCGCCGAAGAGGGAATTATAGGCCGCTGAATCCAAAATAGCGACTTTTCGGAAGTTTTTATAGTCGTCGGCCACAAAGCCGCGTCCCTTCTGCATTTGATATCCACAGGTAGAAAAATATTGGTTGTCAATACCGTAGATTTTTCCGCCGTTTAAGGATGTGTTGTGATAGTAAATGCCCTCGGCATAATTTCTGTTCAGGTAAAGGGAGGCATTTTCCACCCCGTCAACTTCTAAAATGCTTCCACGGATTTCATCGGTGATGATGGGAACTCCCTGAGGAAGGCCATTGTAAGCCGCCTCATATTCCCAGTCATTCTGATAGAGCTTTATTTCCACCGTATTATTTCCGGCTCCGACCAGATTCTGTTTAATCTGCTCGTTTGTTCCCTTGATGGTGGAAACGATGGAAATAATGGCTGCAATACCGATAATAATACCAAGCATGGTAAGGAAGGACCGCATCTTGTGAGACCAGATTCCCTGGATGGAAAGTCTTATATTTTCAAGCATGTTGGAATCCTCCTTTAGTAATAGGAAGGAGAGTCGACTTCTTCGGTTTTAACTCCTTCTTTCACATTTTTTCCATATGGAAATGTAATTAAATCTTCAGTGGTGAGGCCGCTTTTGATTTCCTGATAGTAACCATACATCGTAGCTCCGGCTTCAATCGTCTGCTTTTTCAGCCGTCCCTTTTCATCGGCGATGAAAACAAAATATTCTCCGTTGTCTTCACGGACGTAAGCCTTTGGAATATACAGCTTGGAATTCATGCTGCTTCCGTCGGAAGTTATATTGATGCTGACAGATTGGTTGTTTTTAAAACCGGTGGTTTCGCTTAAGAAAGCGGTAAACGGATAATTGGATGTATTCGGGTTGGCGCCGTAGGAAGAAGCGTTATCCGAGACAGGGTAGTCGGAAATCGAAGTGATTTCGGCTTCAGCCGTCATCCCCGTTTCCATATTGGTGACGGAAATACGCTGCCCAACAGAGATTTCTTCCCGCTTTAATTCATTTACTGTACCTTTCAAATAAAATCCATCCTGGCTGGTAACGGAAATAAATGGGGTGTTCGCATCAATGGCTGCGGCCGGGTCTCCCACAGATTTGATCTGACCGTTCACCGTACTCAAAATGGTTCCGCTGGCAATATCTTTACGCATCTTTTCATATTTAAGAACCGCTTCTTTCCTGTCGATATTCAGGGTTGTTAATTGGTTTTTCTTTTCTGTTAATTGACGGTCTCTGTCCTCGGCAGTAATCCCATTATATGGATTCGTTTCATTTTCGCCGTCTGAAGTAATATCGGAAATCTGAGTATTGTAGTTATACATAAACTCCTCTAGAGTCATTTCATAAAAATCTTCCGGAATATCAAAATTATAGCCGTCCAGGTAAATGCGTTTTCCGATGGATGGAATCTGTAAGAATACGACCAGAGGTTCACCGATTTTACGGCCCGTATTCGTATCCAGACCTTTGATTCGATAGAGGAAATCCGGTGTAATAATGGTTTCCGGTGCACATTTTACGGTATAGATATTCTGGGTGTCGTCTTTTAAAAATAAAACAGTCTGAAGGTCCAGTCGGTAAACGATGGCGTCCGGGTCTGCATTTCCGGTACCAGGTGAAGAAAGGAGCTGATGGCCGTCAGCTTTCATGGAGACTTCCAGACCCTCATCACCTCCGGTATGATCCGGGATATTGTAGCCAATGGCGGCTGTTTCAAGAAAATGGATGTCGCGATTTGCAGCCTGAATCTGAAGATCAATGTTGTCAATGGCGAGGGCCTGCATTTCTAAATCCAAAGTTGCCAGTGTGGTGTCTATGGTCATTAAAGGTGTTCCAACGGAAACCGTATCGCCTTCACTGACAAGGATTTCCTGAATGACCTGATTTTCTGTGATGTAGACATCCTGGGTCAAGTCCGTGGTCACCGTGCCGTAGGAGGAATTATCTTCCCATAATGGAACGGAAATGGCGGAAACCGGACTGACTTCCACACGGGTATTGGCATTTTTATAAATACGGTAGCCTCCGATGCTGACGCAGACGACAGCGACGGCAGCGGCCAGACTAATTGTTATGATCATCGGTTTTTTCATAATCCGGGGCCTCCTTCCCTGTGAGAATACCATCACGGATGATTGCCTGACGTTTGGCGTGGGAGGCAATTTCTGCATCGTGAGTAATCATAATGATAGTAATACCTTCATCGTTGAGTTTTTGGAAAAGCTCCATGACCTGTTCACCGGACGTACTGTCCAGGGCACCGGTCGGTTCATCGGCCAGAAGGATGGTCGGATGGTTGACGATGGCTCTGGCAATGGCAACACGCTGCTGCTGACCACCGGAAAGCTGTGTTGGCTTAAAATGAAGCCGGTCGCCGAGGCCAACCCGTTCCAAAGCTTCTGTGGCTCGTTCAACCCGTTCCTTTTTTGAAATGCCGGCGTAAATCAGCGGTAGATAGACATTTTCCAGTGCAGTCTGCTTCGGCAGAAGATGGAAACTCTGAAATACAAACCCAATATTGTAGAGTCGGGTATCGGATAGCTCATTATCCGAATAAGCCAGGACATCTTTACCGTTCAGATGGTAGGAGCCAGATGTTGGTTTATCAAGGCAGCCGATAATATTCATCAGGGTTGTTTTACCTGAACCGGAGGGGCCCATGATTGCCAGGTATTCACCTTCTTCAACGGAAAGCGAGATATCTTTCAGGATATGGATTTCCATTTTGCCCTGTATATAATCTTTGTAAACATGTTCTAATTCAAGTATCATTTAATCATTTCCTCCATATTGCCGGAACCTTCTATCTCGGAGTTGCCCTGGGAGTCGGTATTGATGCAAGGCATACCTTCAGTTAAGGTGTCTTCTGGAAAGACAATGGAATCTTCCAGAGTAAGTCCTGAGGTGATTTCATATTCGTCCATTGTTTCATCATATTGACCGGTAGTGATCTGGCGCTTTTCCAGTTTGTCATTCTTTCCACACACCCATGCATAGGCATCGTTGCCATCAAATATGAGATAGTAACTGGAAAGCCAAATACCTTCTTTGGTTTCGGTCTGTCCAAGGTCCGGTTCCATAAATACATGTTGGCCGAGCATAAGCATCGCTTCATCCGTCAGTTCCACGTAAAAGTTATAGGAAGAAGACGTAGTATTTGTGTCGCTGTTTGAAGAATAATACATGGAGTCCTGATCGTTTATTGGGTTTTCAGTGTCTATTTCGGTTATTGTGCCCCGCCAAACGATATTTTCATCAATTCTGGAATGGATGAGCATTTCCTGCCCCGTAGAGATGGCGTACATGTTCTGTTCATTGATGGTTCCTTTAATTCGATATTCATTATTTGAAAGAATTGTCATGTAGGACGAATCATTCTCATATCCATAGCCATAGGATGACTGGGAGCCGTCATTGATGGATTTTACAACGCCGTCGATTTCGCTGGTAACTGTGGAATTTTCCAGAGATTTGCGAATCTGATCGATTTCGACACCCTTACTTTTCTGATTGTATTCTGCCCGCTTTACATCATTTTGGGCAGTTAAAATCTGAGTTGTGTATGAAAATGCTTCACTTTCAGGGGCTTTGGCCTTTTCATTTTGAAGCGTTTCAATCTGATTATAAAGGGTGGAAATTTCCGTGGTGATCCGTTCAAGTTCCAGTTCGGCCTCGCTTAATTTCATCTGGATTTCATCTGTATCGTAAGAAAAGAGCGGAGCGCCCTTGGTTACTGCATCGCCCTCCTTTACGAAAACTTCCTTAACATTCTTATCAGAGGCTTTTTGGATTTTTACGGTTTGCTGAGGTTCAACAACGCCGGCGTAGCGGTTTACCGTACCTGTCGATGTACTGGTGAGCATGGACACGGGAGTCGTGTAAGCAACGACACCGTCGGCCGCTGATGATGATTTTCTGAAAACAAAAAACCAGATGCCAATCAGAATAATCAGAATGGCTGCTGCACCGGCAGAAATAAAGATAATTTTTTTCTTTTTAGTCATGTTTTTTTCCTCCAATAAAAAAGTCTATAGATAGAACTATTATATCATAAATCATACAGTATTCGTGGAAAATACTGTCAAAAGAGAAATCTTAAGATTTATGAAAGAAAATCTGAGGAATTGAAATTGAAGAGTTGACAGTAGAAAAATTATATAATATGATTAAGAGTACAAAAAACGAAGATGGAGACAGTAGCTTTATAGGAAGTTTGCCAGAGAGTCCGGGATGGTGGAAGCCGGATATCAGTAGAATAAAGTCGAAGATCACTCCGGAGTTGTGAACTGAAAGCCGTGGAAGGTCGTAGGGGAGACGGTATCCCGCCGTTATCGGGAGAGCATATGATGGTATGCTGCTGCACAGGTGGTATAATGATAGTTTTATCAGGGCTTTCATCCTTTGCGGGTGGAAGCCCATATTTATTTTTATAAAGAAATGGAGGAATTGTAGTGTACGAAAAAGTTTCTACGAATATGAATTTTGTGGAAAGAGAAAAGAAAATCGAAAAATTCTGGCAGGAAAATGACATTTTCAAAAAAAGTATTGAGTCCCGGAAACATGCTCCGGAATATACATTTTATGACGGACCGCCGACGGCCAATGGAAAACCTCATATTGGTCATGTGCTGACCCGTGTTATCAAGGATATGATTCCGCGTTATAAGACAATGAAAGGATATCAGGTTCCGAGAAAGGCCGGATGGGACACCCATGGTCTGCCGGTAGAACTGGAAGTCGAAAAGATGCTTGGCCTGGATGGAAAGGATCAGATTGAGGCTTACGGTCTGGTTCCGTTTATTGATAAGTGTAAAGAAAGTGTTTGGAAATACAAAGGTATGTGGGAGGATTTTTCCGGTACGGTTGGTTTCTGGGCTGATATGGAGCATCCTTATGTTACTTATCATGATGATTATATTGAATCTGAATGGTGGGCATTGAAGCAGATTTGGGAGAAAGGTTTATTATACAAAGGCTTTAAGGTCGTTCCTTACTGCCCTCGCTGTGGCACACCGCTGTCCGCCCAGGAAGTAGCTCAGGGATACAAGGATGTCAAGGAACGTTCAGCCATTGTTCGTTTCAAAGTTGTTGGTGAAGATGCTTATATCCTGGCCTGGACAACAACCCCTTGGACATTGCCTTCCAACGTAGCCCTCTGTGTGAACGCTGACGAGGATTATGCAAAAGTCAAAGCAGCTGACGGCTATACCTATTATATGGCCGAAGCATTGCTGGATACCGTTCTTGGCAAGTTAAAGACCGAGGATGCACCGGCTTATGAAGTGCTTGAAACTTTCAAAGGTAAAGCGCTCGAGTATAAAGAGTATGAACCGCTCTATGAAGCAGCGGCAAAAATTGCTGAAAAACAGCATAAAAAAGCCTTTTATGTATTGTGTGACGAGTATGTTACTTTAACTGATGGTACAGGTGTTGTTCATCAGGCTCCGGCCTTCGGTGAAGATGATGCCCGGGTTGGCCGTAAATATGACATGCCGTTTGTACAGCTTGTTGATGCAAAAGGTAATATGACAGAAGACACACCGTTTGCCGGCAAGTTTGTAAAGAAAGCAGACCCATTGGTACTTGAAGATCTGGAAAACCGGGGACTTCTCTTTGATGCGCCGAAGTTTGAACACAGCTATCCGCATTGCTGGCGCTGTGATACACCGCTGATTTATTATGCAAGAGAATCCTGGTTCATCAAGATGACAGCAGTCAAAGAGGATTTGATCCGCAACAATAATACGATTAACTGGATTCCGGAGAGCATCGGTAAAGGCCGTTTTGGTGACTGGCTTGAAAATGTTCAGGACTGGGGTATCAGCCGTAACCGTTACTGGGGAACACCTTTGAATATCTGGGAGTGTGAATGCGGTCATCAGCATTCCATCGGAAGCCGTCAGGAATTATTTGAGATGAGCGGCAATGAAGCGGCAAAGACTGTGGAATTCCACCGTCCATACATTGATGAGATTACCATTACTTGTCCGAAGTGCGGCAAGCCGATGAAACGTGTACCGGAAGTCATCGACTGCTGGTTTGATTCCGGTTCCATGCCATTTGCACAGCATCACTATCCATTTGAAAATGAGGATGTGTTCAAGGCTCAGTTCCCGGCGGACTTCATTTCCGAGGCTGTGGACCAGACCCGTGGATGGTTCTATTCTCTGCTGGCGATTTCGACCTTGCTTTTCAATGAAGCACCGTACAAGAATGTTATCGTACTTGGACATGTTCAGGATGAAAATGGCCAGAAGATGAGTAAGTCCAAAGGAAATGCGGTAGACCCGTTTGAAGCGCTGGAGACCTATGGCGCAGATGCCATTCGCTGGTATTTCTATGTAAATTCCGCACCATGGCTGCCAAATCGTTTCCATGGAAAAGCTGTTGTGGAAGGACAGCGTAAATTCATGGGTACATTGTGGAATACTTACGCATTTTTTGTTCTGTACGCGAATATTGATGAATTTGACGCTACAAAATATACATTAGACTACGAGAAGTTATCCGTTATGGATAAATGGCTTTTGTCCAAACTGAATACATTAATTAAAGAAGTGGATGACGACCTTGGAAATTACCGGATTCCGGATGCGGGCCGTGCCCTTCAGGAATTTGTGGATGATATGAGTAACTGGTATGTCCGCCGGAGCCGTGAACGTTTCTGGGCTAAGGGAATGCCGCAGGATAAGATCAATGCTTACAAGACATTGCATACAGCTCTTGTCACTGTAGCAAAGGTTGCCGCTCCGATGATTCCTTTTATGACTGAGGATATTTACCAGAACCTGGTTCGCAGTATTGACAAAGCAGCGCCTGAAAGTATTCATTTGTGTGATTTCCCTGAAGAAAATGAAGCATTCATCGACCGTGAATTGGAAGCCAACATGGACCTGGTACTTCGGATCGTTGTGGCTGGTCGTGCCTGCCGTAATACAGCCAATATCAAAAACCGTCAGCCAATTGGCAAAATGTATGTAAAAGCCGATTTTGAACTTCCGGAATTTTATCAGGAAATTGTAGAAGATGAGTTGAATGTGAAGAAGATGGCCTTTGCTCAGGATGTGAGTGCATTTACATCCTACACCTTTAAGCCGCAGCTTCGTACGGTTGGACCGAAATATGGAAAACTCCTTGGCGGTATCAAACAGTACTTGAGCAGTGTGGATGGAAATAAAGCGATGGAAGAACTGAAAGAAAACGGTCAGCTCACTTTTGGCGTCAATGGTGAAAATGTTGAGCTTTTGGAAGAAGATTTATTGATTGACTCCGCTCAGACCGAAGGTTATGTGTCTGTGACAGACCGAAATGTTACCGTTGTTTTAGATATCCAGTTGAGTGAAGAACTGATCGAGGAAGGTTTTGTGCGTGAAATTATTTCCAAGATTCAGACGATGCGTAAGGAAGCCGATTTTGAAGTGACAGACCACATTGTTCTTTTAATGGAAGGAAATGATAAATTGAAAGCAATCACAGAAAAGAATGTGGAAAGCGTCAAGAAGGATGTTCTTGCTGAAGACATTATCTTCGGAAGCATGGAGGGTTATGTGAAAGAGTGGAATATTAACGGCGAGAAAGTGACACTGGGCGTTAAGAAAGTATGAGAATACAGGATAATGGAGGGGATTTTATTGGAAACAAATATAGAAACGGTAGTAAAGAACCCGACAGCAATTGGTTTTGACAAAGAAGTTTTTAAGAAAAATATATTAGATAATTTAAAATCTCTGTTTCGTAAGACGATGGATACGGCGAGCGAGCAGGAAATTTTTCAGGCCGTGGCTTTTGAGGTCAAGGATTTGATCATTGATAGGTGGCTTGCAACACAGAAAGCCTATAAGGAACAGGATGCAAAATATGTTTACTATTTATCCATGGAGTTTTTGATGGGCAGAGCCCTAGGAAACAATCTTATCAACCTGTGCTGCTATGAAGATGTGGCAGAGGTTCTCGAGGAACTTGGATTGGATTTAAATGTGCTAGAAGACCAGGAGCCGGATGCGGCTCTTGGCAACGGCGGGTTGGGACGTCTGGCTGCCTGCTTTATCGAATCTCTGTCTACATTGAATTATCCGGTGTATGGATGTGGTATCCGTTATAAATATGGTATGTTTAAACAGGAAATTCGTGATGGTTATCAGGTAGAAGTTCCGGATAACTGGCTGGAAAATGGTAATCCGTTTGAAATGAAACGGCCGGAATATACGCAGACTGTTAAATTTGGCGGTTATGTGCGGATTGAATGGGATGCAGAGCGTCAGAGAAATCGTTTTATTCATGACGGCTATCAGGCCGTGAATGCGGTGCCTTATGATATTCCAGTGGTTGGCTATGGCAACAATGTGGTCAATGCTCTCCGAATTTGGGATGCACAGCCAATTCAGGAATTTAATCTGGCCTCCTTTGATAAAGGTGATTATCTTCAGGCTGTAGAACAGGAAAATCTGGCAAAGAATATCGTAGATGTACTTTATCCAAATGATAACCATTACAGCGGCAAAGAGCTTCGTCTGAAACAGCAGTACTTCTTTGTATCTGCCAGTGTTCAGCAGGCGATTAAAAAATATAAAGAGACGCATTCTGACTTACACAAGCTGCCGGAAAAAGTCTGTTTCCAGTTAAACGATACGCATCCGACCGTCACTGTACCGGAATTAATGCGTATTCTTCTGGATGAGGAAGGTATGGAATGGGATGAAGCGTGGGATATCACGACAAGATGCTGTGCTTATACAAACCATACGATTATGGCCGAAGCTCTGGAAAAATGGCCGGTAGACTTATTTATGCGTCTCCTTCCGAGAATTTATCAGATTGTACAGGAAATCAACCGCCGCTTCCTCATAGAGGTGGAAGAACGTTATCCAAATCAGTACAATAAGATCCGGAATATGGCGATTCTCTATGAAGGTCAGGTGCGCATGGCAAATATGGCCATTGTTGCCGGTTTCTCCGTCAATGGTGTGGCCCGTCTGCATACAGAGATTCTTGAGAAACGCGAACTGAGAGATTTCTATGAAATGATGCCTCAGAAGTTTAATAACAAAACAAACGGCATTACCCAGAGACGTTTCCTGCTTCACGGAAATCCGCTGCTCGCTTCCTGGGTTACAGAGAAGATCGGAACCGATCAGTGGATAACAGATCTGCCGTTGATCAAAGGTCTGGAAGCTTATGCGGATGATGCGAAAGCACAGCAGGAATTTATGGACATTAAATATAAAAATAAACTGCGTCTGGCAAAATATATTAAAGAGCATAATAATATCGACGTAGACCCGAATTCTATTTTTGATGTTCAGGTAAAACGTTTGCATGAATACAAACGTCAGTTGTTGAATATTCTGCATGTTATGTATCTGTATAATCAGATGAAGGCTAACCCGGAGATGGATTTCTATCCAACCACATTTATTTTCGGTGCAAAAGCAGCAGCAGGATATAAACGGGCCAAGGAAACCATTAAATTGATCAATTCTGTAGCGGATGTGGTCAATAATGACCCGGATATCCGCGGACGGATTAAGGTTGTATTCATCGAAAACTACCGGGTTTCCAATGCAGAAATCATTTTCGCAGCCAGTGATGTATCTGAACAGATTTCTACGGCAAGTAAGGAAGCTTCCGGTACAGGTAACATGAAGTTTATGTTAAATGGTGCGGTGACATTGGGAACGATGGACGGCGCCAATGTGGAAATCGTTGAAGAAGTCGGTACAGAAAATGCCTTTATCTTTGGTATGTCTTCTGAGGAAGTCATGGCCTATGAAGCCAATGGCGGCTATCATCCGGAAGAGATTTACCGTAATGATCCGGATATTCACAAGATTCTTGATCAGTTGGTGGATGGAACTTTCAGTCATGGCGACCGGGAAATGTTCCGGGAAATTTACAATTCTTTCCTGGCTCCTTCCTATGGACGCGCAGATCAGTATTTCATTTTAAAAGATTTCCGTTCCTATGCGGAAGCTCGTGAACGGGTAAATAAAGCTTATCAGGATAAGGCACATTGGGCGAAGATGGCTATGCTCAATACAGCAAACTCCGGTAAATTTACTTCTGACAGAACCATTGAAGAATATGTCAGAGATATCTGGCATCTGAAAAAGATTCAGGTAACACTTTGATAAAAAACTCCTGCCGAAAGAAGCTTGAAGTGCTTTTTTCGACAGGAGTTTTTTATTGGATGAGTAAGGCATTCATTTTTAGTTGGGTGGGAAGTCTAAAGTGATGATGAGACAGCCATCCCGGCAGCAGGCATCAATATGGCCAGACATTCTTCCAGAGCGCGTGTCAGAGAAAGATTTTCACGCTGTTCATTATCGTCAATGGACATAAGACGGAGTAGCGAAATAATTCTTCGGTCAGTTCCTTTAATGCCTGAACCCGGCCGTCGATAATGGATAGATATTCGCGAACAGTATCGGAAACGTCCTCTCTGGCCAGCAGGTCCATATAACCGCAGATGGCGGTCAGGGGTGTGCGTAAATCATGAGAGATACTGGAAACTGCATTTTTTTATCAGAGGTCAAAAGGTCGATGCCTACATTTGTATCCGCCTTCAGACGTGCGGCAAATTCTGAGCGCAGTTGGTCTGCAGCCTGACGCATTGAAAAGATTTTCCATAAACATAAGATTAAAGCAGCCAGCAATACAGTACATAATACATAAAGCAATGGAATCATAAAAACTCCTTTATTTAATATCCTTTTTGCGGAAACCGAAGATTCCGAGGACATTGGACAGGACGATAATGATCACTGAATAAATGCCCATCCGAATCGGGTGAGGGGCCTCCAGATTGGCAATCTGGGCACATTGGCCGCTTGGAAGAAAATCTAAAAGAAATTGGTAGATTTCCCGTTTTATCCCTGAAATATAGTTTGGATTCGGCATCATTTCAATGGACATCTCTCCGTCAGTCATCACTGCGGCTTCACTCATTTCCGGCTGAGCGAGGGCGGAGTAGAGGGAGATTGTCACAAAAAACAGAGCAAATGCTGTCAAAATACAGATCATAACGGCGTGGGATTTGTTGGAGCAAAGCATACCGACCAGATTGAAGATGGCAGCATAGGCGATCGCAGCGAGGATGCTGTCAAAAAACAACAATCCAAGGATATCGACGGATATTTCCGGCATTCCAAACAGTGGGACGCCGATGGCAAGATTCACTGCAGCCCCCCAGATGCAAAGCAACAATCCGATGGCGGCACAGGTGATAAAATTGGCTATATAAATGTTTTGTCTGCTTTGACCGGTAATGATTTTATTTCGTATTGTACCATCATTGTAATCGGTTCCGATAAATAAACTGATCAGGACGGACAGAGCGATACCGACTATAAATAAAAATGTAAAGAGCAGACTGTCTATAGGCAGTTTGCCGCCATAAGCCATCATCACGTCATAAGATGAAAAAAGCATTATGCCGTTCCAAAGGAGCAGAAAGGCTAAGGCGAGACCGAAAGACAGCGTGTTTCTTAATCGGATGAAATTTGAACGAAGTAGTTTACGCATGGTCTTCACCTCCTATCAGACGTATATAATAACTTTCCAGACTTTCGTCTTTTTCATTGATACTTATAATTTTACAGTTTTCCTTAGCGAGATTCAGGGTTATATCCGTGTGGCCGTAAATATTTGCTTCTGTGTCAGAGATGATCGTGTATTCCAAATGTTCTCTATCCAGATAACGAGTCAAAATTCGGGTCTCCGGCCAGGGTAATGGCAATGCCCAGACGTTGTCGCATACCAAGAGAGAAGTTTTTAGCTTTCCTCCGGCCGGTATGGCTAAGATCGAACAGATCGAGAAGTTCGTTGCTTCCTTCAAAGGAAGGTTTGCCCAGAATGATATATTGATGTGTTAGATTTTCTTTAGCATTCATATTCAGATAAATAGATGGGGTTTCTACAACAGCACCTATGCGGCGTCTGACATCGTTTTTCTGCACTATTTTTTCCAATGAATCCATAAATAGCGCCCTTTGGAACCTTCATGTTCAAGTTGTCCAACGCTTTAAAATGGCAAATTCTGTCTTTGTTAAATGTACATTTGTTGATTCAATGGAAACCCTGTGACTTTCTGTATCAAGAAGAATATCATCAAAGGTCAGCGGAGTGTTGTTTTTTTCAAATGTGTGCCGGGGGTGAAGCTGTACGGTAATCCTTGCAAGCCGTTCTTCAATCTCGAAAGGCTTCGGCAGATAATCGGCGGCACCGTTCAGAAGAACGTTGACTTTATTTTTAATATCCATTTTGGCACTGATGACAATGACAGGAATATCCTTGATTTTTTCTAATACTTCTTCACCGCTTTGGCCCGGAAGCATCAGGTCAAGCAGGACTAAATCCGGACGGATCTGGTCAAACAGCATAAGCGCTTCTGTTCCCGAATAGGCCCGAAGGACGGAATAACCGGCCCGGCTCAAAACTTCCTCCAGCATATTTCCTATATAACAATCATCGTCAACAACAGCTACCGTATACATTAATTTCACCAACCTTATTTTTCACCAAGTGATTTCATTTTATCATGTAGTTTTATGAAAACCAAGATTTGGGGGAACGAATTAAGAAACTTGCAAGATTTGCCACGCACAAAGACAAAATCTTGCGCGTCAGATTGTAGTTTTTGTCGAACGGAAAGGATGGATTTCACATTTACGAAGAGGTATAATGAAAAAAGAGAGGAGGTGAGATGTCATGACAGAACATGAGCTTTTATTAGAGATGTCAAATATCATTGATACAAAATTAGAACCTTTGAGAAAGGATATTCAAATAATAAAATTTGATATAGAGCAGGATGTCAAGCCGAATATTCGTATTCTTTCGGAAAATTATATGTCGGCAGCTCAGCATTATGCATCGGCAACAAACCAAATGGAATCGGTTCAGCAGGACCTTGAACTGATCAAAAAGGTTGTCGCCGAGCATAGTGAAAAATTGAATGAAATTTCTGCATGATTTTAGAAAATGATATTAAGCACCAAACAGAAAACAAGTATCAGCAAAACCAGTGGAAAGACGATCTGAGCAGGCGGTGTAGATCCAGCCTTTTCACCCTGGCGAATATGCTTGATGTTTTTCAGAGCTATAGAAAATGTTGCTGAAAGGATGAGCATTGCGGCCGCTTCCGCTATAAGAGTGAGTTTTTCTGCATTGACCGGGCCGTGCTGATATAGGACCATACCGATACATAAAAGGCTGCAGAGTAAAGTGAATATGGATAAGACTCGAAGACTTCCGCACCAGCGGTTTTCCATGGCGTAAAGTGAGTCGCGGTCCGTATAGATTTTTACGTCTTCCAGGGAAAGCCCGGATTCATATGGGCGGCGGAAATAATGCCAACCGTTAAAAGTAGAGTTCATATATTCCCATCCGGCATCCTGAAAGCATTCAATATAGCGGTCTTTATCGGTAATTTTGGGGCAGTAATCTAATTGATAGATATAGCGGACACTGTCGTCTCTGCAGAAAGTCGAGCGAAAACAGCCGCCTTTAACCAATTGAAGTCCGTTTTTTGAAGCTTCGTTCAGGTCATTTTCTTCACGTTCATATTCCCAGACAGCATAGAATTTATGGCTTGTAATAATATCTTTCATCGTGTTAGTCCTCCTTGACTATTTTTTCTGAAATTTCTACCAGATGCTTTAAACGCTGAATTTCCTGTTCTAAAACCTTCCGGCCTGAGTCTGTTAACTCATAAAGCCTCTTGCGCTTATCATCGGGGTTATCACTGAGAGTTTCCCGAATCCATCCTTTTTTTATCATATTTCCGGTGGCACCATACATAGTGCCGGAACCAATCTTTACATTTCCCTGTGAAAGTTCTGCTGTTTGCTGCATGATACCATAACCATGGTTTGGGTGATTATACAGGCAGAGAAGTATATAAAAATAACTTTCAGTCAGAGGTTCATATTTTTTAAACATTTGTATCCTCCAGTGCTGTAATATATATGTCGAGTGACGATATATCATCTTCAAATATATCGTAGCACGACATATATCGCTTGTCAACATATTTTTGCAGATATTCTATACCTCATTAAAGAGCTGTAAAATTTTACGTTGAATATTACAGCATACTTGCGTATAATAAAAGCAAGCAAGATTGAATATTGGGAGGCAGAACATATATGGCAAATATTTTACCGGTATCTGATTTGAGAAATTATAACGAGGTTTTAAAGAATTGTCGGGCAGGAGAGCCTGTATTTCTCACGAAAAACGGAAGAGGACGGTTTGTGGTGCTTGACATTGAAGATTATGAGCGTGACAGGGCAGAAAAGAAATTATTAATGAAATTGCAGGAAGCAGAGAAGGCAGTTAAGGATGGAGAAGAATGTCTTAGCCTTGATGAACTGAAAGCCTTATTGGGGGAGTAGAGTGTGCTGAAATTACGTATTAACCCGTTGGTCGTGAATGATCTGAAAGAGATTCGTGACTATATTGCAGAAGATAAAAGGGTAAGTTTTCAGACAGATTATAAATATGCAATCTGGAAGGATTATGTAATCTTGTATAAAGTAGAAAAAGAGTATGTGGAGATTCATCGAGTCATAAATCGGTTTTTGGATATTACGCGGATTTTTTAGTTGGAAAATAATAGTACATAGGATAAATGAAGGGGTGATATATATGTTGACGATTTTTAACTGGCAGGAACTGACTGTGACATTCTCTTTGCAGGAACTGAATCGTATTCAGAATATTTTGTCAGGAAATGGTCTGGAGTATAAAGTGAAAAGCTTTTTAAAGCATGACGTTGACAGGGTACGAATGGGAAGTGTGGGAAGCATGGGAATGGATCCGGATAAAATGTATGAATATATGATTTATGTTCATAAGGATGACTATGAAATGGCGGTGCGGTTAATGCACTCGGGTATGGAGATCTCCTAAGTGAACTATAAAAAATTCCTCAGTCACGGGAAGTATCCGGTGACTGAGGATTTTTTTGTAAAAGTCTTTTTTCATTAGATATGAAGAATCATACCGGCGATTTTAAAATACATCATCAGGGATAATGCATCTACAATGGTCGTGATGAATGGGCTGGCCATGACGGCCGGGTCGAATCCGAGGCGTTTTGCCAAAATAGGAAGGGAACAGCCCACCAGTTTTGCAAATATGACGGTAACGACCAGCGTCATGCAGACAACCATTGCAATGGTAACGGTTACACGGTCAATAATGAGCAGTTTCGCAAAATTGGCAATAGCCAGGGTGGCGCCGATCAACAGGCCGACCAGTAATTCTTTCAATATAATTTTTAATGTATCCGAATAATCAATTTCATTCAGAGAAAGACCACGGATAATGGATACGGAGGCCTGACTTCCGGCATTGCCGCCCGTGTCCATGAGCATTGGGATGAATGCAGTTAAGACCACGTAGGAGGCCAATGCCGCCTCATAGTGGGAAATGATCCGACCGGTAAAAGTGGCGGATATCATTAAAATAAGCAGCCATGGAATACGTTTTTTCCACGTTTCAAGGACGCCCGTTTTCATATAGGGCTTATCTGTTGGGGTGATGGCTGCCATTTTTTCAATATCTTCCGTTGCTTCCTGCTGTAAAATATCCACGATATCATCGACGGTGATAATACCGACCAATCGGTTTTCACTGTCAACTACAGGAATTGATGTAAAGTCGTATTTCTGGAAAAGCTGGGCAACTTCCTCCTGGTCCGTTTGAGTGCTTACGGAAATGACATGGTCCTCCATAATATTACTCATTTTCTCTACCGGATCACTTAAAAGCAGACGGCGCAGAGAAATGGCACCGAGCAGACGCCGGTGCGGATTCAGAATGTAGCAGGTATTAATTGTTTCCTTGTCAATACCTTCCATACGGATTTTACGAAGGGATTGTTCTACCGTGTAGGATTCCTTCAGATCCATGAACTCCACAGTCATAATACTTCCGGCAGAGTCGTCCGGATATTGAAGAAGATGATTGATATCCCGTCGTGTTTCCGGGTCCGCATTGGCTAGAAGTTTTTTCACCACATTGGCCGGCATTTCATCAATCAAGTCCGCTGCATCATCGGCGTTCAGATTATCGAGAATGTGTCCGGCTTCTTTGTCAGACAGGGCAATGATTATGTCCTGTTCCAGTTCAATAGGCAGATAGGAAAATACGTCGGCTGCCAGTGATTTTGGCAGCAGTCGGAAAATTTTTGTGCGTTCACCTTCTGGAAATTCCTCAATCAGTGCGGCAATATCTACCGGATTCATCTCGGCAATTTCCCGGCGAGCCTCCATGTACAGCTTGTTTTCTAATAAGTCATTAATTCTATCAAACATTGCCATTCTCCTTTTCGGTATGTAGTTTTTACAAAATCAGAGGGCGCGGGCCCAGGAACGTCGAGAAAATTTTCTATATGATGTTTCATAAAAACCACCTGCCTTTCGGAAAAATGTCACTAAATAGTATAACACAAAAAAATAAAATAACCAGTCTTATTGCACAGTCTTAACATTGTTTTTTCGTTAATTAACAGATATAATAATGAAGGGATGTGATAAAGTTGAGAATTACAAAAATTTTAATGAAAAATATGGGAGATAGTATTTTTTACTCCCATCCGGAAAATATGACGCAAGAAGACGAAAATTTTAGAATAGGTTTTTCTGTGAATCAATTGTCAGAAAAAGAAAAGCTGCATTTTGGAAGTGACCATGTGTCGAGTTATCATATTTTAATGGATGGTCAGGCTGAATCTGCCAATGGGGAACTTGGAGTTCGGCGTATTGAAGCAGGACAGACATTTTCCTGCGAGGAGCATGAACAGATGGAACTGAGCGGTGAAGGTCATTTGTTTAATATGTTTATGGCCGGAGGCGTCCGGGGATTTATTCGGAGCGTAACCCTTGAAAAGGAAAAGAAGATGCGTATTGGTGAAGCGATGGGTGCTTCAGCACTGGCTTTTTTTGGCTTTGATGCTGGCTTTTGTCTGGAATGGGGCGAAGAGAAATATCAATGCGAACAAGGAAGCGTTGTTGTTGTTGAAATTGATAAGCAGGAATTTTCCAGTCTGAGTTTTATTCCGGAAAAGGCAGGTATGTCTATGATCTGCGTTACAGGTGTTATGCTGAGCAATCATGATTTTGGGAAATTTATCGGTGTCCATTTCCTGGAACGGGGTGAAGGCACATGTAAGGCACGATTGGATATCCGTCCGGAACATACGAATCCAATCGGAACGGTACATGGCGGCTGTCTGTTTACATTGGCCGATGCGGTCTGCGGCATTGCGGCTTCCTCCATGGGAAGTATTTGTACGACGGTAAACAGCAATATTCAGTTTTTGAATGCGGCATTCTGGCCGAAATATCTGATTGCTGAGGCCCGGCCGAAAAAGCTTGGAAGAAAAATACGGACTTTCCTGGTGGAGATTTGGGATGATAAAGATGTGCTGATCTGTACGGTTGACATGGTGTTTTACAGTTTGCAGCAGTGACCAAAACGGCACTTTTGGTCGGAACGGGTGTTGCGAAGCGGAGTTGCTTGTGATAAAATGGGCCTAACTATAGGAAAATGGACATGGAGGACAAGACTATGAGTGATTTAAGTTTTATGATAACTACCGATACATGTTGTGACCTGCCAAAAAGCTATATTAAAGATAATGGACTTGATGTGGTTACATTATACTATAATATGAAAGGCGTTGCTTACGGCAAGGAAATTGAACTGGAGGTCAAAGAATTCTATGACATGATGCGGGGCGGAGAAATGCCGACGACTATGGCGGCCAATCCGGATGAACTTCGGGATATGTTTGAGAAATATTTAAAAGAAGGTAAAGATATCCTTCATTTGGCTTTCTCTTCGGAGTTGAGCAGCAGCTATAATAATGCGGCGGTTGTTGCCAGAGAATTAAATGAACAATATACCGGAAACAAAGTTATTGTCATTGATACATTATCCGCTTCTCTTGGTCAGGGCCTGGTGGTTCACAAAGCGGTACAGCTTCGTAAAGAAGGGAAAACGATTGATGAGACGGCGGCATGGGTTGAAGAAAACAAACTCCATTTCTGCCATCAGTTTACAGTTGATGATTTAAATCACCTGTACCGGGGCGGAAGGGTTTCTAAATTGACGGCTGTAGCCGGAACCCTGATTCATGTAAAGCCGATTCTTCATGTAAGCGATGAGGGGAAATTGATTCCGATCGGCAAAGTGCGTGGCCGGAAAAAATCCCTGATAGCCCTGGTAGATAACATGGAGCGGACGATTGGAAGTTATCGGGATAAAAATGATATTGTATTTATCAGCCATGGCGATGCCCTGGAAGAAGCAGAATATGTGGCTGAACTTGTAAAAGAACGGTTTGGCATTGAAAACTTTTTGATCAATCCGGTAAGCCCGACCATTGGCGCCCATTCCGGACCGGGAACGATTGCTCTGTTCTATATGGGAGATCGGAGATAGAAATGAAGCATCAAAATAAGGCTGTTGGAAACATGTTTCCAGCAGCCTGTTTTTTGTTATGCCATGTCTGATAAAAAATGTTGACGGCAAGTCCTGAAGGTCAATCGATACCCCGAAGGAAAACCTGAGGAATGTATGTTTTCATCAGCGCCTGCATGGCCAGAAGTTCATCCTTTGAATAACTGGAGAAAATCGGCATGATGACATCCTCAGAAGCCACATAGGACTGGAGATAGTAGGCCATGGAGCCTTCCAGCCAGCGGGCAATTTCATACATATCGTCAATAGAATGAAGTTCCCGGACGACCGTTGTCCGGAATTCATAATCCAGACCGCTGTCACGGATTAAATCCACGGACAGCTTGATACGGGTCAGGTCCAGATTTGTCAGACCGGCAGTCTTGGCGTATTTTTCCTGACTGTTCTTAATATCCATAGCAACATAATCGACAAGGCCTTCGTTAAATAAATGGTCAAGCTGAATCGGGTCATAGCCGTTGGTGTCCAGCTTGACAAGATATCCCATACTCTTTATATCATAAAGTAATTCCCTTAAGTCGGGCTGAAAAGTCGGTTCGCCGCCGGTGATACATACGCCGTCCAGAACACCTCTCCGTTTTTCGAGAAAGGCGTAGACCTCTTCCAAAGGGATGTTCGGAAGCTGAGATGCCTTTGTAACGAGAGAACCATTGTGGCAGAATGGACATTTAAACTGACAATTGCCCACAAACAATGTGGCGGCCACGTGTCCGGGATAGTCTAATAAAGTTGTTTTTGCAAGTCCTTTGATTTCCATGCGTATACCCTCTTCAAATTTTAAATCATTCGTTCTTTTTTTATTCTAGCATAAAACGAAAGTGGGTACAATGAAATTAAATTTGAATTATTGAAAAAAGTGTAGTAATATACTCACTAAGTAAGTTTTATAGGACGGAGGTTGAGACAGTGGATCGTTTTATCATACACAACCTGTTCGGGATTGAAGGGTTCAATATTGCCTGGTATGGTGTCATTATTGCATTTGGCATGGTTTTGGCGACCTGTGTGGCTGCCTGGAGGGCCAAGAAAGCAGGATATAAGGCCGATTTAATCATTGATTTTGTATTATTTGCAGTGCCGATCGCTATTATTTGTGCCCGCATTTATTATGTGATTTTTGAGTGGGAATATTACAGCCAGGATTTAATTCAGATTTTTAACACCCGCGGCGGGGGCTTGGCTATTTACGGCGGTGTGATTGGCGGCATTGCCACGGCAATTGGCTTTTGTAAAGTCCAGAAATTCCCTCTGTTAAAGCTGATGGATTTTGCCATGCCAAGCCTTCTGCTGGGGCAGATTATTGGCCGGTGGGGTAATTTTGTGAATCAGGAAGCTTTCGGAAATCTGATTACGAATCCAGACCTGCAGTTTTTTCCATATGGTGTGTTTATCGATGATCTGCAGGAGTGGCACCAGGCAACATTCTTTTATGAAAGCGCATCAAATCTGGTGCTGTTCATCATTATGATGATGGTTGCCCGACGGGCGAAAAAGGATGGTTGGATGACGGTGCTTTATCTGGTGGGTTATGGCGCGATAAGATGCGTTATTGAAGGACTTCGTGCGGACAGCCTTTACCTCATTCCGGGAGTACGGGTTTCCCAGTTGCTGTCGGCTGTTTTGATCGGTGTCGGCCTTGGCCTTGCCTGGGGAATTCGTTCCGGGCGACTGCACTCAAAGGCCTATGAAGGAAAATATTTGCTAAATGGAGAATAACCCATGACACAGGATGAAAAATATATGAAAGAAGCCATGAAACAGGCGAAGAAGGCGGCGGCTATTGAGGAAGTGCCCATCGGCTGCGTCATTGTTTATGGGGATAAAATCATTGCGAGGGGCTATAATAAACGGAATTTGAAAAAAAATACCCTGGCCCACGCAGAAATCATTGCTATGAACAAAGCCAGTAAGGTGATCGGTGACTGGCGTCTGGAAGACTGTACCATGTATGTGACATTGGAGCCCTGCCCTATGTGCGCCGGGGCCATCGTCCAGGCCAGGATCCCCAGAGTTGTTGTCGGTTCGATGAATCCAAAGGCAGGATGTGCCGGCTCAGTTCTGAATGTTTTGCAGACCGAAGGCTTTAATCATCAGGTGGAGCTGGAGACCGGCGTGCTGGGGGAAGAATGTTCCGAAATGCTCAGCAGTTTTTTCAGGGAACTCAGAAAACTCAAAAAAGCTCGAAAAAAGCAGGAAAACCACGCCTTGACAGAAAAATAAAAACAAGATATACTGAGTGATGCAACAATGTTATAACTTTTCCGTGCAGCCGGGGAGATAGCGGTGCCTTGTACCTGCAATCCGCTACAGCAGGGGTGATGTCCTGTCTGAGGGTCATATCCTGTGGAGCTGCCCTGTATAAGTGGCGTTGAAGCCTGGGTCTTGCGCAACAGAAACCCGTGAACCGTGTCAGGTCAGGAATGGAGCAGCACTAAGCGGGACCTTTTGTGTGCCGTGAGGGTGCCTGGGCGGAGTTAACTGTACAGGTAACGTCTGTGGGAGTGATTCGAAGCAGGGCGCACGGATTTAAAACAAATATAAAAGTTCTCGTTTGATAACGGGAACTTTTTCTTTTTGAGATTTTACATTTTCAATGGAACTTTGGATATTGCATTTATTCTATCTATCATTTATCATAGATAGTGGGGTTTTGCCGGAGAAATGGAGAGGTGAGCAAAACAGAAAGGAAGCGAAGAAAAGCTATGAGAAGAATTGGTATGTTGACCAGCGGTGGAGATTGTCAGGCGTTAAACGCAACGATGCGCGGTGTCGCGAAGGTTCTTTATAATAAACTGGATGATGTGGAAATTCTTGGATTTATGGATGGTTACCGTGGATTAATGTATAATGATTACCGGGTAATGCGTCCATCTGATTTTTCGGGGATACTGACAATGGGAGGAACGATTTTGGGTTCTTCACGTCAGCCATTTAAGAAAATGCGTGTCATTGAGGCGGATGGATTTGATAAAGTTGCGGCTATGAAGAAAACTTACCGGGAGCTGGGACTCGAGTGTCTTGTTGTTTTAGGCGGTAATGGCTCACAGAAGACGGCCAATCTTCTGATGGAAGAAGGACTTAATGTGGTTTCGCTTCCAAAGACGATTGATAATGATATTTATGGTACAGATATGACCTTTGGTTTCCAGAGTGCGGCAGATATTGCAACGAATGCCATTGACTGCATTCATACAACTGCGGCTTCCCATGGACGGGTATTTATTGTGGAAGTCATGGGACATAAAGTTGGATGGCTCACATTGCATGCGGGGATTGCAGGCGGTGCGGATATCATCCTGCTTCCGGAAATACCATACGATCTGGATTGCGTTCTGGCTGCGATCGAACGCCGCCATAAAGCAGGAAAACGGTTTTCTATTCTGGCCGTTGCTGAGGGGGCTATTTCCAAAGAAGATGCCCAGCTCAGCAAAAAGGAATATAATAAGAAGAAGGCCGGAAGTCCATATCCATCCATTTCTTATGAACTTGGAGCAAAGATTGAAGAGGCCATCGGACGGGAAGTCCGAATCACTGTTCCGGGACATACTCAGAGAGGCGGCGGCCCGGACCCATATGACCGATTTATTTCTTCACGTCTTGGCGCAGCAGCCGGACGGCTGATCGTGGAACGTCAATATGGCCGGATGGTTGCCTTTGATGGTTATGAGGTCGTCAATGTACCGCTCAGTGATGTGGCCGGTAAATTAAAATATGTGGATCCGAAGGGAGCCGCTATCCAGGAAGCAAAGGATATGGGGATCTGCTTCGGCGATGAATAGAACAGGGAGTGGAAAGCATGTCCTATCAGGCGCTTTACCGAAAATGGCGTCCTCAGGGCTTTGAGGATGTTAAAGGGCAGGAGCATATTGTTACAACATTAAAAAATCAAATACGTCTCGGGCGTGTGGGGCATGCCTATCTGTTTTGCGGTACTCGGGGAACGGGAAAAACAACGGTGGCTAAAATTTTTGCCAAAGCAGTGAATTGCCAGCATCCGGTGGACGGAAGTCCCTGTGGTGAATGCGCCATGTGCCGGGCCATTCAAAGCCAGGCATCCATGAATGTCATCGAAATCGATGCGGCTTCCAACAATGGCGTGGATAATATACGTGAGATTCGGGATGAGGTGGAATATTCACCGACGGAAGGCCGTTATAAGGTTTATATTATCGATGAGGTGCATATGCTTTCTATCGGAGCGTTCAATGCTTTGTTAAAGACGTTGGAAGAGCCGCCGGAATATGTCATTTTTATTCTGGCTACGACAGAAGCCCATAAAATCCCGGTAACTATTCTTTCGAGATGTCAGCGTTATGATTTCCGCCGGATTACTGTGGATACCATTACCGGTCGGCTGGCCGAGCTGGCCCAGAAGGAAAATATGGATGTGGAAGACAAGGCGCTGCGTTATATTGCCCGAGCGGCAGATGGTTCCATGCGTGATGCTTTAAGTCTTTTGGATCAGTGTGTGGCATTTTATCTGAATGAACGGCTGACCTATGAACATGTACTGGATATTCTTGGGGCGGTGGATACCAGTGTTTTCAGTCGGCTTTTGCGATACGTGATGAGTCAGGATGTGGCCGGAGCGTTGAAGCTGATTGAAGATGTCGTTATTCAGGGCCGGGAACTGAGTCAGTTCGTGACGGACTTTACGTGGTATCTGAGAAATCTCATGCTGGTCCAGAGTTCGGATCAGTTGGAAGATGTGCTGGATATGTCGGCGGAGAATCTGGCCGCCTTAAAAGAAGAGGCGGTGCAGATCAAGCAGGCCGTATTGATGCGTTATATCCGGATTTTTTCTGAATTGACAAATCAGCTCCGTTATTCGACGCAAAAGCGAGTGTTGATTGAGCTGGCCATTGTAAAATTGTGCAAGCCTCAGATGGAAAATAATTATGAATCAATTTTAAACCGCCTGGCGGTTTTGGAGGATATGATGGAGCGTGGCGTGGCTGCAGCTCCTGTGCGGTCAGCAGCAGTGGAGACGGCGGAAGAAGTGCCGGAGCCTGCCGCAGAAAGTCTGCCGCCGGCCCAGGCGGAGGATGTGGAAGCGGTGGTTTCCCAGTGGGGTAAGATCATCAGTGGTCTGGAGATGAGTACAATGATGATGTTGAAATCTGCTATGGTGAGTGCTGGAGCGGATAATCAGATCATTTTGGGATTCTATGATGATATGCAGAAGGCTTATTTTGATGGGGAAGCCCACCGTGAAGCCGTTGAAAAGGTGGTCAGCGAGCATATCGGCAAAGAAATTCATATAGTATCCAGACTTTTGGAAAAGGGCAGAGCGGAAGAGGCTTTGTTTATAAATCCGAATAAAATTCATTTGGAACATGTAGAATTTATTGATGAAGACCAGTTTTAAAATTAATAGAAGGAGGAGTATAAAATGGCAAAAAGAGGTGGATTCCCGGGAGGTATGCCGGGGAATATGAATAATTTAATGAAACAGGCCCAGAAAATGCAGAAACAGATGGAAGAGGCTACGAAGGCCCTTGAAGAGACCGAGGCAGAAGCTACGGCTGGCGGCGGTGCGGTTACTGTAAAAGTTTCCGGTAAAAAGGAAATTCTTTCCGTGAAAATTGAGGAAGAGGTTGTTGATCCGGATGACATCGAGATGCTTGAAGACCTAATCGTTGCCGCAACGAACGAAGCCCTGAGAAAAATTGATGAAATATCCCAGGCGTCTATGGCGAAAGTGACCGGAGGCCTTGGCGGATTTGGAGGCTTTGGATTTTAATGGCATATTACAGCAGTCAGATTACCCGTCTGATTGAAGAATTATCAAAATTGCCGGGAATCGGTTCAAAATCGGCTCAAAGGCTGGCATTCCATATTATTAATATGCCAAAGGACCAGGCCGCCGGTCTGGCGTCGGCTATTGTGGATGCGAGAGAAAATATCCGTTACTGCAGCCAATGTTTTAATCTGACGGACAGTGAGTTGTGTCCGATCTGTCGCAATGAGAAGCGGAATAAAAAAGTGATTATGGTTGTGGAAACACCGAGAGATCTGGCAGCCTATGAGAAAACCGGTAAATACGAAGGCGTTTACCATGTGCTGCATGGGGCTATTTCACCGATGCTCGGTATCGGGCCGAATGACATTCGCCTTAAGGAGCTGATGCTCCGCCTCCAGGGAGATGTGGATGAAGTCATCATTGCCACGAATTCCAGCCTTGAAGGGGAGACAACAGCCATGTACATCAGTAAATTAATTAAACCAACCGGGATCAAGGTCAGCCGGATTGCCAGCGGGGTTCCGGTCGGCGGCGATCTTGAATATATTGATGAAGTTACTTTATTACGAGCGCTGGAAGGAAGGGTAGAACTTTAAGATTCCCTGACTGATACAGCGGCTGAAGCGGGCCATCTGATGGCCGGCCATAGGGTCAAAAATATCCTGGAAAACACCGGTGATCTGCAGATCGCCGATGGGAGGCAGTTTTTTGCCGACACCTTTACCGGGATGAAGGGGGCCTTTTTTGAGTAAAATATAACCGGATTGGGCCGGATTGCCCAGAGCAGCATCAATAGCTATGATAAATGGCTTTTGGTGCTGTTTTTTTATTTCATGACACGTGCGGCGAAAATTCAGAGCATGGACCGGAGCGTCCAATGTACCGTAAATATCTGTTGCTGTCCAGGCATTGCTTAAAATGGAACCAATGACCGGGCCGAGGCAGTCGCCCAGGATAGAGGGTGTTCCGATACAGATAAAGACCAGGGGCTGGTCTTTTTTATTGTATTGCCGGACCATTGAGGTCAGACAATTACAGAAAGACTGAGAGGCATCCGGTAAATCCGGGTGAATCCAATACATTATGAAAACTCCTTTTTTCATTGAGTCTGTACATATTTATGTGATTTCATACATGTTTAGGCCCGTTTTCGGCGACGGAATGGGGAGTGTCGAAGTGAGCAGACAATTTGTGGATTCGGGGTGACAGCTTTCGCCAGATAAATTTTCCGGAATATGATACTCTGTCTATGTTCCGAAGAGCGATTCAGGGAAGGTGAGGTAATGGTTGAAGTAATGAGTCAGTCGAACAGTCAGGAAAAACTTAAATTACCGAAGAATATCCGTCAGATTGGTTTACCGGAGGAGAAAAAGAAGATTTACGTGGAAGATTATGTGGTAACCTATATGAATCAGTTGGCATCGGAATATTCAAACCGGCAGAGCGCCGCAGTGCTTCTGGGGTTCCACACAAAACAGGATGATATGCGTCTGACCTTTATCAATGGAGCCATCGGTATTCCGGCGGCTAAGGTGGAGGAAGACCAGGTGTCTTTCAGCAGTGACCTCTGGGAAGATGTTTATGGGACAATGCGGAAGTATTTCCATGATTGTGAAATTGTGGGCTGGTTTTTGACCCGTCCGGGAAAATCCCTGGGGATCAATGAGAAAATAACAAAAATTCACGTGGATCAGTTTCCGGGAAGAGAAAAGACATTATTTTTAATGGACCCTCTGGATCGGGAAGATGCTTTTTTCATTTATGAAAATGGAAGGCTTGTCCGACAGCATGGCTATTATATTTATTATGAACGCAATGAAGACATGCAGAATTACATGGTAGAGAACCGAAAAGGTCGGGGCAGTGAAGAACTTTTGGAAGCGGCAAATTTAAAACGGACCACAAACATCCGGCGTCGTACTGAAAAAGCAAAACCAAAAGAAAGTAAACACAGAGGTAAAGCTGTTGCGGGAACGATGGTTGCGGCGGCTGCGGTAGTATTGCTTGGTGTAACATTGATCAATCGACTTTATATACCAAGCCGGGCCAAGACAGTCAGCGGAGGTGTGACGGATGAAACAGTGACAGTACAAGTGGTCGAAGGTGCGGTAACGGCTAATAATGGGGCGGCAGTGCCGGAGGGGAATTCTACAGGTACGGAAGTTTCGGAAACAGGTTCTGTGAGCGGAGCCGCCGGAACAACAGGAATAACTTCCCAGGAAGGAACATCTGAGATGGGAGAAGATACATCCGAAGCTGATGAAAGCACATCGGAATCAGCAAAAACGACCAATGTGACTACGTCGAAACGCTACACAGTCCGCAAAGGGGATACTTTGGCGAATATATCTCTGAGCCTTTATGACAGCAGAGATTACGTGGATACCATCTGTGAAATCAATGACATTGAGGACCCGGATGTGATTTACGAGGGTATGGTCCTTGAACTCCCGTAAAAAATAAGTTATACTGTTCCTTATCAGGCAAAAACCTGTATGGAGGTAGAAGTAGATTCATAATGGAAAAAATACGTACTTTAGGAAAAAAAATATGGGATATCATCAAGTACCGGTTCTGGCTGGTCCGATGTTGGATTAAAGAACATAAAAAGGCATTTGCAGCCTGTGTTGCTGCTGTGATCATTGTGATTGCCGGAGTGTTTTGGGTTTTCTTGCGGACGTATCATAATTACGAAGTGGTTGATTCCATGGAAAGAAAAAGTGATACGTCTGCAAATTATTATTTTCGGGATGACGGTATTGTCTGCTATAGCAAAGATGGTGTTTCTTTTACGGATAATGACGGTGCAGTGATCTGGAATCAGGCTTTTGGCATGTCATCACCAAAGATGAGTGCCTGCGGAGATTATATAGCGGTTGGCGATGTGGGAGCCAACAGTGTATACATATTTAACGGAACAGGTCTGGAGGGGAAAATCAATCTGGAAAAACCGGTTCAGGATATCCGGGTGAGCCGTCAGGGGGTCATTGCGGTGGTCCTTTCCGATGGCGAAGCAAATCAGATCAATCTGTACAGTAAACAGGGAGAAGTGCTGGCAAGTGTCAAAGCGGCCATCAGCACGATCGGCTATCCGCTGACGCTGGCTTTATCGGAGGATGGGACTCGTCTGGCAGTCAGTTATGTGGTTTTTAATGGCGGTAAAATTGGCTCACGATTGATTTTTTATAATTTCTCTAACGAAGAGACAAGCAGTGAGCCGGCGGGAAGCTTTGATTATGACGAACTGTTTCCAAGGCTGGAGTTCGTCAGCGGTGATACGGTGCTGGCCTGCGGAGAAAAGGGATTTTATACGTACCGGTTCAAAGATACTGTTTCAGAAAAATTCAGTCATACATTCGCGGCTGAGGCCAAAAGTATTTTTATCACGGACTCAAATATAGGAGTTATTACAAAGAATACGGAAGAGGCAAAGGAAGGAAAAACTGTCGATAAATATGCGGTGGAAGTGTATCGTTTTTCCGGTGGAAGAGCAGCGGCATTCACTTTTGATTTTGATTACAAATCGGTATCCGCTTCAAACAGTGAGATTATTTTTTATAATGACCAGGAATGTGAGATATACACATACCGGGGACATAAAAAATTCCAATATGCCTTTGAACATAATATAGAAAGTATCCTTCCCGGACAAAACTCCGGAGAGTATATTTTACTCGATGCGCAGAGCATGCAGACGATTCGACTGAAATAGAAAGGCGGTATTGGATATGAATTATGTTCTCATTGCGGTTGCTGCCATACTGTTGATTACGGTTATTATTGGCGGCATCCGTGGATTTATTAAAACATTTTTTGCGGCATTTTCCGTAGCTATAGCACTTTTTGTGGCGATTCAGGCAGGGCCTTATCTCGGCAAAGTGCTTCAGCATACACCGGTATATACGGGTATTTCAAATCAGATTCAAGTGAAATTAGATGCACAGAGTGAGGCTCAGGCGGAAAAAGTTTCACAGCAGATCGAAGTGATCAATGGCTATCCGTTGCCCCAGTCTCTGAAAAAGGCTCTTATTGAAAATAATAATAATCAGATTTATGAGGCTTTGGGTGTACAGCAGTTCAACCAGTATGTGGCATCCTATATGGCGTGTCTGGTGCTGAATGCAGTGTCGTTTCTGATCGTTTTTCTGGTAGCACTTATAATTTTGAAAATCATAGAAGCCAGTCTGGATTTGATCAGTAAGCTTCCGGTGCTTCATGGGATCAACGTCCTGGGCGGATTGGTGTGCGGCGTGATTCACGGCCTGATCATTTTATGGATTCTGTGTATTGCTATTACTGTATTTGCCTGGACAGAAATGGGCCAATGGGTACTTGCTCAGATCAATGCGAACCCATTGCTGAGTTTGCTTTATGATCATAATTATCTTTTGTCCACGTTGACGAATATGGGAAAAATGCTTTTTTAATAAAATGCGGCTTGACAGGCCGCATTTTATTACATAATATAGTTGTATATACAATAATTGTACATACAACTAAAAAGGGGGATTTTTGATGGAAAGAGAAATTAAGAAAGATAAAAAAGTGGTGACTGTATGGATGACTGCGGCGGCTTGCTTTATCTATATGATGAACAGTGGTATACGAAATAATTTTGGGATTATGCTCAAAGCAATTTCAGAAAATACAGGGATGAATTATGCATCGGTAAGCTTTGTATTGGCAGTAGCCCAGCTCAGTTTTGGTATAACCCAACCTGTTTTTGGAATCATTGCTGAGAAAAAAGGTAGTCGTTTTTCGCTGCTTGCTGGTATTATTTGTGTTATTTTTGGCGCTGCTTTGACACCGATATGCAGGACAACATTTTGTTTAATGCTTGTTTTGGGAATTCTCTTGCCAGGAGGATTGGGAGCGCTTTCCTTTGGAGCAGTTATGGGAACCATATCTTCGAAGATTCCCCAAAAAAATCAGGCGGCGGTCAATGGGATTGTCAATGCCGGCAGCGGCATTGGAAATATACTTTTTGCACCGATAATCAGTACGGCTATTGCTGCGGGGGGGATTGGTCAGCGGTATGCGCGTCCTCGCGATATTATCTGTGGTGATGATGCCGGTAACTATTGCCATGTGCGGAAAAAAGGAAACGATAGAAGTAAATGCAATATCATCCGATAAAGTGAAAATGGACATGCCGGGATTGTTCAAAATGGCTTTCAATAATCGAAATTATTTATTTATTGTTATCGGCTTTTTCACATACGGCTTTCATATGGCCATTATTACAAATCATTTTGCAACGGAAATTATGTCCTATGGATATTCTTATGAACTATCGGCATATGCTTTTTCTATTTATGGCGTTGCAACGATTATTGGCTGTCTGTTTTCGGGAGCTATGTGCTCGCGGATTTCCATGGAAAAGGTTCTCGGAACATTATATGGTTCCAGAGCATTTATAACCTTTGTATTTTTTATAATGCCAAAAACAATGCCGGTCATTTGTATATATATTTTTCTGCTTGGATTTACAGGTTCTTCTACAGTGACGCCGGTGTCTGGCTTCTGCGGAAAACTTTTTGGTACACGGGGAGTAACCATCTTCTTTAGCTTTGCATTTTTTGTACATCAAATTGGTGGTTTCCTTTCTGCGTGGCTGGGCGGACTTTCATTTGAAAGTTTCGGAAGTTACCAGGTTATTTGGATGGCAGATATCATTTTATGTTTGGCAGCGGCCGCTGTTAGTTATATAATTAAAGATATTCATAAGGAGGAATAGAGGAATGAATACAAAAATTTTGCCGTGTGTCTGCATGAGCGCACGGCGGGCGGCAAATGCTTTGACTTATTATTATGATAAAATGTTTGAAAACATGGGGATTACAGTAAATCAATATTCATTGATGGTCAATATCAATTTGGTCGGCACAACGAATATTACAGATTTAACTCGAATTGTAAAATTGGATAAAAGTACCCTGACCCGTACTCTGGCTCCACTGATTGAAGTCGGATATATTTATTCAGAACGAGGCAAAAACCGTAGGGAAGTTATGTTGTCCTTAACTAAAGAAGGAAAAGTAAAGCTGGAAGAGGTGTCTCCGGTCTGGCAAAAGGTACAAGAAGAAATGGTTACACTTTTAGGTGGAGCAGAAGACGCAGATAAATTTGTAGAAACATTGATTCGGTTGCAATCATTAAAGGAAAAATAATATTTTTTTAAATTTAGTGTTGACAAGATAAGAAAATGGTGGTATTCTATCAAAGCTGTCGCAAGAGAGCAAAACAAGTTGAAAAAAACAACTTAAAAAAATAAAAAAGATGTTGACAAACGCTTGCAACTGTGTTATCCTATAAAAGTTGCACGACAGAAAAAGCAACATCGAAAATGAACATTGACAATTAAACAATAAAACAATCCCGAAAGTTCTTTAAAGAGAATTTCAAAAAACGAACAGGCTGTGAACGCTTGATGAATCTGTGAAACAGATGAATTTGGTGTAAATGTCGTTACCTAACTACTTGATGAGGCGTTATCGAATCTAGTGGTAGCGCAACTACCACAGCCTAACCAAAACAGTAAAAAACGGGAAGATAACAGCTGGTTGTCATTCTGTTAGGATATGAACATGAGAGTTTGATCCTGGCTCAGGATGAAC
>ENA-UOJC01000929-UOJC01000929.1-human-gut-metagenome-genome-assembly--contig:-C104-NODE-929-length-44690-cov-16.196371_pt1 | contig 44690 bp, 39 predicted proteins | sample MGYA00242339_ERZ723886 | MGnify/ENA metagenome assembly ERZ723886 | reverse complement strand
AATGTCCCGAAGGAAGAGTTCGAGGGAACGGAAGCCTTGCAGGATCTCGGCATCAAAATCGAGAACAGCGCAGGCCTCTACCAGAATGTCGAGCAGATGATCGAAAACGACAAGGCTGCAAAGAAGATCCAGAGGGAGATCCGGCGGGCTGAAAAGCGGCTGAGCGTTACCCCGAAGGAGAAGAGCTACGCGGCGGGCATCGCTGCCGGCATCTACGACGCCGACGACATCCCGAGCCGGATGAACGCCTCGAAGGTGATGGAGCTTGCGGACTACTACACGGCCGAGCAGGCCATGAAGTCCGACACGATCCCCATGCAGCGGCAGGACATCAGTCAAAACCTGCGTGCGCAGGCGGCGGAGCTGTTCAAGGATACGGGGAACGACACCTTCGAGAAGAAGTATGAAAAAGCCCTGTTCAGCCCGAAGGGCGGCCTCGCATTGTACCACCGCACGCCGCAGCGTAGCATGAGAGCCATCTTCGGCTGGGAACAGGGCCAGAAGATCAACGAGGCGATCTTCGAGCCGGTCTACGTCAACGAGCAGGAACGCAAGCGTTTCGTCAATCGTATGCACGACGAGGTGCGGCGGTTCGAGGATAAGAACGGCAAGCAGACCGCGCTGACGGAGAAAGAGCGCGCATTGACGCAGCTTGTGATCGAGGGCAAGGCCGTCGCGGAGCTGGTCGCGGCTTCGGACATGAAAGAACAGCTCATTCACGCGGCGGAGAACCTGAAGGCCGGCAATGAAATGGCCGACGTGTCGCAGGAGTTCGGTCTGCACGACAAGGAAGCGCGAGACCTTGCGCGGCGGTATGCCGACTGGCTGCAAACGCAGGAGGACCTGGCAGGAACCGACGTGGACCAGACCAAGGTCGAGCACGCAGTCGAAGCGTATCGGACGCTGTACGACAAGTTCTACAAGGCCATCAACCACTTCCTCGTCGCGCACGGATACGAGCCTATCGGCTTTATCAAGGGGTACGCGCCGCACTTCCAGCCGGAGGCTGAGAGCGGGAAGCTGGAGAAGGCGCTGAAGAGCATCGGCGTGGACCTGGGCGCAGAGGCCGGAAGTCTTCCGGCGAGCATCGCGGGTCTCACGAAAGCCTTCAAGCCGAACAAACGGTACAATCCCTTCTTCCAGCACCGTGCGGGAAAGAGCACGGAATACGACGTGGAGAAAGGCTTTGAGAAGTACGTCGATTATCTCAGCGACGTGCTCTACCACACGGACGACATCATGCGCGTGCGCGCGGCGGTGAAGTATTTCCGAGAGGAATACGGGCCGGACGAGATCAGCGCGGAGATCTCCCGCGCAGAGAGCCTGCGCTTTGCGCCGAAGGAGGCGAAGGAGTCCTTCCTGAAGTCGGCGGGGCTGCTGACGAACACGTCGGACCTGAGCTATGCGGATCTGAGCGCGAAGATGGAGGAATACGTCGAGGGCCTGTTCGACAGCATCAAGAAAACGAGCAAGTACAGCGATTTGACTGTGTGGCTGGACGACTATGCGAATAAGCTGGCCGGAAAGCAGCTCTTCTCCGACCGCGACATGGAGCGCGAGGTCGGCCGCACCTCTCTGAACGTCGGACGGAAGCTGAACAAGATGTTTGCGCGGGCCAATGTGGCCGGAAACCTCTCCTCTTCGCTGAACCAGACCGCGCAGCTGCCGATGATCGCGGGCGAGATCGGGCCAAAATACGTCATTAAGGCCGTCAACGACATCATCGCCGGAAAGACGAAGGGCGACTTCGCCGACCAGAGCGACTTCCTGACGGAGAAAAACGGCATCGACTATCTCACCAATGACAAGGGCAGCAAGATCACCTCGGCTCTCTTCTGGCCGCTTGAGCGCATGGATTATCTTATCAGCTCTATCGCGGTGCGCGGAAAGTACCGCAAGGAGCTTGACGCGGGGAGAAGTCCGAAGGAGGCCATGAAGGCGGCGGACCGCTGGGCGCGCGACATCATGGGAACCAGGTCGAAGGGCGCGGCACCGCTCACCTTCCAGTCGAAAAACTTAATCGCGCAGATGGTGAATATGTTCCAGGTCGAGGCTCTCAACAGTTGGGAGCACGTCACGCAGGATCTCTTCGGCCCAGGGCTGAAGGAGGCGGAAGCGAAGCTCGGCAAGGAGGAAGCGGCAAAGCGGCTCGCGGGGATCATCGTCGCGACGCTGCTCGGCGCCTTCCTGCTCAACCGCGTCGCCGAGGAGGGCTACGGCGGAACACCGGCGCAGTTTGATGTGATCGGCCTTCTGATCGGCTTCCTCGCTTCCGGCAACGGACTGAGCACCAATGAGCAGATCGCGACCTGGATCGACGACGCATGGGAAAACGGGACCGGCGAGCGGCTCTTCGGAACGGACGCCAACGCCGGCAACGACGAGTTCGATGCGGGCGCGGCGACCGAGGACACGCTTTACAATGTCAGCAACGACATCCCGTATCTGCGGAACGCGGCGGGCCTCCTTGGCCTTGGCGACCAGACACTCCCAATGCCGGACATCTACGGCACGGTGACGGGAACGGCAAAGGCCGTGAAAGACAACGGACCGTTCTCGGAAGAAGTCATGCGTCAGCTAATGGGTCTCGCAGGCGACACGCTGCCAGGAGGCCGACAGGCGGAGAAGACCTACCAGGGCATCGAGACGCTTCTGAAGGGCGGTTACTATAAGGGCAGCGGCGAGGACGAAAGGCTGCAATATCCCGTGAGCGAAGACTTTTGGAACGTGGTACAGGCCACAATGTTCGGCCGGAACGCGCTGAGCGAGACCAGAGACTTCTACGCGGCCGGCGGCAAGGGGCTGAGCGCGGCACAGACACGGCTCTACAAACAGCTTGTGGATATGGGCGCGGACAGCGAGACCGTATACGACGCCATTCTGGCATGGAAGAAGATCGACGGCAACGAGGCCCTGAGCAAAGCGGAGCGTGAGACGGCACGCTTCGAGCTGGCGCAGTCCCTTCCGCTCACGAGCGAAGAGCGAGAGCTGCTGCACAACACGCTCTCCGGATCGGATACGAAGTATTCCGCGGCGGACGAGGCAAAGACGCAGGGCATCCCTGTCGGGACCTATCAGAAGTTCCAGGCGGACGCCGCCGCGCTGGAGTCGGACCGAGACAAGGACGGCAACGTGATCCGAAACAGCAAAAAGGAGAAGGTCCTGAAGCTGATCGACTCCCTGCCGCTGAACAAGGCGCAGAAAGACTGGCTCTACCTCAACGAAGGCTATGCCGAGAGTAAGCTGGACGAAACACCCTGGCAATGATAAAAGACCTGCGGGATTCCGCAGGTCTTTTCTTTACAGAACGGGAAAATCTTTTTTGGGGATCTTGCCGGTTTCGAGGTTTCCGTTGGGAACGGCATACAGCGTCAGCGTCCAGCCGTTCACGCTCTGGTCGTCGGCGTCAAAATCGAAGGTGCCGTCGCATTTGTAGAAGCCGGATTCCTTACCGAAATAATCTTCGTTGCCGTACCACGTCGTACCGGTGGTGTAGAAAATCTCGTACTCGCCGAGAGGAACGGATATATCGACCTCCTCGCCGGCTAAGATCATAAAGGCCATTTGCCCGTTTGTACGAGCGACGGCATCGAGCGGCTCAAGAACGATGCAGTAGTTTGACGAGTCGGTCGTTTCCACGGTCAAAGGAGCAAGACGCTCGCCGACGGGGTACTTCACGATCTCACCATTCGAGAAAGATACGGCATCCCCTGGCTCGATCTTCCGAATCGTCACGCCGGTCGTCGAGGGTGCAGGAGCCGTATCCGTCACAGGAGGAGCTTCAGAAACATCCTCGGCGGGAACCGACGGCTTTTGAAGAAGTGATGCGACGGACAACGCGCAAATCAGCACAGAAGCGGCTATTATAACGACCGTATTCATGACTCGGCGGGAGCTTGGCTTCTCGGTGTTCGGCGGAGCTTCAGAGCGACCTGGTTGGTCTGAGGAGGAACCATAGTGCTTTGCCCACGATTCCATAAAATCCCCGCGGACGCTCGCGGGAGCATCGTCTGGACCGTCCATGAAGTAGTAAGTATTCTTCAACGACTCCTTTTTCTGTTGCCGGTAAGCTGCATCGCAGGCTTCCTTCCAGCTGTAGAAGTCGGCAGCGGAGGAGATCGGCTCGCCGGTGAAGGTGTTCTTCAGGCCGGCGGCGCGGAAAAAGCGGGACCATTCTCCCTCCTGCCTCGTGCGCTCCTCTGCAACACCGGCGAAGCGCCCCTCCTGGTAAGCTGTTTCAACATCTCCCTCCGTCAGCGTGTCGCGCTGCATCGGGAGAAATTTGCCGCAATCGCAGAACAGGCGGGATGCCGGAACAAGTGAGCCGCAGGCAACGCAGGTCTTATACTCTCTCTCCCCTCCGGAGAACACATAACCGCAGTCACACTTGCGCTGAAGATACGGCACGATGCGGTGGCAGTCCGGGCACTCATGAAAACGCTTCACTTTCACGCAATACTCCCCCTTTTCTTCGTTTTTATGGGATATTACCATAAGATTACATGAGAGCGGTGATAAAGTCAATCAAGAATATGGCAATATCCCATAAAACGGAGGAGGGCGGCGGTGCATGAAGGCGTTGGATTATGAGGGCAGGAGAAACGTGTCGGGCGAGCGCGTGCGGCAGAAGCGCACAGAGCGGAAGATCACGCAAGCAGAGCTTGCCGCACGGGTCCAATGCGAGGGCGTCGCGCTGGAACAGGACGCAATCAGCCGAATCGAGTCGGGACAGAGGATGGTGCAGGACTATGAGCTGCGCGCCCTTGCCGAAGTGCTGGGCGCGAGCATGGATTGGCTGGCTGGAAAGGAATAAAAACAATGCCGCAGGATAACCTGCGGCATTTTGCATATAAAATTCAGGCTTGACATTCTTCTCTTTGTGCTGTAATACTAAAAGCCCAAACAAAGAGAAGGAGGCGTGAACATGAACGAGAGAGGACGCAGATTTTCGCACCTGTCATGGCACAATCGCTTGAAAATCGACAAGATGCTGAAGGAGGGCTACAAAGCGCAGGAGATCGCGGACGCACTTCATGTCCACAATTCCACAATCTATCGAGAGATCAAGCGCGGGTTGACCGTCCAGCGCACGTCTGAGCTGGTGGACCGCGAGGTATACTGCCCCGACACGGCGCAACGGAAATACGAAGAGAGCAAGAGCGTACACGGGCCGGACCTGAAAATCGGAAACGACCACGAGCTTGCTGCGTACATCGAGGACAAGATCCTCAACGGGCATTTTTCGCCCGCGGCGGCGCTTGCGAAAATCAACGAGGAAGGCAAGATCTTCTCCGTTACCATCAGCGAGTGGACGCTATACCGGTACATCGACAAGGGCGTATTCCTGAATATCACGAATAAGGACCTTCCGATGCACGGCGAGCACAAGAAAAACTACAAGAAAGTACACGCCAGCAGGCCGCCGGCGGGCGACAGCATCGAGGATCGACCGGAAGAGATCGACGAGCGCACCACCTTCGGGCATTGGGAGATGGATTGCGTCGTCTCGGCGCGCGGGTCCCTCAAGCGCCTGCTGGTGCTGACGGAGCGCCTCACGCGGCGCGAGATCATCATGCTCATGCGAGATGGCAGTACCGCGAGCGTCGTGCGCGCCCTGGATAAGCTGGAGCGGAAGTGCGGCTCGCAGAGGTTCCGCAAGCTCTTCCGGACGATCACCGTGGACAACGGATCGGAGTTCGCAGACTGCGAAAGCATGGAGCGTTCCAAATACGGGAAGCACAGACGAACGCACGTTTATTACTGCCATCCATACACAGCTTGCGAGCGCGGCTCCAACGAGAACGCGAACAGGCTGATTCGCCGCTGGCTTCCGAAGGGGACCTGCTTCGAGAAGCTGACAGACACAAAGGTCCGCGTCATAGAGACGTGGATGAACAGCTATCCGCGCGAGATCCTCGGCTGGAGGAGCGCCGGCAGTCTATTCGACGAGAACCTCAAAAAACTGGCTTGAAAAAAATTTTAGGCTTTTCTGCATTTCTCTATTGACTTTTCAAGTTTCACAAAAAAGAAAATGTGGGGAAAAATCGGGAACTTTTGCCGCACCGCTTGCGTCAAAGAAAACGATCACAAAGCGGAAAGGAAGCGGAAACCTTGAAAAGACTGCTTGCACTGATGATGGTTGTCGCCGTGACGGCGGCGCTCCTGGCCTGCACGAAGGGCGGCCGGGAGGACGAAAACGATGGCGTCGACTTGGAGCCGCAGCACGCGGGCGCGGACACGATGACGCTGCGCGTGGTGGGCGATGCGTCGGACGGCACGCTCGTTCTGGCGGGGGAGACGGAGCTCTACACCCTGCCGCTCGAAGGCATGACGCTCTATCTTGACGGCAGCAGTATGGACGCTTCCGGGATCGAGAGCGGCATGAGCGCCGAGGTATGGTACACCGGCGGCGTGCAGGAGACATATCCCGCGCAGTTTTCGCAGGTGGTGGCCGTGTCGTTTGCACGCGAAACGGACGATGGCGTGTACGATCTCTGCGGCCTTTACTTGCAGGTGCTCGAAGACCTGTGGAATAAGGACGAGGGACTCAACGGCGGCGCGGAGGTCGTGAGCGTCGATCTGAGCAAGGCGCCCGGCGGGCTGACCGCGGGCGAAAAGGCGGCGATCGCCTATCTCTTCGCGCAAAAGCACGGCGTGCAGGGGCTGACGATGACCTTCGACGAGCTGCGCGAGGAAGGATATCTTGCGGGTGAAAAGACAAAAAACGCGAAAATGGCGTATTCCTTCCCGAACGGCCTGCTCTTTACCGTTACGCCCGACGAGAGCGCGGACGGGAACGACTCCGCGCCCGTCATCGCCTTTGCCGCCGAAAAGTGGCGCTCGCCGCTCGGCGCGTATTCTTTTACGAACTGCGCGGCGTCCCGCAGCGGCAACGGCTGGGAATACAGCGTCGGCGCGGAAATGATCGCCTGAGTCAGAGAATATCTTTAATTTGAGAAAGCGAATCGACGATCTGGTCGGCTGCGCAATGCTCCGGAACGGGGCGGTGTGCGTGGTTGTACCAGATCGTTTTCATGCCCGCGTTTTTGCCGCCGGCGATGTCGGCGGTCAGCGAGTCGCCGATCATCACGCATTCCTCCGCGGCAACATCGGGAAGAAAAGCACGGCAGGCATCGAAAAACGCCTTTTCGGGCTTGCGGTAGCCGAGCGATTCCGAGACGAACACGTGGTCAAAGTAGGGGAGAAGCCCCGACATAGAGAGACGGTTGAGCTGCTGGTCGTGGAAGGCGTTGCTCGCCGCGCAGAGAATGTACTTTCCCTTGAGATAGCGGCAGACCTCGTCCGCGCCGTCGACGGGGATGGCGGTCTCATAGAGAAGGTCTAAAAAGCGCTGCTCGAATACAGTGCCGTCGGCATGGATGCTGAGGGCTTCGAAGATGCGGTTCCAGCGGAACTCAAAAAGCTGCTGCGTGGTGAGCTCGCCGCGCTCGATCTGCTGCCAGAGCACATCGTTGATGTGCGTGAAGGTGGCGTAGGTGGAATCGTCGAAGGGGAAACCGCGCTCGGCAAAGCCGATGCGCATGGCCTGCTCGGCGCATTTGCCGAAGTCGAGCAGCGTGTCGTCGATATCCATCAAAACTGCCTTGAGCATGAAAAGTGACCTCCTGCGGAAAAGATAAAGAAAAGAGCCCCGAGCATTCGCTCGAGGCTCTTCATTGTGCAATTACTCAGCGGGGTAAACAGAAGCCTGCTTACGATCCTTGCCGAGACGCTCGAAACGGAGCACGCCGCTCTCCTTGGCGTAGAGGGTATCGTCAGAGCCGATACCGACATTCACGCCCGGATGGATGTGGGTGCCGCGCTGGCGCACAAGAATGTTGCCGGCGAGAACGAACTGACCGTCAGCGCGCTTGGGACCAAGGCGCTTGGCGTTAGAGTCACGGCCGTTCTTGGTGGAGCCGCCGCCCTTCTTGTGGGCGAAAAACTGAAGACCGATGTTCAGCATGGTGATTTGCCATCCTTTCTGTAAGATGATCGGAACAGGGGGCTTACGCCTCCATGACTTCGATGTTGTCCGGATATTCGCTGTGAAGCTCGGAAAAGAGCAGCATCAGGCCCGTTAAAAGCGCTTGACAGGTGCTCTCGTTCGCGGCGGAAAGACCACCGGGGAGCCGGAACTCGACAGTGCCGGAGCGTTCATGGACCTTGACGGAAGCGGCAAGACCCAAAACATCGTTCACAGTGCTTTCCACAAGGCGAACCGCACTTGTGATCGCCGCACAGACGATGTCGGAGCCTTCTTCGCTGTAACCGCTGTGGCCCTTGGCATCAAAACCGATGATGCGTTTTCCTTCAGTGAGGAAAGTAACAGTGGTCATGACTTAGACGGAGATCTTGCCGATCTCAACCTTGGTATAAGGCTGACGATGACCCTGACGCTTGTGATAGCCCTTCTTGGCCTTGTACTTGTAGACGCGGACCTTCTTGCCCTTGCCGTTCTTAACGACAGTTGCGTCCACCTTCGCGCCCTCCACCACGGGAGTGCCGAACTTGGTGTTTTCGCCGTCGACGATCGCCAGAACCTGATCGAAGGTCACAGCGTCGCCCGCCTCGACGGGGAGCTTCTCAATGAACAGGGTGTCACCCTCGTTCACCACATACTGCTTACCGCCGGTAACGATGATCGCTTGCATTGCTTGCACCTCTTTCCTTAATTACGGACTCGCTGTCGGGGGCGTTCGAAAAGCCTCGAAAGCCTTCGAAACTTTATGCCCATTCAAAGCGGCTGTGTTAGTATACATTGTAAAAGCTGAAAAGTCAAGGACTTTTTAAGAAAATTCCCGCGCGGGATCGCTTGCCTTTTTGCCGCCGCACCGATATAATGAGAAAAAATTCCGGGAGGGAAAAAGCATGGAACAGTTCCTTCCGCCCATCGGGGATGTTTGCGCTTACGCTGCGAACAACCCCTTTATGGCATACAATCACATCGAGATCACGCGCATCGAGCGGGACGAACAGGGCGACTACCGCGCGGAGGTGCGCGTGGTGCTGCGGCACGAGTCGATGAACCTGCACGGCGCGGTGCACGGCGGGCTTCTCTATGGGCTTGCCGACTGCGTGGCGGGCATCGCCGCGCGCTGCGACGGGAACGACTATGTGACGCAGAGCGCGCACGTCAACTTCCTGCGCAACACGAAGCAGGGCACGGTCTATGCGCTCGCGAGCGTCGTGCGGCGCGGGCGGCACATGGTCGTGCTGCACGTTGCCATCCGCGACGCGGAAGAGCGATTGCTTGCCGACTGCGCGGTGGACATGATGCGCACAGAACGGTAAAAATGCGGGAGCGCCCCTTCGACAAAAGCCGTCGAAGGGGCGCTTTTATCGTGGCAGACGATCTGCTGAGGCGAAGCGCAGAGGCGTGGATGATTCAGATAAAAGGGAGAAAAGGCAATGACTTTTTTGCATGTTTTGCCAATGGAATATAAAAATTCAGCGTGCTATCATAACATATATTAACGCAAAATAAACATATGGATGGGAGATGGTCAGGGAAAGCACGACGGCAGGTCTGCGCACGACCGGCGTAAGGCCTGCGGACCCCAGCGCAATATTTCACTCATTTTTAGGAGGAACCAAATGAAAAAAGGTATGCTCAAAAAGCTTCTCTGTACCTGCGTGGTAACGGCGGCCGCCTTTGCCGCAACGACCATCAGCGCCTCCGCCTGCACGACGATCTATGTCGGCGGTGATCTTGTGGAGGAAGGCACCCCCTTCATCGCCCGCACGGAGGACTACGGCTCCGACTACAACAAGCTCTGGTTCATCAGCGAAAGCGGCAACTGGAAGCAGGGCGAGCACTATGTCGGCTGCCCGGATTACGGCCCGTTCGAGTGGGACTTCACGCACGACAGCTATCGCTTCACCCACTTCACCAACGACATCTACTATGACGGCACCTGCCCCGAATGCGGCGAGAAGGCAGATCACCCCTCCTACACCGAATTCGGCACGAACGAAAAGGGCGTTTCCGTTTCTGCAACCGAAACGCTTTACGGCAACGAGAAGGTAACGGAAGTTGACCCGTACCGCAACGCCAAGTGGGCCAAGGCCAACGGCAACGCCCGCATCGGCATTGAGGAAACGGACATCCCGACCATCATTCTGGCCGAGGCCGCTTCCGCTCGTGAGGGCGTTGAGCTGCTGCTCGACATCTATGAGAACTACGGCTGCGTGTACGCTTCCGGCGTGTTCATCTGCGACAAGGACGAGGCATGGTACATTGAGAACTGCAGCGGCACGCAGTATGTCGCCATCAAGCTCAACGACAGCCTGCTCTTCCTGGAACCCAACATGGCCGTCATCGGCCGCGTCGATCTGGACGACACCGAGAACGTGCTCTCCTCCAAGGATCTGATCGCGGTGGCAAAGAAGGCCGGTACCTTCGTTGGCGATGAGGAAAATAACATCATCGATTTCCGCGCTTCCTACGCCCGCATCTCCAGCAAGATGGATCAGCGCATGATCGACGGCCTCAATTATCTGAACGCCAGCTACAAGTACGACAGCGACATTCTCGTGGCTGACAACACCAAGTTCACCATCTCCAACGTTGATGCAAACGGCAAGATCGTTACGCTCTACAGCAACATCAAGGCTGACCGCAAGCTCGACAAGGACGATGTGTTTGGTTACTACAAGCTCTCCTCCATCGGCAAGGCCAGCAACCAGGAGATCGAGATCTTCCAGCTCTTCAAGGATCGTCCCGTTGAGACGGCAACGGTGGGCTGGGTCGGCGTCGGCAACATGTCCTACAATGTGTTTGTCCCCTACTATCCCATGCTGATCGACGGCATGTACAAGGGCTACCAGGTCAGCACCGCTCCCACGGTCTTCACGACCGAAAAGCCCGACAGCTTCTGCACCTACGGCACGAGCTGGACGGTGGACGCTGACGGCAACCGCCAGCGCGTTCCCGGCTTCAAGGTCTATCCGGACAACTGGAAGGATTCCTACTACTTCACGTTTGAAGGCCTCGGCGGCTACATCGCCAATGCCGAAAACATCACCGGCAGCCCCCTGAAGGCTGAGGCGAAGGCCTATGTGGCCGGCAAGCTCGCTGCTCTCCAGCAGGAGCTTTATAAGGACTTTGTCACGACCGAGCAGCTTGCCAAGGCGAGCGACAAGCGCGCACTTGCCACCGAGAACGGCAAGGCCATGGCAGAAAAGACGCACAAGCTGGGCGTTGAGCTGGTCGAGTACATCACCAAGGCGGAAGCGCTCGATAAGGTCGGCTTTGCGGACGTCAAGCCCGGCGCCTACTATGAGGACGCTGTGAACTGGGCGGTTGGACAGAAGATCACCGCCGGCAAGAGCGCAACGGCCTTTGCTCCCAACGACGCCTGCACCCGCGCTCAGGCTGTGACGTTCCTGTGGCGCGCTGCCGGCAGCCCCGAGCCGAAGGCAACGAGCACTGTCTTCACCGACGTTGCGAAGGACAGCTACTACTACAAGGCTGTTCTGTGGGCAGTTGAAAACGGTATCACCAACGGTGCGACCGAGACGACCTTTGCCCCCAACGCGACCTGCTCTCGCAGCCAGATCGTGACCTTCCTCTACCGTTCCCAGAAGTCCCCGGAGGCGACGGCTGAGAATCCGTTCACCGACGTCAAGGCCGGCGCGTTCTATGAAAACGCCGTTCTGTGGGCGGTGAAGGAGAACATCACCACCGGCGCGAGCGCCACGACCTTCGATCCCGCGGGCAGCTGCACGCGCGGCCAGATCGTGACCTTCCTGTTCCGCTGCATGGGCAAGTAAGGCTCAAAGAACAGCATAAAAACGGAAAAGGCCCCCGAAGCGTAAGCTTCGGGGGCCTTTTTTCAGCTTTTCGCAAAAGATCATTTTTTACCATGGCAGGCGCTGCCGCAATGCGCGCAGTCGCCGCCGCAGCCGCCGCTTTTCTTCCCCTTTCGCACAAAGCGCAGGGCAAGGAACGCCGCAATGACAATGAGCGCGAGCAGCAGATAGTCGAGCGTGCTCATCAGAGCAGCCCTCCGAGCGCGTAGGCGGCGAAGGCCACGACCCACGCGACCGTGCACTGCATCAGCACGACGAGCGCGGTCTTGAGCGTGGAGTTAAGCTCGCGGCGGATGGTGGCGACGGCGGCGACGCAGGGGGTGTAGAGCAGTGTGAAGACGAGAAAGCTGACGGCCGAGCGCGTGGTGAAGAGGGTCGCGATGGCCGTGCCGCCGAGCAGCACCTCAAGCGTGCTGACGACACTCTCCTTGGCGATGAAGCCGGAGATGAGCGCTGTGGCGCAGCGCCAGTCGGCAAAGCCAAGGGGCGCGAGAACGGGTGCGATGAAGCGCCCAATGAGCGCCAGCAGGCTCTGCGTGCTGTCGGAAACAACGTTCAGGCGCGTATCAAAGCTCTGCAAAAACCAGATGATGATGGTGGCGAGGAAGATGACCGTGAAGGCGCGCTGCAAAAAGTCCTTGGCCTTTTCCCACAGCAGCAGCGCCACGCTCTTAAGCCCCGGTACGCGGTAGTTCGGCAACTCCATGACGAACGGAACGGGCTTGCCGCGAAAGATCGTCTTGTTCATGACGAGTGCCGCGAGGATGCCGATGAGGATGCCGATGAGGTACATCGAGATCATCACGAGCGCGCGGTGCGCGGGGAAGAACGCCGCCGTGAAGAAGGCATAGATCGAGATTTTTGCCGAGCAGCTCATGTAGGGCGTGAGGAGAATGGTCATCTTGCGGTCGCGGTCGGAAGAGACGGTGCGCGTTGCCATGATCGCGGGCACCGAGCAGCCAAAGCCGATGAGCATCGGCACGATGCTGCGCCCGGAAAGGCCGATGCGGCGCAGGGGCTTGTCCATGACGAAGGCGACGCGCGCCATATAGCCGGTGTCCTCCAGAATGGAGAGGAAGAAAAAGAGCGTAACGATGATGGGCAGGAAGACCAGCACGCTGCCGACGCCGGCGAAAATGCCGTCGATGATGAGGCTGTGGACAACGGGGTTGATGCCGTAGGCCGTAAGCGCGCGGTCGGCAAGAGCGGTGAGCGCGTCCACGCCGAGGCCCAGAAGGTCGGACAAGCGCTGGCCAATCACATCGAAGGTGAGGTAAAAGGTCAGAAGCATGATGCCAAGGAAGGCGGGGATCGCCGTATAGCGCCCGGTGAGGAACTTGTCGATGCGCACCGAGCGCGCGTGCTCGCGGCTTTCGTGGCATTTGACGACCGAGGCGTCGACCACACCCTCAATGAAGCTGTAGCGCATATCGGCGAGCGCCGCGTTGCGGTCGAGCTCCGTCTCCGTTTCCATCTGCACGATGCAGTGCTCAAGCAGCTCCTTCTCGTTCTCGTCAAGCTGCAAGCGGTCAGCAAGATCGTCCCCGCCCTCGATGAGCTTGACGGCGCAGAAACGCGCGGGCACGCCGATGCGGTCGGCATGGTCGGCGATGAGGTGCATGACCGCGTGGATGCAGCGGTGCACCGCCGAATCGTCCGCGCAGAAGTCCGTCACAGCGGGCATCGTTTTGCTGCGCGCGGCGGAGAGCGCCTGGTCCAGCAGTTCGCTCACGCCCTCGCCCTTGGCGGCGGTGATGGGGACGACGGGAATGCCAATCGACGCGCTCATTTTCTTCACATCGATCGCGCCGCCGTTGGCGCGCACCTCGTCCATCATGTTGAGCGCCAGCACCATCGGCACGCGCAGCTCAAGGAGCTGGAGCGTGAGGTAGAGGTTACGCTCGATGTTGGTCGCATCCACGATGTTGATGATGCCGTCGGGCTTTTCATTCAGGATAAAATCGCGTGAGACGATCTCCTCCTGCGTGTAGGGACGCAGCGAGTAGATGCCCGGAAGGTCGACCACCGAGCAGTCCTTTTCCCCGCGGATCTCGCCCATCTTCTGGTCGACCGTCACGCCCGGGAAGTTGCCGACGTGCTGGTTGGAGCCGGTGAGAGCGTTGAAAAGCGTCGTTTTACCGCAGTTCTGGTTGCCGACAAGTGCAAAGATCATTTCATCTCACCGTCCACTTCGATTTTTTTGGCTTCCTCCACGCGCAGCGTCAGCTCGTAGCCGCGCACGCGGATCTCGATGGGGTCGCCCATGGGTGCGACCTTTTGCAGCGTGACGCGCGTGCGGGGGATGAGTCCCATGTCGAGCAGGCGGCAGCGCAGTGCGCCGTCGCCGCCGACGGCGGTGATCACCGCGGACGCGCCGATGCTCAGTTGATCCAAAGTCATGCTTGCGTTCCCTTCTTTTCTGCAGGTTTGATGTATCCATCTTACCTTAAAAAATTATCATGCAAAAGAGAGAATGTCAACTGTCGCAATGCGTTGAAATGGACAAGAAAACGTGCTATGATAGCCGAAGATTTTGGATAGGAAAGGAAGCGAGGGGAGCAAAGAAAAGCAGCTCCCGCGTTGCATGATCGCAATTTTGCTTGCGCCGGTGTACCTGCTGGCGAATTACTATTTACTGCGCCGCGTGATGGGCTGGGTGAAGGCCTGGTTCCCGTTTTTTCGCTCGGTGCGCCATTGGGCTTTGCCCGTTGCGGTGCAGGTATTTCTTGCCTGCTCCATCGTCATCGCCTTTTTCCTGCCCGAGGGCAGGGCGCGGCGCGTGATGAAGCTCATCGGCAACTACTGGCTCGGCGTGCTGCTCTATGTGCTGCTCGCGGTCATCACGGCTGATCTTCTGCGATTGCTGCTGGGGTACGTGCTGCCGTTCAGGCACATCTTCGTCACAACAAGAATGCACCGCATCGCGGGCTGCCTCTGCGCGCTCACCATCCTGACCGCGTCTCTCTGGGGCGTCGTCAACGCGCGCATCATCCATGTAACGCCCTATGACGTGACGGTCGAAAAGCAAGTTGCGGGCATGGATGAGATGAAGGTCGTGCTCGTGGCGGATCTGCACCTTGGCTACAACATCGGCGAAAAGCAGATGCAGCAGATGGTGGATCGGATCAACGAGCAGGACGCCGATCTTGTCGTCATTGCGGGCGACATCTTCGACAACGAGTGGGAGGCGGTGGAAGACCCGGACGGCATTGCGGCAACGCTGCGCGGCATCCACTCGAAATACGGCGTTTACGCCTGCTACGGCAACCACGACATCGAGGAAAAGGTGCTCGCGGGCTTCACCTTCCGCCAGAGCGCGAAAAAAGAGAGCGACCCGCGCATGGACGCATTCCTGAAGGAGGCGAACATCACGCTTTTGCACGATGAGGGAAGGCTCATCGACGGGAAATTCTACCTATACGGCCGCCCTGACGCGCACCGTCCCGGCCGCGGCATCGAGGTGCGGAAAACGCCGGACGAGATCACGGCGGAGATGGATAAAAGTAAGCCCATCATCGTGCTCGACCACCAGCCGAAGGAATTGCAGGCGCTTGCGGACGCGGGCGTTGACTTGGATCTCTGCGGCCACACGCACGACGGGCAGATGTTCCCGGGCAACCTCACCATCAAGCTGATGTGGGAAAACGCCTGCGGGTATCTGCGGAAGGGGAAGATGCACAACATCGTGACCTCGGGCGTTGGACTCTTCGGGCCCAATATGCGCGTGGGGACGAAGGCGGAGATCTGCCCGATTACCGTGCACTTTGCCTGAGCGCGGCAAAACATGAAAAAGAGGAACCGTTTCGTAACGGTTCCTCTTTTTTTGCGCTTATGCCATCTCGCGGAAGCGCGCGGCGATGCAGGCGGCGGCCTCATCGGTGGAAAGGCTTCCGGTGTTGAGATACAGATCGTAGCCGTCCGGCGCGCCCCAAGTGCGGCCGGTGTAGTTCTCGTAGTACTTGCGGCGCTGCTTGTCCATCTTGCGGATGAGGCGCACGGCCTGATCGCGAGAGAGCTTTTCCTGTTCCATTTTGCGCCGGATGCGGTGCTCGTCGGGCGCAGCGACGAAGACGGTGAGGAGCTTCACGTCTTCGCCGCGCAGCACATAGTCTGCGCAGCGCCCCACGAACACGCACTCTTCATGCCGGGCGATGCGGCGGATCTCATGGCTTTGCAGGGCAAAGAGTACCTCGCTCGTCGGCTTGCCGCGCAGCACATGGTAGTTGCCCTCGTGCACCGTCTGGAAGAGGTAAGGATTCGTGGCCTTTTCGTCGGAGGACGAGAGCGTCTTTTCCGAAAGCTCGCCATACTCGCAGGCAAGGCGGATGAGCTCTTTTTCGTACACGCGGATGCCGAGCAGGTCGGCGGTCTTGACCGCGACCTCGTGGCCGCCGCTGCCGAATTGACGGCTGATGCTGATGATGCGATTTCCCATACTTGCTTCCTCCGCTCTCTATTTATTTCAGCGCACTGAGCGCCTGCTGGGAAAACGAAACTTCGCGCGTGGTGGGGGTGATGACGGCGGAGACCGCCGCCGGTGCGTCGGTGAGGATGAGGTGCAGCGCGCCGCTGCACGAAATGCTGATCGAGCGCAGCATACCGTCCGCGCCGACAAGCGCCTCGATGCGCCCGGAGGTGAAGGACACGTTCTGCGTCTTGATGCCCGGGGCGATGGCGGCGGAAAGCGCGGCCATGCCGTCCTCATCGAGCGTGAGCGAGTAGGACCGGCCGTTTTCCGTCTCCGTGCAGGCGGCGGTGCCGTTCATCAGCAGCTCGCAGCTGAGATCGATGAGCTGCGCGGAGTCGACAAGGTCGGCAGAGTCGAGCTTGTTGCCGCTTTCATCGCAGATGACGCCATCCGAAAAGTAAAAGGCGAGCGTATTTTTGCGGATGCAGGAAATGCTTTGCCCGTCGTAATCGTGGCGGTCGTACTGGAGCGTATCGCTCAGCACGATGGGGCCGCAGTCGGCGGAGAGGGCAATGTCCGCCGAGAGGGTATCCTGTCCATAGAGCGCAGAGAGTGCTTGCAGCAGGCGGAGCGTATCGTCCGTGAGCGTGCCGCTCACCTCGGTGGAGGACGAGCGCATGGCGCTGCGCACCTCCTCGGGGATGGCGGGGGCGGACGCGCTGTCGCGGAAGAGAACGCTGGCCTCAACGCGAAGATCGCCCGCGCCCTCGCTGCGGAAGCGCAGTTCCATCAGCTCGCCGCTTTCGGCGATGAGCTCAACGCGCAGGGAGGTGAGCGCTGCCGCGTCAGCAATATCGTCGGAGGCAAGCAGGTGCAGAAGCGCCGCCGCGTCCTCACCCTCGGCGGTAAGTGTGTAGATCTTTTCCTTGCCGTCAACCGATTTTTCGATCGTCAGGCTGCGGCAAAGCCCGGCGGTCTGATTGAGCAGCGAGGAATAGTCGGGGTAGGCATCCGCGATGGGATAGGCGCGGCCGTTGGCAAGATAGATGACGCCGTTTGCATAGTAGAGCGCCGCGCCATCACGGTTAATACAGGTGAGGGTCGTATCGTCGAGTTTTGTGCATGTGACGGCGGCATCTGCCTGTACGCTGAGCGTGCCGTAAGAGACATCCACGGTGAGATCCATGGAAAGCGGGTCCTGCTTCATGCGCGCTTCGATGAGATGATAGGCCTCAAGGTCCTTCTTCACATCGGAGTTGAGGAAGAAGACCGCGGCGGCTGCGAGCAGCACGAGAACGGTGATGAGGATGGGAAGCCAGCGGCGCTTTCTGCGGCGGGGCTTGGCGGGCTTGACCGCGGGACGGCTGAGCGCGTCCTCGCGCGCTTCGCGCTCTTCGCGCAGCAATCGAAGCTCCTCCTCCGCGCGCGCAAGGCGCGCCTCGATGGAGTCGGGGGCGCTCGGTTCGGCTGTCGCGCTCGGCGCGGCGGGCTCGTTGGAACCCGCGGGGGCAGCGGGAGCAGCTTCCTGCGCGGAAGTGTCGGGCGCGGCGGCGCTTTCCGCTGCGATCACGGCAGGGACGGGAGCTTCCGCTGCGGCGGGGACTGCCGGACGCGTGCTGTGCATGATGCGCTCGGCCTGCTCCACGGCGGCGCGCTGCTCGGCGCGCCTGCGCGCGCGGCGCTTTTTGCGGCGGTGCGCGCAGACAATGAGCAGAATGAGCACGAGCAGCACGAGAAGGGACATGAGCCAGATGCCAATGACGGAGATCGTGCTCACCGCCGCGATCTCCACACTCGTTCCGCTGACAGGGAAGGTGAGGTAGCTGCCCATCGTGCCGGTGTCGACATTCTGCCACGCGCCGCCCTCGCGGACGTAGATGCGAAGATCACCGCTGTCCTCGGGCGGGAGGTAGCGGACGGTGTGCTGTGCGCTGCCATCGTCGGCAAGGTCAAGCTTCCACTGCTCGAGCACCTCGCGGTTGGCGGTATGCGGCGGGAATTCTCCGCGCCGCAGGCAGGTGAAGTAGCCCTGCAAACGGTCGAGGAGCGAGCCGGACTGTACATCGAAGGCCTCGGGCGTGAGCGGCTCGGCGGTCAGCTTGATGGCGTCGCCGTCGCTGTAGCTGCCCTCGACAAGCAGGACGGAAAGCCCGCCCTCGCGTGTCTGCTCGGAGGCGAGACCGGGGGTATAGGCCTCGTACACGGCCGTGACAACGGTGTCAAAATGAAGCGAATCGAGGTCTGTGCGGTCCCAATGGGCGTGGTAGCCCTCCTTTTCGGGGATGTCGGGGATGTCGCTCTCGTCGAAGGACGCGCCGTAGTCGAACGAGCGGCGCAGCACCTCCTCGCCGCCGGCGAGGAAGGTGAGCGTGAAGGTCTTCATGCCCTCGGGGATGCTGGTGTTTGCGCAGAACTGGGAGAAGGAGATCGGCTCGGCGCGGCCGACAAAGCCCTGACGGTTGATGCCGGGCAGATCGTCGGAGACATAGTAGTTGTTTGCAAAGGCGCCCGTATCGCTGCCGGAGATCGCGCCCGCGTACTGCTGGCAGTCGGTGACGGCGACGAGAGAGTAGTTCCACGTCACGCTGGAGCCGCTGCCGTCAGCCTTGGAGGCAACGCCCGAGCCGACGATGCCGCCGACGTACTTTTTGCCGCCGAGCGGGCACTTGGCAAAGTTGCCGTGCACGGAAGCGCCCGTAACGCCTGCGATACCGCCGACATAGCTGCCGTTCTCGCTTGTGACGGAGCCGTAGCCCTCGCAGGCGGTGACATAGCCGAGGTCCATGCGCCCGACGATGCCGCCGACATAGCTGCGCTTGCCGGAGATGTCGCCGGTGTTGACGCACTGCTGCACGATGGACTTGTACGCATACTGCTTGCGGTAGCTGCCCGAGAGGCTGCCGGTCACGTCGTCCTCGGGGTCGAGCGTATACTCGATGGCCATGGAGCCGGCAATGCCGCCGGTGTTCACATCGCCGTAGACGGCGGCGGTATTTTTACTGCCGGAGACCTTGCCGAGCGTGACGGCGTTGATGTCAACGTCGGAGGAGTCGGAGATGATGCTGCCGGAGCCGCCGCCGACACTCTCGATGGCGGAGAACATGGAGTTCGACAGCTCGTTGAACTTGCTGTTGATCGAGCGCAGGTCGCTCGAGAGCGTGCTCGAGCTTGTTTTGACGTTTTCGGTGATCAGCAAGAGCTGGCTGCCCGCCGCGGTGATCGCGCCGACGACCGTGTTGAAGTTCGTCACGCTGACAACGTCGGAAATGCCGGGATGCGGCCCGATGATGATGCCACCGTCAATGTCGATGCTCGGCGGGGTGATGGCGTCGAGATCGACGTTCACGCGCACATCGCCCGCGGCGTCTGAAGCATCGGAGAGGTAGCCGGAGATGAGCGTGAGGCGGTCACAGATCTCGCCCGTGCTGTACTGCGTGTCGTTCACGGCCTTTTCGACAAGGCGACTGAGCTCATCGAGCTGAGACTTCATCACGGAGAACTGGCTGGCGGAGACTTCGGTGCGGACATAGGGCTCCATCTGTCCGGCGATGCCGCCGACGTCCTTGCGCCCGCAGACCGCGCCGCTGTTTGTGCAGGAGCGCACCTGCCCGCTGCTGCGCCCGACGATGCCGCCGACATTGTAGCCGATGTGCTGGTAGCCGATGGCGGCCTCATTCACGCACTCGCTGATCGCGCCGGAGGAGTAGCCCGCGACGCCGCCAGTGTCGGTCGAGACACCAATCGTGTCAAGCTGGGAGAGCTTGGAAAAGTCGAGCGAGAACTCAAAGCTCAGATCGTCTAAGTCGATGGCGGGGTCGGTGCTCTCGATGTTCACATAGGCGCGGTTTTTGCTCGATACAATCGCGCCGAGATTGTAGCCGGCGATGCCGCCGGTCATGTTCTGGCCGAAGATCGCGCCCGTGGCCTCGCACGAGCGGATGACGCCCGTGGCGGCGTTGTACCCCGCGATGCCGCCGACATTGCGCTTGCCGGAAACGGAGCCGTTGAAGCTGCAATTTTCAATCGTGCCGTGGTTTTCACCCGCGATGCCGCCGAGGTCCTGGCTGTCGCCCGAAGGGGTGAGAGCGCCCTCGACATGCAGATTTTTCACGCTGCCGCCCTTCTGCACCACGCCGAAAAGACCTGCCGGGGAAACGCTTTCTTCCATATCAAGGCCGCTGATGGTGTGGCCGCCGCCGTCAAACGCGCCGCCGAAGGAGGGAATGGGCAGCACGCCGGTGCTTTCCAGCACAAGGTCGTTGTCGAGCACGACCTTTTTGCCGCGCGAGTAGGAGTCGAGCGTGCAGGAGCGCGCGAGGGACTGGAGATCCTCCTCGGTCTTGATGTGGATGGCATCATCCACGTCGGCAAGCGCGCTTGTGAAGGGAAAGAGGGATAATAGCAGCAGCGCGCCGAGCGCGAGCGCACAGAGGCGATGTAATTTAGTCTTCTTCATCATCTTGCTCCTCATTTGCAGAACCCGAGATCAGGTTCAGGTCGATGTCCCCCTCGACGGTCGCGTGCATCACGCCGTGGACTGTGCCGTTGATGCTGCCGCGCACCATGCCGTTGACGGAGACCTTGCCGTGGGCGGTCTTCTTTTCACTGATGGACGGGACGGAGAAGGAGGTCTTGTCCACGATGCCGCTGCCGATGAGCAGGATCTGCGGCAGGGCGAACATGACCATGATGATGGAGATGACCGTGCCGCGGCCGAGACTCTCGCCGATGCCCGCGATGACGGGCTCAGAGGTCATGCTGCCGATCAGAAAGCCGCAGATCGAGAGGATCGAGCCGGAGGTGATGATCGTCGGGAAAGCGAAGTTCAGCGTTTCCACGATGGCGTCGCGGTGGTGCATCTTGCCCTTGAGCTCCTGATAGCGGCTCGCAATGACGATGGCGTAGTCGATGTTCGCACCCATCTGAATGGAGGACACGATCAGGTAGCCAAGGAAGAAGACATACTTTCCCGTGATGGTCGGGAACGAGAAGTTGAGCCAGATGCAGCCCTGGATCACCAGGATCAGCAGCACCGGCATGCCGGCGGAGTTGAACGTGAAGAGCAGCACCAGCATGACGACGAGCACCGATACGATGCTGACGACCTTGTTGTCCACGGCGAAGGACTTTTCAAATTCGTATTCGTTCGTCGATTCGCCCGCGAGATAAACGGTGTCGTCAGGATAATACTTCTCGGCGATCTCAAGGATCTTGTCGGTGAAGGCATAGGTCTCATCGCCGCTTTCCGGCAGCGTGAGATAAATGAGCATACGGTCGTAATCCTCACCCTCGAGCTGGGCCTTCGCGCTCTTCATCTGCACCTCGGCATCCTGCAGCAGCTTTGTCTGCTCGTCGCTGAGCGTGACGAGTCCCGCGTCCACCTGATCGCAGACGAAGAGGAACATATCGATGAGCGGAACCTTGTAGGATGAGAGGTTGCCCGCGAGCTTGCCGTATTCCGAATGCTGCGCGGCGTAGGCGGCGTAGACGACCTGCGCGGCCTCGTAATCAAGACCCGCAAGCTCGGCGAACTGGCGCGGCGTCAGCTTGTCGGCGAGCGTATAGCCGTCGAGCGCTTCAATGTTGGTAAGCCCCATCGTGGAGTCGACCTCGTCGTACTGCTCAAGCTCACTCAAAATGGCGGATTCTCTGTCGTAATCGCCCGTGGGGACGATGAGCGCGAGCATATTTTTCGAGGTGAAGTTTTCCTCAATCATCTGCTGGGCAAACTGTGTTTCATTCTGCTTGGGTGCGGAAATGAGCCCGTAGCCGTAGGCGTAGGGGCAGTTGGACGAAAGGCGGAAACCGATGACGGCCAGCGCCACGAAGACGACGGGGATGATGTAGCGCGTGGCGAAGTCGAGCTTGCCGACAAAGGAAATTTTAGGGACGAAGCTGCGGTGCTGCGTGCGGTCGATGAGCGGGCCAAAGAGCATCAGAAGTCCCGGCATGACGATGAACGCCGCGAGCAGCGCGAACATGATCGATTTGATGAGGCAGAGGGCCATATCGGGTCCGAGCTTGAACTGCATGAAGAGCATGGCGACAAGGCCACCGATGGTCGTGAGGCTGCTCGCGCCGATCTCGGGGATGGATTTGCTCAGCGCGATGATGACGGCCTCGCGCAGGGGCAGGAGCTTGTGCTCTTCCTTGAAGCGGTTGCAGAAGATGATGGCATAGTCGATGGAGAGCGCAAGCTGCAAGATGCTCGTGACGGAGTTTGAAATGAACGAGATCTTGCCCATGAGGAAGTTTGTGCCCTGGTTGAGTACCAGCGCGACGACGAAGGTCAGGATCAGCACCGGCACCTCGCCGTAGGTCTCGGACGTGAAGAGCAGCACGAGTACGATGACGATGGCGACATAGACCATGATGACGCTGATCTCGTGGTCAATGGTCTCCTGCTGCGTGTTGCCGAGGTCGGTATCAACATAAAGGTCATAATCACGCAGCAACTCCTTCACCGCATCGAGCGAGTCAAGGCAGGCGTCGTCATCCTCACTGTAGGCAAAGGTGACGGAGTAGAGCGCGGAGAGATTGTTGTAATGCGCGCTCGTTTCGTCGTAATCGACGCTCTGCACACCCTTGACCTCTTTGATCTTGGGAGCAAGCGCGGCGGCCTGATCGGGCGTGATGTTGGCGACCATGACCTCGGCCGTGCCGTAGGTGACGAACTGCTCGTCCATGATGGCGAGCGCCTGCTTCGTCTCTGAGTCGGCGGGCAGGTAATAGGTCAGGTCGCTTTCGACCTCGACCCAGTTGCGGGAAAAGACGGAAAAGATCAGCAGGATGATGGTGAGCAGGAAGATGAGATTCCGCTTGTCGACAATAAAGGTCGCGACCTTTTCCATAAAGGAGGAGCCCGTCTTCTTGGTTTCGTTACTCATGGCGGAACACATTCCCTCCCTTCGTTCTCTCATCGCTGCGCTTTATCGCACGCTCGATATCGTCCCCTGCCGGCGGCTCGTGCGGGACGATCTGCACGATATCGCCGAGCGGACAGTCAAGCCTCTGACAGATGCGCACGAGTACCTCGAGCGAGACGAGCTCGTTTTTCGAGAGCTTGGCGAGCGTGTTGGAGCTGATGCCGACCTCGCGGGCGAATTCAGTCTTGTTCCAGCCTTTGTCGATGAGCTGCTTGAAAAGGCCATTGTAGGAAACAAGCATAGCCGATACCTCCTGCTGCTTTTTTTCTACATTATAGTCGGCTATCGGTCAAAAGCAAGTAAAAATTTGCAAATGCAGACATTTTGTGGGCGAAAATATAACAAAATTGCAAAAGTGTACAAAGATTGAGCGCGGCGGAAAGGGGGCGGTAGAGAAGAAAAGCCGAAGGCCGCTCCGGGAAGGAGCGGCCTTCGGCCTTTGGCTCGCGGGGAAGAGCATTAGCCCAGCCCAAGAGCCTCTTCAGGAGAGATATAAGGACGGTTCTGTTTACGACCGGTTTCTTCCAGTGTGAGCTGGCCCTGATAGAAGCATAGCCCGCGCCGCAATCCCGCATCCTCGCTCAGCGCCCGGACCACGCCCTTGTCCGCGATGGCGAGGGCATAGGGCAGGGTGGCGTTGCACAGCGCCACGGAGGCGTCCTTGGGATAGGCGCCGGGGATATTGCCCACGCAGTAGTGGAGCACGCCCTCCTCGGTGTAGGTGGGGTCGGAATGGTAGGTGTTGCGGCAGGTCTCGATCGCGCCGTGCTCATCGCAGGACACGTCCACGATCATGGCGTCCTCCTTCATCTGCCGGACCAGCTCGCGCGAAACCAGATGGTCGGTGCGCCACTTGGGCCAGAGGGTGCAGTTGATCAGAAGATCGGTCTGCTTGACAAGCCGCTCGATGTTCTCCTGATTGGACATGACGAATTCCACGTTGGGGCCGAGCTTCATCTTCGCGTGCTCGAGGCTGTAGTAGTCGATATCCACCAGCGAGACCATGTTGCCGCAGCCGGATGCCAGCTCCGCCGCGCCGATGCCGGCACAGCCGGCACCGATGATGGTGACTCTGGGGGCAGAAAGCCCGTCCAGCTTTGCATAGAGACGTCCGCATCCGCCATTGGTGCTCTTGGCGAATTCGCAGGCGGCAAGGAAGCCGCCCTTGCCCGCGATCTCGCTCATGGGACGCAGCAAGGGGAACTTCCCGGCGCGGTCGATCACGTCCTCGTAGGCAATGCCCGTGACGCCGGCTTCCAGGCACACGTCGGTCTGCTCGCGGGAGCCGTTGGAGTGAATATAGGTGAAGACGATCAGATCCTTGCGCATATAGCGATACTCCTCGGGGAGGATCTCCTTGACCTTATAGACCATGTCGGCCCGTTCGTAGGCATCCTTGGCATCCACCAGCTCCGCGCCCGCGGCGGCGTACTGCTCGTTGGAAAAGCCGCTGAGCAGACCTGCGTCGCGCTCGACAAGAACAGTGTGACCGTGGGCGCAGAGCTCTCTGACCGCACTGGGGGTGGCGGCGACGCGCCCTTCATCCTTTTTGATTTCCTTCAGAACAGAAATAATCATAGCTTTTTTACCTCACTTGCTTTGCCGATCCTCGAAAGATGTGCCTTGCCGGAATTGGCAGTTATTTGCTTTTCCCCAGCTCTAACTCCCTGGCGCGCTCATCCCAATATTCAGCCTCAATGCCGATGACCTCGGAGGTGAATTCGCGGCCGCCTGCGCTCGGGCTGCGCAGGGATACTTTGATACCCTAGTATACCTCTTTCCCGGCAATCTGTAAATGGGCTGTCAGAGAAAAGGAATATTTATACGCTGCGCCGAAAGGACGCACGGGCGCAAAAAAAGAAGCACTTAGCGCGCTAAGTGCTTCTTTTCAGCCATTGCTGTTTGCTCAGTTTCCGAGATTCAGCTCGTAGGTGCAAAGATAGAAGAGAAATGAGGTCATCTGGTAGCGGTTGATGCGCGTGTCGTAGGAATTCAGGAGCTCATCAAAGCTGCTGTCGCGCGAGGTGATATCCTTCTGGTCGCACCAGATCATGGCCTTGGCGGCCTCACGCGTGAGGCCGGGACCGTCGATCATCACCTGGCGCAGCTGATCCGGGTCCACATAGGTGTTGACGCCGGACATACCGGCAAAGCGGTAGATCAGGATACAGGCGGCGCGGTAGTCGAGCTTATCGTTGTAGCCAAAGTTCAGCGGGTCGTTCGGGCGCAGGAGCCGCGTTTGATAGGCCCAGCACACCGCGTCATAATAGGGATAGGAGGCGTTGAACGAGCGGCTCTCGTAGTCACTCGGCAGGGCAGAGTTGTCTGTCTCTGGACGGCCGGCGATGCGGTAGAGCACATCGACGAATTCACCGAGCTTTGCAGCGGACTGTCCGCCGAAGACATTCGGAGACTCCGGGTCCACATAGCCGTTGCGATACATATAGAGGACGCTGGCTTGGTTGAAGATGCTCTTGATGTCCGTAAACACCACCGTATCCGTCAGGCTGCCGCCGCTGGGTTCCTTGTTGAAGATGTGGGCATAGTAATCGCTGTTGACGATGTTGCTCGAGAGCTTGAACTTGTTGTCCACATACTGCCGGTAGGCCTGCAGCAGCTCATCGGAGATGACGATGCCCTCGTTTGCGGGGATGACCGTCTCCGTGTCGGCGTCGTAGCGGAAGGCTTTCGTCAGGAAGGAGCGGTTCGACAAAATGGCGGCATGGATGCCGCTTGAGAGCACGTCGGTGCCCGCCAGCAGGCGGGAGTCATACTCCACGCCGAAGAGATTGAGCAGCGTCGGCAGGATGTCCTCCGTGGAGCAGTATTCGTCCACCACGATGTTCTGCGAAAGGCCGGGCACATAGCAGATGAAGCTGTTGCGGAATTTTTCAAATTTCGTGTCCAGCGTCTGTCCGGCAAGCTCGTTGTACTCCTCCTCCGTCAGTCCGTAGGGGTAGTGATCGTTCGTGAGGACGATGCAGGTCTTGTCGGCAATGCCGGCCTCCTCCAGCCGCTGCACCAGATACTCCAGCGCATACTCAAGCTCCAGGTTGCAGGCGATGTACGCCTTGACCGGATCAGAATAGGGGAGATCTTCCACTGCGGCCCGGTTCTTGGCGCTCATGGCATTGTCCCAGTTGTACTGGTAATGGCCGCTGAAGGTCATGTAGTAGGCGTGGAAGGGGGAAGAGCTGTTGATGTAATCGTCGACGGAGGCTTCCATCATTTCAAGGTCGGAGGACGGCCAGTCGATCTTAACGTTCAGGCCCGAATCCGCTGCCTTGAAGTTATAGCCCATGTTGGCATGGGTGATGTTGCGGTTGTAGAAATCACCGATGTAGTCGTGATAGCCGTAGGAGGTATATCCCATTTCGTTCAGCGCGTTGCCGAGACAGAAAGGAAGGTAGTTGGTGCCCGCCACGTTGAAGCTCGAATCCGTCTTGGTGCGGGACATATCCGGGAAGAGGCCCATGCACATGGTGTATTCGCCGTTGGTGGTGACGGACTGGAACGAGCCGTAGTAGTTTTCAAAAATAATGCCCGTGTGGGTCATTTTGTAGAGGGTGGGCGTCAGCTCCTCACTGATGAACCATGGGCAGAAGCTCTCTGCACAGATGGTGATGAGGTTATAGTCCTTCAAAAGACCCGTGTAGTTGCTCTTGCGGCTGGGCGTGACCTTGGCAAGATACTCATCCGTTGCCTTGAGGATGGCGCTGTCCGTGCTGCCGGCCAGCTTGGCAAAATCGATGTCCTCGATCACGTTATAAGAGTTGCTGGTGTAGGTCTGCTGGGCGGTACTCGTCTCCAGAGAGGACGGCGTAAAGTAGGTGACCTCATCCTCTCCGCCGGAAACCATGTAATGAAGCTCCTGCACGGTGGTGGCAAGCATGCCGACCTTTTTGTAGCTGCTGTCGGTGGAGGTATTCACATTGGCAAGGGTCTTGTAGACGGAAAAGGGCTTGTTGCGTCCGACGAACAAAAGCCCCGCAGTCACCAGCAGCAGCACGAGCAGCGCTGCAAAGGATGCCTGCGCCTGCTTCCAGCGCAGGCGCTGCTTGAGCGCCGGGACCTTGCGCAGCACAAGGCAGAGAATCGCTGCGAGCAGCGGCAACAGCAGAAGAAGGATGCGCGGCAGGTTCCTGATGATGCCGTAGACGAGCTGGGAATTGAAGTTGGTGATCACGTTCTCACCCATGCTGACCTGACTGATGGGCATGAAATTGCCGAAGATGCACTGGTAGACCAGCTGCACCTCTGCAAAGAGCACCACGAGCAAGACAAAGAGCGAGCCGACGATCTGACGCAGGATGCGCGGCAGGTACGAGGTGAGAAGCGAGAAGAGGATGCCGCCGATCAGCGCAAACAGAATCGGATAGATAATCTGCCGGTCGACCTTGTGATAAACGCACAGGTGCAGGCACAGCTCGACATAGACGCAGGTGAAGCAGAACAGCAGCAGGTCGGCAGCCCATGTCTTCCAAAGGCTGCGGTGCGGGGGCTGCGCGGCTGCAGAAGGTTCAGATGTATCATGGTCGGAGACCTGCTCAGATATCTGCTCGGTATTCTCTGCCAAAGTGTCGTTGGTTTTCAGTTTCGTATTCATAAGATATTCTCCTGCTGAGAGCTTTTTTCAAAAGAAAAGGATAGCTTGCGAAATTTGTCGAAATATCGACATGGAGCATATCATAGAGCAAATGATCGCAAAAGGCAATCATTCTTGTAAAAAAATTAAAAAACCCTTTACAAATTCCGCGGCAGAAAGTGCCCGCCTGTGCGCTTATATGACGAAAAGACGGCAAGATCCGCTCGTTTTGCTTGACTTTGGTAAAATTCTGTGATATCGTGCCACAGAAACAGGTTACGGACCGAAAGGGATAACGACTGTGCTGCATGGCACAGTCGTTATTTTTTTATGCCCATACCACAGGAGGGAAAGGCTGCTATGTATTTGATGATCGACAACTACGATTCGTTTGTGTATAACCTGAAGGCGTATTTTGAAGAGCTGGGCCGGGACATTGTGGTCCGCCGCTCGGATGCGATCACGCTCGAGGAGATCGAGGAAATGGACCCGCAGGGCATCATCCTCTCCCCGGGGCCGAAGCGTCCTTGGGATGCGGCGCTGTGCGTGGAGACGGTGAAGCGCTTTCAGGGCAGGGTGCCGCTGCTCGGCGTGTGCCTTGGCCATCAGGTGCTGGGTCACTGTGCGGGCGCAACGGTGGAAAAGGGCACTCGCCCCATGCACGGCAAGGTGACGCGGGTGCATCACCGCGGCACGGGCCTTTTCGCGGGACTTCCGGAGGAATTCAACGTAACGCGCTACCACTCGCTCGTGGTGCGCGAGGATACCCTCCCTGCGGACTATCAGGTGGACTGCGTCGCGGATGACGGCACGGTGATGGCGCTCTCACACCGGACGCTTCCGATGTACGGCGTGCAGTTCCATCCCGAGGCGGTGCTCACTGAGTACGGCCACGAGATGCTGGAAAATTTCTGCCGTATGGCAGAGGAAAAGGGGGTGCCGGCATGAAGCGCGTCACCGTAGAATTGGAGCGATACGTTCCCGCGTCGGAGGTCTTCCGCCTGGCGGCGAAGGAGCCGGGCTGCGCCTTTCTGGATTCGTCCCTCGTCAACGAGCTCGGACGCTGGTCGATCCTGGGACTGCGCCCCTATAAGACGCTTGTGAAGGAACAGGACGGCAGTTTCACCGAGGACGGCGTTTTCCATCAGGACACGGACTTTGAAACGCGGCTGGGTGAATTTCTCCGCCTGCACCGTGACGAGAATGAGACGGCGCTGCCCATCGTCTCCGGCGCCATTGGCTATTTTTCCTATGATTACGGGCGCGAGCACATGGGCGTTCCCTCTGCTGAGCAGGACGTGGAGCCGATCCCACAGGCGCGGGTGGTGTTCTATGATTTGCTGTTCATCGAGGATTGCCGCGAAAAGCGCGTGTGGCTCTCCGCCTGCGGCCAGACCGAGGACGCGGAAGCGCTGCTCGCGCGCTTCCGTCAGGACATCGAGCGCGGAATGGAAGAGGGCTTCCCGGCCCTGCCCGACGCGCACGCGACAAAGCCCATCACCGTCCGCCCCAACTTTGAAAAGGAAGAATACAAGGCGGCGGTGGACCGCATGATCCGCTACATCATCGAGGGCGACATTTACATTGCCAACATGACCCAGCGGCTGGACGTTATGAGCGACCGCGAGCCGCTCGCGGTCTTTGAGCATCTGCGCACGCACAATCCCTCGCCCTTCGGCGGCTATCTTGACTGCGGCGATCACCAGATCATCTGTGCCTCGCCGGAGCGCTTTCTGCGCCTGCGCGACGACGTGGTGGAAACGCGCCCCATCAAGGGCACGCGCAAGCGCGGGGAGACGCCGGAGGAGGATGAGGCGCTGCGCCGGGAACTCGAGCAGTCGGAAAAGGACAAGAGCGAGCTTCTCATGATCGTGGACCTTGAGCGCAACGACCTCAACCGCGTCTGCCGCCCGGGCAGCGTGGAGGTGACGGAGCTTTTCACCGTGGAGACCTATGCAACGGTCTTCCATCTGGTGTCCAACATCCGCGGCGAGCTGGCGCAGGGGAGAGACGTGACCGACCTTCTGCGCGCGGCCTTCCCCGGCGGCTCCATCACGGGCGCGCCCAAGTACCGCGCCATGGAGATCATCGACGAGCTGGAGCACGGCAAGCGCGGGCTGTATACCGGTTCCATCGGCTATCTGACGCTGGATGGGGACTGCGATCTGAACATCGTCATCCGCACCGCCCTTCACCGCGATGGACGCTACCACCTGGGCGTGGGCGGCGGCATCACCTCGGAGTCGGATCTGGAATTTGAGTATGAGGAAACGCTGCAAAAGGCGAAGGCCGTGCTGGAGGCGCTGCAATGAAAAGGACTGTGACGATGGACGACGGCGTTCAGTTCGGCCTTGGCGTGTTTGAGACCATCGCGGTAGAGCAGGGAAAGGGCGTTCTGCTCTCCCGCCACCTTGCGCGCCTTGACCGCTCGGCGCGGTTTCTGGGGCTGGGAGACCTTACTGAGCGCGGCCTCACGATGGAGCGTGCGGCGGAATGGATCGGCGAAAACTGCCCCAACCACAGCGCCTGCAAGATTTTGCTGACGCAGGAAAACCTTGTGATGCAGACGCGGCCCAACCCCTATGGGGCGGCGCGCTACGAGCGCGGCTTTCGCATGGACTTCAGCGCCGTGCGGCGGAATGAAACGTCCCCCCTCACGGGACATAAGACGCTCAACTATGGCGACTGCATCCTGGAGCATCGCGCTGCCGCTGCTGCCGGGATGGACGAGCGCATTTTTCTCAACACGCGGGGAAAGCTCGCCGAGGGAACGGTGAGCAACCTCTTTCTCGTCTCCGGCGGGCGGATCTATACCCCGGCGCTTTCCTGCGGGCTGCTGCCCGGCGTGCTGCGATCGTATGTCCTCGAACGCTATCGCGTGGAGGAGGGGGAGATCGACCAGCGCGAGCTGGGAAGCTTTGATGAGTGCTTTGTCACCAACTCCCTCATGGGCGTCATGCCTGTGAAGCAGCTTGGGGAGCGCATCTTCCCGAGCCGTGAGACGGCGGATCGCCTGCGCTCTGCCTATGAAGCGGAAAAAGAAACGCTCAAATAAAAAAGCCCCGGATCGGGAACGATCCGAGACGAAAAAATCCCTCGCAGGACGGATTGAGCAAAAAAATAGATGAGCCTTGACGAATAACCGGGAATCGTCAAGGCTCATCGCTGGGTCTTGGGCTCTAACATCAATTTAACCTCGCTTTCGGGGATTTGAAAGGTACTTGCTTGTCGGTCGGGTTGACTGCTTCCTTTCTGTATCTATAAGATAGCACAGGGCGGCCTGAAAATCAATGCAAGGAAGAGACAAGGTTTCCTGCAAATAATTGGTCATAGCACTGAAACGGAGTACAGATGTGCAAGAGTGGATTGACTTTCTTGCTGTTTCGCGGTATCATAAAACTGTTGAGGGCTTTCGCGCTAGCGTGAAAGCCCTCACTTTTTCTTTTCTGGATGCGCGCGCCCGGTTACGGCTTTCTGCCGTTGCAGAAGTAGAAGACTGTGAGAAGGCCCGGGCCGCAGTGCGCGCCGATGACGACGCCGAGGCTGCTGATGGTGATCTCGCCCATGTCCGGGAACGCAGCGCGCACTTCGTCGCGCACGTGCTCGGCGTCGGCAAGGCAGTCAGCGTTGAGGATGTGCATCGTAAGGCCCTTGGTGTCGACCTCTTTGAGATCGTCCTTAATGCCGCGCAGGATCTCCGCGAGCGCAGCCTTTCTGCCGCGTACCTTCTTGGCAACGTCGAGCGTGCCGCCGTCGGGCACATACAGAACGGGCTTGACCGAGAGGAGCGAGCCGACCAGCGCCGAGGCGTTGGAAACGCGGCCGCCGGCCTTGAGATAGTTGAGATCGTCCACGGTGAAGCGGTGGGCAATCTTGAGCTTATGCTCCTCGCCCCAGCGGATGACCTCATCGTAGTCCATACCCGCTTCCATGCGCTCGACCATGCTCTCGACCAGAAGGCCGAGGCCGCCGGAGATGCAGAGCGTGTCCATCACATAGATCTTGCGCTCGGGGTGCTTTTCGCGCGACATCTGCGCGCCGAGCAGCGCCTTTTCATAGGATACGGACATCTTCTTGGACATATCGAGGAAGATAACGTCCTTGCCGCTGTCGAGCAGGGAGTCAAAGAAATCGCAGTAGATATACTCATTGATCATGGAGGTCTTGAGCAGATCTCCGTTGTTGCGCATGCCCTGATACACGGCCGCGCGCGACTCCTCGCGGCAGTCGTCCTCGTAGAGCTTATCGCCGATCGTGTAGCTGTAGCTGATGAAGGGAATGTTGTGCTGTTCCAGATACTCCCTCGTGAGATCGGAGGTGGAAGATGTGGCGATGATATAGTTTGGCATGATACCAATCCTTTCTCGTCGGATGATGGTAGATTTTCTTGAAGAAAACTTCAAAGCTTAGTATATGAAGATTTTGGGCGTATGTCAATTCAAATATTGGCGATGTGTTGCACGGCGCGCATACTGTATGGAAAGAACGGCGGAAATGTCTTCCGCCGCTCTTGAGTATTTTCTGCCCGCTTGCCGTCGAAAGCGGTCACGCATTCTTGCTTGTGTAGGGGTCCAGGAACGGCGTCGGCGCGCGCTTGCAGGTGGCAAGGCTGACGATGACCAGCGCCGCAGCGCAGGCGATGGCGCCCGGAACCGTTGCGCCCAGCCCGAAGGGCAGGCCCGCGAGCTTCCAACCGATGCAGACGACGAAGCCTGCCGCCATGCCGGAGAGGATGCCCGCCGTGGTCGCCTTTTTCCAGCAGAGCGCGGCAAAGGCGGGGAGGCCCGCCGACGCGGCGTAAAAGCTCCAGGCAAACATCAGGATGCTGTAAGCATTTTTGATATACAGCGCGATGACCAGTGCACCGAGCGGCATGATGACTGCGAAAACGCGAGTCAGCCGCAGCTCCTTTTTCTCCGAGATGTCGGGCTTGAAGGTCTTATAGACATCGTGCACGCAGCTTTGCACGGAAACGATGAGATAGCTGTCGGCCGTGGACATGATGACCGAGAGAATGCCAGCAAGCGCAAGACCCGTGAGCCCCACGGGCAGAATCTCGATGGCAAGCGCGGGAACGACGGCGTCAGTCGTGCCGTAAGCGGCGATCTTCTCTGCGCTGACGAGCTGGTGGGCGACCACGCCCATGAACCACACCAGCGGAATGGTGAACCCATAGGCAAGGGTGCCGAGGAAGAGACCGTTTTTTGCCGCCTTCTGGCTCTTGGCGGCAAAGGCGCGCTGCCACATCTCCGCGCCCGCCAGCGTGAAAACGAAGTAGGTGATGATATCGCCGACGATGCTGCCGTCGATATAGGGCTTCGCCAGTTCCGGCGTAAGGTTTTGGAAAAAGACGGACAGTCCGCCAAGCTTTACGAGCGACGCGGACGGAATGAGGATGTAGACAAAGAGGATCAGCATGATGAACTGAAATACGTCCGTATAGATCACGCCGAAAAGGCCCGAGGTGGCGGTGTAGATGATAAATACGGCGCAGGCGATCAGAGCGCCCATCTCATAGGAGATGCCGATCTCCGCGCCGAGCATATTGATGATGGTGGCCGTCGCCGTGACCTGCGAGGCAACGGTGCCCATCATGGTGAAGGCGATGAGTCCGCCGAGGATGACCTTGGCCGCCTTCCCGAAGCGCCGTTCAAAAAGATCGGGGATGGACGTGATGCTGAACGCCGTGCCAACGGCGGAGATGCGCCCGGCGAAGCCGGAGAAAATGAGCATACCCAGCAGGTAGGGCAGCGCCGTCATGATCGCTTTGAAGCCGCTTGAATAGGCAACGCCTGCGCGGCCCATCAGGCCGCTGCCGCCGATGATGGTGGCGCAGACCGTTGCCATGAGCACGAGCGGGCCGAAGGAACGGCCGCCGAGATAATAGTCGTCCATGTCCCTGACCTTTTTTACGACAACAAGTCCTATCGCGACCATTGCGGCGAGATATACGCCGATGATGACAAGATCGATCGTATGAAGCTGATTGTGTACCATCAGAACCTTCCTTTCCTGTCCGGCGCAGGCGCCGGAGATCATTCATTGTGGCGGTAGAAACGGGAAACTGCGTGCCGGGCAGAGGTGATGAGGTGTGCGATCGGCACAGATTGTAAGAGTGCATCGTTATCCATCTTCGAAACCTCCTTTGAATATCTATGCAAACAGTATACCAAGTGCCGGACGGACGGTCAAGGATAGCTTTGAACTTTTTGCGCACCGCTGCAACTTTGTCACACAACGCCGCGACGGATGCTCCCCGTGCGGTCCTGCCGGCGGCCCGGCCGCTTTTTCAGCAAGCCGGGCGGGTTGACTATTGCGCTTTGGTGAAAAACGCCGTATACTGGGGAAAACTGGGGAAAGGCGGACGGAGCATGAATACATTGATCGAGTTATATGACGAGCGCGCCATTGAGAACATTCTGGCGCCGGATATGTTCCGCCCGCAGCGCATCGTCTACCTCTGTCCCGGCGAGATCGCGCGGGACCGCACGCGGCAGGAGAAGATGGCCGCCTTTTTCCGGCGGCGCGGCTGGGAGCCGGAGCTTGTTTTTCTGGAGACAAGTTTGTTCAAGGCCGACCGCATCCTGCGCCAGCTTATCGCCGTCGGTGAAAAATACCCGGACTGCGCCGTTGACGTGACCGGCGGCAGCGACGCCGCGCTCTTTGCGGCGGGGATGTTTACCGCGCAAAAGGGCGTGCCCGCCTTTACCTATTCCCGAAAAAAGAACCGTTTTTACGACATTTCCGGCGCACCCTTCGCAGACGATCTGTGCTGCGACCTTCTGTATTCCATCGAGGACTTTTTCCTCATGGCGGGCGGAACGCTGCTCCCCGGACGGGTGGATAACCATGTGCTTTCCCGCTATCTTTCGGATTTTGATCCGTTTTTCGACTGCTTCCTGCACTTTCGGCGGGAATGGCCGAATATCATTTCCTATATTCAGCGGGTGTCGCCCTCGGAATACGGGCAGATCCCGCCCCTTACCGTTGCGGGCGGCTACACCGTGAAGGGCGAGCACGGGACGCGCAACACCGCCAACGAAGAAGCGCTCTATGCACTCGAGCGCCTTGGTTTTATTTGCGATCTTTCAATTGTGCCCGGCGAGCGGGTGTCCTTCCGCTTCCGCGACCTCAACACCAGAGCGTGGCTGCGGGATGTGGGGAGCGTTCTGGAGCTTTATACCTACAAGGCCTGTCTCGACTCCGGTATCTTCCACGATGTCATCAGCAGCGCCGTGGTGCGCTGGGACGATGTGCTGGGTCATAGCAGCGTTTCCAACGAGATCGACGTGATGGCGGCGCGGGGCGTGATCCCGCTCTTTCTCAGCTGCAAGGCCTGCGACATCCGCACCGAGGCGCTCAACGAGCTTGCCATCCTGCGCGATCGCTTCGGCGGCAAGGGCGCCAAGGCGGTCATCGTCACGACCGAGCCCTGCCACGCAGCTGCCCGCCACCGCGCCGCGCAGCTGGGCATTGCGGTCATCGACCTGGAGGAACTTAAGACGGGCCAGCTCGTACACCGGCTGAAGGTTATTATGAAAGCAGAATAAAGAACAATACGGAGGGTCAGGAGACCCTCCGTATTGTTCTTTTGATTTCAATTAACCGTAGGCGCGGACGAAGGCGGTGCTGCTTCATGTCTTTCCTCCTTGTCTGTGACCGTTGGTGGATGCGGGTGAGAAGATTTATTCTTTCTTTGCAGAAGCGGATTCTTCCTTTCTTCCCTCCTCCGCGAAACGCTTTTCGAGCGCGGACTCGCGGGCGAGAATGGCGTTTACCTTGTCGTAGAGGTCTTCGATCATGATCTCCGTTTTGAGGTTGACCTTATAATCGTTCTCCGCGCGGCGGCGGTCCTTTTCCTCCTGCCGGTTCTGGCTCATCATGATGAGCGGCGCTTGAATGGCCGCGACGCACGAGAGCACGAGGTTCAGCAGAATGAAAGGAAAGGGGTCAAACGCCTTTGCTGCCAGAAGTGTGTTGACAAGCATCCAGAGGATCAGTACGCCGGTGAAGGCGAAGATGAACGCCCAGCTGCCCGCGAATTTCGCGATGGCGTCCGCCGCCCGCTGGCCAATGGTGTATTTTTCCTTTTCGCCTGCGAGATTTTCGGAAATTTTACTGTCCGCCAGCAGGTTCAGTACCTCTTCGTCCGTCATGTCGTGGCGGATATCCTTGAGGACTTCTCTCAAAAGCTTTCTGTTTTCTTTCATATTATCATCCTTTTCTATCTGACCGGCGTGATCGCGCGCCGGTTTTATGCTTCGGTTTTCATTGCGCGCAGGAAAAAGTCCGGCCCTTTGCTCTCAAACAGAATGAGCGACGCGCCGAGCAGCAGGTCTGCGTGCAGGGACGGTTCCTCCAGCGGGATCGCGAAATCCTCCTGCAAGCGCCGGATGCGGTAGAGCACGGTGTTGCGGTGGGTGTAGAGCGCGTCGCTGGTTTGTTTCAGTGAATGGCAGCAGGTGAGGTAGTGATAGAGCGTTTCGCAGTACTGCGTGCCCTTTTCACGGTCGTGAACGGCAAGGCGGCGAAGCTCCGGTGAAACAAGGTCGCCCCGGCCCTCCAGATTTTTCAGCAGCAGCGGTGTGCGCAGCTGCTGCGCCGAGCAGACGGCTTCACCGTGGAAGCGCGCATCCTTCATCAGCTCCAATGCCTCGCGCGCCGTGCGATAGAGCTGCGGGAGGGTGAAAAGATCGTCGATCGGCGCGGAGATGAGGATCTTGAGCTGAAATTCCTCCGCAAGCTCGGAAAAGATGTCGCCATCCCTCTCCCGGTGCAGGAAGAGGAAAACGTCACCCTTATATAAAAAGGGGTGGCTGTCGGGGATCTGCGCTTCCAGCTCCTCCTTTAGGTGCCGCTTTCCCATGTAAGCGCTGTGGTAGGTCTCAAGGTCGATGAGGGCGAAGGCGCACGGGTGAAAGTCCGCAAGGTAGGTGCCGGAGGCCTGAAGCTGAAAATGCGCGGCGGAGGAAAATCCGCCGTCCAGCAGGTGCATGAGAATGTCCTCCGCCGTTTCAAAGGGCTTGTCCTGATGGCTCGCCTCCACAAACAACTGCTTGGAGAGGATGTGCTCCACCAGCTCCCAGGTCTGCGGCGGGATCTTTTCCAGGTGCCCGTCCGTATCTATGCAGATCAGGCAGCCGAGGCGCACGCCCGCGCTGATGAGCGGCGCAAAACGCCGCCGATAGGGGCTATCAGCCAGCTGGACATAGTCCGCCCAACCGGCTGTGAGCATTGGGTTTCTGCTGATGATTGCGCCGGCCTCGTAGGAGATCTCGCCGCGGCGCACGGCGGTTTCGAAGAGCGCATCGGAAAAGCCGAGCGGCAGGTAATGCGCCGCAATATGAAAGGTGTCGTCCAGCACCAGAAGCGGGCAACCCAGCAGTTCCCCTGTGCTCAGCGCTAACTGCCGGAGATCATCCTGCGAAAAGAACTCCTCCAGCAGCGCCTCTGCATTGCACGACTCCCAGCGTTTTTCCTCCATGGTCTGCCTCCTTCTTCGGCTTGTGCATTCGGCACAAGTCGTTTTTTTCTTTATTGTATCGGCAGCTTCTTGTTTTTGCAAGAGGAAAAGAAAGAAGATGCGGTTATGAGTACAAAGTCCATGCGTATGCTGTGTTATGATTCTGCTATGCTTTTTCACAAAAGAGTATCGAAAAGATTAAGCTTGTACCGCCTCTATTGCGCGCATAGAAGAAAACAAGGTAGATTGTGTTCAGAACGAGTTCTTTGCACTGCTGATAAGCGACAGACGAGCTGTGCGTCCGCCGTGCCTTCTCGCATCACTTTTCCTTTGTGATATGGCATCGAACCTGCTTGATTTTATGGTATCCGGCTGTCACCTATTGATGTTCACTGCGGACCGTTCCGCGGCCGCGCGAATTGTGGGCATCCGCATCAATGTTTCACTCCGTCAGCCGAAGCGCCATGCGCTGCAATATGCGGATGTGCTGACGCACGATATTGAGCTTTTGGATCTTTGAGCAGCGGGCGCGTATGCAGAAAGCAACACTAAAAGCGGATAGATGCTCGATTCGCCCATCAGCGCTCGGGACAAAAATCACGCAGGCAAAACGAACACAAAAAGCACTTTTCTGACAAGTTTGTATGGTGGAAACTTTCCTTTTCGCGCCGTATAATGATGACACAGACAAGGAGGTGGTCAATATGCTGGCAGAGAATCTGGCGCTCCTGCGAAACATCCGCGGCATGACGCAGGAGGAGGTGGCGGAGGTCATCGGCATCTCGCGCCAGTCCTACTCCAAGTGGGAGCAGGGCGAAACGATCCCCGACATTGAAAAATGCGCCCGGCTGGCAGAGTACTACGGGGTCTCCATCGACTCCCTCGTCCATCAGGATGAAGAGATCGGCAAGGTACGGGTGGCGCCCGCCCCGATGGGCAAGCACCTGTGGGGAACGGTGGCGATGGGCGCCAAGGGGCAGATCGTCATCCCCAAGGCCGCGCGGGACACCTTCCGCCTGAGCGAAGGCGACCGCCTGGTCGTCCTCGGCGACGAGGAGCAGGGCATCGCGCTCATCAAGGCAGAGGTCTTTGAGGAGCGAATGCAGGAGGCCCTGCGTGCAGCTCAGAAATCCAACGAATAAAAGAAGGTGCGATCATGAAATGTCCAGAATGTGGAAAGGAAATGCGGGAGGGGTATCTCTTTTGCAGCAAGGACGGCGCGTTCAGCTTTGCAAACGAAGTGCCGGGCGTATTTGAAAACGCGAAGAATGCCGATGGCTTTGTGAAGATCACAGACCTCAAGGCAAGCCATCGGACGAGAGTTCCGGCCTCCATCTGCGAGGAATGCAGGACGGTCGTACTCAAGTATTGAGCGAAGTTGCCGTTTCCAAACGAAAAAAGTCCCCAAGCCACTTCACTCAGCCTATCTCACCATGAAGGCGCTTTTCCGGCGGGCGGGGCTTTACAGTGCCTCAAAATGATATTTCGGCTTGCCAAGGCTCTTTTTGCCATACTCAATGGCCTCTGCGGGGCAATAGCAGATGCAGGCCATGCAATGGGTGCAGTCCTTGCCCCAAGAAGGTTTGCCGTCCTTGAGCGCGATGTTGTTCATCGGGCAGAGACTGACGCATTGACCGCAGCCGACGCATTTGCTGCTCGTTGTAAAGGCGTTAGACTTAACAAAAAGCGGGTAGAAGATTGGGTTCACGGCACTGCTCATGAAGCGATCGTAGAGGTTGCTGCGCGGAGAGGCAAAGTGTCGTTCAGCCCGAATGGCGGCGATGGCGTGCTCAATACTCGGCTCGGCATTGGCTACAATTTTTCGCGCTTCGTCCACCTGCGGCGCGTTGAACATGGCGATGTAGTTTTCCGGCATAATGATCTGAGCGGTTCCCCTATATGCAAGGCTTTTCGCTTGACAGAGCTTACGGTTGAATTTGGCGGCGTTGCCGATCTCGCTGCCGCAGGTCATGACGAACCATGCTTGCCTGGCATCCGGAAGATCGGTTTTGAGCAGCCAATCGCGCACAATGCGCGGGATACGCCAGGCGTAGGTGGGGGTGACGATGACGAGCCGTTCCCCGCAGGCAACAGCGGAGGTGTTGCCCATCTTGATGCGCTCGTTCATGCTCAGAAGCGTATCGCCCAGCGCGTCCGCGATCCGTTTGGCGACGTATTTGCTGTTGCCGGTTCCCGAAAAGTAAAGTACCATCGCGTCCTCCTGTATCAGATGATGATGCCGTCGCAGTGGTCGATCTCATGCTGAATGATCTCGGCCGTCCAGCCGGTAAAGGTTTTGAGACGAATCTGAAAGGCTTCGTTCTGCCATTGGACCTTGATGCTTTGATAGCGCTTCGCCTTCCGCGTACCGGCGAGAGACAGGCAGCCTTCCTCGGCCTCGTAGGGGCCGGATTTTTTGACAATAACGGGGTTGAACATCAGCATATCGTTACCCTCGTTGTCGAAGGCGATGATGCGCTTGTTGACGCCGATCATATTCGCTGCCATGCCGACGCAACCCGCCCTGTGGAAACGCAGTGTGTCGAGAAGGTCCTGCGCTGCGCCGCGATCGTCCGGCGTGGCTGCCTCGGCTTTTTGAGCGAGAAAGGCCTCGTCCTTGCAGATATCACAAATCATAGTAGTCCTCCTGTGCGCTCCGCTTCAGGGGGAGCGATGATCTAATTATACCGCATTTTGCGGCTTTGACAAGACACATCGTTTATCTCGGGAGCGCAGAGCGCCCCACCGATTTTGCCTCCGCCGCGATCTCGCGCTGCGGCATTTCTCAGGGCACAGACCTTGTGAAGCAGGGCGGCACCAAGAGCCTCAAGGGGCTGAAAAAGACGCTTTTCACCAAGGCTGCGCGCTGGGTCTTTGAAATGGATGTGGTGGAGAGCACGGACAATACCCTGTATCTCGACTTCCACTACTGCCCGCTTGTAAAGGCATGGCAGAAGGCGGGATGCAGCGATGCGGAGATCGCAAGGCTCTGCGATATCGCCATGTGCGGCGACCACGGCATCGGCAAGTGCTTTGACGCGCGGCTGGAGCTGCCCAAGGCCATCGCCAAGGGCGACGATGTCTGCACTCTGCGCTACATCAAGTCGAGCGATGGGCAGGGGGGAGAAATGAGGAAGGTAGACAACTCCCTGATCGTAGCGTTCTGCTTCGCCTTTTTTCCGAAAATGCGGCGGGAAGGGGAATACTTTACATTCTAAAGCAGCCGAATCTGCACGAAATCTTGCAGATTCGGCTTTTTTAATCCGAATTCGACGATATTCTTAAAAATGAACGGCACAAAATTGCCTGAAAAGATTGCAGGAATCCGTCGACGGGAATATAATACATCCCGACTACATTCGGAGACGGCTGACCGTCTCCGGTAAGGAGCAGTATGAATTACATAGAAGCAAGAGTATATTTGGACGAAGTTTCCAAATACGGAAGTGTGCTTGGCTTGGAGAGCATGAGAGAACTGCTGCGTCGTCTGGGCGATCCTCAGAACGAGTTGAAGTTCATCCACATTTCCGGTACCAACGGAAAAGGATCGGTTCTGGCGTATCTTTCCACGATCCTGACCGGTGCGGGCTACCGTACCGGTCGTTACATCTCTCCCACGCTGTTTTCCTACCGGGAGCGCATTCAGGTGGATGGGGAGTACATCGAAAAAGAGTCGCTCGCCCGCCATGTGACGGCCATTGCCGCCGCTGCCGAGGAGATGCAGAAGGCGGGCCTTCCCAGCCCTACCGCCTTCGAGATGGAGACCGCGCTGGCGTTTCTCTATTTCAAGGAAAAGCGCTGCGACATCGTGACGCTGGAAGTGGGCTGCGGCGGCCTTCTGGACGCCACCAACGTTATCACCACCACAGTGATGGAGGTCATCGCCTCCATCAGTATGGACCACACCGACCTTCTGGGCGATACGCTCGCTAAGATCGCCGCGCAGAAGGCGGGCATCATCAAGCCGGATACGCTGGTCGTTTCCGCCCGGCAGCAGGAGGATGCCATGCAGGTCATCGAGGATACCTGCAAAGAGAAGCACTGCGCGCTGCAAGCGGTGGACGAGAGCAAGATATCCGACGTGCGCTGCGACGCGGAGGGACAGACCTTCTCCTATAAAGCATGGGAGAATGTCACCATCTCGCTTGCGGGCAGCTATCAGATCAAAAATGCCGCCCTTGCGCTCGAGGGCGTGGAAGCGCTGCGTCAGCTTGGCTATGCGCTCTCTGATCAGCAGGTACGCGAGGGAATGGCGCACACCGTCTGGCGCGGCCGCTTCACCACGCTGCGCCGCGAACCCACGGTCATCATCGACGGGGCGCACAACCCCGCCGCAGCCCGTGAGCTGAAGGACTCTCTGGAGCGCTACTTCCCCGACAAGACGCTCTATTACGTCATGGGGATGTTCAAGGACAAGGACTATGCGCAGGTCATCGACCTGACCGCGCCCCTTGCAAGGCACATTATCACCGTGGAGACCCCCGGCAATCCCCGCGCTCTGCCCGCCCGCGAGCTGGCAGAGGCGGTAGCAAGGGTGAACCCGAGCGTTGAGTGGGCCGACAGTGTGGCCCACGGCGTCGAAAGGGCGCTTGCAATGGCTGGAAAAGAAGATGCAGTGATCGTCTTCGGTTCCTTGTCCTTCCTGGGCGAGGCTGCGGACGCAGTGAATGGAAAGTGAGGCGCGGAGCATGGATTCGGAAAAGATCAAAGAAGGCGTTCGCCTGATCCTCAGCGGGATCGGCGAGGATATCAACCGTGAGGGCCTGCTGGAGACCCCCGACCGCATCGCGCGGATGTATGAGGAGCTGGCCGGCGGCTATACCGACTCGGCGGCGACCCATCTGCAAAAGCGTTTCCACGTGGACAACAACGACATGGTGCTGGAAAAGGACATTCATTTCTACTCCTTCTGCGAGCACCATATGCTGCCCTTCTACGGCACGGCGGCCATCGCCTACATCCCCAACGGGGAAGTGGTGGGCCTGAGCAAGATGGCGCGGACGGTGGAGGTATTTGCCAAGCGCTTCCAGCTGCAGGAGCGTCTCACCGCCCAGATCGCCGACGCTTTCATGGACGAGCTCAAGCCCAAGGGCGTGATGGTGCTCGTGCAGGCCGAGCATATGTGCATGACCATGCGCGGCATCAAAAAGCAGGGCGCAAAGACCGTGACGGTCGTGACGCGCGGCGTGTTCGACGATGATGAGCGCCTGCGCACCGACTTCTACCGGATGCTGGAGCACTGCTGAGATGGAGCGCGTCAACGCCATCTGCCGCCACGCGCTGTGGCGGGAAAGCGTGGATGAGATCGCCCGCCTCGAGCGCGACAGAGTGTTCTGCCGCCACGACCGAGCCCACTTTCTGGATGTGGCGCGGCTTGCCTACATGGAAAACCTTGAGCGGGGGCTGGGGGTAGACAAGGAACTCATCTATGCGGCCGCCCTGCTGCACGACATTGGCCGCCACCTCCAATACACGAAGAACATCCCCCACGACGAGGCCGGAGCGCAGCTTGCGGAGATCATTATGGCGGACTGCGGCTTTTCTCCCGCCGAGCGCGAAGAGGTCGCGCAGGCGATCCTGCAGCACCGGGGCGGGGAAGACCGGTCGCGGGACGGATTGGCAGCGCTGCTCTACCGGGCGGACAAGGCCTCGCGCGCGTGCCTTTTCTGCGCGGCGGAGCCGGAGTGCAACTGGAGCCGAGAAAAGAAAAATATGACAATACGAGCTTAAGGAGCCGTTTACGATGATGAAAATTGGCAATCGCTTTTTTGATGTGGAGCACGACTGCTCCATTATGGGTATTCTGAATGTGACCCCTGACTCCTTCTCCGACGGCGGACGCTGGAACAATCTGGACGATGCCCGCCGCCACACGGCCGATATGATCGCCGAGGGCGCGGCCATTGTGGACGTGGGCGGCGAGTCCACCCGTCCCGGCCATGTGCAGATCAGCGTGCAGGAGGAGATCGACCGCGTCGTTCCCGTCATCGAGATGATCAAGAAGGAATTCGACGTCCCTGTTTCCATCGACAGCTACAAAAGCCCCGTGGTGGCGGAGGCGCTCAAGGCGGGCGCCGACCTCGTCAATGACGTCTGGGGTCTCAAGTACGACCGCAAGGTGGCGGACCTCATCGCGCAGTACAAGGTCCCCTGCTGCCTGATGCACAACCGCGAGAAGGCGGAATACAACAGTTTCCTCGACGAATTCTGCGAGGATATGCGCGGCTGCCTTGCGATCGCCAAGGAAGCCGGCATCGCCGACGATCAGATCATCCTTGACCCCGGCGTGGGCTTCGGCAAGAACTATGAGCACAATCTCACCATCATCCATCACTTGGAGCGCCTGTGCGACATGGGCTATCCCGTGCTGCTGGCGACCTCCCGCAAGTCCTGTATCGGTCAGGCGCTGGATCTGCCCACCGATCAGCGCGTGGAGGGCACGATGGTGACCACCGTGATGGGCGTGCTCAAGGGCGCAGCCTTTGTCCGCGTTCATGACGTAAAAGAAAACCTGCGCGCGATCCGCATGACGCAGGCGATCCTGCACGACGGAAGGAACGGCTGATATGACGACGCTGCCTTATGATGAGATCCATGTAGAGGATCTGGAGGTCTTTGCCCGCCACGGCGTGTTTCCCGAGGAAAACCGCCTGGGGCAGAAGTTTGTCATCTCCCTTGTCCTCTATGTGGATACCCGCCCGGCGGGAATCGCGGATTGCCTTGAAAAGTCCGTCCACTACGGCGAGGTCAGCGCCTTCCTCACCGACTATATGCACGAGCATACCTTCCAGCTCATCGAAACGGCGGCGGAGCACATGGCGGAGGAAGTCCTTCTCCACTATCCGCTCGTGAAGGGGCTGACGCTGGAGCTCAAGAAGCCGTGGGCGCCGGTGGGTCTTCCCGTGAAGACCGTGTCGGTGAAGATCACGCGCTTCTGGCACACCGCCTACATCGCCCTCGGCTCGAATCTCGGGGACAAGAAGGCGTATCTCGACAATGCGGTGCGCGCGCTCGACGCGCTGCACGGCTGCAAGGTCGAGAAGGTGTCCTCTTATCTCAAGACCGCGCCCTACGGCGGGGTGGAGCAGGATGATTTCCTCAACGCCTGCCTGGAGCTCAAGACCTTCCTGCCGCCGCACGAGCTGCTCGATTGCCTGCATGACATTGAGCAGGAGGCGCACCGCGAGCGCCTCGTCCACTGGGGGCCGCGTACACTGGATCTTGACATCCTGCTCTACGACGACCTTGTGATGGACGACGAGGACCTTATCATCCCGCATGTTGAGATGCACATGAGAGACTTTGTCCTGCTGCCGCTCAGGGAGATCGCCCCTCACAAGCGACATCCCCTGCTGCACAAAACCGTCGCCCAACTGGCAGACGAGGTGTGCAAGGCGTAAGGCTTGCTTTCCGACGAACGAAAGAGGACGGCGCTCGACCGGTTCGGTCGAGCGCCGCTTTTACAAAAAAGCGCTTTTCCACTAAAAAGAGTGT
>ENA-UOJC01000923-UOJC01000923.1-human-gut-metagenome-genome-assembly--contig:-C104-NODE-923-length-44839-cov-6.058905_pt1 | contig 44839 bp, 68 predicted proteins | sample MGYA00242339_ERZ723886 | MGnify/ENA metagenome assembly ERZ723886 | reverse complement strand
ACAGTTGGACAAGGTCCGCTGAAAAACCTTCTTTGTATTTGAGCCAGCTGTGGAGTGGTTCATTTTTGCTGAGTTGATAACTGACACTCTTTCTGTTAAATTTGTCCGTTTCTTCAAGCAGTGGAGCGTAGCGATTTTCAAGCTTTTTTCGCTCAGTATCGTTGCACATCGAGCCAGCAGAAAATTGTTTTTCGTTCAAATGCAATTTTTCCATATATACCACCTATCAACTACGCCTCAGGGGAAAAGCTCCAATGTATATCAATATTTTCCCCGTCCAGATCTATGCGGCGGATGAGACTATGGACAAGCTCCCGCCTTTCGTCCAGAGTACCGTTGTCCAGAACGTCCTCTGCCCCGACCAAAGCAGCCCGGGCAGCATCCATGCGCCGAGCGGGCGGCTCCTCTACGGCCTCCGCCAGGGCGGCTTCCACGCCGTCAATTTCCGCCTGGAGCTTTGCCACGCGGTCTCCGACCATAGAGGCGGGCAGTGAACCGCCCATCTGGTACAAGTCCAGAACACGCCCCATCTGCGCTCGCAGATCGTTCAGGCGCTGTTGCAGCGCAGCCCGGCGCTGGGCTACATCTTCGTCCTGCTGCGGCCCGGACACCGCCAGCTCAAGCGCCGCCGGGTCAAACGCCAGCTTCCGAATCTCGCCCTCTATAATAGCGTCCAGCTTCGCTACCGCCCAACGGTCATTCCGGCAGTTTGGGTCGCGGATCATGTGCTTTGCGGATTTTGCCCTGGAGTAACAAACGTAGTATGGCCAGTAGCGCTTATTCTCGCCCCTGCCCGAGTAATTGCCGCTGGCAAAGTACCGGGCGCCGCAGCGGGCGCACCAAATAATGCCGCCCAGCAGGTGGGTGGATTTGAACGGAGAATCCCGCTCCATGCCATCCGAGCTGGTACGCTTCCAGCTTGAGGTGGCAAGCCGGGCAGCAGCGGCGTCAAAGGTTTCCTGCGAGATCAGCGGCTCATGCTGGCCGTCATATACCTTTTTTGCCCAGTTTATCTTCCCGGTGTACAGCGGGTTTTTGAGGACGTCCCTCACCGTAGTATCAGAACCCCAGTCGCCATCCTTCGTGGTGTAGTGTGCAGCCATATATTTACGGATGCGGTTCACCGGCCAGCCTTGGAGGTATAGAGAGAACACCTCCCGCACCTGCATTGCTTCATACTCATTCACGACAAGCCCAGCGCCGCCCTCGGCAATGGTTTTATAGTCGTAGCCGATGGGAGCAAAGCCGCCGCCGTGGAAGAGGCCGGCCTTTGCCCTACCGACACGGCCAACCGCCATGCGTTCCCGGATCTGTTCACGTTCCAGTTGGGCGAACACAGACAGGATGCCAATCATTGCCCGGCCAAAGGCCGTGGAAGTATCAAAGTTCTCGTTCATAGAAACAAAGGCGCAGCCGTTTTTCAGGAACACGTCCTCGATCAGATACAGCGTATCCTTTTGGGAACGGGAAAGCCTGTCCAGCTTCCAGACCAAAACAGCATCGCACTTTTTCGCCTGCACAAGGGAGATCAGCTGCTGCATACCCGGACGTTCCAGCTTTGCCCCGGAAAAACCCGGATCGGTGATGACCTGGGCAACTACCCAGTCCTTCGCCAGACAGTACGCCTTTAGACGCTCCTGCTGCTCGCTGATAGAATAGCCTTTTTCGGCCTGCTCTCTCGTGCTGACGCGGACATAGCACACCACCCGCAGGCGGTTGGAATCCATATCGCGCATAAAATCACCCCTTTTCAAATTCAGGGCGACGTGCTACAATAAAGGCAGTCGGCTCCATGCCAACTGCCTGTGCTTTGTGGCGCAGCCCCCTGTTCCAGCAGGAAGCGGCCACCTCACCTTTTTATGTTGTAGCACTGGCCCCAGCGCTGACCCTTTCCAGAGGGTCGGCGCTTTTTTTATTTACTGGCTATCTTCCTCATAGCCAAAAAATTTGTTCCACTTTGCAGAGTATTTCTTCGGGTGGCGAATTAGCTTAAAGCCGCCCAAGAGAAAAGGAATCGCAACGATCAGGCAAAGTGGATAGATCATGGATATAATTAAAAACAAGGCTCCGCAAACAAAAACCAAAATCCCAAAAATACAAGTACCTACGGGAGATGTTTTGTTATTTGGACGATCTTCAATTTCAAAATCGTCATCGCCAGATTTTCCGCTCTCGGAAACATAACTCATACCAGTACCAGGAACCGAGAGGGTCGTCCGGGTTTTTCCGTTTGCCATTTTGCCAACACGAACGCCCTTCACTCCAACGCTGGTTGATACGCCCGACTTGCTGAACGTCACCCGGGTAGGGCCAGCCTTAAAAGATTTTCTTGCACGAACACCCATAATAAATCCTCCTTTCTGTTTACCACCAAAGACCACACCCCAACCGGGGCGTGGTCTTTTTCATTTTAGCCGGTGTCTGCGGATGTACTCATAGCTGCGGCAGTTTGGATGCCGGATGCAGAACCAAAGTTCTTTTCGTAGGCGGCCTCGGCAGCCGCTACCCCGGAACCTGGCGGAGAGGCCTCTGCGCTTCCGGATTGCGCAGAGGAACCAATGATTTTTTGCATCACATCCCAGAACGCCTGCCGCTGGGCTTTGGACAGCTTGCAGTAATTTTCTACCATGTCCCGCTCCAACGGCGTCAGATCGTACTGCGCAGCCAGGGCATCCACAGCGCCGGAACTTTCCGGCAGGAACATCTCCCCGGCGCCGTTCAGCAGCCATTCCCGGCTGACGTTGAACTCCTTGCAGATCAGAATCGCGTTTGATTCCGTCAAGCGGCTTTTCCCGCTTTCAAGGTACGACATAGCGGAGATTTTAATTCCAATCCTGGAACCAAATTCCTGCTGGCTTAGCCCCAGCGCCTGGCGCACTGCCTTTACACGTTCATTTTCGGTCACTCAAATCACCTCCTTTCTTGTGGTTCCTATATTACCACAAAATTTCGACAATTCAAGTCCAAAAGCGATTTTTATACTTGACTTTTTTCGATAATCGAAGTATTATACTTGCGTAACCGAAACTCAAGACTTCGGTTATAGAAACCACACGGAGGTGAACCAGCAACATGAAGAACAACACCGCAGAGAAGAACAACGCCCCAAGCGCCGCCGAGATCGCGGCAGTGGTCGCGGCCTTCAAGAGCGCGACCCGAGAAGAGCAGCTGGTCTTAAACGGCGTGATGCTGGGCATGGCTACCCAGCGCAGCATCACCGAGCGGGCAGGGTGAGGGGGTGAGAACGTGAAAGAATTTCTTGCCAGGGTCGAGGTTCCTGACGGAGAGGTTGAGGAAATCCTCACAGAGCTTCGCGCCGCAACGGAAACCATTTCCGCTTGCTACGACAGGCTGCGGCGGCTCGGAATCCTGACCCTAAAAGAAAAAGGTGCCAGCGACAACTGACACCTTTTCCCACGAGGTTACTCCTCGGCAGATTCAAGTTCTTCAATAAACACGTTTAGAACTTCGGACAAATTTCTCACGAGATTGTTCATGTCCTGCACAGTACAAGGGTCTGAACCGTTTGCACTCGCAGGGTGCGTGTAGAACTTGAAGTTAGAAACCGCCTGGCGTAGGCGCACAATATCAGCCACTTTTGCCCCTCCTTTCTTGGAAGCTAGGCCGTTGCAGCGGCCCGCCTCCTAAGTATAAGGGAGGGCGGCTCAAAAGACAAGGTGACCCGCATGAAGATCACGAACCACTTCCCGGACGGCACAACCCGCAGCACAACGGCGGGCGTCCGGGTACCGTACACCGTAAACACCGCCCCGGCCTACCAAACTCTGGCAGCTGTGAGCGAGAAACCCCGGACACGGGGAACGTCCGAAAAGAGGTGATTTTTCAACACTTTTTCCCAGGCTTTCAACACGCCGCCCCGATGGGGCGAGGGTAGAAACAACACTGCTGATACGAGAAATCAACAGGAGGCAACGAAGAAAATGGAAGGGCTTTTGATGAAGTTCGGCTGCACCGCAGGCCAGGCCGCAGCGCGCGCCCCGCTCTATACCGGGGTTCTGGTTTACGAAGTGCTGGTGCTTGCAGCTGGGATTTTCCTGGCTCTCGACCAGGCCGGACGGCTCGACCGCCTGGGTTATAACCTCGGCCTGGCCCTTCGCCGCCTGCTGGACGACACCCACGAAAGAAGGTGAGGCCGCAACCCCTGCCCGAACATCCACCCACAAAGCCAAAGGAGGCACGACATGGAACAGACCAAAGCAAGCAGCCTGATTGACATGGCCAACGGCGCCATCAAGGAGCGCCTGGACTACGAGATGGGCCGCGTGATTCAGAACATCAGCGACCCGAACACCAAGGCCACCGCCAAGCGCACCATCACGGTCAAGATCACCTTGGAGCCGGACGAGGAGCGCCAGCACGTTGAGGTGAGCGCTACCGCTTCCAGCACCCTGGCGGCCCTGCACCCGGTCAAGACCGCCCTTGCGGTCGGCCAGGAGGGCGGCCACACCGTAGCTGTGGAGCTTACCCCGCAGATTCCCGGCCAGTTCGACACCTACGGTGGCGAGGCCCCGGAGCGCAAGGTTCTCAAGTTTGCCGACATTCACACTGCATAAAGAAAGGAACACAAGATGGAGATCAAGAACAGCTTCCTCGCGGACGCAATCAACACCCTCGCCGAGCTGGGCAAGAAGGCCGCAGAGCCGAAAAAGGTAGACATCAAAGGACGCAGCTTCATGGTGACCGGCGGCAGCTGCACCGAGATTGAGTCGCTCGAGCTTCCCAAGCCGGAGAAGGTCAATACCCGCAGCTTGAACGCCCTGGTGGTACTTATCAAGAGCGAGGTGGACAGCCAGACCGAGAACCCTCCGCTCTACGTTTCCTGCAATACCTACAGTGGCGTGGAGGTTTTCACCACGCCGAACCCCGAGGACGAGCTGCACCGCTGGCAGCCCTACCACGCAACGGCCAGCGACCTCCCGCCTCTGGTGGAGGATGTACGTTGGAGCTTCGACGAAGCGATGATCAAGCTCCGCTCCATGTTCCAGCGGGCGCCCGAGGGCGAGAAAAACGACGTGGATTACATCCTCGACCTGCTCTCCCACATGAGCTTTGACCAGAGTGTCAAGAGCGACGACAACGGCATCACGCAGACGGTGCAGGTGCGCAAGGGTGTCAGCTTTGTGGAGAACAAGGCAGTCCGCCCCATCGTAACCCTGGCGCCTTACCGCACCTTCCAGGAGGTGGAACAGCCGGAAAGCGAGTTTGTGTTCCGGGTCTACGATGACCGCAGCATCAGCCTGACCGCAGCGGACGGCGGGATGTGGAAGCTGGCCGCCCGGGATGCAGTCAAGCACTACCTGGAAACCGCCCTGTGTGATGAGATCGCCGCAGGCAAGGTCAAGGTGACCCTGTAACCCCTTTTGGAAGCCGCCGCCTGTGGAGTAGTGCAGACGGCGGAGGGTGGGAACGAGGGACAACACCACAGAAAGGGGACGCACACAGAAATGAAAATAGCCCTGCAGCACGGCCAAATTATACTGGCCGAGATAGAACCGCTGCGGTATGAACAGCTCAAGCGCATGGGGATTTTCCGCTGGAACAAAACCACGCGCACCATGACCGGCCCGGTCAGCCTGGACGCCCTCAACGCATTACATAACCGCTTCACTCTCCCGGACTTCGTGGAGACCGAGCGGGAACGTCTGGCAGAGGTCGCCCGCCAGGTAGAACAGCAGCGGGAGGCCGCAGAGCCGAAACCGCTTGCAGCATACCCGGTCAAGGCGCAGATGTTCCAGCACCAAATCCGGGGCGCCAATATGGCGCTGCTGCAACTCACCTCGGGAGGCAAGGAACAGCATAAAGGCTTCGGTTTTCTCTTTGAAATGGGCTGCGGCAAAACCCTGACGGCCATTGCCACGATGGGCACCCTGTACCAGCAGCACCGCATCGAGCGGGTGCTGGTAGTAGCCCCGACCAGCGTGTGCAGCGTCTGGCCCCACGACCTGCAGCAGTTCGCCGCTTTCCCCTACCACTGCGAAACCCTGCTGGGAGAAAAGAAAAAGCGCCTGGAAGGTCTGGACGCCTTGGAGGTCTGGCCTTTTGCCTCACTCAAGATCGCGGTCATCAACTACGAAAGCACCCACCGGGACGGAATCTTTGACGCCCTGGCTGAGTACGACGCCGACCTGATAGTCTGCGACGACAGCCAGCGCATCAAGAACCACAGTGCCGCCCAGAGCAAAGCCCTGCACAAGCTCGGCGACAAGGCCCGCTATAAATTGGCCTTGAGCGGAACCCCGGTGCAAAACAACGCCGTGGACTTGTACAGCCAGTACCGCTTTTTAGACCCGGCGGTCTTCGGCTCGAACTTCTTCGCTTTCCGAAACCGCTACTGCGTAATGGGCGGCTACGGACAGCATCAGATCATAGGCTACAAGCACATGGAGCAGCTCATACAGAAAGAACACTCCATAGCCTACCGCGTAACCAAAGCCGAATGCCTCGACCTCCCGCCGCAGACCTTCGAGAACCGATATGTGAAGTTCAGCCCGGCGGAGCGCAAGCTCTACGACCAACTCCGAAAGTCCAGCTTCGCGGAGCTCGCAGGCGGCGACAGCATAACCGCAACCACGGTGCTGACCAAAATGCTCCGCTTGATGCAGCTCACCGGCGGCTTCACACAGACCGACGACGGCACCCGCCCGCAGCAGATCGGCACGGCCAAGCTGGACGCCTTGGAGGACATTCTGGACGACTACGTCCAGGAGGCCGGGCAGAAGCTGGTGGTTTTTGCCCGGTTCCGCCCCGAGATCGCAGCCATTGAAAACCTGCTCCGAAAGAAGGGCATCAAGCACGGCTCGATCTACGGCGACGTTCCGCAGGCAGAACGGGGCGGCATAGTGGACGACTTCCAGCAAAACCCGGAAACCAAGGTCTTTGTGGCGCAGATTCAGACAGCCGGCCTCGGCATAACGCTTCACGCCGCCAGCGCCGCAGTTTTTTACAGCATGGATTACAACTATGCGAACTACGCGCAGGCTTTGGCGCGGATTCACCGCATCGGGCAAAGCAACCCGGTGACTTACATTCACCTCCTGGTGGAGGACAGCATCGACGACAAGGTGCTTGCAGCCCTTGAGAAAAAAGAGGACATCGCCAAAACCATAGTGGACAGCTGGCGAACCTACTTCTAACCGAAAGAGAGGAAGAACAACAATGACGATTCCCGAACAGGTGGACGCATACCGCGCCCTGCTGGATGAAAAAGACCGCCTGGCAGAGGAAACCAAGGCCAACAACCGGGCCATCGAGGCCGCCCGGGACGCCCTCGCAACGGCCATGATCGAGGACGAAACCCCGCAGATCACCCGGAACGGCTACTCCTACACCCTGACGCCCAAAACCAAATACAGCAAGGCAGCAGGCAAGGATGCCGAATTGATGGACGCCCTCCGCTCCAACGGCCTGGGCGACCTGATCAAAGAAACGGTCAACGCACAGAGCCTGCAGGGTGCCATGAGCAACCTGGCAGAGGAAAATGACGACGAGCTTCCCGAGGAATTCGAGGGACTTGTGAACGTGTACAGCTTCAACGACATCACCCGGCGCAAGAGCAGCCGGAAACAGTAAGGGAGGATAAACACCATGGCAAACGAAAACGCTTTGACCGCGGTTCAGAGCTTCGCTCTGGCACCCATCAGCAGCGAGGTCACTGACCTCATCAAGGAAGAACTGGACGGCCTCGGCCAGATTCCCTTTGATACCGTGAAGATTCCCAGCGGCGGCGGCCTGGCCTTTGAGCTTTCCGGCGACGACCCGGACAACCCCGAAACGGTACAGTCCCTGACCGGCGTAATCGTACACCATCACGCCGTCAACAGCTACTGGCCCGGCGAGTTTGACGGCAGCAACAACGTGCCGGACTGCAGCAGCGCGGACGGAAAGCAGGGTCTGGACATCAAGACCGGCGAAGTCCGGGACTGCTCCACCTGCCCCTTCAACCAGTTCGGCAGCAGCAGCAAGGGCAACGGCAAGGCCTGCAAGAACGGTCACCGCATTTACCTCCTGCGCAGCGGCGAAGTGCTGCCCGTCCTGATTTCCCTGCCCCCTACGAGCCTGCGGGCTTTTAAGGACTACGTCGCAAAGCGCCTGGTGGTAAAGGGCAAGCGCACTTCCAGCGTACTCACCACCATCAAGCTCAAGCGGGAAAAAAGCGCAGACGGCATCACATACAGCAGCTGCGTGTTCACCAAGGCGGGCGACCTGACCCAGGCACAGATCGAGCAGGTAAAGCCCACGGTGGCCTGGATCAAGAGCGTGGCCTCCACGGTACCTGTGGTGGCGGAGGCAGAACAGCCCGCAGCCGCACAGACTGACGCCCAGGGCTTCGCACCCGTAAGCGACAAGGACGATGTACCGTTCTAACTCCACAACCTCCGACTGACCCGGTGCGGGCTGCAGGGTAACAGCCTTGCGGCCCGCAACTTTTTTGACTTGGAGGACAGACGTGGATAAAGTAAACCTCGACGAACTGCTGAACTATAAAGAGGAATACAGCAAGTTCGTGCAGAAACCCGAATATAAAAAAGAGCGCATGACAAGCCTCTGCCCCTTCCACGACGACCGCAAGCCCAGCTTTTCCGTGGATCTCAAAACCGGCAAATTCGTCTGCTTCGCCTGCGGCAAGGCGGGCAACTACGTCAGCTTCAGAGCGGAGCTGGACGGCTGCTCAAACGCCGACGCCTACAAGCGGATTCTCCGAGAGCATGGCGTGGACGAAGCCAAAAAGGAACCCGCCCGCCAGAACTACACCGTGGACGACTACGCCAAAGAGAAGAACCTCCCGGCGGACTGGCTGCGGATGGTCTGCAGCCTGGAGGACGGCAAAGAAAAGGACGGCACCCCCTACGTCAAAATCCCCTACTTCGGTGAGGACGGCAAGCCAAAGGTCACACGCAAGCGCATGGGGCCACACAAGTTCAAGTGGGGCTTCGGCTCGGCGGGAAATATGCTGCCCTACGGCCTCTGGCGCAAAGAGGGCTTGGAGATCGCAGGCAGCTGTATCTTGGTGGAGGGAGAGAGCGACGCACAAACCCTTTGGTTCCTCGGCTACCCCGCACTGGGCATTCCGGGAGCTTCCACGTTCAAGCCGGAATGGGCGAAGAGCCTCAAGGGGATAGAAACGCTCTACATCCATAAGGAACCCGACCAGGGCGGTCAAACCTTCCTGGACAAGGTGGCTCACGCCCTGAAAGATGCCGGCTTTGATGGAGGGGTTAAAACCTTCTCCTGCGCAGACGGCGGGCAGAAAGACCCCTCCGCCTTGTACCTCGACCTGGGCAAGGAAGCCGCCCAGGACAAGCTGGAAGAACTGCTGGCAGCGGCGCAGCCCCTGGACTTGGAACACCTCGACGACGCCCTCCCGGTGGCGATTGAGGGCGCACCCAAGAACCTGCGGCAGCCGCCCGGCTGGCAGTACGGCGAGTTCGGAATCAGCCGCATCGACGAAAAGACGGAACAGCTGGTCTGCGTCTGCCGGACGCCGATCATCCTGACCAAGCGCCTCAAAAAGACCGACACCGGCGAAGAAAAGATAGAGGTCGCCTGGAAGCGGGACGGCAGGTGGCATGACGCGATTTTCCCCCGCTCCATGATTTTCCAGAGCCGCAGCATTACGGTGCTGGCAGACAAAGGCTGCACCGTAACCAGCGAGAACGCAAAGCAGGTGGTGCGCTTCCTTGGCGCTTTGGAGCAAGAGAACATCGACGCCCTCGGCCTGCAGGAAAGCACCTCCACCTTCGGCTGGCAGTCAAACCACCGCTTCCTTCCCGGCCACGCCCCTGACATGGTGCTGGACATCGAACCCAGCATGACCCGCTGGGCCACCGCCTACTGCAAAAACGGCACTCTGGAAGACTGGGTGGCAAGTATGACGCCACACCGCAGCCGCCCCCGGTTCCGCTTCATACTGGCCGCCAGCTTCGCCGCCCCCCTGCTGGCGATCATCAAGCAGCGAATCTTCTTCGTGTACAACTGGGGTGGCAGCCGGGGCGGTAAGACCGCAGCCCTGAAAGCAGCCCTGTCCGCCTGGGGCGACCCGGAGCGGCTCATGGCAAACTTCAACGCAACCCAGGTGGCACTTGAGAGAATGGCCGGCTTTTACTGCGACCTCCCACTCGGTATAGACGAGCGCCAGCTTGCAGGCAACAAGCAAGAGGGCCTGGAAAAGATCGTGTATATGCTGGCCAACGGCACCGGGCGCAGCCGGGGCAGCAAGGACGGCGGCCTCCAAGAACTGCGCACCTGGCGCAGCGTGATTCTGGCGACAGGCGAGGAACCAATCGGCAAGGCGAACAGTCAGACCGGCGTGAGTACCCGAGTGCTGGAAGTAGTGGGCGCCCCCTTTGAGGACGAAACCAGTGCCAGCGATATGCACCAACAGGCAGCGCTGAACTGCGGCTGGGCAGGCCCGGCATTCATCCAGTACATTCTGGACATGGGCGACAGCGCCATAATAGACGAATACAGCGAGGTGCTGGAACGCATCCGGGCACTCATGGGAACCCGGAACGGCAGCCACACCGCAGCGGTTGCCACCGTGACCCTTGCAGATCAGATGCTTTCCCGGTGCATCTTCCACGAGGACGCAGACACCGCCCTCATGGAAGCCCAGCACATGGCCAACTGCATCACAGCGGGAATCCAGGAACAGGAACAGCCGGACGTGAACGAACAGGCCGCCCAGTACATCAGCGACTGGATCAGCGCCAATGCCAACAGCTTCACCGATACCAACGCCATCGGCCAGAGGTACGGCAGCATTGAGGACGGCACGGCGTTCATCCTGCCCACCATCCTGCGGGAAGCGCTGGAAAAAGGCGGTTTCTCCTACCGAAAAACCATGAACTGGCTGGCAGAGAACGACGTCATACAGATTGACCCGCACGGAAAGTATCAGATACAGAAAAAGTTTGGAGGCAGAAACTGCCGCATGGTCGCCATAGACACCGAAGCCCTGCAAAACCCGCCCGACCCGGCAGGATTCAGGGAGATCACGGACAAAGACGACTTGCCCTTCTAAGCCAGGTGTGCAAGCCCACAGAGAGCCGCAACGCTTGCGGCAGCAAACTTTCCAGGCTGAAATTTTTGCAGCATCCACGACGCAAATTTTTCCAGTGGAAAAAACAAGGGCGTGGTTCATGTGGACAGGAAACACCAACGAAACACCACGGTAACATGTTCGAGATTGCCCAGGTGTTACCAAAAAACAAGCGAAAATCCGCTCTTTTTACAAAAGAGTAACACCAGTAACACCAAGAAACAAAATACATTCGTGACGAAGCGGAGAGACAAACCGCCTCCGCTTTCCGTATATACAAGCTGTAAAAAATAGGTGCTACCTGCTACCTTTGACTTTTTCACGATAGAACGCAAAAAAGTCGTAACACCAGTAACACCTCCACTGACAGAAAGGACAAAAACATGGAAATCAACGCTACAAACGAAGCCTGCAGCACCGAGAATGAGAACGCCACCCACGACACCTGGTTCCGCTTGAGCCTCGACCTGCACACGCCCCATGACCGGGGCGGCTCGAACCCCGACTCTAACCTGAGCTTTTCCGGGACGACCCCGGAGGCCTTCGACCACGCCCTGGCAACCATCCTGGACGTGGTGACCTCTACCGTGTACGGCGGGCAGCTCAACGGCCTGCAGGAGATCATCGACCGCAGCACCGCCGAGCTGCGGGCCGACAGCGAAAAGGCGCAGCACGGCGCCGCCACGTTGGAGGACATCCTGCGCCAGGAGCCTCCCGAGGACGACGCCCAGCAGCCCAAGCCCAAGCGCAACCCCGCCCTGGACGTGGACACCCCGAAGATCAGCACGGTGACCGAGCCTAGCCCCAGCTTCGCCCCCCCCTCTAAGCCGGGCGCCCGGGGCGCAAAAGGCTTGATGCTACTCACCTGCCCGGGCTGCCACCACACCTTCAAGCACTTCGCCCGGGAGAACACCGACAAGGTCAAGTGCTTCTGCGGCACAGAGGTTCCGGTGGACAACGTCGCCCGCTTCGAGTTCACCTGCAAGCAGTGCGGCAAGCTTTCCTACGGTTGGACGAACATTGAATCGGCGGTCATTGAAGCAGGCGCTTTGAACTGTGTCTGCGCAGCTCCCGCCCCAGAGATGCTTTGGAACCCCGCAACCCGGAAATTCCACGGCTAAAATAAAACGCCCGCACCGGGAAGGTGCGGACAGATTGGAGAAACGCATGAACTACAAAAAACCGCTTCCTTCCCCCTACGACTACGAAAAGCTGGGCGCATACCTCCACGCCCTGGTTGATGCAGGCGCAGCCCACAACATTACCGAGGCCAGGAAGCTGGCCCGCAGGCTGGTGCCCTCGGAGGCGAAAATCCAGAAAGAGATCCTCGCGTACCTCCGCAAAGAGGTGGGCGGCTTTTGGTGGAAGGACGCCGCCGGGCCGTACCAGCAGAAAGGCATCCCGGACATCGTAGGCTGCCACGAAGGGCGGTTCTTCGGCTTCGAGGTCAAGCGCCCACTGGTGGGCGAACTGAGTGCCATCCAGCGCCACACGCTGGCAGCCATCAACGCTGCAGGCGGCACCGCCTACGTCGTAACCAGCGTGGAAGATGTACGCCGGGTGTTCACCCCGCCGCAGGGCGAAAAGGAGTGGTGACCCTTGCCATACATGAGCCTCCGAGAACAGCGGAACCTGCTGCGGCGATACCTCAAGCAGTACCGCTTGGAGCGGACACCGGCGCACCGCCAGGCTGTGCAAGACACCCTGCTCCACCTCGACCCGATGCACCCCGCCGCCCCGATCATGCGCCTGCGGTACATAGACTGCCGCAGCTGGAGAGCAACGGAGCTGCGAACATACTACTGCCACAGCAGGGCCTTTGAACTGGAAACCCGGGCCATAGACGACCTGCTCCAGGTTCCAGAGGTTCAGGAAGCAATAACAAAATGGGAGGAAATTCACAGTGACACTTGATGAAGCCTGCCGCCTGCTCGACCCGAACACGACGGCAGAGGAACTGGCGAAGATCGAATATTACAACGGCTTCAACGGCAAAAGGGCCTGCATTGAGGCCATCGACGAAGCCTGCACACTGTTGGTGGGAGCTGTCCGCAGCGCCCACCACGAAGCACGGAGCGGCACCGCCCCGGACAGCACCAAGGTCTACCTTGTACCCGAGTACGAAATCAAAGAGATTTTCAATGACATCGGGCGCAGCGAATGGAAAACAAAGACGTCGCCCCGAGAGCGCTTCTTGTGCCTGTCGTACACCTTGGACAACTGCCCGGCGCTGGTGGCCGTGGACAATACCACCGGCGACGCCTGGACGGAGGATTTTACAAGCCTTCCGGCGGCGCTGAAATGGCTCAACAGGGAGGATAAAAAGTAAATGGTCTGGATTTGTGGATTTTTGACCGGCTGCATTGCGGGCTGTATTTTCGGCCTGGAACTTGCACCCAGCAGCGAGAAGATCACGGTGACCGTCAACGAGTGGAACCCCGCAGACCACCCACTGGAAGCAGAGGGCGAAGCCCTCGACCCGGTAGGAGGTGATGCGGAATGAGAAACCTGGAACGGCTGGCGCTGGTAAGCGTCCTGGCAGCAGCAGTCACCATCAGCGGCACACTCAACGCCAGGGTCAAAGACCTGGCCCAGCAGCGGGACATCTACCAAAGCCGGGCCGCCAACTGGGAGCAGGACGCCCTCAACTGGCAGACCGAGGCGAAAGAGGCGGAAGCGCAGGTCGCAGATCTCAAAGCCGCCCTGGAAGCAGCCGAAACCGGCCCCGCCGGGCTTGAGGTGGTATACCTCGGAGAGTTCAACTGCACCGCCTACTGCTCGGAGCAGTACGAGCATATCTGCGGCACCGGGGACGGCATCACCGCCAGCGGCACACCTGTACAGGCGGGCGTGACCGTGGCCGCAGACCCGGACGTTTTGCCCCTCGGCTCTGCGGTATACATTGAGGGCGTCGGCCTGCGGTACGTCCAGGACACCGGCAGCGCCGTGAAAGGCAACGCCCTGGACGTGGCTGTGGACACCCACAGTGAGGCGCTCGCCTGGCCCGGATACGGAACGCACCGAGTCTGGCTACTTGAGGTTGAGTGAATAGGAGGTACAGCATGGACGAAGTGCGACTGATTGACGCAACGCCGCTCGAAAAAGAGATGATGGAATATGCTCGGTACATTGGTTATGAAACCACAAATGAGTGTGAAAGCACTGCCGAAACCTGTGCAGACATGGTAAGCAGCGCCCCGACCATCGACCCAGAAAGCCTGCATCCAAAGACGCGCATGAGGTACAACGCTTTAGAACGCACCGTAACATGTCTGAATTGCCTCGGAGACACAAAACTCGGAGATTATGACAATCCAGAAGATTTCAACTATTGCCCGTTTTGCGGATTCAAGACGGAGGGTCTACTGCAATGACAAATCCTTGCTTTCACTGCGCAGATCGCCACCCGGTCTGCCACGATACCTGCGAACGGTACAAGGCCTGGCAGGAATTTCACGCCGCAGAGGTGGCGGACAAGCGCCGAAGAAATGACGCCTGCACCATTCACAAGAACGACTTCGACGAGGAATTCTGGCACGGCAACCCGCAGCGGCGACGGAGGCGGCACAGATGAGCCGCCCCAAGGTTCATCCGCCGCAATTCATAGCTGTAACGGCGGATGAATACGAACTGACTCTCGGCGCCTTTGACACTGTCAAAGAGCTTGCAGCTTGGAGCGGTCACAAGGTCTTCGCCATATACCAAAGCCTTGAGTATGGGCGGGTGCTTCGGAGAGTCCCGGCCAAAGGCTGCAAGGTGCTGCGGTATACCGATGGACACTATACCTCCGGGATCCTGAAACCAAAACCCCGGCACAAATAACAAAACCGCCTGCGGCAGGTACAACACCCACCGCAGGCGGTTTTTATGCCCTCGGATATTCAGGAACGGCCTCCCACGAGAACGGAAAGTCTTTGTCGGCCAGTCCTTGGCCGTTCCACTTGGTCTGGTAAGTAACCTCCATCCCGATCTCGGCGCCAGCAGCATCTACCAAAATCAGCATCAAGCCATCCTTGAACGGCGTGTCCGCTTCATAGCCGCCGCTCCACTTCGTAGCAGTACACCACCGCACAAGATCGTCGCAGAGCTGTTGCCGGACACATACCCGCCCGGTCTCTTGGATGCGGTACACGTCCTCGGAAACGCCGGTCTGCTCCCCGATGAGCCGGACATGGCGCACATAGCGAAAGCGGTCTCTGCCGTTGGTCGCCACGACCTTTGCATTCAGCCCCTCCATCAGCGACGCCCCGCTGCTGCGGATTCGCCCAGCAGGTAGACCCAGTGACGCCCGGTCTCGTCCCGCTGCCACTCGCCTCCCATAGCCTCAAAGGCGGATGTCATACCAGCATAGGCGACTTGGTACATATTCGGCACTGGCTCGCCGTTGTCGTCATAGGCCAGGGTGCCAGCAGGCTGCTGCTCTGCAGCAATCCGCTGAGCGTATGCCCACTGCAAGTCGAGCTTTTCAGCCATCCCCCGGAGAGCAATGCGAAAATCAGATTTTTTCATACTAAAAACGTCCTTTCTGTGGTTGGCTCCCACGACCATCTTGTTGGTACCAACAAAATGGTTTCGGCTGCTGCCAGGCAGCCATCGTCAGGTGGGTTATTTCTTGAGCCGCTCCGCCACGGATGCCCAGAACTTGCGGGCTTCTTTGTGGCGCAAGACGTCCGGGTGATTTTCGCCCCAATCCCAGGCCTCCCGCTCGATGTAGGGGTCAAGCTCCTTTGCCAGCCCCATGAAGTGCTCCGCCAGCGCGGACGTGTCCATGCCGGTGACGACCTCGATCTCCGCGTGCTCTTCGTTCCAGCGGTGGGCTTCGTTCCGCGTCGCCCAGCTATTGGTGAAGATCGCAATCGGCCAGGAGCAAAGGTTGTACTTCGCCGTGCTGGGCTGGCCGTTCCGCTTGAGCTTCATCAAGCTGTAGGAGTTGCCGCACCAGCTCGGGTCGCCGGGCGACCTTTCGATGAACCACAGCCCGTTGTCATTCTTGAAATAAGCCCCGGACACCCGGACGATGTCCCCCGTTTTCATTTCCACGCCGTTCTTGTCAACCATGAGAAACGCTCCTTTCATTCAGCAGAAAGCCACGATACAGACGAAGTTGTCTTTTTGAGACAGCTTCTCGACGAACTTCTGGCGGGCTTCCTCGGACTTGAAGCTCTTGCGCTTGGTGACGACCTCGTCCTTCTTGTTGATCTCCTGATACGCAACCTCGAACATTTTTTATTTCCTCCGTTCAATGTGTTCCCTTTCGGTGTCTGTGTCTTACCACATAAACGCGGTAAACTCCACTGGCAAACAGTCCAATGATTCAAGGCGCAGTTTGTCTCTTTTGCTCCGCACCGGGCAACAAAAAAGACGGGGTCAAACCCCGTCAGAATAGAGCCGCTCCGCCCGGAACACTGGCGCCATGGAGTAGCGCCAGGGCATGACCCACTCGCCACTGTCAGACACCCGGATCATCGCCCGTTTGACCCCCTCCCCGGAAAACTCGGCCTTGACCGACTTCTCCGTGCGGGACAGCACCTTCATCAGGAACACGCAATCGTGGTTGCATGCGCTGCGGGCGTAGTAGACGGAACCAACTTCAAACTTGCACATGGTAGAAACTCCTTTCACTTTGCCAGATCGTCAATGATGACCTTTGCGGCCTTGTAGGTCTTCGGATAGCAGCCGGGCATTGCGACCACCTCGCCACCCTTGCGGATAACGTAGGTGTTGCGGGTGACCCGCTCAATCTCATATCCCTTGTAATCTTTCATCATCATTTTTGTTGTCCTCCATTTCTTTGTTGTGCCTGTGTCTTACCACACAACCGCCGGGAACTCAATCGGCACAGCGTCCAATCTTCGGACGGTGAATTTGTACTCTTTGCTCCTTGACCGCCCGGCACAAAACCACTATCATATAAAGCACAGCCCCCGCAGGAGTCCGACCCTGCGAGGGCTGCATACCGGGGTGCATCAGGCCTTAGTCTTCATCTTCGGCTTCGGCCTCCCAGACTTCCTCTGGGCTGACACGTTCAACGCTATCTTCACCGATAAAGCCGTAACCCGTGTCCAACATGGTATGCACCCCCTTTCATAGGCGCCTGGCTCGCAACAGCTGGGCGCCTTTTCTGTGTGTATGATACCACACAAACGCAGTAAAACAATGCGCACACAGTCCAATAAATACTGCGTGTGTATGGCAAAACTGTACAAAATGGATTTGTCAAGCCCTATTTTCAAAAAAGTTGCGATTTTGAGAAAAGAGCGGACTTTTTTGGTCTTTTTCTATGCTACACTGGGAGTATGCAGAGGACATTCACAAGGGCGCAGGGCTTTATTCCTCCTTTCACCTGCGTCCCGCTAACGTACAGCCAGGGCAACCGGGTGCCGAGCTTCCAGCCCGACCAGCAGGGAGCAAAGCACCCGGAGCCTTGGATTTATGCGGGAAAACCACAGCCGCAGATCGCACACCGCGCGTTCAGGCCCGCTACTGGGCGGCGTAGGTACTACCTGGCAAGAACTGGTAGCGGGGCAGTGAAGGCCCGAAGTGTTCCCGCGCGAAAACCAAAATTTTTCGACCATTTCGCTACGTCAAGCGCAGTAAATGCCCGCCGCAGCCCCAAAGCAAACCCCATTTTTTCATTTTGCGTGCATAGCTCAACAGGTAGAGCGCCCACCTTCCAGGCGGGTGACGTTGGTTCAAGACCCGCTGCACGCTCCAACAAGAGGACGAACGCATGGAAATCGAAACACGGCGACTTGCCGACCTGAAACCGGCAGACTACAACCCCCGCAAAAAGCTGGAACCGGGTGACCCGGAATATGAGAAAATCGCCCGCAGCATTGAAGAGTTCGGATACTGCGACCCGATTATCATAAACCGGGACGGCACCATCATCGGAGGACACCAGCGGACGCAGGTGCTCCTGGACATGGGAGCCGAAACCGCAGACTGCGTTGTAGTAGACCTTGACCCCGACAAGGAAAAAGCCTTGAACATCGCCCTCAACAAGATCACCGGCAGTTGGGACGAAGCAAAGCTGGCCGACCTGATCGGCAGCCTTGACCTTGAGGGCTACGACCTCACCAAGACCGGCTACTCCGAGCCGGAACTAAAGTCCATCCTTGCCCAGGTCACCGTGACGCCTGACGACTTCGGCCAGGATTTCTCCCTCCCGAACCGCCAGCACGTTCTCGCCCACACTATGAACGTCACCCTGCACAAGCAGCAAATCGCCCTCATTCGGGCGGCGCTTGCGCAGGCAGAAAACGAGGGCCTCGGCGAAACCTACGGAAACACAGACAAGAACGGAAACGCCCTCAGCAAGGTGGTGCAGGAATGGCTCAAGCAGAACACAAGCTCGTCCGAGAGCGACGACCTCTGACCTCGATTCACCCGGCAGACTATAACCCCCGCAAGGAACTCAAGCCGGGAGACCCCGAGTTCCAGAACATCCAGCGCAGCCTGAAAGAATTTGGCTACGTTGACCCGATCATCATAAACAAGGACGGCACTATTATCGGCGGCCATCAGAGAGCGTCCGTTTTGAAGTCCATGGGTTACACCGAGGCCGACTGCATCGTGGTAGATCTCGGCAAGCAGGACGAAAAAGCCCTCAACATCGCTCTGAACAAAATCAGCGGCCAGTGGGACATGAGCCTCCTGAGGGACGCCCTACAAGACTTGACCCTCAGCCCGGTGGACGTAAACGCCACCGGCTACAGTGACGACGAACTCAGCGTCATCCTCGGGGACGTCATGCTGGAGAAGCAGCACGAAGAAAGCCCCATCGACAGAATGACCTTCACGTTCAGCCTGGAACAGTACGCCGACCTGCAGCAGGCCTTGCAGATCATCGGTGCAAAGTACAAGCCCGACCAAATGGAAACCTTCGGGAATACCAACAAGACCGGGAACAGAATTTACATGGTGGTAAAAGAATGGGTAGAGCAAAAGAAATCCAAATCCGGGTGATACCCTCCAAGATCGCAAACCCCTTCATCCGGGCGCACCATTACAGCGGCAAGGTCGTAAACAACTCCTGCCTGCACTTCGGAGCCTTCCTCGACGGACGCCTCCACGGCGTCCTGAGCTACGGCCCCAGCCTGGACAAGAAAAAGATCATCGGCCTGGTAGAAGGTACGACCTGGGACGGATTTCTGGAACTCAACCGCATGGCCTTTGACGACTACCTTCCCCGGAACTCAGAAAGCTACTGCATCGCCAAGACCATCCGCCTGATCAGGAAGCAGGCGCCGCAGGTAAAATGGATTATCAGCTTTGCCGACGGCTGCTCCTGCGGCGACGGCACCATTTACCGGGCCTGCAATTTCGTTTTGACCGACATCAAAAAGAACAGCACCCTCTGCCTCCTGCCGAACGGCGACAAAATTCACGAAATGACCCTGTGTAGCAACCCCAACACCCCCCGCCCGGAGCTTGGGGGCCGTACTTTCTACCAGGTGACCGGCGGCAAGTATAACTGGGACGCCTACGTCAAAGAGGTTGGCGGCACCATTCTCACCGGCTACCAGCTGCGCTATATCTATTTTATAGACCCCGAATACAGGAAGCGGCTCACAGTGCCTGAGATACCGTTCAGTCGTATCGACGAACTCGGCGCAGGTATGTACAAAGGCCAGCAGGTATCCCAGGCGGAGAGACACGCCGAAAGTCACTTTGAACAGTAGGAGGACGTATGGCAGCAGAAACCGGCGGGCAGCTTTATGAATCCAAGGTCATAGCCCAGCTTTTTGGCGTTTCCGTCCGCCGCATCCAGCAGCTCACACAAGACGGCGTTCTGGAAACAGTACACATCTCCGGCCAGCGGAACAAATACGACCTCATTCCCACGATTCAGGCATATATCAAATACCTGTCAGATAAGGCGTATGGCCGGGAAGCGAAGCTCTCGGAAACCGAACTGAGGGAAAAGAAGCTGCAAGCGGAAATTGCCCTCAAGGAATCGCAGACCGAGCTTCACCAACTCCGCACCGCCATTGCAAACGGCAAGTATATCAGCATAGAGGAAGCGCAGGCGGACTATACGAAGTTCTTTGCAGTCCTCAAGCGCTTTTGCTCCGGCCTCCCGAGCCGGGTCGTTGGCATGATAGGCTCACGAATCTCCCCCGTGGAGAGCAGAGAATTGGAGAAAGACTTGAATAAAGAGATCAACGACATTCTCCGCACCTTCGTCCTTGCAGCAACCGTCAAGGACGGTGACGGTGGATGAAACCCACAGCCCAGCAGCCCCGGTTCTATAAGTTCCGAAAGTACCAGGTTCCTCCGTACATCAAAGATGCCCTGGACGCCCTGAAACCGCCGGATGATATAACCGTAAGCCAATGGGCCGAGCAATACCGCCAACTCAGCCGCAAGGAATCCAACCTGCAGGGCGCCTGGCGAAACAGCGTCACTCCCTACCTCGTCGGTATCATGGACGAATTCAACAACTGGGAAACGGAGCGCATTGTCGTGGTAAAGCCTACCCAGGTGGGCGGCACGGAGGTCGAGCTTAACGCCCTCGGCTACCTGATAGACCAAGATCCCGCCCCAACCCTGATCGTTTACCCCAACGACGAAATCGCCGAAAGCACCTCAGCAAACCGCATTATGAGTATGCTGGAATCCCCCCGATTGAAGCGGCATTTTCTCAAAAATGCCAGTAGCAAGAAGGAGCTGCAGTTCACCACAGATATGTACATCGCCCTCACAGGCGCAGGATCTGCGGCAGACCTGTCCAGCAAGCCCATCCGCTATCTTTTCCTCGACGAGGTGGACAAGTTCAAGGCGGCGACCACCCAGGAAGCCGACCCTATAAGCCTGTCCATTGAGCGAACCAAGAGCTATTTCTCTAACCGCAAAATCTATATTTGCAGCACCCCCACACTAAAGACCGGCCACATCTGGAAGGCAAAGGAAGCCTGCGACATTGAAAAACACTTCTTTGTTCCTTGCCCGCACTGCGGGAAGTATATAGAGCTGAAATTTGCACAGATACGCTGGCCGGGCAAGGATGAGGGCCTAAGCGAAGGTGACCGAGCGGAGGCGGCGCAGTACATCTGCCAGGAATGCAACGGAGTCATTACCGACCACGACAAACCTGCAATGCTCCTAAAAGGAGAATGGCGGAACGTCCGCCAGAGCGCCCGCACCGCCCGCAGCGTTGCCTTTTGGTTCAATACCCTATACAGCCCCTTCACCCGATTTTCGGAAATCGCCAGGGAGTTTATGAAGTCCAAGGACGACCCAGACAAGCTGCACAACTTCGCCAATTCCTGGCTCGCCGAGCCGTGGGAGGATACGAAGCTCAAAACCAGTGCCGACCTCGTACAGGAACGCCAGACGGAGCTTGAAATGTTCGAGCTTCCGCCCTGGACGAAGCTCCTGACCGGCGGCGTGGACGTGCAGGAAACAAGCCTCTACTGGACTATCCGCGCCTGGGGCGATTACAGTACATCCCAAAATATAGCCCACGGCCAGGCCGCAAGCTTCGGCGAGGTCGTAGACATAATGAACCTGGAGTTCAAGCGGGACGACGGCCAACAAATGCTGGTAGACCTCGCCCTCGTCGATTCCGGCGACCAAACAGAGGAAGTCTATGACTTCTGTATGCAGAACTCGGAGTGGGCGCTCCCAGTAAAAGGCACCGACACGATGCTCAGCAACTATAAAATCTCGACCATCAACAAGGCGGGCTCCGCCGCCTACGGTATGCGCCTGGTTCTCGTGGACGGTGGCAAGTACAAGGACGCTATTGCTTCTCGTATGCGCCGCCCGAACGGCAAGGGCAGCTGGATGGTCTACAAGGGCGTTGACCAGGAATACTGCGAACAGGTCACTGCCGAACATAAGATCACTGAACGTGCCACCAACGGCACAGAGCGCACCCGCTGGGTGCCTAAAACCAGCCATCCAAACAACCACTTCCTCGACTGCGAGGTTTACGCCTACGCCGCCGCAGAAATGCTCGGAGTACGCAGCCTGCACCTGCAGAATAAGGGCAGCGCACCCCAGCCGGAAACGCAACCCTCGCCGCAGCAGCGCACCGACGCCACCCCAGAGGAAACCTGGATTCATCAGAACGACGGCTGGTTTTAAGAAAGGAAACACGACATGGCAGATGAACCCATCAACTATGGCGACCCCGCCGCCCTTCTGACGGAAGTAAATAAAGCCATTGCCGCCGTCATGGTTGGAGGCCAGAGCTACAAAATCGGCTCCCGCTCCCTGACCCGAGCAAACCTCACCGAACTGCGGAGCCTCCGGGCAGACCTTACCGCCCAGGTAGAGGAGCAGAACGGCTCCTCCCTTTTCCGTGATACGTTCGCTGCATTTTTTGAGGGGAGATAAAGCGCATGACATGGCTTGACAGAATCATTGAAACAATCTCTCCCAGGGCGGCCTATATGCGCGAGGGCTGGCGGCAGCAGCTCGGCCTTATCCGCGGTTCAGGCTATGACGCCGCAGACGGTGGCCGGCTGAATAAGAACTGGCGGGCGACCAACGAGGCCGCCGACATCACAGACCGTTACAGCCGGGACACCCTCCGCGCCCGCGCCCGAGACCTTGAGCGGAACTCAGACATTGCAAACGGCGTCCTCAAGGCTTTCAAGAGGAACGTGGTCGGCAACGGCTTCACCCTGCAGGCAAAGACCGGCGACGACGACCTCGACGATCAAATTGAAACCCTCTGGCGGCGATGGACCCGGCGCACGAACTGCGACGTCACCCAGCAGCAGAGCTTCAACGAGCTTCTGCGCATGGCAGTCGTTCGGAAAAAGGCAGACGGCGGCATCCTTTTCAAGAAGTGCTATACCTCCGGCGGCCTGCTTCCTTTTAAGCTGCAGGCGCTGGAAGTAGACGAGCTTTCCCGCTCCGTGGCCTCGCCCAGGTACAAGGGAGATCGTGTCATTGGCGGCATTGAGTACAACGAGTACAACCGGCCCGTTGGGTACTGGATTGAACAGTACAACATTGACGGCTGGGAAACTAACCAGCCCGTCTTCTACCCCGCCAAAGACATCATTTTCTATTACAGCAAGAGCCGCCCCTCCCAGCTTCGAGAGGTCAGTGACCTCGCCCCGAGTTTGAGCCGCATCCGGGACGCCAACGAATTTATCGCTGCCGTTTCGATGAAAGAGCGAATCGCCGCCTGCTTTGCCCTGCTCATCAAAAGAGCCGCCCCCACCGGCGGCTTCCAGGGCGGCTCCCGGAACAGCGCCGACAAAGACCGCACGTCCTACTCCGGCAAAATGCTGACCCCCGGCCTCATTTCGGAAATGAACGCCGGTGATGATGCAGTCACCATCAACCCCGGCAATGGCAGCAGCGAAGCAACCGGCTTCCTCAAGCTGCTGCAGCGCCTTGTGGGCGCAGGCCAGGGCTTGAGCTATGAATCCACCTCCCGGGATATGTCCGAAACGAATTACAGCAGCGCTCGCCAGGGTATGATTGAGGACGACCTCACATACACCGAGGAAGTGGAGCTGCTGCAGGGCAAGTTCATGGTTGAGGTCTACGAAACCTTTTTGATTTCCGCAGTCCTCGCCGGAAAGCTCACTATCCCGGATTTTTGGAACGACCCGCAGAAATACATGGAGCATGAGTGGGTCGCCTCTCCCAAGAAATGGATTGACCCGCAAAAGGAAGCCAACGCAAATAAAACCGCACTCGAATCTTGCGTTAAGTCCTTCAAGCAAATCAGCGCCGAGCAGGGCCGTGACTGGAAAGAACAGATTGACGACATGGCCGACGTTGTCGCATACGCCAAAGAAAAGGGAGTGCAGATTGGAGGTTACAAAAGTGTCCAGAACGAACCCCAAACAGACCCGAAAGAAAACCCCGATGAATAACCAGCCCCTGCAGCGCGATTTCTCCACGGCCAGCATCCGGGCAGTAAGCGACGACGAAAACAGCCGCACCTTTGAACTGAGCTTCAGTTCCGAGGAACCTGTTCAGATGTGGTTCGGCACCGAGATCCTTGACCACTCCGGCAATGCCATTGACATGAGCCGGATGCAGAGCATGGGTATCGTTCTTTTTAACCACGACAGAAACCGGGTGATCGGTAAGGTCACGCGGGCGTGGGTTGAGGATAACCGTGGCAAGGCCACGATTGAGTTTGACAACGACGAGGACAGTGAAACTGTTCGCTCCAAGGTCGCCAGCGGCACACTCAAGGGCGTTTCCGTCGGCTATCGTGTTTCCAACTATGAGAGCGTCAAAGAGGGCGCAAAATCCCTTGACGGGCGCTTCACTGGCCCCTGCTACATCGCCAAGAAGTGGCAGCCCTACGAGATCAGCATTGTTTCCGTCCCCGCCGACACCACCGTCGGCGTTGGCAGAGATATGACCGAGGACGGACAGCCGCCCGCAGTACAAACCGCCCCGGGTCTGGCTTTCTACGAGAGCCAGCTCGCCGCAAATCGTAACTACTAACTGGAGGTAAATCACACATGAACAAGAGAGAGCAGCTGCGGCAGAAACTGCAGCGCCAGCAGGCCATCCTGACCGCCGCCCGCACCGCAGGCCGCGACATGACCGAGGACGAGACCCGGGAATTCAACTCCCTACAGAACGACATCGAGACCCTGCGCCCTGAGGCTGATGCTGAAGCGGAGGCAGAGCGCCAGGCTCAGATTGAAGCCGCCCGCACCGCGGAGCGCCAGCGTGTCACCGATATCACCACCCTGTGCCGGAACTTCAACGTCGATGCTTCCCAGTACATCACCGGCGGCCAGACCGTAGACCAGGTGCGCACCGCCATTCTGGACGGTATGATTCAGAACGGTACTCCTGCCCGCACCGGCGTCAAGGTGACCGCCGATGAAACCGACAAGTTCCGCGCAGCAGCAGCTGACGGCCTTATGACCCGCAGCGGCCACACCCCCGCAGCCCCTGCGGATGGCTCCCGCCAGTTTGCAGGCATGAGCCTGCGTGACATCGGCATTGAGTGCCTGACCCGCGAGACCGGCAAGAGCGCTTCCGACTTCATGCGTATGAGCGCAGATGACCTGTACACCGAGCTGGCCCGTGCATTCCACAACCCCTCGGCATCCTTCCCCGCCATCATGGACACCGCCATCAACAAGAGCATCGTCCACGCCTACGACCACGCTCCGACCACCTTCGAGAAGTTTACCCGCAAGGGCACTCTGCGTGACTTCAAGCGCACCGACGGCCACAACTACCTGATCGGCGGCGTTGGCGACCTGCTGCTGGTTCCTGAGAACGGCGAACTCAAGGCGGATACCCACAAAGAGGAAATGCTGCCGCAGCGCAAGCTGGATACCTACGGCCGTCAGTTCAGCATGAGCCGCCAGGCGTTCATCAACGACGACATCGGCTTCCTGTCCGAGGTTCCCGGCATGTACGCTGCAAAGAGCAAGAAGCAGATCAACAAGATGGTCTACTCCATCCTCTACAACAACGGCCAGATCTATGACGGCAAGACCCTGTTCCACGCCGATCACAAGAACCTGATTTCCTCCGGCAGCGCACCGACTGGCGCAGCCATTCAGGCCATGATTCAGCGGATGCAGCTGCAGGATGACCCGTTCGGTGAGGCCATCAACCTGACCCCCTCTACTATCATCCTGCCCGTTGGTTACGGCTTCGCCATGCAGTCCATCTTCGGCAGCCCCACCATCCAGACCAGCGAAAACACCCAGGCAGCAAACCCGCTGTATAACTACCGCTACCCGATGGAGATCGTCGAGGACGCCACCCTGAACATCCTGGCAGGCTCCGGCGCATGCCCCTGGTTCCTGGGCGCCAACCGCGAGGAAACCACGGGCATCCAGGTCGATTACCTGAACGGCCAGGAGACCCCCACCTTCCGCCGCAGCGAGACCGTCGGCCAGCTGGGCTTTGTGTGGGACATTTGGCTGGACTGGGGCATCAGCGTCATGGACTACCGTGCGTTCGTGAAGAACCCCGGCGCTGCCCTGCCCACCCTGTAAGAGATAGGAGGAAACGTACATGATCGCAAACTACCAGCAGCCCGGCTCTGCCATTGACTACCCCAACGGCACCAGCTCCGCTATCGCCGCAGGCCAGGTCGTGAGCCTGACCACCCGCATCGGCGTTGCAGGCACCGACATCCCCGCAAGCGCCGTCGGCAGCCTGTACGTCAAGGGCGTTTTTGCCATGCCCAAGGCGGCCTCTACCGCTATCGCCATCGGCGCCGCCGTCTACTACGACGCCTCCGCCGACAACATCACCACGACCGCTGCAAGCAACATCCCCGCAGGCTGGGCTATTGCAGCAGCCGCTGAAAGCGATACGACCGTGCAGGTCTGCATCGGCTAAGGGAAAGGCGGCGCAGTATGATCTATACCGCAAACAGCACCGTGACGGTGGAGGGCAAAAGCTACCGCCCCGGCGATTCCGTGGACATTCAGGACGCCAGCGCTGCAAAGGAGCTGCTCGCCGTTGGCTTCATCGTGACCCTGCCCGGCGAGTATGCCCCCGGCGAAACGCTGACCGTGGATGTTCAGCGGGAACCCGAGGACGGCGTTGCCACCGGCCACCTCAACAAAGAGGAACTGGAAGCGATGCCCAAGGCGCAGCTCCTGACCCTCGCCGAAAATATGGGCCTGGACACCAAAGACCTGACCAAAGCAAAGCTGGTTGAAGCCATTGCTGCTGCCGAGGTTCAGGCCGAGGTTTGACCGTGGGCTTCAAGGATTTGCTGGTGCAGGATGCAAAGAACGTATTCCTCAACCGGGAAGAATTTGCAGACACGCACAGCATAAACGGCAAGCCAATGCCGGTGCTGGTTGACGATAACGAGATTCTGGAACGCGACAAGTCCAAATTGATGAACGTCACTATCACCGGGATCTACAAAGAGCGCAAGCTGATCTATGTAGCCACCGACAACCTCGGAGCCAAACCCGCCCCGGACGACCTGCTCAATTTTGACGGCGCCTGGTATAAGGTAAACGACTGCACCGATGAGGCCGGGATTCTCTGCATTGAGATGGAGGCGAATCGCTCTTGAAAGAATACGAGGTCTTACAGGTTGACGCCGACGCCTCCATTGAAAAAATGGTTCAGCGCCTGGACAACCTGCAAAAAATGGTTGATACGCCGAAAGTGGTGGCAGCGGCCATCAACTCGGCAGCCCGCAGCACAAAGAACAAGATCGTCAAGGACACCAAAGAGCGCTATGCGACAGCCAACGATTCAGTTTACTCTTCCAGCAGCGCCTTAAAGGTGGATGCCGCCACCGGCGGCGACCTGACCGCCACGCTCCATTCTTCTGGCTCTATGCAGGAGATCATGGACTTCGATTCAAAGCCGAACTCAGGAATCAGCGCCGCAGCGGCGCACGTCCTCAGCAGTTCCGGCATGAAGTCCTTGGAGCATAACGGCTTAAAGGCTTTCCTCGTTCAGTTCAGCAGCGGACACAAAGCCATTGTCCAGCGGGTGCCGGGCGAAACCTACACCTCGGCGGGCGCTTCCAAGCGTGCGCAGAAATGGGGCGCAAAGTCCGACATGACCCGCATTGAAAAATTGCTTTCTCCGTCCGCCCCGCAGATGTTCGGGAATCCCGACACCGTAGACCCGGCGCTTGAGCGAGCATCCGAGCTTCTCAATAAGCAGATGGAGAAACAAATTGAAAAAGCGCTCGAATAAAGGAGGCATTCCATGACACCCACCGATCTGCAGGACGCTATTGTCCAGGCGTTGAAGGAGCAGCTTGCACCGCTGCGCCTTACAAACTCCGCAGGGCATGAAGTGGGCGTCAAGGTATTCCCGCAGTTCAAGCCATACCGCGCTCCGAGGCCTGCGCAGTCCACCAATGACGACGACCTCCCGGAGCCGTATGTGCTGGTGGCCCTTGTCAACGGCGAACAGACCGAAATCGACAAGCCGAACAAGGTTGACGTGGTCGTTGCCGTTGAGGTCTACGACCCCGACCCGAACCGGCAGGGATACCGGGACGCCTCCCACATTTTGAACGTGATCCTGGGGTACTTTGAGCGCAAAGTGAAGATTGCGCGGGCTTTTGAGCTTGTGCGCCCCATTAAGTGGGACAACGACCTCGACCCCAACAAACACCCATACTATTCCGCAGCAATCGGCCTTCATTTTGAAGGGCCTATTATTTATAGAGAGGAGCCTGAAACATAATGGCAAAAAACACCACCCCCGCTGCCCCGGAGCAGGTCGTTTATATTGGCCCGAACATTCCCGGCGTTGTTCGCCAGGATTCCGTGTTCACCGGCGGCATTCCGGCACACTTGACCGAAAAGATCAAGGCGATTCCCGCCATTGAGAGCCTGATTATTCCCCTGGATTCCTTTGCAGAGGCTCGCAAGGAACGTCAGAGCGGCGCAGGCCGTATCGTTACCATCTGCAACATCGTTGCAAAGAAGATTCAGGAGGGCGCATAAATGAGCTATCTTCATGGCGTAGGTAACAGCGAGGTTGCCACCAGCTTAACCACCCCCACCACGTCCAGCGCTGGCCTGCAGGTCATTTTCGGCACTGCCCCCATCCACCTGGCAAAAGACCCCTACAAGGCAGCGAACACCCCGAAACTCTGTTACAGTTTTGCAGAGTGCCAGGAAGCCCTCGGCTACTCTGACGACTTCGAGAACTTCACCCTTTGCCAGAGCATGGACGCCAACTTCCGTGTTTATAATAACTCCCCCATCGTCCTGGTGAACGTGCTTGACCCGAACAAGGCGGCGCACACCACGGAGAACGCGGAGGAAACCGTCACCGTTACCGGCGGCATGGCGACCTATACCAAACAGTATGTTCTGCTGCCCTCGTTGGTGGTGAAGAACGATGCTACCCCGCTCGCCGCCGATGTGGATTATACCGCGGTGCACGACGATGACGGCAACGTGACTATCGTGCTGCTGTCCACCACCGCAAAGGCAGCAACCGCACTGAAGATCACCAGCAAGAGCATCAAGCCCAGCGGCGTTACCAAGACCGACGTCGTCGGCGGCGTAAACAGCAGCACCAACGAGGAAACTGGCCTGGAAATCATCCGCCAGGTCTATCCCAAGTTCGGCCTGGTGCCCGGCCTGATTATCGCACCCGGCTGGTCGCAGGACGCAACCGTGGCTGCTGCGCTGCAGGCAAAGGTTGAACAGCTGAACGGCTGCTTTGACCTCAACACCATTCTGGACATTCCCGCCAATTCCGACGGTGCAACTGTTTACACCGACTGTAAGCAGGCGAAGGAGAAGCAGGGCTTCTCCACGAACCACGGCATCTGCCTCTGGCCTCGTGTCTTGGTCGGCGAGAAAAAATACTACTTCTCCGCCATGGCCGCAGCGCACACCGTCTGGCTCGACACGAGCAACGACGGCGTCCCCTACGAATCCCCCTCCAACAAGAGCCTGCGCATTACCGGCCTTTGCTTGGACGACGGCACCGAGGTGCTTCTCGACAAGCAGCAGGCGGACGACGTCCTCTGCGCAAACGGTATCTGTACCGCCATCAACGTCAACGGCTTTAAGTTTTGGGGTAACAATACCTGCGCATACCCCAGCACGACCGACACCAAAGATCGCTTTTGGTGCGTCCGCCGTTTCTTTGACTGGGACGGCAACAACTTTATCCTGACCTACTTCCAGAAGGTGGATAAGCCCGGGAAGCGCCGCCTCGTGCAGGACGTCGTGGACAGCACGAACATCACCGGCAGCGGCTACGTTGCTCGTGGCTACTGCGCAGGTTACAACATGAAGTTCCTGGAGAACGAAAACCCCACCACCGAGCTGCTGGCCGGGCATTTGACTACTCACACTTACATGGCGCCTTTTGTTCCTACGGAGTATATCCACAACATCCGCGAGTATGACACTGACGCCCTGTCCGCCAGCTTCTCCTGACCGATTGGAGGTATAAATCGTGAATATTCCTACCAAGATCGCCAAGTATGAGGTCTACAAAGACGGCACCAAGCTCATTGGCCGTGGCGAGGAAATGACGCTGCCCAGCTTTGAGACCCCCACCAACACCGTGTCTGGCGCAGGCATCCTCGGCGAATACGAAGATCCCACCCCGGGTTATTTCAACGAACAGGAGCTTCCCATTCCTTTCCGGGTTATGAGTAAGGAAGCAGCATCCCTGGCCAACATGCTCAAGGCGCACCACCTGGAAATTCGTGGCGGTATTCAGGGCAACACGGACGACGGCGACATTGAGTTCACCCCCATCCGCGTAGTCGTTCGCGGCCTCACTAAGAAGTGTGAACCGGGCAAGCTCAAGGCCGCAAACTCTATGGAAACCAGCATCACCCTTTCGATCAGATATATTCTGATTGAGGTAGACGGCGAACCCCTGATCGAACTGAACAAAATCCGTGGCAAATATGCTGTTGGCGGCGTAGACCAGCTGGCAGCTTTGGAGGCAATGTGCTAATGGAAGATAAAAAACTGACCCTCGCCCCCGAGGTCGAGGAACCCGAAACCGCAGAGGACACCAATGAGCTTTATATCAAGTTCGCCAAGCCCTACATCTTCGGCGACAAGACCTATACCGGCATCGACCTGTCCGGCCTTGAGGACGTGAACGGCGCAGTCCTCAAGGAAGCAGGCCGCGTGGTTCAGAAACTGAACAAAGGCATCAACCCCGCCACCGTGGAAATGACGATGGAGTATGCCGTCTATATGGCGCACCACGTCACCAACCTGCCCGCAGACTTCTTCTGGGGCCTGCGCGCTCCTGACCTGGTATCCGTCAAGGGCGCAGTCGTGGGTTTTCTCTACGGCGGGGATGGGGAGGACTAACCCCGCAGGCGATCACAAAAACAACCGTCTATATGTCGCAGGCTCTGCACGCGGGCATTGACTACCTGCAGAGCCTGCCCATAGACGAGCTAAACGACCTGGCGGACGCTATCCAAACCTATACAAAGGAGGTGGAGGCACAACTTGGCAAAAAGTAAAACGTATGACCTGATGATAAAGATCGGCGCCAAATCAGACGGCACCCTCCGAAAGGCCTGCGCAGCAGCCGACAAAGACCTCGCCTCCCTCAGCAAATCGGCAAAGGCAGTCGGCAAAGCCGCTGCTGCAGGGTTCGCAGCCGCCACCACGGCGGCTGTGGCCTTTTCTACCGCAGCCGTGACCTCTGCCGCAGGCTATCGAAAGGAATTGTCCAACGTCCAGACCCTGCTCACCGGCACCGGCGAAGAAATTGCAGCCCGAACCGCAAATATTTCTTCTGACATCTTGACCATTTCGGACAAGACCGGCGTTGTTACCAGCAACCTGACCGATGGTATGTACCAGGTCGTTTCTGCGTTTGGCGACGTTGACGATGCTTCCTCCATTCTGGAAACAGCGGCCAAATCCGCCGCAGCAGGCAACGCCACCACAACGGACAGCGTCAACCTGCTTTCCGCCGTCACCAAGGGCTATGGTGACATCAGCGCAGAGGCTGTCCAAAAGGCAGCAGATCTGTCCTTTGCTACCGTCCGCCTCGGACAAACCAGCTTCCCGGAACTGGCCTCGTCCATCGGCAAGGTCGTCCCCCTGGCCTCCGCCCTGGGCGTGCAGCAAGAAGAACTGTATGGCACCTTTGCAACCCTGACCGGCGTGACCGGCAGCACCGCAGAGGTCGCCACGCAGTACAAGTCCGTCCTTTCTGGCCTTATGTCGCCCTCCAAGAGCATGGACGCCGCCCTTAGTAAGATAGGCTACTCCACCGCAGACGCAGCCATCCAGAGCCTGGGCTTCCAGGGAACGCTTGAAGCGTTGATGGGCACCGTTGGCGGTGATACCCAGGCCATGGCAAAGCTGTTTAGCAGCGTGGAGGCGCAGACAGCAATCCTCGCCCTTTGCGGCGAGCAGTCCAGCACCTACGCCGAAAAGACGGCGGAGATGTACAACGCCACCGGCGCAGCGGATGAAGCATTCGCCCGCCAGACGGACAACCTGGATTATAAGATTCAGAAGCTCACCAACCGCTTCCAGAATTTCCTGACAAAGGCCGGCTTGAAGCTGCTGCCGTATCTGGAAAAGCTGGCCGACAAGGCTATTCCATACCTGACGGACGCCATGGACAAAGGCCTCGTTATTTTGGACGATATTCTCCCTAAAGCAGAAAAAGCCGTCCAATTTGCGACGGAGCATAAAGAACTGTTCATCGCCCTTGCAAGCGGCGTCCTTACCGCAGTAACGGCTTTCAAGACCTTTAAAACAGCCATGACCGCCATCAGCGCTGCGAAAAACCTCGCTACTGTTTTCAAGGCGGCTTCCAACGGCGGTGCTACTCTCGGCAAGGCCGCAGAGGTAATGAACCTTAACCTCCTGGTTGCGGTCGCCATCATCGGCGCTGTTGTTACCGTCTGTATTTGGATGTACCGAAACTGGGACAAGGTAACAGCCTGGGCGCAGCGCATGGGAACCAAGGTCTCCGAGGTTTGGGCTTCGATTCAGACCGCGGTGCTTACCACCGTAGCTGCCCTGGTTTCGGGATTCCAAACCAACTTCCCGCTGCTCTCCGCCTACCTTTCCGGCTGGTGGAGCAGCGTATCCGCAGCCGTCGAAAATGTAAAAGCGATTTTCTCCAACCTCATCCAGTTTGTGGAGAACGTATTCTCCGGGAACTGGGGAGCCGCGTGGCAGAATATCGTGAACATTTTCGCCAACATCTTCGGAGCTATTGTCAACCTGGCAAAGGCCCCGATGAACGGCGTAATTTCGGCCATCAACTACGTTCTCGGCAAGATCAACTCCCTGAACGTAAAAATCCCGGACTGGGTGCCGGTCATTGGCGGCAACACTTTCAGCTTCAACATCCCGCAGATTCCGCAGCTGGCCACCGGCGGCATCGTAACTGCCCCCACGCTGCTGGAGGCAGGCGAAGGTGGAGAGCCGGAAGCGATTATTCCCCTGTCCAAGCTCTACGACTTCCTGCTGAACCTCGGCAAGCCCAACCCGACGAAACCCCAGCCGCAGCCCACCGCAGGCGGCCAGAACCCGCAGTCCAAGGACGAAACAGACCCCAACCCGACGAAACCCCAGCCGCAGCCCACCGCAGGCGGCCAGAACCCGCCTCCCGAGGATAAGCCCCAGCCCCAGCCCGCAGAGGGCGGCGGAGGCGGCTTTGTGTTCTCCCCGACCATCATCTTCAAGGGCGACGGCTCCGTGACCCGGAAAGAAGTAGATCAGGCGATGGATTTCACATACCAAAAGTTTGTGAGGTTCAGCAAACAGTTGGAAGAAGAGCGTCGCCGCAAATCCTTTTCTCCGGCCTAACCAGGAGGCCAAATGAGTACCTATACCACGATTCAGGGCGACGTTTGGGACGCTATCGCTTATAAGGTCTACGGAGATTCAAAATACATGGGCTTCCTCATGGACGCCAACCCTGACAAGATCACCATCTTTGTTTTTGGGGCAGGCGTGGTGCTGATCATTCCAGACCTTCCCGAGAGCGAAACTGCCGCCCCGAATATGCCCACATGGAGGACAGGATGAAAGCCAGACAGTCCAGCGTTTCTATTACCTACGACGGCAAGGCCGCATCCGTCCTCAATCTTAACAAAACGGCGTTCACTTACACTGACCCTGCCAGCGGCGAAGCAGACAGCCTCGACATCACGTTCTTTGAGCGCAGCGCTTCCGCCGTCAGCGGTGGCAAGGTGGAGGTAAACAAACCGCTTTCCGCCACCATCGCCCTCACGAACTGGGCAGCCCAGGGCGACAACCGCACCCTCGACTGCGGCGACTTCATCGTTGACAAGGTTTCATATTCAGGCTGGCCGTGGACAGGCACCGTGAAAGCGGTATCTGTTCCGGCTAACACTGGATTCCGGCAGACCAAACGCACAAAGGTGTGGGAAAAGGCCACCGTGCAGAAAATCGGCCAGGAGATTGCCTCCAATGCAGGCATGGAGCTGCTCTGGGATGTGGAGGGCGACGACCCGCAGATCACGACCCTTGAACAGTCCGAAACCACAGACTGCGAGTTTTACATGAACCTCTGCAAGACCTACGGCCTGAGCATGAAGGTCTACTCCAACAAGATTGTGGTCTACAGCCGGACAGAGTACAAGAAAAAGGATGCCGTTTGCACTATCTACCCGCACCAAATCCTTTCTTGGAGTTGGAGCCAGAACCTCGCCGGAACCTATACCGGCGGTGAGTATACCTATACCCAGCCCAAGACCAACAAGGAAATAAAGGTCACCATTGGCACCGCAGACCGGCTGCTCAAGATGACCGGCAAGGCCGACGATGAAGCCGATGCACAAAAGAAGTTGCAGGCGGGAATTGATGAAGCCAACCACGGAGCAACGAAGCTCAGTCTGACCGTCAAGGGCAAGCTCCTTGTTTCCGGTCAGAACGTGGAAGTTTCCCTTGGAGCGCTCTCCGGGAAATACTTCACCGACACCACCACCCACAACCTCGGTTCCAGCGGCTACACGACAGACCTTGAACTTTCACTTATAGAGTAGGAGGCGCAGAATGGAAACTGTTCGCTTTGGCAAAATTTCCTCGGTGAACTACGAAGCCGGAACGGTTCGGGTCGTCTACCACGAAAAGGACGACTGCGTCACAAGCGAGATCCCGCTTCTTAGTTTCGAGTATATGATGCCCGAGGTAGACGATGCCGTTCTCGTTCTGCACCTCTCAAACGGCGCAGAAGTAGGCGTTGTCCTTGGCCGTCCTTGGAGCGACGAAAACAAGCCGCCCGAGGGCAGCCAGGGTCTCTGGCGCAAAGACCTTGACCGGGAAGCCGGGAAAGGGATGCTCCGCTACAAGGACGGCACCCTCACCATCAAGATGAACAAGGTTGTCCTGGAAGCAAAAGAACTCACGGTAAAGGCCGAAACGACCATCACCGAGAATACGACTATGAAAAAAGACGCCAATGTGGGCCAGACCTTGACGGCCACAACCGACTGCATCGGCGGCGGGAAAAGCCTCAAGAACCATACCCACACAAGCGCCGCACCTGGCAGCCCGACCTCTCCCACAAACTAACCCGGAGGTGATTTTTTGTTCATCGGAACCTTTGGAAGAAAGATCATCTTCCAGGTCAGCGACCGGGCCGTTTTTACCTTCCAGAACGCCACCCGGGAAAGCTCCGGGCGCTGGACGACCCATGAAGGGCTCGACAGTAAACCGACTCCCGAATTTTTGGGCGCAGGCCTCAAAAAAGGGACGCTGGAAATTCACCTCTCCGCCGCCCTCGGGGTACGACCTCAAAAGGTTCTCGCCCTGCTGGCTCGCATGGCCGAAACCGGCGAGGTACAGTATTTGGTGATTGGCTTCCGGCCTTTCGGGAGGAACCCCTTCCGGGTTATGAAAGTAAGCGAAGCCTGGGACACCGTACTGCGGCACGGCGAACTGGCAAAGGCCACGGTCAACCTCGACCTTGAAGAATACCCGATGGAGGACACTACATAATGGAAACCACCGCAGTTTACATCGGAGATGAACCCCTGGAGGAAGTAGACGAGCAGGTTGGAACGCTGCTCTCTACCGTTGCCGGAACCATCCCATTAGACCGCGGTCTCGGCATAGACGATAGCTTCATCGACAAGCCCACAGAGGCCGCCCAGAGCTTGTATGTTGCCGAGGTCGCCGAAAAGATTCCCCGCTACATTCCCACCCTTTCCGTTGACAGCGTGAACTTCACCGCAGCAGCCAACGACGGAAAGGTGACCGCAAAGGTGGTGCTTACCAATGCCTGATATTTCCACCGTTAAAGACCTGCCCGACATTTCGTTCATTGAGTATAAAACCGTGGACGATGTGAAAGCAAGCATGGTCGCAGACTACGAAGCGTATATGACAGAGGCCACTGGCAAGACCTACACGCTGCCCAGGGTCTCCCGAGACCGTTTCAAGCTCTACGCCGCCGCAGCCCAAATCTACCAGGCTATGAAGTACGTTGACATCAAGGGAAAGATGGACACCGTGAAATATAGCGTCGGTGATTTTCTGGATTTGCTCGGCGCTTTCCGCTGCGGAGCTACCCGGAACCAGGCCGCCGCAGCCGTCACGACCATCCGCTTCACCCTCTCAGCTGCAAGGGCGTCCGTCACGGCCATCCCGCAAGGAACCCGCGTTGCGGCGGGTCAGCTTTTCTTCGCAACCTCGGTATATACCGAGATCCCGGCGGGCGACCTGACCGCCGACATTCCCGCGACGTGCATGACCGCAGGCGAAACCGGCAACGGTCTGGCTCCCGGCGAGCTTAAAACGCTGGTTGACCCGGTTCCCTACGTCCAGAGCGTAGAGAACACCTCGACTTCCAGCGGCGGCGCCGACAGGGAGAGCGACGAGAACTTTGCAGCCCGCATCTTCATTGCACCCGGCAAATACTCCACCGCAGGCAGCCGGAACGGCTACGAGTACCATGTGCAGGATTACAGTTCTGCCATCGGCGGCGTTCACGTTTCGAGCGACCAGGCAGCCGGAACCGTTGACATTGTTTTTGTCATGGCAGATGGCTCCCTCCCGAGCGCGGAAACGATTTCCGCCATGAGCCAGCACATGAGCGCAGAAACCCTCCGCCCGATGAACGACCTTGTGACCGTTCGCGCCCCCGCAGAGGTAAAGTATACCGTTTCCCTCACCTACTACATCAACCAAAGCGACAACAACCGGGCTGTGGCGATTCAGCAGGCAGTCTCCGCGGCGGTTGACAGCTACGTCGCCTGGCAGCGGAAAATTGGGCGAGACATTAACCCCTCCAAGCTCCTGGCCCTCGTAATGGGCGCCGGGGCAAAGAGGGCGCAGATCACCGCCCCGATATTCACCGCCATCCCGGCGGACAGTATCGCTGCCATTGACGGCACCGCCTCGATCACATACGGAGGCCTTGAGGATGACTGAGCTTAAAGACAGCCGCTTCACGGAACTGCTCCCGAGCGACCTGAAGAACGACACGGAAACCCAGGCGTTTGCTTATGCCGTCAGCAGGCAGGTGCAGCAGATCATCCGCTTCGCCGACGCTGCCTGCATCTATATTGCGATTGACAGCGTCCCGGAACCTGTTCTCGACCTTCTCGCTGTGGAGCTTCGCACCCCGGTCTATAAGCAGACATACAGCGTCGCCATCAAGCGGGCGTTGGTAAAGGAAAGCCTCATTTTCTACGACCAAATGGGAACCCCGGCTGCGGTCAATCGCATCATTGAGGCGGTATTTGGTGTGGGCTATATAAAGGAATGGTGGGAATGCGGATTGCAGCCCCACCACTTCAAAGCCTACACCACAAACCCCGCCGTCACCGCCGCCAATGTACAGGAGTTCAAAGAGGTTTTGAACTCCGTGAAACGGCTTTCCAGTTGGCTCGACGAAGTAGTGCTTGACCTTTCAACGGACGCCGCCCAACCCAAGGTTGGATTTTTCGTTCATACCGGCGACATCGTAACGCTCAACAAAGCGACCCTGTAAGAAAGGAGGAAGCACAAATGTTTGAAGCCCCTAAACTCACGAACGCAGGCAAAGCACTTTACTACCGCAACCTCGGCGGCGAAGCACTCAAGATCACAACCATGCAACTCGGCGACGGCCAGCTCAGCACCCCCATTGCGACCATGACCGGCCTTGTTCATTCCGTTGTTTCGATTGATGCGGCGGTAAAGCAGCGCACGAACTATGTGGAGGTAAACGCCAAATTTTCCAATGCCGGCTTGAGCGCAGGCTTTTACTGGCGGGAGGTCGGCATCTTCTGTGCAGACCCGGACAACCCGAATGACCGCAGCAAGGATATTCTTTACTGCTATCAGAACGCATACGACACCGCAGACTATATCGCCCCCGCAGCAACGGAACTGGTGGAAAAGAGCGTCACTATCCCCATTATCGTGGGCGACGCCAGCAACGTGACCTGCACCCTGGATAAGTCCCTCATTTACGCCACCTGGAAAGACCTGCAGGAACACAACGAGAACGAGGACGCCCATCCGTTCATTCAGGCGAACCTGAACGAATTCTATTCGATGCTGGTGAACGGCGAAGTTTGGACGGCGCTCGGAACCAGCGCAGGCGAACGGCTCTGCACCTCAGACGGCGTGGTTCTGCTGGCCAACCGCAAACTGCAATTTATTTGATTTGGAGGTAATGCAATGGAAACCCCTGTTCAGAAACCTATTTCGGAGCTTTCCGAGGCCCTGGAAGCCCTCGGCACGGACAAGCTGCTCATTCAGACCGCCAACGGCACAAAGATCATTCAGGCCAGCATCCTGGCGCCCGCCCTGCTCTCCCTGCTGGTAGGCGACAGCGCCGCCAGCCATAACGCCATCTATCGTGGCAAGTCCCTGGGCAGCAGCTTCACCTCCGCACAGAGTGCCGCCATCCGCTCCGGCAAATTCACCGACCTCTATATCGGCGACTACTGGACGATCAACGGCAGGAACTGGCGCATCGGCACTTTTGACTACTGGTATCGCTGCGGCGACACCGACTGCACCACCCACCACGCCCTCATTGTCCCAGATTCGCAGCTGTACACCGCAGCCATGAACGCCACCAATACCACGGAGGGTGCATACATTGGCAGTCAGATGTACAAGACTGGTCTGGATGAGGCCAAGACCATCGTCAACGCCGCTTTCGGTTCCGACCATATTTTGAACCACCGCGAGCATTTCCAGAACGCTGTCAGTAACGGCAAGCCCAGCGGCGGCACCTGGTACGATAGTACCGTCGATTTGATGAATGAGGCTATGGTCTACGGCACCCGCCACTTCACCGCAGTTTCGGACGGCAGCACCGTGCCGAACAACTACACCATTGACAAAAGCCAGTTGCCCCTTTTCCGCTATGCGCCCTGGCATATTCACGCGCAGCGCAGCTCCTGGTTCTGGTTGCGGGATGTGGTCTCGGCGACGTGGTTCGCTTACGTGGGCAGCGGCGGGAATTGCGACTACTACGGCGCCTCGAATGTCTATGGCGTCCGCCCGGCTTTTGCAATCTACTAATCAAACATCCGGCGACAGCTGTCGCCGGATAATATGGAGTTAAAAATGTCAGAAGTTCCCAAAGGTAGGCGCAACCATTCCAAGCTGGACGCCCAAACGCTCGCGTCCGACATCCGCAGGCAGATCACCACGGAAATCATGGTGACGTTTGGTTACAGCCAAAAGAAATATGAAAATCATATAAGGGCGATGACCGGCTACATCCAAAACCCCGAGGAAAGAGAAACGGTCGCTGAAACGATACGCAAGCTGGAAGAAAACTTCGAGGGCTGGTTTATCGTTAAAGAGCGTGACCGTATGTTCCAGCTTGCCTGCGACATTCCCTCGCACCTGCGGGCAGCAAACGCCATCTTCCCCAAAATTTACGGTGAATATGTAGAACGCCGCCTGCACCTGGACAAAGCAATCGCCTGCTGCTATCGGCTTCAAGAGGAATTGCAATACACCGCAACCACCCTCCCATCCGATTACAACAAGTTTACCCGCATTGTTCTTGACCTCGACCATGAAGCCAACCTGATAAAGAAGCTTCGACGCTCCGATGAAAAGCGCTTTTCCGATTTGGCGGTGGAACCCGCGCAGGAAGCTCCGGCAGAACCTGCGCAGTAACCTCCACCGCCAGAGAAAACGCAGAAAAACGAATAAGGAACAGGGCAGCCTTTGCATGTGGTCTCGACGACGTGGTTCGCTAACGTGAACAACAACGGGAATTGCAACTACAACAACGCCTCGAATGTCAATGGCGTCCGCCCGGATTTCGTAACCGTACACAAAGGGTATAGCCCGCCTGCGGCAATGCGAAAGGAAAGACTGTCCCTCTGCGGGCGCTCCGCAGTAAATACGAATCATGACGGCCCCGGTTACGACCGATGAGCCTATCGCGTGGTTTTTTACATGAACAATTACTATGACGCAAACGCCTTGTTTGAGGCCGGAACCAAGTCCATCAAGGGAAGCCGTTGGAAATACAGCACACAGCTTTTTGAGATGAACCAGCTTCTGGAAACGGCCAAACTCCAAAAGGCGTTGATGGAAGGAAAATACCGCCCGGCGGTTGGCAGCAAATTTGTCATAAAAGAGCAGGGCAAAACCCGATATATTTCCAGTGCGACCATGCAGGACAAAACCGTGAACCACATTGTTTGCGATAATGTCTTGACACCGTACCTGCACAAATATCTCCAATACGACAACAGCGCCAGCCAGAAAGGAAAAGGCGTATCCTTCCACCGGCAGCGTTTTGAAACGCACCTCCACCAATACTTCAACGAAACAGGTTCGAATGAGGGCTATATTCTCCTTTGGGATTATAGCGGCTATTACGCAAACATTCTCCACGAAAAGTGCCTGGCTACCGTCGGCGCCTTTCTTGACCGGGAACCCATAGACCCGCAAGAGCGCCAAATCACAAAAGAGATCATGGCCGCCACCTTCCAGACTTTTGAAACGGACGTTTCCAGGTTCAGCGATAAGGAAGTTGCCGAGATGTACCGCCAAAAAGTAGACCCGCTTCTCAATGCAGGTGTGCCAGCAGCACAGCTTACAGGTGAAAAGTGGCTCCGCAAAGGCGTGGACATTGGAAACCAGCAGTCGCAGGACATAGGGATTCTATACCCATACAGGATAGATAACTTCTGCAAAATCGTCTGCGGCTTCCGGCACTTCGGACGGTATACGGATGATTCCTATATTATCCACCGCAGCAAGGAAAAGTTGTTGCAGGCTTTCGAGGGAATAAAGGAAATCGCCGCAGAATTCGGCCTTATCATCAACGAGCGCAAGACCCGGATTTGCAAGCTCTCGGACACCTACCGCCACCTGCAAATTCAATACTCCCTGACCACCAGCGGGCGGCTTATTCGCAAGATCAACCCTAAAGCAGTCACCCGGGAACGCCGCAGGCTGAAAGCCTACAAGCGCCTCCTGGATGCCGGGCGCATGGCCTATTCCAAAATTGAGGAATCCTTCAAGTCCTGGATTGCCAGCGTCTACAAGTATATGTCTCGCCAACAAATTCAAGGATTGAGCAGGCTATTCTATGACCTGTTCGGAAAGGCACCAACATGGAAGAAAACGCACGGAAGCAGCCATGGACGGTTACGCTGGATGATGGCACTACCATCGGCGGCCTGACCCTCAGCGGCAACAACTTCATCTCGGACACCGAGCTGACCCCGGAGATGTTCGACGGCAAACTCTCTAAGATCACCGCCACCGACGGCGACAACACCTTGGAATGGAACAACGCCGAACTGGTGCAGATTACGCACCCGGACAGCCGCTGGTGGTTTGTCCTGCGGGAGCTTTCGCCCGAGGAACTTTTTAGAGCCACCGCCAAGGCGAAGCTGGACTATCTGGCTCTCGTCACCGATACCGACCTGGAGGATATGTGACCATGAACGAACACAGCAAGAAATTCCCTGACATCAAGAGCTACTACGACCTGGGCATCTGGCGCAGCACTACCGTGAAAAAGACCGTAAAGAAAGGTTGGATCACCCCCGCCGAATACGAAGAGATTACCGGCGAATCCTACACCGCATAAAGCCGCCGGGAGGGAAAATGGAAATTCAACTGACCGAGTTTCTCATTGACACCGTTGAAAAACTTCTTCGTATCGTAAAGCAGCAGAACAGCGCCCTCGCACAGCTTGGAGCCGTAGCCGCAGAGGAACAGCTTCAAGAGGTAGAGGCTACCTATTCCGCCGCCGTATACCCTGGCGGGAAGGAGGTGGATAAGGCCAATGTGGATTGACGCAGACACCATCATCAAAGCCGCCGCCTTTGTAACAGCACTCGGCGTTCTTGGCGGCGTAGTAATTTCGCTTTATAAAGCGTCCGAGCGGGACAAAAAACAGAGCGAGATCATCAAAGAGATGATGGGCGAACAGACCCTGATTTGCTATGGCCTGCGGGGCGCACTTCAGGGCCTCATTGAGCAGGGCTGCAACGGCCCTTGCAAGGACGCCCTGGAAAAGCTCAACGAGCACCTGAACCAGGAAGCACACCACAATGATTTATAGGAGATAAAAAATGGAGTACATGAACGAGATCGTTTCCCTGTTGGTAAAAGCCGCAAGCCTGGGCTGCCTTGCCCTGTTTTCCACCGTCGTTCTTCCTTGGCTGAAGAACCAGTCCTTCTTCTGGATCGTCAAGGTGGCAGCCAAAGCCGCCGAGAAGCTGGGCAAGACCGGTGCAATCCCCAAGGCAAAGAAGAAAGAATGGGTCATTGAGCTTTTGACCCGCTGGGGCTACAAGGTAGACGAAAAGACCGAGGTGTTCATTGAGGCAGTACTTACCGACTTGGATAACGCCGCCCAAGAAGCACTGTCCAAGATTGATGAGGCCTGACACATGATCGCACCGTACAAAGGAACTTTCAGAATTTCCCAGACCTGGAACAACCTGCGCAGCAACGGCACCCTGCATCAGGGCTTCGACCTGGTAGGCATTGCCGACAAGCGCCTCTATTCCCCGGTATACGGAACCGTTGTCCGGGCAGGCTGGGAGAACCCCAAGAACGCAAAGCAGGGCTGGGGCCGCCGGGTGGTCGTGCGCATCGGCAAGACCCGCTTCTATATGTACTTCGGCCACCTTTCCAGCATTGCCGTCACCGCAGGCCAAACCGTCAAGCCCGGCGACCTTATCGGCATTGAGGGCAGCACCGGCCACAGCACCGGCAGCCACCTGCACTGGGAAATCCGGGAATCCGACAACCACAGCCTTTACAGGGATATGCCTCAGTACTCTGGCATTCCGAACGTCACCAGCAGGACGGCCAGAACCTCCGCCTGGGACGGTTCCCTGCTCGGCAGCACAACCCTCGCCGCCGGGCGGAACAGCTACCCGGCAGCCATCCACAACGCTACCCTGCAGGCCAGGCTCTCCGCCCTCGGCTTTGACGCCGGGGATCCTGACGGCCTGTTTGGAGCAAAGACCACCGCAGCCGTGAAACAGTTCCAGCTGAGCCGCAGCCTGACCGTTGACGGCAAGGTTGGAGCCAAAACCAAAGCGGCGCTTTTCGCGCCGTAACCGCAAAAAGGACACCGAAACTCCCACCTCGGGGACGCTCGGCGTCCTTTTTCTTTGCGTAACTCAGCAGGCCACAGGGATGCCCGCCAGTGCATTTTTATATGCAGTCGGTAACGTTCCAGGTCAAAACACTAAAGTGCCACACAGAGAAAGCTTTTTCCGCTGGAAAAAAGTAGAGCACAAAAGAAAAGTCCCCGGAGGTCTAACCCCCGGGGATTACTCCGAACCTTTCAGCCCTTGCACCGATACCCAGCCCGCCGGAGGAACGCCTCCGCCTGGTGCAGTTCCGTGAACGTCCGGGAGCTATGCTTCTGACGGTCACGCCCCATAATATGCTGACCATCCAGAGCCTTCACCACGAACTGCTCCCGGCCATTCTTCATAACCCGGTTGAAGTAGACGGCCTGCCCGGCCTCATTGAACATTTTCATAAACCCAGCCTCCATTCATAATAGCTTGCATTCCAGAGAGCAACGGAACGGAGCAGCCCGACCCGGTGGCCATCGCTGTCAATCTCCACCTGCTGTACTCCCTGGCCGTACATATTCACGCCCAGGGAGTACAGATACTTTTTTGTGCGGTACTGGCCGCCAGCCATGAGAGCGGCAGCCATGCGCTTAGAAATTGTCATGCCAGGCACCTCCCATCATCAGCAGGTGCCCCGGACGAAAGACCGGCGACGATCATTCATATAAACGCGCAGGCGAACAGTGTTGACGTACTCGCCTGTATTGGTGTTGCCCATTTCGCACAGCACATCAGCCCAGCCTAAATCGTCCGCGCCGGAATAGCTCCATGCTGCCAGGAAGCAGGTCTCGCCGGACTTATTGGTGGCGAACCGCTCGGCCTTCTTGACCTCTGAACGCTTCAAGTTAAACTCTTCCATTTCATAATCCTCCAAAGATTGAGCTTAGATTGTGGTTCCCACGACCATCCCGGCGGCCAGCCGGTAGGTTTCGGCTCCCACCACGGAGCCATCATCAGGTGGATTTCATTTCATGAGGACCACGTCCAGAATGTCTCTATCCCCGGTGCTGATGCAATGCCGGATTGCAAGTAGCACACCCTTGTCTCTCTCGGCGCCATTGATAAGGATGTACGTTGCATTCGGGCAGCGCAGCTCGCGTTCATCGGCCAGCTTATTGAAACGGTCTTTCGGCATTTTCATGGTTTTCATTTTTGTTTCCTCCATTCGGTATTTCCTTCGGTGTCTGTGTCTTACCACATAAGCGCAGGAAACTCCACTGGCAAACAGTCCAAAGAATACTGCGTTTATATGGTAAACTTTATACTTCCATTTTTACGGCGTCCGCAGTATACTGTACTAAAAGGGAGGGCTGCCACATGAGAGAATCGCACACCAATAACCCCATAGACGAACGCTGCAAGGCCGCAGGCATAAGCCGCCGGGAACTTTGCCGCCAGGCAAAACTGAGCTACCGCACCGTGGAGAGCTGGTGCGCTGGACACCGTAAAAGCCCGGACGTATACCAGCTTTGGAGAGTAGCGAGAGTGCTGGGCTGCCAGATTGAGGACTTGCTCGACCCGGAGCGCATAGCAGACGACACCTCGGAAACCGAATAATAAAACTTGGAACCAAAACAAAAACACCCGCCAGAACGGCGGGTGTGACAATCCCTAGTGATATAACAACAAAAACCCTCGTGCCATGTGGAGGTTTGCAGTAGTTATATCAGAGTAGACAAATAAAAAACGAAGCCGTTGAGATAGGGCAGCACCTCGCCGCCGCAGCGGTACACTTTACTTTTCTTTCGACCAGAGGGTAATGCTTTTTCGGAGAGCGACGCGGCCGAATTTGGCCATTTGCTGGCTGCTGT
>ENA-UOJC01000920-UOJC01000920.1-human-gut-metagenome-genome-assembly--contig:-C104-NODE-920-length-44855-cov-10.613058_pt1 | contig 44855 bp, 44 predicted proteins | sample MGYA00242339_ERZ723886 | MGnify/ENA metagenome assembly ERZ723886 | reverse complement strand
ACCGCCCCAAGCCTTCAACCCCATTTGTGATCTCCATAATCAGGGGCAGCGAACCTAATGTTGATGTGAACACGCCCTAGGCAGCTTTGATACATCGCACAATGGCGGCAGTGAAAGGTCTGGATATGTCTCAGCAAGAATTCTTGATTGCCCTGCAAAACCGCCTCGGAGTGGATGTCGTTTTGACTGGTGATGCGATTGAAGCGCGCTACCACACGGACTGGAGCGGCACGCCGCCGGTGCAGCCCCTGGCGCTGGTGCGCCCCCGCACCACCGAAGAAGTCAGCGCAGCGCTGCGCCTGTGTCATGAGCATCGCGTTGCCGTTGTGCCTCAGGGCGGCCTGACGGGGCTGGCCGGCGCGGCCGTGCCCGTGGAGGGTTGCGTTGCCATTTCCATGGAGCGCATGAACGCCATCGAAGACATCAACTCCCGCTCCATGCTGATGACGGTGCAGGCTGGTGCCACACTGCAGGCGGTGCAGGAAGCGGCTGTGGAAGCCGGCATGGTGTTTGGCGTGGACCTGGGCGCACGCGGCAGCTGCCAGATTGGCGGCAATGTCTCCACCAATGCGGGCGGCAACGGTGTGCTGCAGCACGGCATGATGCGTGAGCAGGTGCTGGGCCTGGAGGTGGTGCTGGCCGACGGCACGGTGCTGCCCATGCTGCGCCCCATGATCAAGAACAACACGGGCTATGACCTCAAGCACTTCTTCATCGGTGCGGAAGGCACGCTGGGGGTGATTACGCGCGTGCTGCTGCGCCTGCGTCCGCAGCCTCGTGCCAAAGTGACGGCACTGGTTGCCATGCCTGGCTTTGACGAATCGCTGGCTGTGCTGCAGCGCATGCAGCAGCATTTCGGTAACAGCGTGGCCGCGTTTGAGTTGATGTGGGACAGCTTTGTGCAGACCTCCATCCGCTGGCAGAGGCTGCAGGCCCCGTTTGCTGAAAGCCACCCCTTCCTTGCGCTGATCGATATCGACGGCAAGGACGAAACCAGCCTGTGCGAAGCCGTGGAAGAAGCGCTGGGCGAAGCCATGGAAGCTGGTGATGTGCTCGATGCCGTGATTGCCCAGTCGCAGACCCAGGCCAAGACCCTGTGGAAGCTGCGTGAAGCACCGGCCGAGATGAATGCCAATATGCACCCACCGATCAACTTTGACGTGGGCCTGCCCCAGTCTGAAATTGGCAAGTTTGCGCAGGCTTGCCAAGCAGCATTTGATGCACGCTGGCCCGGCAACCACTCCATCTTCTTTGGCCACGTGGGCGACGGCAATCTGCACGTCTCTACCGACGGCAAGACCGTCAATGGCGAGTGCGATGCGGTAGAAGCCGAGCTGTACCGCATCGTCGGTGAGTTCCACGGCTCCGTCTCGGCCGAGCACGGTATTGGCCTGCATAAAAAGCCTTATCTTGCGCTGAGCCGCACGCCGCAGGAGCTGGCCGCCATGCGCGCCATCAAGGCTGCGCTGGACCCTCTTGGTTTGATGAACCCCGGCAAGGTGTTTTAAGCACTGCGTAGCCAATGACGCTGCCCCTGTTTGACGCAGAGCCACTGCCCCCGCAGGTCATTGCGGACGGGGCGGTGTTGCTGCGCGGCTGGGCAGCCGTCCATGCACATGCATGGATCGCCGCCGTACAACAGGTGCTCGCCCAGCAACCGTTTCAGGCGGCATTCACCGCCAGTGGCTTACCCATGTCGGTGCGCACCAGCAACTGCGGGGAATGGGGCTGGGCCGCCAGCCGCAGCGGCTATGGCTATACGCGCAGCGATCCAGCCACAGGCATGCCCTGGCCTGCCATGCCCACATTTTTGAAGCAGCAGGCGCAGGCACTGGCTGCGCAGGCGGGCTATCCGGGCTTTGATCCGGATGTCTGTCTGATCAACAGCTACGACGTCGGCGCCAAGATGGGCCTGCACCACGATGCCGATGAAAAAGACCACGCCGCGCCCATCGTGTCCGTATCGCTGGGGCTGCCATGCACCTTTGTCTGGGGTGGCCTGCAGCGTTCAGACCCCGTGCGCAGCTTCCGGCTGGAGCATGGCGATGTGCTGGTCTGGGGCGGCGCTTCGCGCATGGTGTTTCATGGTGTGCGGCCGCTGCAGGCCGGGCAGCATCACTTGCTGGGTGCGCAGCGCTGGAATCTGACCTTTCGCATGGCGCAGCGCAGCTATCGCGGCTGAAGCAGCCCCTCCCATCGACCTGTCAGCGGCTGGGGCATCGGCAAGCTTCCTACAATCGAGCCCTATGAGCCTGCCTAACTACACCCGCGCCCAAGAACTGCCCGCATTGCTGCAACAACGCATCGCCATCCTCGATGGCGCCATGGGCACCATGATCCAACGCTTCAAGCTGGGTGAGGCCCAGTACCGTGGCGACGGTTATACCGGCGCGGACGGTGCAGGTGATCGCTTCAAGGACTTCCCCCGTGACGTCAAGGGCAACAATGAGCTGCTGTCCATCACTCGCCCTGACGTGATTCGTGACATTCACGAGCGCTATCTGGCCGCAGGTGCCGACCTGATCGAGACCAACACCTTTGGTGCGACCACCGTGGCCCAGGAAGACTACGGCATGGCTGATCTGGCGCGCGAGATGAACCTCAAGAGCGCGCAGATCGCCCGCGCAGCCTGCGACAAGTACAGCGTCAATGGCCGCAAGTGCTATGCGGCAGGCGCTTTGGGCCCCACACCCAAGACGGCCTCCATCAGCCCCGATGTGAACGACCCCGGCGCACGCAATGTGGACTTTGAAACCCTGCGCAAAGCCTACTTTGAGCAAACCGTGGCGCTGATCGAAGGCGGCGCGGACGTGATCCTGGTCGAAACCATTTTTGACACACTCAACGCCAAGGCAGCGCTGTTTGCGGTGGAAGAAGCGTTTGATGCTACGGGCGAAGTGCTGCCCATCATGATCAGCGGCACGGTGACTGATGCCTCTGGCCGCATCCTGTCGGGCCAGACCGTCACCGCCTTCTGGCACAGCGTGCGTCACAGCAACCCGCTGTCTGTGGGCCTGAACTGCGCCCTGGGTGCCACCCTGATGCGCCCCTACATCCAGGAGCTGGCCAAGGCCGCGTCCGACACTTTCATCAGCTGCTACCCCAATGCGGGTCTGCCCAATCCCATGAGCGACACCGGCTTTGACGAAACCCCTGATGTGACCAGCCGTCTGGTCCATGAGTTTGCAGCCGAAGGTCTGGTCAACATCGTCGGCGGCTGCTGCGGCACCACGCCGGATCACATCGGCGCGATTGCCAAGGCTGTCTCGGCAGACAAGGGCCGCAAGCTGTTCTATCCGGCAGAGGCGTAAATCTAATTTGCGCTGACACAATAGCTGCCCCAGTGCGAGTACCTATGCAAAGCTTGCACCTCTGTTTTCAGAGGGGCAAGCTTTTTTGTGCTGCGGGTACATACATGGCTTCGGATATTTAGGAAATTTGCATCTGAAAAGTTCTTCGTTGTTCTTCTCGCCGTAATCGCATGCAATGCGCGATGCATTTGGCATACAAGTTGCGTATGCAATCCATCGCATTACGGTGAAAGAGCACAATGACACAGGCATTGAATCGTCGTCAGGCACTGCAAGCGGCTTTCGCTTTGGGTAGTGCAGCATTGTTGGGCACAGCAGGTGCCCAGGCTGCACCACAGTGGCCCCAAAAAACCATCAAATTGGTGGTGACCTTCCCGCCTGGCGGATCTAGCGATATCGTCGCCCGTTTGCTGGCTCCCAAGTTGGCGGAGCAACTGGGGCAGCCTGTAGTGATTGAAAACAAGCCAGGTGCTGGCTCATCCCTCGGAGCGCTGGCCGTAGCGCAAAGCCCGAGTGATGGCTACACACTCTTGGTATCCAATTCAGCGGCCATGTCGATTGCGCCACATCTGCTGAGCAAGGCCTCGTACCATCCGATCCAGCACTTTGAGCACTTGGCCTATGTTGGCGCTGTTCCAACGGTTGTGGTGGTGCACCCTTCTGTCCCTGTACGCAACTTTGAGCAACTGGTGCAATGGTTGCAATCACAGTCCAGCCCCGTAGCGTTTGGCAGTGGCGGTGCAGCTTCTGTGGGCCATTTGGTCGGTGAGCAGCTGGCGCAGCGCATCCAGGCTCCCATGCAGCACATTCCTTACCGTGGCGCTGGTCCAATGCGCAGTGATTTGCTGGGAGGCCAGATCCCGCTGGCTATCGATGCATTGCCGCAAAACTTGGCGTTGATGCAGAGCGGGCAATTGAAGGTCTTGGCAGTAACTAGCCCAGCGCGAGCAGTACAAGCGCCCCAAGTTCCCTGCATGGCAGAGCTGGGCTACCCTGAATTAGTGAGTGAAAACTATGTGGGGATCTCTGCGCCTGCTGGATTGCCTGCAGCTGTGTCTGCACGCATTGCCGCTGTAGTGCGTCAGGTCTGTCAGCAAGAAGAGGTGGTGGCAGCGTTGCACCAGCAAGGCTTTGTGACCCAGGATATGGAACAGGCAGCTTTCGCACAGTTAGTGCAACAGCAGTTTGAAAATTGGAAAAACGTGGCTCAGCAAACCGGTGCCACACTGTAATTCGTGAAGTATTAGGACAAGTATGCAAGAACAAGCAGGTAGCCCAGCTTCGCTGCGCGTAGCCGCGGTATTGTTTGGGCCCGAGGGGCAAGGGAGTTTTAACGAATCAGGCCTGCGTGGTGCACAAAAAGCCATGGCGCAGGGCTATGCCGTCGACGTGTACTGGATTGCTCCTTTGGAGGCGGCAGCGCGTGCACAGGCCATGGAGCCTCTGTGTACCCAAGGCTATGACCTCATCGTTGCGCATGGCGGCCAAGGGGATGGTCCAGTGGCATTGCTTTCAGCATGCTACCCAGCACAAGCTTTTGTGGTGACACAAGGCAGCTTCGAAGCACCGAATGTGGCTCGCTACGAAGTACTGCAGGAGCAGTCTGCTTTCCTGGCTGGTGTTCTGGCGGCGTTGACCAGTAAAACGCACGCTGTTGGTCACTTTTCTGGTGAGAAAGTGCCTCCGGGCTTGCGTGGACGTGCGGCATTTGCACATGGGTTGCGGGCAGCGGGCTTTGAAGGGCTATTTGCTACGCAGTTCTGCGGACATCAACATCAGCCAGACTGGGCACATGCCTGCGTATCTGCAACCGCTCAAGCGACGCAGATCGATGTGCTGTTTGCCATGATTGATGGGGGACGACCCGGCGTATCGCAAGCTTGCCGTGAACATGCGATTTGGCAAATTGGTAATGTGCTGAACTGGGTAGAGCGCGATCCAGAAGTTTTTATTGCATCGGCCATTTGTGATTCTGGTGCTGCGATTGCAGAGGCCATCAATGACTATGTCAAAGGCCAGTTGGCCTTGGGTGGCTACAGAAGCTTTGGACTGGAGTATCCGGAACTGGTGCGCTTGGAGCTGGCCCCCTGGGTGGATGAATCCGTCAGACAGCAAATTGCACGGTGGCAGCAGCGCATTGTGGCGGGGGAGGTTTCCATTCAGACGGACTACAGTGGTGCTGAATATCCGCTGCCGGAAAAGCGTGCAGTACTGGTTGCGTAATCAGTGCAGACACTACGGGACAGCAAATAGCAAGGGGGCGAGAGCCCCCTTTGTTATGCGTACTGGCGATGGTGGATGCAGAAGCTGGAGTGTCCCCCGCGCCTGGCTACCCCCTGCCGTGAATGCGGCATTTGTTAGGCCTGTGGCTGCAGCACCTGGGCCGAGGCGGGTAGACCAAAGATGCGGTCAAAGGCCCAGTTAAACACATAGGTGTAGATCAGGAAGAAGGTCAGAATGCCGGCCTCCAGCACGGTGGCCTGCCACAGCGAGATGTCAAACCACCAGGCCATGAGCGGAATCAGCATGGCAGCAATACCGCCTTCAAAGCCGATGGCATGGGCCACGCGGCGCAGCACGGAGCGGCCCTTCTTGGTCTGACGGGCTTCCCACTTTTCAAACAGCCAGTTGAAGATGACGTTCCAGGCAATGGCGATGGCCGAGGAGACCACGGCCATGGCGCCGGAAGAGGCGGCTTCCTGACCAATGGCCATGAACAGCGCGCTGCAGGCGATGATGGCAATGGTTTCATACAGGCCGACAAAAACGACGCGGCGCCAGGGGCCCTGCAGGCCCACGGCTTGTTGTGTAGTAATGGATGACATATGGGGGCCGAGTTTATGTGTAGAAAATTGACATTGAAAGTCAGGTCTTTTCAGATTTCTTGATAGGTTGCACCCATGCCTTTTCCTCCAGAGCAAGTTCCTCTGTTTCTGACCGTGCTCGACAGCGGCTCGTTTTCTGCGGCAGCCCGCAGGCTGGGGCGCGTGCCTTCGGCCGTCAGCATGGCCATGGGGCAGTTGGAGGCGGAGCTGGGCCTGCAGCTGTTTGACCGTACTGGGCGTGAACCACGGCCCACCGCAGCTGCGCTGGCGCTGGAGCCGCAGGCGCGCCTGCTGGCGCAGCAGCTGCAATTGCTCAACCAGCAGGCCCAGGCCTTGCACGAAGGGCTGGAGCAGCGGCTAACGCTGGCCATTGCCCCCGAGCTGCTGACCACAGACTGGACGCAGGCACTGCGCCCGGTGGTGGAGCAGTACCCCTCGCTGGTGGTGGAAGTGCTGGCAGCGCCGCAGGACGATGCGCTGAACATGCTGCACACCGGCCGCGCCCAGCTGGCGCTGGTGTTCGAGCGCCCGGCCATGGATGCGCGTGAGGATTTTTGCGAGCAGGGGCATGAGACGCTGGTGGCCGTCATGTCACCGCAGCACCCCTGGTGCGCATTGCAGTCTGAAGGGGCACTGCCTGCGCTGGACATGTCGCAACTGGCCACGATGCGGCAGGTGCTGGTGGCCAGCCGCGATCTGAGCTTGCGCGACACCCGTTTTGTGTTTTCTCACAAGCTCTGGCGGGCTGACAACCACGCAGCGGCGCTGGCGCTGATTGCCAGCGGTCTGTGCTGGGGCTGGTTATCGCAAAGCCTGGTGGAAGCACAGATTGCGCGGGGCGAGCTGCTGCGCATTCCCTTTGTCAACATCAGCAATGGCAACACCTTGTTTGTGGACTGGGTGTGGTCCAAGGAACGCACGCTGGGGCTGGCTGCGTCTTTGTTTGTGCAGACGCTCAAGGACAGGCGTGTGCAGGCTGGCAGCACACGTTCAGCAGCAGACGCTCTTTAAAAAAATAGCGTGTTGCGCTGGTGTTTATTGGTTTTCCAGGTGCTTTCATGCGCAATTCGGCATAAATCCAGCGCTGGCAGCTATGCTTTGAATAACAAAAAAGCCGCTGCATGGGCAGCGGCCTGTCTGACACCCTCAGCAACAGCGCTTACTGCTTGGCGGCGCGTGCATCCATGGCGCGCGAGAGGTCTGCCATCATGCGTGCGTCCTGCAGTGCCAGTTTCCAGGTCAACTCATCTGCGCGGGCCAGGCGACGGGCCTGTTGCCAGGCCTTCCACTGCTGCAGGCATGCCTGAAGCAGGCGGGGCAGCAAGGCGTTGGGATTGATGCGGGCAGAGTAAGTGGAGGTAGAGGTAGTCATGGTGTGGCTTTCCAGAGCACCCTGGCAATGGCTTGTGGCCTCAGTGGGTGCGGGACCCGAATACTAGGGTTATCCCTAAAACATTTCAAATTTATATTTTGAATTCCATTCATTCACAGCGGTGATGTTTAAATGGCGGCCGTATGCACCCTGAAGATTTCCGTTTTCTGGACCTCAATCTGCTGCGTGTGTTTGACACTGTCATGTCAGAGGGCAGTCTGACGCGTGCTGCAGATAAGTTGTCACTTACTCAGCCTGCGGTGAGCAATGCTATGCGCCGCCTGCGTGATGCCCTGGGCGACGAACTGCTGGTGCGCCACGGCCATGGCGTGCAGCCCACGCCGCGCGCCATGGTGCTGTGGCCGGTGGTGCGTGAAGCACTGGGTGCGCTGCAGCAGAGCCTGGCCCCTGAAGCCTTTGACCCGGCCACCGCCAGCCTGACGCTGGTGCTGGCCATGGCCGACGCCACCGCCAGCACACTGATGCCCAATCTCGTGCCCATCCTCGAGCAGGAAGCGCCTGCGCTCACCGTGCGCGTCCTGCCGCTGACCACGCGGGACCCGCGCAGCATGCTGGACAGCAAGACGGCGGACATGGCTGTGGGCCACTTCCCTGCCGTGCTGACTGATCTGACCGCCCGCGCCCAGGCGGGCACGCTGGTGGTGCATGAGCACCGGCGGCTGTATGACGGCGAATACGTGGCCGTGATGCGCAAGGGCCACCCGCTGGCCCTGATGCCGCTGACGCTGGAGCATTACTGCGCCGCTCGCCACCTGCTGGTGAGCTTTTCTGGCCGCGCCTATGGCTTTATCGACGAAGCCCTGGCTGCGCTGGGGCGTGAACGGCATATTGCGCTGACCGTGAACCAGTACACCACGGCTGCGCGTGTGGTCAGCCAGTCCGACCTGATTACCGTGCTGCCGCGCCACTTTGTGCCGATCACGGGCATCCAGCACCTGCTGCAGGTGCACCCGCTGCCGCTGGAAGTGCCTGTCGTGCGCGTGGATGCGCTGTGGCACAAGCGCGGCCCCAACCGTGCAGCCTATGACTGGCTGCTTCAGGCGCTGAACCGGGCGACGCTGAAAGCTTTTTCTCACTAGGCGCCACGTGCTGTGGTGATGCCCTTGGTGTGTGGACTATGAAACTTCAATTGCTCTCTGATCTTCATCTGGAAGTGCATCCCAACTTTGTGCCGCAGGCCGCCCCCGATGCCGATGTACTGGTGCTGGCCGGAGACATTGGCTCCTACCAGCCGGGCAGTCTGCTGCAGGGCGAGTACTTTGGGCTGGAGCGGTTTGCCAACTGGCCCTGCCCGGTGATTTTTGTGCCGGGCAACCATGAGTACGACATGCAGGACTGGGACGCGGCCCATGCGCGGCTGCGCCGGGTCTGCGAGGAGCTGGGCATCATCTGGCTGGAGCGCGAAACCGTGGTGCTGCACGGCGTGCGCTTTGTGGGCACCACCCTGTGGACGGACTATGACGCCATTGCTCTGCTGGACGAGCAGGTGCAGGCTGGCGACATGAGCCGCTTGCTGCGCCTGCGGGAAAAGTCTTTTCGCGCGGCCAACTTCTACCTGCAAAAGACGGGAGGCACACGCCATGGCGAGCCGTTTCTGGCTGCCCCCATGCGTGAGCAGGCACTGGGCTGTCAGAACTGGCTGCGCCAGGCGCTGGCCCAGCCTTTTGACGGAAAAACGGTGGTGGTCACGCACTTTGCACCCAGCCTGCGCAGCAGCGATCCACGCTATGGCATGGTGCCGGGCACGGCAGGCTTTTGCAGCGCGCTGGACGAGCTGTTGCCCCGCGCCGACCTGTGGCTGCACGGCCACCTGCATGCACCCAGCGACTATGTGGTGCAGGGGGAGGATGCCGAGCGCGGCGCATGGCGCTGCAGGGTCGTCGCCAATCCATTGGGCTATGCACGCAAAGGAGAACAGCGGTATTTCCAGCCCGCGACAAGCCTCACCGTATGATGTGGCGCGGGCCGCTTAAAAACATGACATAAGTCAAGACACAACAGACGCCAGCGACTACGCTTGTCCTTAGACCAGCGCACACCCTCCTGATCCTTGCTGCTCTGCCCCTGCATGTGTTGTACTGCCTGGGCTTTGCGCTTTGTCTCGGGCGCCACAAGGTGGTTTGCTGTGTGGTGTGTGCAGCGCTTATTCACTTGGAGATATCTCATGAAAATCTTGCTTGCTGTTGACGGCAGTCCTTTCACCAAAAAAATGCTGGCCTATCTGGCTGCGCATGAAGAGTTGATTACGGCCGGACGTCATGAATACACCGCGCTGACGGTGCAGTCTGCCCTGCCTCCCCGCGCCCGTGCTGCGCTGAGCAAGGAAGTGGTGGAGGAGTACTACGCTGAGGAAGCTGCCAAGGTGCTCGAGCCTGTGCAGAAGTTCCTGGCGCAGCACAGCATCACGCCTGTGTGCCGCAGCGAAGTGGGCCCTGCTGGCGAGACCATCGCCAAGATTGCCGAAAACGAAAAGTACGACCTGATCATCATGGGCACCCACGGCCACGGCGCGCTGGGCAAGCTGGTGATGGGCTCGGTCTCTACCCAGGTGCTGGCCAACTGCTCCGTGCCTGTGATGCTGATTCGCTGATCGCGCACGGCATTCGCCACACCAACACAAAGGGCTGCCATTCGGCAGCCCTTTGTGTTGGTGGAAGCCGTCTGACTCAGCGGTGCATCAGCGGCAGACGCAGCACAAAGCTGGCGCCTGGCTGGCCGTCCAGACGGCCCTCGCAGACCGCGATGCCGCCGTGGCGCTGCGCAATGCTGCGCACCAGGGACAGGCCCAGTCCCACACCGCCGGAGCGCTCGCTGGCACCGGGCAGACGGTAGAACTTTTCAAAGATGCGCTCACGCTGGTTTTCGGGCACGCCGGGGCCAAAGTCCTCGACGCGGACCACGGCCATATCACCTTCGCGCGAGAGGATGAGCTGGATGTCGCCCGTGCTGTAGCGGCGTGCGTTTTCCAGCAGATTGCGCACAGCACGGCGCACCAGCTTGGCAATGGCCTTGACTTCCATACCCTCGGTGGCGCGCACTTCCAGGTCGGCATCCACGCGGGCACATTCTTCGGCGGCCAGACCTATCAGGTCGACCGCTTCGGTGCTGCCCACGTCCACATCGGGCTGCTCCAGCCGGCTGGCCAGCAGGATCTCATCGACCAGCTGGTCCAGCTCGTTGATGTTGCGCTGGATCTCGGCCTTGGCCTTGGTCACGGAAGGATCGTCCCCCATCAGCTCCAGGCCCATGCGAATGCGTGCCAGTGGCGAGCGCAGTTCGTGCGAGGCATTGGCCAGCAGCGACTTGTGCGACTGCACCAGCTCCTCAATGCGGCTGGCGGCGGCATTGAACTGGCGGGCCAGATCGGCCACTTCATCCTTGCCTTCGGTGGGCACACGCACGGTCAGATCGCCATCGCCAAAGCGCTTGACGCCCCGCTGCAGGTTTTCCAGGCGCTTGAGCAGGCGGCGAATGATGGGGAACACGCCGATGGCTACCGCCACGCCCACCAGCCCCAGCAGCCACAGAAAGCCGAACGGCGGCTGCATCCAGAAGGCCCAGACGTCATTGCGGGGCGGGCGGTGTCCACCGGGGCGGCCGTTGTTGCCCTGGCGGGGCGACATTTCCAGGTAAAAAATCTTGCCGTCTGCTGTGGCAATGGCAAAGCGCGGCACTTCGTTGTCGTGGTTGCGAATGCGCTCAAAAGGCCCCTGGAACAGCAGCTGACCGTAGCCATCGGTAATGCGCATCTCACGCGCCATGGCCGTGGGCGATGCCTGATCGCGGATGCGGTATTCCTCGGCTTCGCGCCAGGCCCAGGCCACGATCAGCGTCAGCACGGCGACGCCGCCTACGACGGCCAGCCAGATGCGCAGATACAGGCGCTGTGAGAATGCGTTGAACATGGTGTGCTTCAGTCCTGCTGCTTGGCAAACACATAGCCCACACCGCGCACGGTGAGGATGCGCTTGGGCGATTTGGGGTCGGCCTCAATCGCAGCGCGGATGCGGCCCATGTGCACGTCGATGGAGCGGTCAAAGGCCTCCAGCTCGCGGCCGCGCACGGCCTCCATGATCTGGTCACGTGTGAGCACACGGCCCGCGCGCTCGGCCAGTGCGACCAGCAGGTCAAACTGGTAGCTGGTCAGCTCGGCAGGCTGGCCGCCCACGCTCACGGTGCGTGCATCGCGGTCAATTTCCAGGCTGCCAAAGCGCAGCACATTGGCCGCTTCCGGCACGGCGGCGGCAGTTGCATCACCTCTGCGGCGCAAGATGGCGCGGATGCGTGCCAGCAGTTCACGCGGTTCAAAGGGCTTGGGCAGGTAGTCGTCCGCGCCAATTTCCAGGCCAATCACGCGGTCCATGGGGTCGCCCTTGGCGGTGAGCATCAGCACCGGCACCTGGGCCGCAGGACCGGGCATGGCACGCAGGCGGCGGCATACGTCCAGACCGTCCATGTCGGGCAGCATGAGGTCCAGGATCAGCAGATCCGGCAATGCACTGCTGCCCTGCAGATGGGCCAGGCCAGAGCTGGCGTCTGCGCAGTGTGTGACGCTCAGGCCGTTCTTGCCCAGATAGTCGCTGACCATGTCGGCCAGACGCACATCGTCTTCAATCATTAACAGGCTGTGTGTGCTCATAGGGGCAGTGTAGAGAAGCTGTTTGTCTGTTGCGTAAAGTCGGCGTAAAGCGCGCGAAACCACAAAAAAGAGAGCTGCTAGCGCTTGATGCTGCTTGGTTTGAAAACAATTTGTTTTTCAATCCATTGCTGGATAAGCGCTGGCCGCTCTTTTTTCAGGAGTTTTTCTGTTTGACCCGTGAGGCCAGTGCCACCAGCACCAGCACCGGCAGCCCCAGGCAGGCTGTGCCTACAAAAAAGTGCACATAGCCGTAGGCATCCACAAACTGGCCGGAAAAGCCTGCCAGCCACTTGGGGGCCAGCATCATCATGGAGCTGAACAGCGCGTACTGCGTGGCCGAGTACTGCACATTGGTGAGGCTGGACAGATAGGCAATAAAGGCGGCCGAGGCAATGCCGCCGGCCAGGTTGTCGGCACTGACCACCAGCGTCAGCCCCGTCAGATCATGGCCACGTGTGGACAGCCAGGCAAACAGCAGATTGCTGGCGGCAGACAGCACCGCGCCCAGCATGAGCACGCGCATCACGCCCCAGCGCATGGCCATGGCACCGCCCACAAAGGCTCCGAGCAAGGTCATGACCACGCCGAACACCTTGGTGACGGCGGCCACCTCGTCCTTGCTGAAGCCCATGTCCACATAGAAGGGGTTGGCCATGATGCCCATGACCACATCGCTGATGCGATACACGGCAATCAACGACAGCACCAGCGCGGCCTGCCAGCGGTAGCGGCGGATAAAGTCGGCAAACGGTGCCACCAGCGCACCGCGCAGCCAGTCCATCAGACCTTTGGAAGGGGGCAGGGGGGCGGGGTTGGGCTCCCGCGAGCACAGCACCGTCACCATGCCGACCAGCATGCTGGCTGCCATGACCAGATAGGCGACCTGCCAGGCCTGCTGCATATAGCCCTCGACCTGGCCCTGTACGCGCGCAGCCAGCCACAGGGCTCCGGCTCCGGCCCAGATCATGGCGAGCCGGTAGCCAGTCTGGTAAGTAGCCGCCAGCGCTGCCTGGTGGTCGGCGTCGGCTGACTCAATGCGAAAGGCATCCAGCGCAATGTCCTGCGTGGCCGAGCCAAAGGCCACAGCCAGTGCGCACCAGATGATGGGGTTCAGGGTCGTGAGCGGGTCGCTCAGCGCCATGCCAACCAGCCCGCCCATGATCATCAGCTGCGACAGCAGCAGCCAGCTGCGCCTGCGCCCCAGCGCGCGCGTGAGCAGCGGCAGCGGCATGCGGTCCACCAGCGGCGACCACATCCACTTGAAGGCATAGGCCAGGGCCACCCAGCTCAGATAGCCAATGGTGGTGCGGTTGATGCCTGCTTCGCGCAGCCAGAACGAGAGCGTGCCCAGCACCAGCAACAGCGGAAGCCCGGCCGAAAAACCCAGGGCCAGCATGCGCAGACTGGCCGGTTCGGCATAGACCTTGAGGGTCGCGACCCAGGAGCGGCGTGTGGGGGAGGAAGCAGCGGTGGCTGCGGAAGATTCTTCAGACATGGTGCACAACAAAAAGCCTTAGCCATTATGACCAGCAGCACTGCGATTGCAGGTCTGCTGCAGTGTTTGATTGCGCACTGTTACCTGCAGGCCGCTGTGCATGCTGCGCGACAGAAAGCGGCACGGTTTTGGCATAGCATGCAGCCATGTCGCAATCGTCTTCTTCCGCGCACGGCGTGCTGCTGGTGCTGATCGCTGCCATGCTGTGGGGCACCACAGGCACGGCCCAGAGTTTTGCGCCCGCAGGCATGTCGCCGCTGTGGGTGGGAGCGCTGCGCCTGGTCATGGCCGGGCTGTTTTTTGTGCTGCTGGGCCGCCTGCTGCGCACGGACAGCAGCCATCGCCCTGCGCCCATGGACTGGCCGCGCATGCTGCTGTGTGCGCTGTGCATGCTGACCTACAACATGGCATTTTTTGCCGGGCTCAAGCTCACCGGCATTGGGCTTGGCACGGCCGTGGCGCTGGGCTCCAGCCCTGTCTGGGCGGGGCTGCTGCAGGCCGTGATTCAGCGCCGCCTGCCGGGCGCGGTGTGGTGGCTCGGCACGGCCATTGGTGTGGTGGGCGGCTTTGTGATGACCCAGGGCAAGGGCGGTGACATGAGCGGCTCACTGCCCGGGCTGCTGCTGTGCCTGCTGGCCGGTCTGGCCTACGGGGCCTATGCCGTTATCAGCCAGCCGCTGGTGCTCAAGAGCGGTGTGACGCGTGTGAACGCCTGGGTGTTTCTGACGGCGGCCCTGCTGTCGCTGCCAATTGCGGCCTGGCTGGGCGGCGTGCCGGATGCCAGCGCCCGCAGCTGGGCCGTGGTGGTCTATCTGGGCGTGGTGGCGACAGGGCTGTCCTATCTGTGCTTTTCCACCGGGCTGCGCACCGTGTCTGCGGCCACCAGCGTGGCGCTGAGCAAGTTTGAGCCCATTACGGCCTTTGTGCTGTCCATTGTGGTGGTGGGAGAGCAACCGGGCTGGCTGGCCTTTGTGGGGCTGGGAATGGTGTTGCTGGGCCTGTGGCTGGTGGTGCGTGGCGAAATGCGGGACAGCCGCAAAGCTGCTGCCGCCTGAGCTGAAAAACGCTTTGCAGCTGTGCACTGCAACAGCGCGTGCAGGCAGTCTGACGCACGGGTGGCGTGACGCAGACTGCAAAGGCCTTTTCAGGCCTCAGGTGTTGCCCACATAAGGATTGGTCTTGCGTTCACGGCCAAAGCTGCTTTCCGGGCCATGGCCGGGAATGAAGATGGTGGCATCGCCCATGGGCCACAGGCGCTGGACGATGGAGTCAATCAGCTGCTGGTGGTTGCCCTGGGGAAAGTCGGTGCGGCCAATGCTGCCTGCAAACAGCACATCGCCGACAAAGCAGCGCTCAATCTGGGGCGCATGGAACACCACATGGCCGGGCGTATGGCCGGGGCAGTGGCGTACCTGCAGGGTTTCCTTGCCGATCTGCACCGTGTCGCCATCGTGCAGCCAGCGTGTGGGCACAAAGCTGCGCGAAGGCGGAAAGCCGAACATGGCACCCTGCTGGGCCAGGCCGTCAATCCAGAACTGGTCGCCCTCGTGCGGGCCGATGATGTCGAGCTGGTACTTGTCTGCCAGATCGGCCACGCCGCCCGCATGGTCGATGTGGGCATGCGTGACCCAGATGGCCTTGAGCTGCAGGCCCAGGCGGTCAATTTCCCACTCGATGGCTTCCAGATCTCCACCGGGGTCGATCACGGCAGCTTCCTGCGTCTGGTCACACCAGACCAGCGAGCAGTTTTGCTGAAACGCTGTAACGGGAATGGTCTTGTACTGGAGCATGGGGCGATGTGTAGGGCTGGGGTGTCAGAAATCAGGCGGACATTGTCACCCAAGTCCCGCTCCGGCAAAAAGCCTGGTGCAGCCGGGGCATGCACCAGGCTTGCAACTGAAGACGCCGTGCGTCAGCTGCCCAGCTTGAGGGTGCCGCGCATGATGAAGGAATGGCCGGGGAAGGAGCACAGATAGGTGTATTCCGTGCCGGGCTGCAGCTTGGCCACGTCAAAGGTGACGGAGGTGGTTTCGCCGCCGCCAATCATCTTGGTGTAGCCGATCACACGCGGGTCATGGGGCTTGACGTAGTCGGCCGCCATCCCCGCCTTGAGGCCGTCTGCTGCCACGGCATTGGCATCGGCCGTGGTGCTGAGCACGAGGTTGTGGCCCATGGTGGCCTTGCTCATCTTGCCCACGTGCGTGAGCGTCATGGTGTACTGGCGGCAGGTTTTGGGCACCACCACGTTCTTGATGTCGAACTGCATCTTGTCATCGCTGGCGATGGTGATGGCGCAGTCAGACGCCAGCGCAGGCATTGCCATGCCGCAGGCAGCCAGCAGGCTCAGGATTCGCAGTGTTGGTTTCATGGATGCATTCTTCCTTATGCTGTCCTTGTGGCAGGAGGCTGCGGGCCCTCTTGTTTCTGCAATGAGCGCCTGTCCAGAGACGGTGTGCGATTGCGCCCGCCATTGAAGCAGGACCTGCGCATCTGGCGTTTGACACCTCTCAACATCTACGAGGGGTGTGTGCTGGAAATGCTTTCACTTTAATAGCTTGTAGCGCTTGATATATCTTGCTTTCACATAGTTTTCATTGTGAAAACACCATCAGTTAAGCGCTAAATGCTATGAAATTGTTTTGCCTTGCCATGTCGTCGCTGGGCAGTGCGCGCACTGCATGTCTGCGCCCAAGTACACACAGGTCACGGGGAATGCCGCATTGCAGTTAGGATTCGCAACATTTGCAGCATTCGCGTCCGTGTGGCACCGCCTGCCATGACCGGCGTATTTGCATGATTGCTCCTCTTTTCTAATTGCGCTGTTGTGTCTATTTCTACTTCTGCTGCAGCTGCTGAGTGCCAGCCTGCTTTCACTGAACGCGATTTCCGCAATGCGCTGGGTCAGTTCGCCACGGGCGTGACCGTGGTGACGACGGTAGATGCACAGGGTCAGCCCGTGGGCATGACGGTCAGCTCCTTCAACTCGGTGTCGCTGGACCCTGCGCTGGTGCTGTGGAGCCTGGGCAAGCACGCAGGCTGCTTTCCGGCCTTTGCACAGGCCAGCCACTATGCCATCCATGTGCTGGCCAGCCACCACCAGGAACTGGCGTTGCAGTTCGCGCGCCGGGGTGTGGACCGCTTTGCCGGTGTGGCCTGGCATGCGAATGCGCAGGGCGTGCCGCTGCTCGACGATGCACTGGCCACCTTTGAGTGCCGTGCACGCAGCCAGTACGCCGAGGGCGACCATCTGATTCTGGTGGGTGAGGTACTGGCCTGCCACCATGCGGCGCACCCTGAGCCCTTGCTTTACCACCGTGGTGTCATGCGCTGAAGCGCCGTAAGGTGGCACAAAAAACAAAACCGCAGCCCGGTAACGGGACTGCGGTTTTTTTGTGCGAAATGGTGTGAAGGCCGGGCTTTAGCGCGTGGTTTCGGGCAGCTCGATCTTGACTTCCAGCACTTCCAGATTGTCCTGACGCTCAAGTTGCACCTTGATGTCATCGGGATTGATGGACACGTACTTGGACACCACCGCCATCAGCTCGCGCTGCAGGGCAGGCAGATAGTCTGGCTGTGCGCTGGAGCCACCGATGCGCTCGCGCGCCAGAATGATTTGCAGGCGTTCTTTGGCTACGGAAGCGGATTTTTTCTTTTCGCCCAGGAGCATGGAAATCAGGGACATCGTGGCTTACCTCCCGCCAAAGATGCGTTTGAAGAAACCGGGCTTGTTGGCCTCGGTAAAGCGCATGGGCTTGTCTTCGCCCAGGAAGCGGGACACCACATCCTTGTATGCCTCAGAGACGTCCGAGCCTTCCATGTGGATCGCAGGAATGCCCTGGTTGGAGGCCTGCAGCACGGTTTCAGATTCGGGAATCACACCGATCAGCGGGATGCGCAGAATGTCTTCAATGTCCTGGATGGACAGCATCTGGCCGTCCTCCACGCGGTTGGGGTTGTAGCGCGTGATCAGCAGGTGTTCCTTGACGCTTTCGCCCTTGGTGGCCTTGTCGGTCTTGGAGCTGAGCATGCCCAGAATGCGGTCCGAGTCGCGCACGGACGAGACTTCGGGGTTGGTCGTCACCAGTGCTTCGTCAGCATAGTGCATGGCCAGCAGCGCACCGCTTTCAATACCCGCGGGCGAGTCGCAGATGATGAACTCAAAACCCATGTCGGCCAGATCGTCCAGCACCTTCTTCACGCCTTCCTGCGTGAGGGCTTCCTTGTCGCGTGTCTGCGACGCGGCCAGCACAAACAGGTTGTCGCACTGCTTGTCCTTGATCAGCGCCTGGTTCAGATTGGCTTCTCCGTGGATCACGTTGATCAGGTCATAGACCACGCGGCGCTCGCAGCCCATGATCAGGTCCAGATTACGCAGGCCGACGTCGAAATCGATCACTGCTGTCTTGTGGCCGCGCAGGGCGAGGCCGGATGCAAAGCTTGCACTGGTGGTGGTCTTACCTACGCCACCTTTTCCGGAAGTCACTACGACGATTTTGGCCATGTTTGCTGGGTTCCTTAGAGAAGAATCTTGTGAGGGTGGGTTCAATGGTGAATGCTGCTCATGCTAAACGCAAAGGCTCAATGATCAATTTCTCGCCGTCCAGCCGGGCCTGTGCAGGCTTGCCTGCAATGTCCTTGGGCAGATCGGTTTCCAGTGCACGGTAGTTGCCAGCGATGGACAGCAACTGGGGTTCCATGCAGGTGCTGAAGATGCGGGCATTGGCATTGCCACGCGCACCCGCTACAGCGCGGCCGCGCAGCGGGGCATACACATGGACATTGCCGTCGGCAATGACTTCTGCACCATAACTCACCACGGCCATGACCACCAGATCACAGCCCTTGGCGTAGATCTGCTGGCCCGAGCGCAGGGGCTTGTCAATGATCATGGCGTTGGCAGCAGGCGCAGGCACCTCTCGAATCACTTCCACAGGCACTTCCCGGATGACTTCCACCTCACGCACGACTTCCTTGGTGCGCATGGGGTGGGCGTCGGGCGCTGGCATCAGGCCCGCTGCATGGGCAGCGGCCATCTGCTCGGCCGAGCCATTGCACACGGCCACGGGCACGGTGCGGTGCTTTTTCAGCAGTTTGATGAGCCTGGGGAAGTCGATGGCGTCCGTGCTGTCCTGCACATGCTGCAGGTCAATCAGTACGGGATCATTGTCGAAAAAATCCGGATCATTGGCCAGGCGCTGGGCCAGGTCCTGGGCAATCACGTTTACTTGGGTGTCTCGCACCGCGACGGCCATTACGGGCAGCTGGGCGCTTTTGAGGTCAAAGCTGGAGCGGGCGGTGCCCAACGAGTCAACGGCCATGGTAAGGATTGCGGTTAGATGGAGAGGGCGCAACGCAAAACGCGCTAAGTGTACCCCGCGCGCCTGCAGGCACCTGCCAGACAGCGCCGCACATTGCAAAAGCTTGTAGCGTGTACGCTGCGTCTGGCTTATACCGCGACAGTGTGACGGGCCGCATGGCGCTGTGCATAGGCCACAAACCACTGCAGGCTGGCCGGGTTGGCCATGGTGTCCTTGTTGACCACTTTTTCCAGTGGCTGCCCCAGCAGCAGCTTCTTGATGGGCAGCTCCTGCTTCTTGCCCGTGAGGGTGCGTGGGATCTCCGGCACCTGCACGATCTCATCCGGCACAAAGCGTGGCGAGAGCGCAGTGCGAATGGCGTCTGCCAGCTGCTCGCGCAGGGCATCGTCCAGCTGCAGGCCGTCGCGCAGCACCACAAACATGGGCATGAAGCTCTCGCGGCCCAGGTACTCCAGGTCCACCACCATGCTGTCCAGCACCTCAGGCAGGGCTTCGACAGCGCGGTAGATCTCGCTGGTGCCCATGCGCAGGCCGTGGCGGTTGATGGTGGCATCACTGCGGCCATAGATGGTGCAGCCGCCATGTGCAGAGATACGCAGCCAGTCGCCATGGCGCCAGACGCCGCCCATGTCTGCCGGGCCATCGCCGCCGCCGGGCTGTCTGCCGTGGCCGGGCGGGTACATGTCGAAATAGCTGGACAGGTAGCGCTGCCTGTCTGCATCGCCCCAGAAGTACAGCGGCATGGAGGGTATGGGCTGCGTGCAGACCAGCTCGCCCACGGCGTCGATCACCGGACGGCCTTGCTCGTCCCAGGCCTCGACCGCTGCGCCCAGCATGCGGCACTGCATCTCGCCGGGGTACTGGGGCAGCTCGCGGTTGCCGCCGATGAAGGCTCCGCAGAAATCTGTGCCGCCCGAGATGTTGTTCCACCAGATGTCAGGTGTGCCCAGGGCTGCGAACTGCTGCATGCCCCAGCGCTGCACATCGGGCGACAGGGGGGAGCCCGTGCTGCCCAGGCTGGTGATGCGCGAAAGATCGCCGCACTGCGACAGCTCTATCCCGGCCTTCATGCAGTTGGCATAGAAGGCTGCGCCAGCGCCGAAGCTGGTGACTGCGTGGCGCGCTGCAAAGCGCCACAGCACACCCCAGTCGGGCTGCTCCTTGCTGCCGCCGGGGCTGCCGTCATAGATCACACAGGTCGTGCCGCCCAAAAGACCTGCGAGCTGCGAGTTCCACATCACCCAGCCGGTAGAGCTGTACCAGTGAAAGCGTTCCCCCCAGCTCTCGGGCGCATAGCTGCAGCCCACATCGCTGTGCAGGGCCTTCATGGTCAGGGCCACCAGCATGATGCCGCCGTGGCCATGCACGATGGGCTTGGGCAGGCCGGTGGTGCCGCTGGAATACACAATCCACAGCGGGTGGTCGAAGGGCAGCCACAGGGGGGTGAAGCTGTGCAGCTGCGCATCGTCGCGCTGCATGAGGGTGCTCCAGTCCGCAGCGCCCTGCACCGGAGCCTGCGCCCAGCGTGTAGACAGGACGATGCAGTGCTGCAGGCTGGGCAGCCTGGCGCGCAGCTCCTGCACGATGCTGCTGCGGTCCATGGGCTTGCCGGCGTAGTAGACGCCATCCACGGCAATCAATGCCTTGGGTGCAATCTGCTCAAAGCGGTCCAGCACTGCTGCCGTACCCATGTCGGGCGAGCACACGCTCCACACCGCGCCAATGCTGACCACGGCCAGCATGGCCACCATGGCCTGGGGAATATTGGGCAGATAGGCTGCGACCCGGTCGCCCGGGCGAATGCCCTGTGCCTGCAGGTGCAGGGCCAGGGCGGCAACCTGGCGGCGCAGCTCGGGCCAGCTCAGCGTGGTGACTTCGCCCAGCTCGTTGTCTGCAATCACTGCAGGCATGCCTGCGGCATCGGCCGCTTCCACATGGCGCAGCACCTGCTGCGCGTAATTGACCTGTGCACCCGGAAACCACTGCGCCCAGGGCATGCAGTTGCGGCCCAGTGCCGCGCTGTGCGGGGTGGGCGACTGGATATCGAAATAGCGCCAGATGCTTTGCCAGAAAGCTTCCAGATCGGTGGTGGACCAGCGCCAGAGCGCGTCATAGCTGTCAAAGTGCAGGTCGTAGTGCTGGGCCAGCCATTGCTGGTAGTGGCGCATCAGCGGCGTGCGGCGGGTATGGGGCAGGGTGGGGGCAGACATGCATCCCAGCCTAGCGAGCCGCGCCGTGGTGCACCATGCCAGCGCCCCGGATTGACAAGCGGCAAGTTCTGGCGCGTGCCCGCTGACGGGCACAAAGGGGGTGTCAAGGACATGCCATTGATGCAATGCAAGCCACGGCCAAGCCAAACCGGCCGACAATGCACGGACCGCACAGGCAGCGAGGCCCGTAGATCAGGCCACAATAGGCCCTACTTTCACAGTGATTGCACACATGTCCATGAACACCGATGTCCTTATTGTGGGCGCAGGTCCTGCCGGCCTGTCGCTTGCCATTTCGTTGGCCCAGGCGGGCTTGCAAGCCACGGTGCTGGAACTGCAAGGCGAATCCCAGCTGGCCCAGCCCGCACCCGATGGGCGCGAGATCGCGCTGACCCATCCCAGCGTGCAGATCCTGCAGCGTCTGGGCACCTGGGGCAGGCTGCAAGACCATGAGATTGGCACCATTCGTGATGCCATCGTGCATGACGGCCCCGTAGGCCTGCGTTCCACGCTGGACATCGTCTCTGACGGCAGTGGCGCAGACTATCTGGGCCGCATCGTGCCCAACCACGCCCTGCGCCGCACGGCCTGGGAAGTGGCCAGCACCACCGAAGGCGTGCACATCATCACCGGTGCACGCGTGACCCAGGTGACGGTCATGCCTTCCCATGCTGAAGTTCATTACACCCAGGACGACAACGGCGTGCGCGTGGATGGTGCACCGCTCAAAGCGCCGCTGGTGATTGCGGCAGATAGCCGTTTCTCCAGCGTGCGCCGCATGCTGGGCGTGGGTGCGCAGATGACGGACTTTGGCCGCAGCGTCATCGTCTGCCGCCTCAGCCACACCGTGCCGCATGAAGGCAAGGCCCATGAATGCTTTGGCTATGACCGCACCCTGGCCATCCTGCCGCTGCAGCCTGATCCTGAAACCGGTGAACTGCTGTGCTCTGCGGTGGTGACCACGGATTCGGCCGATGCGCAGCAGCTCATGCAGCTCTCGCCCGAAGACTTTGCGGCCCATGTGCACAACCATTTCCAGGGCCGCCTGGGGGACATGAAGCTGGTGGGGGAGCGCCACATCTACCCCCTGGTGGCCACCTATGCCCACCGCTTCAGCGGCATGCGCTTTGCGCTGCTGGGTGATGCCGCCATCGGTATGCACCCAGTCACGGCACACGGTTTCAACCTGGGGCTTTCGGGTGTGGAGCGCCTGACGGCCTGCATCGTGTCGGCCTATGGTGCTGGTCAGGACTGGGGCCGCGCCGAAGTGCTGGAGCCCTATGCCCAGGGCCACCATCGTCATGCCTGGCCCATCTTCCAGGGCACGAACACCGTGGTGAAGCTGTTCACCGATGCGCGCCCCGTGCCACGGCTGGTGCGTCAGGCGGTGATCGGCCTGTCGCGCAACATGCCGCCCGTCAAGGCGGCCATCGTGGCGCAGCTCACGGGCCGTAGCCCCTGGTCCGTCATCCGCGGCCAGCTGCCTGCGCCGCCGTTTTTTTCGCGCAACATGCGCTGACTTCAAAAAACAGAGTGCCCAGCGCTGAACTTTGCTTGCTTTTCAAGGCTTAGGGCTTTGAATGCAAGCAAAGTCAAGCGCAAGCCGCTCCTAAAAATATAGTTAAGCAAAAATCTCGCTGGCACGCTGTCTGCTTGTGTTTAGCTGACATGCAAGCACGTATGCCTGGCGAGGACATGCCGTGCCCGGTCGAAAGCTTCTAACATCGCGCCAGCAATTTTTACGGAGCAAAAAAATGGGAATGTTTTCCTGGACTGCAAAGTCCCCCGCAGCGCTGAAAAACGGCGGTGTGATCGGGCCTGACGAGCGTCTGCCCTGGGGCCAGACGGGGCTGATGGGCATTCAGCACGTGGTCGCCATGTTCGGCTCGACGGTGCTGGCTCCCATCCTCATGGGCTTTGACCCCAATCTGGCCGTGCTGATGAGCGGCATCGGCACGCTGATTTTCTTCCTCATCACCGGCGGCAAGGTGCCCAGCTATCTGGGCTCTTCTTTTGCCTTCATCGGCGTGGTGAACGTGGCCACCGGCTATGTGGCCACCCATGGTGCCAATGCCAACATCGGCCTGGCGCTGGGCGGCATCATTGCCTGCGGTCTGGTCTACACCCTGATTGGCTTCCTGGTGCAGGCCATTGGTACGGGCTGGATTGAGCGCTTCATGCCTCCCGTCGTGACGGGTGCGGTGGTGGCCGTGATTGGTCTGAACCTGGCAGCCATTCCCGTCAAGAACATGGCGGCCAACAACTTTGATGCCTGGATGCAGGCCGTGACCTTCGTGTCCGTGGCGCTGGTGGCCGTATTTACCAGCGGCATGCTGCAGCGCCTGCTGATTCTGATGGGCCTGATCGTCGCTTCCATCATCTATGCCGTGCTGACCAATGGCATGGGTCTGGGCAAGCCTATGGACCTGAGCGGCGTTGCCAATGCTGCATGGTTTGGTCTGCCTACGCTGCACGCCCCTGTGTTCAACGCCAATGCCATGCTGCTGATCGTGCCCGTGGTCATCATTCTGGTGGCCGAGAACCTGGGCCACATCAAGGCCGTGACCGCCATGACTGGCAAGAACCTGGACAAGTACATGGGCCGTGCCTTCATCGGTGACGGTGTGGCCACCATGGTCTCCGGTGCGGCCGGCGGCACCGGCGTGACTACCTATGCCGAAAACATCGGCGTGATGGCCGCCACGCGCATCTACTCCACCGCCGTGTTCCTGTTTGCGGCGCTGCTGGCCGTGCTGCTGGGCTTCAGCCCCAAGTTTGGTGCGCTGATTCAGGCGATTCCGCTGCCCGTGATGGGCGGCGTGTCCATCGTGGTGTTCGGTCTGATCGCCATTGCGGGAGCCAAGATCTGGGTGGATAACAAGGTGGACTTCTCCGACACCAAGAACCTGATCGTGGCCGCCATCACCTTGATTCTGGGCACGGGCGAATTCACGCTGAAGTTCGGCGATTTCGCACTGGGCGGCATTGGTACCTCGACCTTTGGTGCCATCATTCTTTATGCCCTGCTCAGCCGCGCCAAGCGCAGCTAAGCAGTTGCTGCTCGATACCACTGTGTAAAACCGGCCTGCTTAGCAGGTCGGTTTTTTTTATGGGGTTGCTGTGGTGCAGCAAATATAGGTGTTTACCCTGGTTTTTGCGGCGTTAGTAGCTACTCTGCCGCGAATCCAGTAATGACAATGGGTTAGAGACCTACGCAGAACTACGCACTATGCTTAGGTCAAGGGTTAACGCTGATACCATCTCCCCCGGAGATAGGGAGCCGACCAAGATGTCGCCAGTACAACAACAGCCTGCACGAACAGGCAAGCGAGGAGCGTGAAAGCCCCCTGTGCATGTTGGCCGTCCCGATAAAGCCGGCCCGATGGGGCGGCTTGTTTATGCAAAGTTGGAGAACACCTCGATGAGCCTGGCAGACCGCGTCCGCTACCCCCAATTTCACAACCTCATCATGTCGGCCGAACAGGCTGCAGCCATGATTCCGCACGGCGTCAACGTCGGCATGAGCGGCTTCACGGGTGCAGGCTATCCCAAGGCATTGCCACAGGCGATTGCTGAACGGGCCAAGGCCGAGCATGCACAGGGCAAGCCCTACAAGATCAATGTGTGGACCGGCGCGTCCACTGCTGCCGAGTGTGATGGCGTGATGGCCGAAGCCCATGCGCTGGGCCAGCGTCTACCTTTCAACACCGACCCGACCGCACGCAAGGCCATCAACGCCGGTGAGATCGACTTCATCGACATGCACCTGTCGCACGTTGCCCAGCACGCCTGGTTTGGCTTTCTGGGCCACATGGATGTGGCTGTGGTGGAAGTGCTGGGCATTACGCCCGATGGCCTCTTGATTCCCTCTACCGCCGTGGGCAACAACAAGACCTGGCTGGAGATTGCGGACAAGGTCATTCTGGAGGTGAACACCAAGTTCCCCGCCAAGATGGAAGGTATGCACGACATCTACTACGGCACGGCCATCCCGCCCCGCCGTACGCCCATCCACATGACCACGGCCGACCAGCGCATTGGCGAGCAGTACCTGAAGGTCGACCCCTCCAAGGTGATCGCCATTGTGGAAACGCACAAGGGCGACCGCGACAACGTATTTGCCGCGCCGGATGCGAACTCCAACACGATTGCTGCGTCCATCATCGACTTCCTCGCGCATGAGATGAAGACGGGCCGTCTGCCCAAGGACATGCTGCCTATCCAGTCGGGTGTGGGCAATGTGGCCAACGCCGTGCTGGCAGGCCTGTTGCATGGCCCGTTCGAGAACCTGCTGGGCTTTACCGAAGTGCTGCAGGACGGCATGCTGGAGCTGATCCGCGCAGGCAAGATGACCCGTGCTTCGGCCACCTCGATCTCGCTGTCCAGCGGTGCCTTCAAGGAGTTTGAAGACAACATCGACTTCTACCGCGAGCGCATCATCCTGCGCCCACAGGAAATCTCCAACCACCCTGAGCTGGTGCGCCGTCTGGGCATCATCGCCATGAACTCGATGATCGAGGCAGACATCTACGGCAACATCAACTCCACCCACGTCATGGGCACGGGCATGATGAACGGTATTGGTGGCTCGGGCGACTTTGCGCGCAATGGCTATCTGTCCTTCTTTGTGACCCCTTCCGTGGCCAAGGACGGCAAGATCAGCTGCATCGTGCCCATGTGCTCGCACGTGGACCACACCGAGCACGACACACAGATCATCGTCACCGAGCAGGGTCTGGCTGACCTGCGTGGTCTGAGCCCCAAGCAGCGTGCACGCGTCATCATCGACAAGTGTGCTCACCCCGACTACCGTGACCAGTTGAACGACTACTTTGACCGTGCACGCGCCAAGGGTGCACAGCACACGCCGCACATCCTGACGGAAGCGCTGAGCTGGCACCAGCGATTCGTCGAAACCGGCGATATGCGTATCTAAAAAACGCAAAAAAACGGGGCGCTGCAAGCGCCCCGTTTTTTTATCGCCCGGCACCAGCACGGCGTGCTGGTGCCGGGCTGTCTGTCACTAAATCCGCAACTACACCCGCTCGGCATGCATGCCCGCGTCGCGCAGCACCTGCAGCACCTGCTCCACGTGCTGCAGGTTGCGGGTCTGCAGCACAAAGTCGATCTCTACGTTCTGCGCGGCCAGCATGGTGAAGGCGCGCTGGTGGTGCACCTCTTCGATGTTCGCCCCAGCCTCTGCCACCAGGGCCGTGATCCGTGCCAGCACGCCGGGCACATCGCGCGCACTGACGCGGATGCGTGCCAGGCGGCCCGAGCGCGCCATGCCACGCTCGATGATGGCGGCCAGCAGCAGCGGGTCGATATTGCCGCCCGAAAGCACAATGCCCACCTTCTTGCCCTGGAACTTGTTTTTGTGGCGAATCAGCGCAGCCAGCCCGGCAGCGCCTGCACCTTCGACCAGCGTCTTTTCAATTTCCAGCAGCATGAGCACGGCCTGCTCGATATCGCCTTCGTCCACCAGCAGCAGCTCGTCCACATGCTCGCGCACGATCTCGCGTGTGATCTGGCCCGCCGTGGCCACGGCAATGCCTTCGGCAATGGTGGAAGTGCCTATCGGCAGGTCTTTGCCTTCGATGGCATTGACCATGGAGGGAAAGCGCTCGGTTTGCACGCCCACGACGTGAATCTCGGGCTTGAGCGCCTTGGCCGCAGTGGCCACACCGGCAATCAGGCCACCACCGCCAATGCCCATGATGAGCACATCCAGATCGTGCTGGTCCGCCAGCATTTCCATAGCCAGCGTGCCCTGTCCAGCAGCCACGCCTTCGTCATCAAAGGGGTGCACAAAGGTCAGATTCTGCGCTTCAGCCAGCGCGTAGGCGTGTTGGCGTGCCGCTTCCAGCGTGTCGCCATGCAGCACCACTTCGGCACCAAAGCCGCGCGTGCGCTCCACTTTCACACCGGGGGTGAAGCGCGGCATCACGATCACGGCGCGTATGCCCATGCGCTGCGCGTGGTAGGCCACGCCTTGGGCATGGTTGCCCGCGCTCATGGCGATCACGCCGCGCGCCTTTTCTTCGGTGGTCAGCAGCTGCAGGCGGTTGCAGGCACCGCGCTCCTTGAACGAGGCGGTGAACTGCAGGTTCTCAAACTTCAGAAACACCTGTGCCCCCACGATGTGCGACAGGGTCTGGGACTCCACGCAGGGCGTGCGCAACACATGGTCACGCAGGCGCTGGGAGGCGGCTTGGATATCGGAATAGCTCAGCATGGTCTGCACATTCTGAAGCAATGCGTGCGGCCGTGCAGTGCGGGTGCTGAGAATTTCTTTCAATTTTGTGAGCAGCTAGCGCTCGTATTTTCTGCTTATTAAGCAGAAAATACATTGAAAGTCGCTTGTAGCAAGCGCTAGCTGCTACATTCTTTTCAGTTCTGGCGCAGCTGCTCAGGCGCTCAGACGCACCACGCGCAGCACTTCTTCGCCATAGGCTTCGAGCTTTTTCGCACCAATGCCGCTGATGCCCTGCAGATCGGCCAGGGTCTGCGGATTGCGCTCGGCAATGCCGACCAGGGTGGCGTCGTTGAAGATGACGTAGGCTGGCAGATCATGTGCCTTGGCGACTTCGGCACGCCAGGCCTTGAGGTTGATAAAGCGTGCCTGTGCATCCGGCCCCAGGTGGATGGCTGCCGCACTGGTGGGCGTGCTGCGCTTGGCAGAGCGCGTGCGGCTGGCAGCGGCCGATTCGCGCAGCAGCACCTGCACATCGCCGCGCAGCACGGCGCGTGACTGGGGGGTGAGCGTGAGCGTGTCAAACACATGGCCGCTGTTTTCGCTGGTCACCTTGTGCAGGCCCAGCGCACCTGTGGCCAGGAGCTGGCGCATCACGGCGCGCAGCTGCTGCTCGGAGTAATCCTTGCCAATGCCGAAGGTGGACACCTTGTCATGCAGGTATTGCGTGACTTTGTCCGTTACCTTGCCGCGCATTACGTCCATGATGTGGCCTGCACCAAAGGTCAGCTGGCTCATCTCATGCACGCGGTAGATGGTGGACAGCAGCTTGCGCGCAGCATCTGTGCCGTCCCAGATGGCGGGCGGGTGCAGGCAGTTGTCGCAATTACCACAGGGCTCGGAATGCTCACCAAAGTACTGCAGCAGGCGCACGCGGCGGCAGTCCGTGGCCTCGGCCAGTGTGAGTAGTGCGTCGAGCTTGCCGCGCAGCACGGCCTTGAACTGCTCGTCCGCATTGCCTTCGTCAATCATGCGGCGCTGGTTGACCACGTCCGAGATGCCATAGGCCATCCAGGCATGTGCAGGCAGGCCGTCGCGGCCCGCGCGGCCGGTTTCCTGGTAGTAGCCTTCGATGTTGCGCGGCATGTCCACATGGGCCACAAAGCGCACATCGGGCTTGTCAATGCCCATGCCAAAGGCAATGGTGGCCACCATCACCACCCCTTCTTCGCGCAGAAAACGGTTCTGGTGCAGCTGGCGCACATCGGAGGGCAGGCCCGCGTGGTAGGGCAGGGCGTGAATGCCGTTGTCCTGCAGTGTCTTGGCCAGCTCCTCCACGCGGCGGCGCGAGAGGCAATAGACCACGCCTGCATCGCCCTCGTGCTCGTGCTTGATGAAGCGCAGCAGCTGGTTGGTGACGTCTTTTTTCTCGACGATGGTGTAGCGGATGTTGGGCCGGTCAAAGCTGCTGATGAACTGTTCGGCCTGCTCCAGATGCAGGCGTTCCACGATGTCAGCGCGGGTGAGGCTGTCTGCCGTTGCCGTCAGGGCAATGCGCGGTACGCCCACATAGCGTTCATGCAGCACGGAAAGCGCGTGGTATTCGGGCCGGAAGTCGTGGCCCCACTGGCTGACGCAGTGCGCTTCGTCAATCGCAAACAGGCTCAGCTGTCCGTTGGCATGCAGGTCGTCCAGCAGCCCCAGAAAACGCGGCGTGACCAGGCGTTCAGGCGCCACATACAGCAGCGTGAGCTGGCCGCTTTGCATCTGCCACTCCACATCCTGCGCCTGTGCCCAGTCGAGGGAGGAGTTCAGAAAGGCCGCCTTGACCCCGGCTTCATGTAGCGCACCGACCTGGTCGTGCATGAGGGCAATCAGGGGCGAGACCACAATGGTCACGCCATAGCCCTGCTGCTGGCGCACGATGGCGGGAATCTGGTAGCACAGGCTTTTGCCGCCGCCTGTGGGCATGAGCACCAGGGCGTCGCCACCGGCTGCGACATGCTCAATGATGGCCTGCTGCGGCCCACGGAAGGCCTCGTAGCCAAAAACATCTTGCAAAACGGTGTGGGCGGGGGACAAAGGCAGCTTCCTGATCAGGTGCGGGAAAACCGCATATTGTGCGCTGCAAGCCTGCGTTCTGGCACGCAAGCCCCCAAGTCCCCAAGTCCGCAAGTCCGCAAGCCCCAGGTGCGGCGCAGGATGTATGGGGTGCGGCCTGCCGCTGTCACCGAGCCAACAGCGTGGGTCCGCCACTGGCTGCATCATGCGGCCCTGTTGCTTTGGAGGTATGACATGTCAATCTGGCGTAAACCTGTGACGCTGGCGCAGCTGAATGCAAGCGCCGCCGATACGGCCGTACAGCATCTGGGGATTGAGATTACGGAGCTGGGGCCGGACTATCTGACGGGCCGCGTACCCGTAGACCACCGCACCAGGCAGCCCTTTGGGCTGCTGCACGGTGGCGTCAGCGTGGTGCTGGCGGAAACCCTGGGCTCCATGGCGGCCTACTACGCCGCACCTGAAGGGCACAAGGCGGTGGGGCTGGACATCAACGCCAATCACCTGCGCGCGGTGCGCAGCGGCTGGGTGACGGGCACGGCCAGGCCCGTGCACATTGGCAAGACCACCCAGGTCTGGCAGATCGACATGGTGGACGACGAAGGGCGGCCCAGCTGCGTCTCGCGCATCACCATGGCGATTCTGGCTCCGCAAGTAGTGGATCAGACGGTCTCTGTGTAAGCCTGGGCTGCCAGCGCCTGGGCAAGGATCCAGGCAGGGTCTATGAGCCGGGCGCCTTGTGCCTGCGGCGCCTGTGGCAGGGCCAGTGGAATTTCCGTGCATGCCATGAGCACAGGGATATCAGTGCCGTGGCGGCTTTGCATGTCCTGTAGCACCTGCCCAAAGCATTGCATGGCCAGAGCGGTATCACCGCGCTTGACGCCGTCATAGATACCTTGCATGAGCAGGGTAATGCCCGCTGCATCAGGCTGCAGCGCTTTGATGCCGTGGCAGAGCAGTGCGGCGTCGTACAGCCCCGTCTGGTAGGTGCCTGCGGTGGCCAGCACGATGGCACATTGCATACCCTGCTGCTGCAGGTGCCGGGCCGTTTCTTCGGCAATGTGCAGGATGCGCAGCTGCGGAAACAGCGCCTGCAGCTGTGCATGCCAGACATGGGCGGTATTGCAGGCCACGGCCACGCTGCATACGCCCAGTGCCGCCAGTCGCCCAACCCCTTGCAGCATGTAGGGGGCTGGTCCATGCGGCGCCTGTGGACTGGTACGCAGTGCCTCGGTGCGATCGGGCACCGGCATCTGCACCAGCCAGTGTTCGGGAAAAGCCTGATCATTGACCGGGTGATTATGAGCGCGCAGATAGTTGCTACAGGCCTCGACAAACAGGCGCACAAAATCGGCGCCTGCGGCCGGGCCCATGCCTCCCAGAATGCCCACTGCACGCGGTGGGCGGCGAAACACATTGGTCATGCTCAGAACGCGGGCTTGTCGCTCAGCTCCACCAGGTTCTGCTTGAGCTGCTCCGACATGGGCAGGTTCAGTGCCATGTTGGACGGAGGAATGGGCTGCACGAACCACTTGTCATACAGCTGGGTGAACTGGCCGGTCTTCATCATGTCGCTGATCACGCCATCCACCAGCGCCTTGAACTTGGGGTCGTCCTTGCGCAGCATGCAGGCATAGGGCTCGACCTGTAGGGCATCGCCCACGACTTCGTAGTCGCCGGGATTCTTGGCATTGGCAATCAGGCCATAGAGCAGGATGTCATCCATCGCAAATGCACTGGCACGGTCGCTTTCCACCAGCAGAAAAGCGTCCGAGTGGTCCTTGGGGTGGACCATGTCAATGCCCCAGTTGTTTTCGGCGTTGGCCTTGCGTATGACCTGCAGGTTGGTGGTGCCCGAGGTCACGGCCACGGTTTTGCCCTTAAGGTCGCTGTAGTTCTTGATGCCGGAGCTCTTCTTCACCAACAGGCGGGTGCCGGTGTAGAAGTGGTTGATGGCGAAATCCACATCCTTGCCGCGCGTGGTGTTGTTGGTGGTCGAGCCGCATTCGAGGTCGATCGTGCCATTGGTCAGCAGCGGAATGCGGTTCTGCGACGTGACAGCCTGCCAGTTGACCTTGATGTCGTTTTTGCCCGTGGCTTTCTTGACCGCTTCCACCACGGCATTGCTGATGTCCACGGAAATTCCAGCTGGCTTGCTCTGGTTCAGATAGCTGAAGGGCACCGAAGACTCGCGATAAGCCAAGGTGATCTGGCCGCTTTGGGCCACCTTGTCCAAGGTGTCAGCATGGGCGCTGGCCAGACAGGCTAGGGACAGGGCTGCGTAGAGAACCGTGGTGCGGACTTGCATGTGCATCTCCTTCGAAAGAACTGATGGGGTGAGGCCAGTGTAGGAAGCAGATTTCGGCTGTGGCGATGCCAATCACAGGTCCGTCCATGCCATTTTTTTATGCCTTGTCTGGGTTTTCACCAGTAGGGTGCGTGGCTTGCTGAAAAGCGGTGCGGTGTGCGCCGTTTATGTACATGGGGTTTACCCATAAACCACGGGCATACCCCTGCAAACAAATGCCATGCGTCAGGGTGTGCTGGTGGTTCTACAGTGGCGGCAAATGGAGAACACCCATGCATATCTGTGTGATAGGAGTAGGCATTGTCGGTCTGGCCAGCGCTTATGCGCTGCAGCAGGCAGGGCATGCAGTCAGCATCATTGATCGAGCCTCGGCACCTGCGATGGGTGCCAGTGGCGGCAATGGCGCGCAGCTGAGCTATGCCTATGTGCAGCCTCTCGCTGATCCCGGCATCTGGGCCAGTTTGCCCAAGCTGCTGCTCGACAAAACCTCACCGCTGCACATGCGCTGGCAGCTGGACCCGCACCAGTGGTCCTGGCTGCTGCAGTTTCTGGGGGCCTGCAATGCTGCCTCCTCGCGCGCCACCACGCAAAGCCTGTTGACGCTGGCTGCGCAAAGCCGCGCTGCGCTCGAAGCGACCCTGCAGCGCGAGCAGCTGAACTGCGACTTTCACACACCCGGCAAGCTGGTGCTGCAGAGCACGCAGGTGGGGCTCGATGGTGCGGCGCGCCAGCTGCAGCTGCAGGCTCAGCTGGGCGGGCCTCAGCAGCACATGGTCGATGCGGCAGAAGTTGCTCGGATTGAGCCGGCGCTGCAGCACTATGTGTCCCAGATTGCCGGTGCGGTCTATACGCCCAGTGAATGCGCGATTGACTGCCGCAAGCTGTGTGAGGCCCTGCTGGCCCTGCTGCGACAACGTGGTGCGCAGGTGCTGCTGGGGTGTGAGGTGCAGCAGTTCCAGACGCAGGGCAGTCGCATCACGGGCGTGCAGACCACGTGTGGTCTACATCAGGCCGATCACTTTGTGCTGGCCGGGGGCTGGGAAAGTGTGCCACTCGCGCGCCAGCTGGGCGTGAAGCTGCCGGTCTACCCGCTCAAGGGCTACAGCATCACACTGGATGCAGGTGCTGCGGCAGAGCAGCTGCCGCGCGTGAGCGTGACCGACAGCAGCCGCAAGGTGGTGTTTGCGCGCATTGGCGAGCGTCTGCGCGTGGCGGGCATGGTGGAAATCGTCGGGGCCGACCGCGCCCTGCATCTGGACCGGATTGGGCGTCTGCGTGAGGCCACGCACCAGGTGTTTCCGCAGCTGGATATTCCGGACGATCTGCAGCCCTGGACCGGCATGCGTCCGGCCACGCCCACGGGGTTGCCCATCACAGGCCGCATGCCTGGGGGACCGCAGAACCTGTGGTTGCAGACGGGCCATGGGGCGTTGGGGCTGACGCTGGCCTTTGGCTCGGCACAGCGACTGCTGGAGGCCTTGGACGCAGCGTGCTAGCCGATCAGCTCGCGTAGCGCCTTGCGCATCTCCTGTGTCATCGCGCGTGCGAGCACGGAGCGCGGGTGCTGTGCGAGGTGCAGTGCGCTGACGGTCACCGTGATCTGTGGCAGCAGCGGCAGCACATGGACCTTGCGCCTGTCGGCGGCGGAGGCTGTGCAGCCATCCACAATGGCGACGCCCAGGCCGTATTCGGCCATGGACAGCGCCGCATGGTAGGTCTGCACCGTCACTACAGGCGACAGGCCCACCCCATGTTCGCTGCAGGCCTGGTTGATGCGCATGCCCAGCGGGTCTTTCACGTCGAGCGCGACGACGGGCAGTTCGGCCAGTGCTTCGATGGGCATGCCATGTCTGGGCACCTTGGAGGGTGCGATCAAGCCCTTGGGGACGAGGCAGTGCATGTCCACATCGGCCAGCGGTTCGCGCTCCAGCGCAGGCAGCAGGCCCGCACTGATCACAAAACCCACATCGGCTTCCTGCAGCAGCAGACCTGAGACGACCTGTGGCGTGTGCAGCGCCTGCACGGTGACATGCACGTTCGGGTACTGCTTGCGAAACCCTGCGACGGCGTGGGGCACTACCTCGCGGCTGAGTGCAAACACGGTCAGCACCTGCAGTCGGTCTGTCACTTCGCCGTGTCGCAGGCCGGCGGCCAGACGCTGGACTTCACCGAGCTGCTCGTAGAGCTTTTCGACATGGGGGAACAGAGCTGCGGCTTCGTTGGTGGGCGTGAGGCGTCCGCGCACACGCTCGAACAGCGGAAAGCCCAGCTGCAGTTCTGCATGCTGCAGCGTGCGGCTGACGGCAGGCTGTGTGACGTGCAGCAGCCGTGCGGCGGCACTGACGCTGCCGGTCTGCATCACAGCATGAAAGACTTCAATGTGTTTGAGGCGCATGGCATGGGGGTCCGGCAGGGAGGTGCGGGCAGCCTCCCTGCATGCAAGAAATGCACCTAAAAAAGGAGCTGCTTGCGCTTGTTATATCTTGATTTCACTGTGAAATCATCTCAAAACCAAGAAAAATCAGGCGCAAGATGCTCTGCTTTTTACTTGGCCTCTTCGTCCTGCATCTTGGCCAGGCGTTCGCTCTTCCAGTAGACATCATCGCCGCCATCGACACGGTTGAGCACGCGTGCCAGCACGAACATCAGGTCGGACAGGCGGTTCAGATACTGACGGGGCGCTGCGCGCATGGGCTCAGACTCCTGCAGGGCGACCACGCTGCGCTCGGCGCGGCGTGCCACGGTGCGGCAGATATGGGCCTGCGAGGCAGCGCGGGTGCCGGCGGGCAGGATGAATTCCAGCAGACGTGGCAGCTGTGCGTTGTAGTGGGCCAGGGCTTCGTCCAGGCGCAGCAGGGCATCGTCCTTGAGCATTTCGTAGCCGGGCACGGAAATTTCGCCGCCCAGATTGAACAGCTGGTGCTGCACATCCACGAGGACGGCGCGCACATCATCTGGCAGTGCTTCGCACAGCAGCAGGCCGATGTGCGAGTTCAGCTCGTCCACATCACCCATGGCGTGGGGACGGGCGCTGTTCTTGGAAACGCGGGTGTTGTCACCCAGGCCGGTGGTGCCGTCATCACCGGTGCGGGTGGCGATTTGTGTCAGACGGTTGCCCATAGAAACTCCTTGTGGTCTGCGGCAACGAGGCCGTGTAAAACGGGCATTTTGCGTTACATCGCGCAGGCAGATGTTGTGCAGGGAAACAACTGGCAAAAAGCATGGACGTGCCGACGCGCAGCAGGTGCAATGCAAGCCTGTTCCACGCATTTGAAGGAGAGTCACCATGGCACATCCACACCGCACATTGCACGCCTTTGATGTTCGCAGCATGCTGCTGTTTGCCAGCCTGACGCTGGGCGGCACCACAGCCCTGATGGCACAGCCCGCACCTGGTGCGGTTCTGGGCCCTGCAGAAACGGGCCGCAGCGTACCTCGCCAGGATGATGCGCAGCAAAATGCGCAAAATACTTTTCAGCGCGTTGATGTCGATGGCGACGGCTTTCTGAGCCGCGAAGAAGCGAAAGCCCTGCCCGCCGTGCTGGAGCAGTTTGAGCTGTGGGACCAGGACGGGGATGGAAAAATCTCGCTGCAGGAGTTCCTCAGCGCAGCGCGGGTGCGCAGCAATCAGTAAGCGCTGCGCTTGCAGCATTTGCAGTCAGTCGCCGTGAACGCAGCCTGTCATGCTGCGTGCTTGGCGAATGCAGCAACAGCTTTTTACGGGTGCAGCGCCTGGGGATGCGAGGAATGGGGTGCTAATCTTTGACGTCCCTTGTGAGAGCCAGAAGATGAACGCATTGCACCACCCCACGCAGCTGTCCCGTCCCATTCCTCCAGCCTTTGTCGATGCCCTGCAGGCGCGCTTTGGCGCACAGTGCTCCACCGCGCAGGCCGTGCGCGAGCAGCATGGCCGCGATGAAGGCTCGATTGAGGCACCACCACCTGTGGCCGTGGTGTATGCGCACAGCACACAGGATGTGGCGGACTGCGTCAAGCTGGCCGCCCAGCACAAGGTGCCAGTCATCCCTTATGGCGCGGGCACATCGCTGGAAGGCCATCTGCTGGCCGTGCAGGGCGGTGTGAGCCTGGATGTCTCGCGCATGAACCAGATCATTCGCGTGAATGCCGAAGACATGACCGTGACGGTGCAGCCTGGCATTTTGCGCAAGGCCCTGAACGATGCCATCAAGGATCAGGGCCTGTTTTTCCCCATTGACCCCGGTGCTGATGCCTCCATAGGCGGCATGACTGCCACACGCGCCAGCGGCACGAACGCCGTGCGCTACGGCACCATGCGCGAGAACGTGCTGGCGCTGGAAGTGGTGACGGCCAGCGGTGAGATCATCCGCACCGGCAACCGCGCCAAAAAGAGCGCGGCGGGCTATGACCTGACCCGTCTGCTGGTGGGCAGCGAAGGCACGCTGGGCATCTTCACCGAAATCACGCTGCGCCTGTACCCCTTGCCCGAGGCAGTGAGTGCTGCGGTCTGCTCCTTCAACACCGTAGCGGACGCCGTGCACACGGTGATTCAGACCATCCAGATGGGTGTGCCGATTGCACGTGTGGAGCTGGTGGATGCGGGCACGATTGCCATGGTCAACAAGCACAGCAACCTCACGCTGCGCGAAGCACCTACGCTGATGATGGAGTTCCACGGCAGCCCCAATGGCGTGAAAGAACAGGCCGAGCTGGTGCAGGACATTGCGGCAGAATTTGACGCCCAGGGTTTTGAGTGGGCCGACACCCCCGAAGAGCGCACACGCCTGTTTACCGCACGCCACAACGCCTACTTTGCCGCCATCCAGAGCCGCCCCGGCTGCCGCAGCATCACCACCGACACCTGCGTGCCCATCAGCCGTCTGGCGGACTGTTTGCTGGAATCCATGGAAGAAGCGCGGGCCAGCGCCATTCCGTTCTTCCTCGTCGGCCACGTGGGCGATGGCAACTTCCACTTCGGCTACCTGATCGACCCTGACAACGACGACGAGCGCCAGCGTGCTGAAGCGCTCAACCACGCGCTGGTGCGCCGTGCGATTGCCATGGAAGGCACCTGCACGGGCGAGCACGGCATTGGCATCCACAAGCAGGACTTTTTGCGCGAGGAATGCGGAGAGGGGGCCATTGCCATGATGCGCGCCATCAAGCAGGCGCTGGACCCAGAAAACATCCTCAACCCCGGCAAGATCTTTGCGCTCTGAGCGCAAGCGAGGCGGTCTGTCTGCGTGCTTGCTGTGTACAGGCATAGTGTGAGCAGGGCGCAGCTGCAGGCAACGCACCGTAAAATTGACGCTTTTCGCCCCGAGGAGCGCTGCAGCAGCGAAGGCTTTCGCTGTCAGGCTTGGGGTGAACGGCTGGCACCGCCGGGTGCAGCCGTCCCCCATTGCAACGGCGCTCACCTGTCCCTGGCCCCTTTGTTTTTTAGATACAGGTGAGTGCAATGTCTGCTGCCGCCCCTCAAGCTATTCCCCCCATGCGCCTTTCGGGCCTGGAGCCCCTGACCATTGGAGAGGATTCGCTGTTCGTCAACGTGGGCGAACGCACCAACGTCACAGGCTCCAAGGCCTTTGCGCGTCTGATTCTGAATGAGCAGTACGAAGAAGCCCTGGCCGTAGCGCGCCAGCAGGTGGAAAACGGCGCGCAGGTCATTGACGTGAACATGGACGAAGCCATGCTGGACAGCAAGGCTGCCATGGTGCGCTTTCTGAACCTGATTGCCTCTGAGCCCGATATCGCCAAGGTGCCGGTGATGGTGGACTCCTCCAAGTGGGAAGTGATCGAAGCCGGTCTGCGCTGCCTGCAGGGCAAGGGCATCGTGAACTCGATCTCCATGAAGGAAGGCGTCGAAGAGTTCAAGAAGCACGCCAAGCTCGTCAAGCGCTATGGCGCTGCGGCCGTGGTCATGGCTTTTGACGAAAAAGGCCAGGCCGACACCTTCGCGCGCAAGATTGAAATCTGCGAGCGCGCCTACCGTATCCTGGTGGACGAAGTGGGCTTTGCGCCCGAAGACATCATCTTCGACCCCAACATCTTTGCCGTGGCCACCGGCATTGAAGAGCACAACAACTACGGCGTGGACTTCATCGAGGCCGTGCGCTGGATCAAGCAGAACCTGCCCGGCGCCAAGGTGTCCGGTGGAGTGTCCAACGTGTCCTTCTCCTTCCGTGGCAATGACCCCGTGCGCGAGGCCATCCACACCGTGTTCCTGTACCACGCTATCAAGGCAGGCATGGATATGGGCATTGTGAACGCCGGCATGATCGGCGTGTACGACGAGCTGGACCCTGTGCTGCGTGAGCGTGTGGAAGACGTGGTGCTCAACCGCCGCCCTGACGCGGCCGAGCGCCTGCTGGAAATTGCCGATCAGGCCAAGGGCAATGCCAAGGACGACAGCAAGAAGCTGGAATGGCGCGGCACGCCCGAGCACCCCAAGACCGTGGAAGAGCGCCTGACCCACGCGCTGGTGCATGGCATTACCGACTTCATCGCCGAAGACACGGAAGAGGCCTACCAGGCGATTGTGGCCAAGGGTGGCCGTCCCTTGCACGTGATTGAAGGCCCGCTCATGGCAGGCATGAACGTGGTGGGCGATCTGTTTGGCGCGGGCAAGATGTTCCTGCCCCAGGTGGTGAAGTCCGCCCGCGTGATGAAGCAGGCGGTAGCGCATCTGGTGCCCTACATTGAAGAAGAAAAGCGCCAGCAGGAAGCGGCTGGTATGGATGTGACCAGCAAGGGCAAGATCGTGATGGCCACCGTCAAGGGCGACGTGCACGACATTGGCAAGAACATCGTCACCGTGGTCCTGCAGTGCAACAACTTTGAAGTCATCAACATGGGCGTGATGGTGCCCTGCCATGAAATCCTGGCCAAGGCCAAGGAAGTGGGGGCAGACATCATCGGCTTGTCGGGCCTGATTACCCCCAGCCTCGAAGAAATGCAGTATGTGGCGGGCGAGATGCAGAAGGACGAATGCTTCCGCAGCCGCAATACCCCGCTGCTGATCGGTGGTGCGACCTGCTCGCGCGTGCACACGGCCGTGAAGATTGCGCCCAAGTACGAAGGCCCCGTGGTCTACGTGCCTGATGCCTCGCGCTCGGTCAGCGTGGCGCAAAGCCTGCTGGGCGACGGCAAGGAAGCCTATCTGGCAGAGCTCAAGGCCGACTACGACAAGGTGCGCACCCAGCACGCCAACAAGAAGAAGACGCCGCTGTGGGCGCTGGAAAAAGCGCGTGCCAATGCGGCAGTGGTCGAACACGCACCCGTGGTGCCACGTGCCATTGGCCGCAAGGTGTTCAAGAACTTTGATCTGGCAGAAATTGCCAAGTACATCGACTGGGGCCCCTTCTTCCAGACCTGGGATCTGGCTGGCCCCTTCCCCGCCATCCTTGAGGACGAAGTCGTGGGCGAGCAGGCGCGCAAGGTCTATGAAGACGCGCAGGCCATGCTCAAGAAAATCATCGAAGGCCGCTGGCTGCAGGCCAATGGTGTGATGGGCCTCTTCCCTGCCAACCGTGTGGGTGATGACATCGTGTTCTACACCGACGAGTCGCGCACCCAGGTGCTGAGCACCTGGTATGGCATGCGCCAGCAGACCGAAAAGCAGGCGGTAGACGGTGTGATGCGCCCCAGCCGTTGCCTCTCCGACTTTGTCGCGCCTGTGGGCGTGGCCGACTACGCAGGCATGTTTGCCGTGACTGCGGGCATTGGCGCTGAGAAGAAGGACAAGGAGTTTGAAGCCGCGCTGGACGACTACTCCGGCATCATGTTCAAAGCCCTGGCCGACCGCCTGGCCGAAGCTTTTGCAGAATGCCTGCATGAGCGCGTGCGCAAGGACTTGTGGGGTTACGCAGCCGATGAGAACCTCAGCAATGAGGAACTCATCAAGGAGCAGTACAAGGGCATTCGCCCTGCGCCCGGCTACCCTGCCTGTCCCGACCACACGGCCAAGATCGACCTGTTCAAGGTGCTGCAGGCCGAAGAAATCGGCATGAGCCTGACCGAGAGCCTGGCCATGAACCCAGCCTCCAGCGTGAGCGGTTTCTATATCGGCAACCCCGAAGCGACCTACTTCAACGTGGGCCAGATTGGCGAAGACCAGCTGGCCGATATGGCCCAGCGCCGCGGCATGGATGTGGAAGAGTTGCGTCGTTATCTGGCACCGAATCTGGGCTGATACAGCTGCTTTTTTATCGCACAAGGCCACGCACTGCGCGGCCTTTTTGCTATTCAAGGCAGGTTGTTTTTCTATTCAAAAAAAACCGGGTGAATTCGTAAGTGCTTGAAAACATGGATAGCAGAAACATTTTTCTATTCAATAATTTATTCACTTTTCTATTCAATTGCTCGCCATGCCCAATGCCGCGTCTGAGCTGATGCAGCCCATGCTGCGCAAGCAGGGGCTGTAGCTGCGGATGCGCATACGCTCAAGCATCTGGGATGCATTCAGACAGCTCATTGCCAATACGGATCGGCATTACGGCAATGTGTCCCTGCTGTGGAATGGCAAGCGCTGGGAGCTGGCACCCTGCTATGACATGCTGCCCATGCACTTTATGCCCGTGCAGGGTGAAGTGCCTGCATGGGTATGGGATATGGAGGCCGTACAGCCTTGCGCAGTGCTGTTCCCAGTGTGGGGGACGCGAAGGCGCTTGCGCTGCAGTTTTTGGTGCGGATAGAAAGGCTTGTGGTGTGAATCGTTTGTGATGGCTACATTGGAACTCACTATGTCGGTTGCTTCAATCTGCGCCAGATCGAGGAAGATCGGCAGCGCGATCTGGTCACACCCTATGCGAACTAGGTAGATTCGCAGATGAACGCCACAAAATTAGGCAGAGTGGTATCGAGTTCATCATGAAAAATTTGCTGCCATTCTTGAGCGATCAGCATGAACGCTTTCCACAAATCCACCTCTGTTCCATCGGGCCGAATGATGAGGACAGTCTGTTGATTTCTGGTGCATTCAGGATGTATGCCATAGGCAGACAGCGCAACTACCTGCATCTGCGCATCTTTGGTAATTGCTTGTCGTGTTTTTAAATGCAGATGCTTTCCTGAGTTGCCAATGTCTGCAAAGTCTCCAAAAAGGCCACCGGCTCTTGCACGCCAAGTATTTATGGCTGCGTGATCTGACTTATTTTTATTGGTGGCTTCGAATGTCCAGTCGCGTAGTGCAGTATGCGTTACGCAAAAATTGAAAAAGTGATCAACGACATCCTCAAGTGATTGGCCATGCAACACCCGTCCTGCTTCTCGAAATAATTTCTTCGCGATGTCCAGAGGCGATTGATAAAGAGTGAATGCAGACATTTGAGTTTTCTTAATTAACCACCGGATAACAAGCCTCTCCCCATACCGCCATGGGGTGGGACATCATGATGTCCACGATGACGGGCACGAGCTTGCCCATCAGATTGGCGCAGTCTTGCACCTGTGCGCGATTGACCTTGCTGTTCCATGTAGCACCGCCGTGGATCAGCTGGTTGCGCAGGGTGTAGATGCGCTGCAGCACCAGGCTCAGCAGTTCGGGCGTATTGCCCTTGGCCAGCAGAATGAGTGCGCGCTGCTTGCCGTTGGCAAAGTGTTCCTGCCACTGTGCTTCGGCCAGCAGACCGCGGTGGTAGTCCCAGAACGATTCAAACACATAGAGGTTGTCCAGCAGGACGCGGATAGGGCCGCTGAACTCTTCCCACACCAGATGGTCGAGCTGCTTGCTGGTGTCGAGCTGGTGGAGCTTGTGCAGAAACTGCTGGAAGCTGAACTGCTCGGACAGGCGCTGGGCACTGGGAATTTCCTGCGCGTAGGCAGCGTTAAAAGCAATCCACAGAAAGATAAAGCGAGCGTCTGGATCGGGCTCACAGACGGCGGCGCGCTTGATCCAGCTCAGGGCGCGGTGGATGCGCAGATTCAGCGCTTCCGGCATGTCGTCACGCGTGGCGCGATGGCGTTTCTTGAGTGTGGCGTGTACAGCCAGCATGGTGCTCTCCCTCCGGGGCTGTTTTTGTGAGGGGCAGCATAGGACGGTTGTAACAAGTCGTGCAATGACTTAGCGCATATGCAACGCGCGCTTTTCTTGTTTTGATAGCTACCAGCGCCCGTTACATCAGCGCTGGCGGCCAAAAATATAGAAAACGCTAAGTCGTGTTTCTGGCCGCAGCCTGTACACGGCTTATTGGCGCGGTAGGGCGTACTCCGCAGGGCGCACGTCGAGGATGCCATGCTCGCTGTGCCTGCCGGTGGTGCTCAGGATGTGTGTGCCATGCTCATCTTCTACGCGGTACAGCGAAGGATCATGTGGGTCACGGAAGGCCTTGAGCTTGACCTGGTAGATGTGTGGACCGCTGATGATGGAGCCATTGGCGTAGGGCGTGTGGGGTGCAAAGATCAGGCAGGTGTGCCCGGAAAGCTGCCCTTGTGCACATTGCGCATCACCATACAGTTTGGCGGGCTGGCCCTGGTACTGAATGTCGATGCCGGGCGGGAACATCAGGGCATCGGTCAGCGACGATTTTTCGCTGCAGGCGGACAGTGCAAAGGCACAAGCAAAGGCTGCCAGATATGGCAATCGCATGGTGTAGTTTCTCTCGGCAAACACGATGGCAGGACGGTCTGGGCTGCGCCTGCCTGGCTCGTAACAATGGGTGAATGCAGAGCTGTAAGTGTAGCGATCAAGCACTGCCTCAGCGGCTTGTGCCGCTGTGTTTTTCAGAGCGTGCCAGCCTGTTTTTACTGTGGTGGCAGGCTGGTTTTCTTCAGGCGGTAGTGCTGTGCCTGGGGCAGAGGCGCACCGCTGAAACGGTCACGCATCTCCAGCCAGTTTTCCCCCACAAAAAAGCGGTAGGCAGGCTGTGCTTCCGGGGATTCGCTCAGCGTGATCAGGCTGCCGCCTGCTGGGTCAAAGCGAAAAGGTCCCTGGTAGGTGAAGTTCACAGGCTCGCCCGTGGTGTCCAGGCTGCGCTCACGCACGACGGCGGTGCGGTCATCACGCAGCTGCACGCTGATGGCGCGCTGGGGCAGAACAGCCTGGTAGGTGCCGGGCCAGTCCAGCATGTTTTCCGGGGAATCTCCCACCGGTACTTGCTGGAATGCCTGCTCCATCTTGGGGGGCGGTGCATCCACTGTGGGCAGAGGGGCCTGGCAGCCAGCAAGGCTGAGCACGGCAGTCAGGGAGAGCAGGCCCAGGCTGGAAGCAGGGGAGCAGCGGAGCAATGAAGACATAAGCGAGCGTGAATGGTGTGTGGCAATGAGGATCATGCTAGCGATAGAGCCTGCCATGCCAATTGCTGGACGCTGTCAGATTTTGTAGGCCATGGCGTACAGAGGGCTGGCGGCAGAGTCGCTGTGCAGCAGATGCACAATGCCTGAGGGCACTGTGATGTGCCTGCTGAAACGTGTGTGGCAACCCCACAAGCGTAAAGCAGCACAACTTTCCCTGTGGCTCGTGGGGAAAGTCATGGCTGCTATCAAAACTGAGAAGCTTTGACGGTGCTGAGGGCGGCTGCAGCACCGTACACTGTTTCGCATTACCTGGCCCTGCGTGCCGGGCCTTTGGCAAGACAAGCGTATGAGTACACCTACCACCCGTGAATGGCTGCAAACTTTGGTGGCGTTTGATACCACCAGCCGCAATTCCAACCTGCATCTGATTGAGCATGTGCGTGACGCGCTGGCAGCGCTGGGCGTGCAGGCACAGCTGTTCAAGTCGCCCGACGGGGCCAAGTCCAATCTGTTCGCCACCCTGCCTGCCCGGGATGGCAGCACACAGGGCGGCATCGTGCTGTCTGGCCACACCGATGTGGTGCCCGTGGATGGCCAGACCTGGAACACCGATCCCTTCGCGTTGACCGAGATCGACGGCAAGCTCTATGGCCGTGGCACCTGTGACATGAAAGGCTTTATTGCCGCAGGCCTGGCGATGGTGCCGGAGTTCCTGGCCATGGAGCGCAACAAGCCGCTGCACTTTGCGCTGTCGTATGACGAAGAGGTGGGCTGCGTGGGCGCACCCATCATGCTGGAGCAGCTCAGGCTGCAGGGCCAGCGTTTTGACGGCTGCATTGTGGGCGAGCCCACCAGCATGCAGCCCGTGGTGGCGCATAAGGGCATCAATGTGTGGCGCTGCAGGGTGCATGGCAAAGCTGCGCATTCCTCGCTCACACCCCGTGGCAGCAATGCCATTGAATACGCGGCGCGCCTGATTTGCCGCATCCGCGATCTGGCAGACAGCTTCAAGGCCCATGGCCCGTATGACGAGTTTTTTGACGTGCCCTACACCACCATGACTACCAACCAGATCAGCGGTGGCATTGCGGTGAACACCATCCCTGAGTACTGCGAATTTGCCTACGAGTTCCGCAACCTGCCGGGGATTGCGCCAGGCAGCATCCAGGCCCAGGTGGAGGCCTATGTGCAGCAGGAGCTGCTGCCGCGCATGCGCCAGGAGTTTGCCGAGGCACGCATTGAGTTTGAGTCCTGCGCCGGTGCACCATCGTTTGATACCGCAGAGACGGAGGCCATCAGCCAGCTGGTGCAGGCACTCACCGGCGACCGTGAAAAGCGCAAGGTGGCCTATGCTACGGAAGCAGGCCTGTTCCAGCTTGCTGGCATTCCCACCGTGGTCTGCGGGCCCGGTGCGATTGCGGAGGCGCACAAGGCCAATGAGTTTGTGGAAATTGCGCAGCTGCAGCGTTGCGAAAGCTTTTTGCGCAAGCTGGCGCAGTCGCTATAGGGTGGTCTGAAAATATTAGCCAAATTGGCTGCCAGCGCTTATCTGGTAAGCGCTGGCAGCTATATTTTTATAAAAAAGGCTGCTTCGCAGCCTAAACAGCCAGGGCTTCAGACCATGGGCCGCTGCAGATAGGCATAGAGAAATGCAGCGCAGCCCAGCGCAAACAGGGCGCAGCCAGAGCCATAGCGAAAGATCAGCTGAGGCAGCGCAATGGTCTGGCTGGACAGAGCGCCCCAGGCCAGCCCCAGAATGCCCAGCATCCACAACACAGCAGCAACGGTGTACATAAGCTCTCCTTGTCATGTCGTCTGAAAACGAATGACACAAGTCTAGGGCGTGTTCACATCAACATTGGGTTCGCGCAGCCACGACAAGGCTGGCAAT
>ENA-UOJC01000911-UOJC01000911.1-human-gut-metagenome-genome-assembly--contig:-C104-NODE-911-length-45079-cov-15.326359_pt1 | contig 45079 bp, 42 predicted proteins | sample MGYA00242339_ERZ723886 | MGnify/ENA metagenome assembly ERZ723886 | reverse complement strand
CAAGGGGAGTACGAGGGGACGGGAGTCCCCTCGTGTTGGATCGAATGCCTGCAAACGGGCTGTGACAACAGCCGGCGTCCCGCACCGCGGGACGCCGGCCTTTTTGACGGTTCAGGACGGAGAAGCGATGCCCTCCTCCGGAGCCTTGACGCCCCGCCAGGGACCGTGGAAATAAAAGTAGTGGGACAGGCAGGTGGCGATGCTCCAGCCGATGGGCCAGGCGCACCAGATGCCCAGGGCGGAGCGCATGGCGCCGGACAGCACATAGGCCAGCACCACCCGCAAAATCAGGTCGGTAAAGGTGGCGGCCATAAACTTCCCCATCAGGCTGGTGCCCCGCAGCACACCGTCGGCCACCAGCTTGGAGGACACGATAAAATAGAAAGGCGACAGGATGCGCAAAAACTGGACGCCGGTGGTGATGGCGGTCTCCGTGGGCTCGTCGATGAAAAAGCCGATGAGATACCGCCCTGCGAAGAAGTAGAGCAGCACCAGGGGCACGCACAGGGCCCACACCAGCCGCAGCCCCGCCCGGAAGCCCTCCGGGATGCGGTAGAGCTTGTTCGCGCCCATGTTTTGGGCGGCGTAGTTGGAAATGCCGTTGCCCAGGGTGGTGAAGGAGGTAATGACCAGGTTGTTCAGCTTGACGGCGGCGGAGTAGCCTGCCATGACGCCGGTGCCGAAGCCGTTGATGACGCCCTGGATCAGGATGTTGCCGATGGAGATGAAGCTCTGCTGCAAAATACTGGGTACGGCGATGACCGCGAACTTTTTGAACAGGGACAGGGAGAAGGCACGGGCCTTTTCCTCCGCCGGGATGCGGCGCAGCCGCCAGAACACCACCAGCACCGCCAGCACGCAGCTGACGCCCTGGCACAAAAAGGTCGCCCAGGCCACGCCGGCCACCCCCATGTCGAAGGCGGTGACAAAGAGGATGTCCACCAGGATGTTGCTGGTGGAGGAGCAGGCCAGGAAGATGAAGGGGGTCTTGGAGTCCCCCAGGGCGGAGAAGATGCCGGTGGCCACGTTGTAAAAGAACACGAAGGGCAGGCCGTAGACGTAGATATCCAGATACAGGGCGGAGTCCGCCATGACCTCCTCCGGGGTGTTGATGGCCCGCAGCAGATCGGTGCCAAAGGCCAGCCCCACCGCCATCAGCACGGCGCAGAGCACGGCACTGGCGATCAGGGCCGTATGGACGGCGGTCTTCATGTCGGCGATCCTCTTGGCGCCGAAGAGCTGAGACACGATGACCGAGCAGCCGATGTTGCACCCAAAGGCAAAGGCAATGAAGATCAGGGTGATCTCATAGCTGTTGCCCACGGCGGCCAGGGCGTTTTCGCCCACGAATTTACCCGCCACCAGGCTGTCGGCGATGTTGTACAATTGCTGGAACACGATGCTGCCGAACAGCGGCAGGCAGAATTTCCAAAGGACGGTTTGGGGATTGCCCACCGTCAGATCCTTTTCCATGACGCGATCTCTCCTATCTCAATGCTGTAAGCTCTCCCGGATCAGCTGTACGCAGCCGTCGATGCCATACCGGCTGCTGGAGAGCATCAGATCGTAGCTTTCCGGCTGGCCCCAGGCCGTGTCGGCGTAAAAGTCGAAGTACTCCTTCCGCATCCGGTCCAGTTTCCGGATGCGCCGCTGGGCGTCCTTTTCTCCCAGGCCGTTCCGGGCCATAACCCGGCGCAGGCGGTCGCCGGCATCGGCGTAAATGAAGACGGAGCAAACGTTCTCCCGCCCCCGGAGGATGGAGGAGGCGCACCGCCCGATGATGACGCAGGCCCCCTGCCCGGCGACGTCCAGAATGGCCGCCCGTCCGGCGTCGTAGGCCGCCTGGCTGCCGGAATAAAAGGCGTGGGCCACGGAGGCCGTGTCGGCGAAGGGGTTTCCGGACAGGGCCACGCCAAACCGCGCCGGGCGCTCGTCCTCCTCCCGCAGGAACTGTTCGCTGATTCGGGCGTCCCGGGCGGCCTTTTCCAGCAGCAGCTTGTCGTAATACGGGATCCGCAGGGCCGCCGCCAGCTTTTCGCCGATCTCCCGGCCGCCGCTGCCGTACTGCCTGCCGATGCAGATGATGGGAGCTTCCATAAAACCACTTCCTCAGACTTGATTTTCCCATGCTGTTTCAGTATACTCCTATCTTGGAAAGATGAAAAATATATAGTTGATATCATTGCCATATCAAATCATAATGATAAAGGGGGAGGAAGATGGCGGTCAATTACGAGTACTACCGCTGCTTTTACTATGTGGCGAAGTACAAAAACCTGACCCGGGCGGCCGCGGCCATGATGAGCAGCCAGCCCAATGTGACCCGGGTGATGCACAATCTGGAGCATGAGCTGGGGTGCCGGCTGATCATCCGCTCCAACCGGGGCGTCTCACTGACGGAGGAGGGGGAGCGGCTGTACCGCCATGTGGCGGCGGCCTTTGCCCATCTGCAGATGGGGGAGGAGCTGGTGAGCCGGGGCGGCGGGCCCCAGACGGGGAGCGTGTACATCGGCGCCAGCGAGGCGGCCCTCCACGGGCTGCTGCTGGATGTGCTGCGCCAGTTCCACCAGATGTATCCGGCGGTGCGGCTGAAGATCCGGAACGACACCGCCCTGCGGGTCCTGCAGGCGCTGCGGGGCGGACAGATCGACTTCGCGGTGGTCACCCTGCCGCCCTCGCCCCTGGAGCGCCACCTGAAGCGGACGGATCTGAAGCCCTTCCGGGATCTCCTGGCAGGGGGGCCTTCATTTGCGGAACTGGCGGAAAGGCCCCTGGCCCTGGAGGAGCTGGCGCGGCATCCCCTCATCAGCCTGGCCCGGGACAGCGCCACCTTTGCCTTTTACAGCGGCTTTTACACGGAACACGGGCTGGATTTTGACCCGGACGTGGAGGTGGCCACCACGGATCTGCTGCTGCCAATGATTGAAAACGGCCTGGGGCTGGGCTTTGTGCCGGAGGACTTTGCCCGGGGTGCCCTGGAGGACGGGCGCATCGTGCGGATTCGGCTGAAGGAGACCATCCCCACCCGCCACATCTGCCTGATCGAGGACACCCAGGGCAGTCTCAGCCCCGCGGCCAGGACGCTGCGGCAGATGCTTCAGGCGGCGCGGGCGGAGAGTGATACGCAAAAATTTGCGGAAAATGCCGGAAAGGGCTAGGCAGGAGCGGAAAGGTGTGCTATCATTTTAACAAAGATTGGAGATGAGGAGTGGAGAGGCATGGCTGCCAAAGAGAAATGGACTGTCCGGCCCCCCAGGATCGGGATGCGAAACATCAAGACCGCCATCGCGGCGACGCTGTGCGCGCTGGTCTATTATTTTTTTGACCGCAGCCCCGCCTTTGCCTGTATCGGCGCCATCTTCGGCATGGGCAGCGACCTTGGGGCCAGCAAGCTCCACGGCGGCAACCGCTTTTTTGGCACGCTGGTGGGCGGCTTCATCGGCATGGGGCTGTTTGCCTTTTACATGCAGCTGTTCCCCGACGGCAGCAACCGCTGGTTTTTGATCCCCCTGACCTTTGTGGGCGTGGTAATTTTGATTGTGGCCTGCCAGTATATCTGGGTGGGCGGCGTGCAGCCCGGCGGCGTGGTGCTGTGCATCATCCTGTTCAACACCCCCACGGACTCCTATATCTCCTACGCCCTGAACCGCATTCTGGATACCGGCATCGGCGTGCTGGCGGCGCTGTTCGTCAACGGGATGCTCCCCGGCGGCTTCACCTTCGGCTTCATGCACCGCTTTTATGTGCGGGTGGGCATCAAGGACGATGTGGAGTATGTGGAGGCCCGGGGCGGGAGCCGCGGGGAGAAGACGGAAGGATAAAGTGGTCGAGGACCCTCGGTTTTTCATAACATGGCGAATCAGACAAAAATTTTGGAAATGTCTGCTCCGGCAATGGCTGGGGCGGACATTTTGGCGTTTTAAGGGGGTATGCTGCTTCCGCTTTGCTATGTGCAGGGCATGGCGATTTGACGGCACTGCCTCCACTCGCCCTGTGCCCGGCATTGCAGGCCCAACGCGCCCGGCTGCCCGGCGTGGACGCCGCAGACGGAGGAATACAGGTCGCTCCATATCCCGCCGGAATAAAAAAGTCCCGCTCCAACGGAGCGGGACTTTTTCAGGAATGCCTTACTTGGACTCCTTGATGGCAGCCTGCGCGGCGGCCAGACGGGCGATGGGCACCCGGAAGGGAGAGCAGGACACATAGTCCAGGCCCACGCGGTGGCAGAACTCCACGGAGGAGGGGTCGCCGCCGTGCTCGCCGCAGATGCCCAGGTGCAGGTCGGGGTTGGTGGAACGGCCCAGCTGGGCGGCCATGGCCACCAGCTTGCCGACGCCGGTCTGATCCAGCTTGGCGAAGGGATCGTTCTCGTAGATCTTCTTGTCGTAGTAAGCGCCCAGGAACTTGCCGGCGTCGTCGCGGGAGAAGCCGAAGGTCATCTGGGTCAGGTCGTTGGTGCCGAAGGAGAAGAAGTCGGCCTCCTTGGCGATCTCGTCAGCGGTCAGAGCGGCGCGGGGAATCTCAATCATGGTGCCGACCTTGTACTTCATGGAGGAGCCGGCGGCCTTGATGATGGCGTCGGCGGTCTCCACCACCACGCTCTTGACGTACTTCAGCTCCTTGACCTCGCCCACCAGGGGAATCATGATCTCGGGGACCATGCTCCAATCGGGATGCTTGGCCTGGACAGCCAGCGCGGCTTTGATGACGGCGCGGGTCTGCATGGCGGCGATCTCGGGATAGGTGACGGCCAGACGGCAGCCGCGGTGGCCCATCATGGGGTTGAACTCGTGCAGGGAGGAGATGATGGCCTTGATGTCCTCCACAGACTTGCCCATGTCCTTGGCCAGCAGCTCGATGTCGGCCTCTTCGGTGGGCACGAACTCGTGCAGGGGGGGATCCAGGAAGCGGATGGTGACGGGGCAGCCCTCCATGGCCTCGTAGATGGCCTCGAAGTCGCCCTGCTGCATGGGCTCCAGAACGGCCAGAGCCTTCTCGCGCTCCTCCACGGTGTCGGAGCAGATCATGTGACGGATGGCGGGGATGCGGTCCTCGTTGAAGAACATGTGCTCGGTGCGGCACAGGCCGATGCCCTGGGCGCCGAACTTCCGGGCCTGGGCGGCGTCGTGGGGGGTGTCGGCGTTGGTGCGGACCTGGAGCCGGCGGTACTTGTCGGCCCAGCCCATGACACGGCCGAACTCGCCGCCGATGGTGGCGTCCACAGTGGGGATGGCGCCGTCATAGATGTTGCCGGTGGAGCCGTTCAGGGAGATCCAGTCGCCCTCCACATAGGTCTTGCCGGCCAGCTCGAACTTCTTGTTCTCCTCGTCCATCTTGATGTCGCCGCAGCCGGAGACGCAGCACTTGCCCATGCCGCGGGCCACGACGGCGGCGTGGGAGGTCATGCCGCCGCGGACGGTCAGGATGCCCTGGGCGGCCTTCATGCCCTCGATATCCTCGGGAGAGGTCTCCAGACGGACCAGGACGACCTTCTCGCCACGCTCAGCCCAGGCCTTGGCGTCCTCGGCGGAGAAGACGATCTTGCCGGAGGCGGCGCCGGGAGAGGCGCCCAGGGCCTTGCCGATGACGGCGGCCTTCTTCAGGGCTTCAGCGTCAAACTGGGGATGCAGCAGGGTGTCCAGAGAGCGGGGCTCGATCATGGCCACGGCCTGCTTCTCGTCGATCATGCCCTCGTCCACCAGATCGCAGGCGATCTTCAGGGCGGCGGCGGGGGTGCGCTTGCCGTTGCGGGTCTGCAGCATGTACAGCTTGCCGTGCTCCACGGTGAACTCCATGTCCTGCATGTCGCGGTAGTGGTCCTCCAGGGTCTTGCACACGCCCTCGAACTGGGCGAAGGCCTCGGGGAACTTCTCAGCCATCTCGGCGATGGGCATGGGGGTGCGGACGCCGGCCACGACGTCCTCGCCCTGGGCGTTGGTCAGGAACTCACCAAACAGCTTCTTCTCGCCGGTGGCGGGGTTGCGGGTGAAGGCCACGCCGGTGCCGCAGTCGTCGCCCATGTTGCCGAAGGCCATGGACTGGACGTTGACGGCGGTGCCCCAGGAGTAGGGGATGTCGTTGTCCCGGCGATAGACGTTGGCGCGGGGGTTGTCCCAGGAGCGGAACACGGCCTTGACGGCGCCCATCAGCTGCTCCTTGGGATCAGAGGGGAAGTCGGCGCCGATCTTGGACTTGTACTCGGCCTTGAACTGGCCGGCCAGCTCCTTCAGATCCTCGGCGGTCAGCTCCACGTCCTGGGTGACGCCGCGCTCTTCCTTCATCTTGTCAATGAGCTGCTCAAAGTACTTCTTGCCGACTTCCATAACGACGTCGGAGTACATCTGGATGAAGCGGCGATAGCAGTCCCAGGCCCAGCGGGGGTTGCCGGACTTCTTGGCCAGCACTTCCACCACGGTCTCGTTGAGGCCCAGGTTCAGGATGGTGTCCATCATGCCGGGCATGGAGGCCCGGGCGCCGGAGCGGACGGAGACCAGCAGGGGGTTCTCCATATCGCCGAACTTCTTGCCGGTGATGCCCTCCATCTTCTCGATGTACTCCATGATCTCGGCGAAGATCTCGTCGTTGATCTTCTGGCCGTCCTCATAGTACTGGGTGCAGGCCTCGGTGGTGATGGTGAAGCCCTGGGGCACAGGCAGGCCGATGTTGGTCATCTCGGCCAGGTTGGCGCCCTTGCCGCCCAGGAGCTCACGCATGTTGGCGTTGCCCTCGGTGAACAGGTAACAATATTTTTTGCTCATTTTCATTCCTCCGTTTTTTTGTCGCTGCCGGAAAGGCGGAAACGCGATGGGATATCTTTGGTAAACGTTTGCACTAAATTAACCGATAATATTATAATAGGAAGTCTGCGGGAAAACAATGCATAAATAGCATAAGAAACCCTGTTAAAATTAAAGCAATTCTGCCAAAACCCTGGCAGTATTTCACAAATGCACCTGGTTTGAAAACAAATCGCAAAAATTTTGGGGCAGCGTGGTCTGCTTTTAAAAGGAGAGGTCCATTTCCTGACAGTCCCGGTCCAGAAAGCCGGTCCTGACCGGGCAGCCAAACAGCTCCTCCGCCAGGGCCGCCAGGGTGTCCCGGGCCTCCAGCACCCGGGCACGGTTGAAGTCCGTGAAGCCGTCGATGGGGAAGAAGACATACCCGGTCTCCGGGCCGATCTTCCCCTGCTCGCTCTGCCGCCAGGTCCAGCGGCGGGTGCGGACCTCACTGCCCACGGCGTAGACCAGCTCGCCGTCCTCTGGGGTCTCCGGGGCGCCGCCGCCGAAGGGCAGGAACGTGTCGCCCGGACGGGCGAAGCGGACCTCCATGTCCAGGGGAGAGGCCCCCAGGTCGTGGGTGCCCATGGGCAGGGTGTATTGCAGGGAGAGGGCGTTGTTCAGGTCCACCAGGGGGTTGATGCGGGGCATGCCCTTCCCCTTGGCGATGCGGGTGAACAGGGCCTCGATGGAGCACATGTACTTGTTGGGGTTGATCCCCAGGGCCTGGAAGGCGGCCCGGTAGGGGAGGATGTCCGGCTCCTCCTTGACCTTTTTGCCGGAGAAGCGGCTCTCCGCCAGGGCGATGCCCGCGTCCAGCAGGGCGTCGATCTTTTCATAGCGGCGGCTGTTGTCCACGCCCTTGGCCGCCACCACGCCGAAACAGGCGGTGGGCAGCTTTTCAAAGACGGCGGGTTCAATGATGAATTTCATGGCAGGTGTCCTTTCCCGATGTTCAGATACAGCGCCATTGTACCACAGGCTGCCGCCCCATGCAAGAAAGGGGCAGGCCCCGGACGCGCCGGGCCTGCCCGCAGGGGCCGGAGGACGCTGGGAACGGTTACCGCAGATCCTCGGCCAGGATGTACTTTTTCAGGGGCTTGTACAGCACCGCCGCCAGAATCAGGGCGATGAGGGTGTTGGGCAGCATGTAGGAGCCGTTGTAAACCAGGGAGTAGAGAGAGGGGCTGGAGAAGGTCCAGTTTAAAAACTCCGTGGGGGCCAGGATCTTGTAGACGGTGACGCCGCTGATATAGTGGATGACGAAGCGCCCCGCGCAGCCCACCACGGTGCCGGCAAGGAGTCCCCACTTCTTTCCCTTGAACAGCCCGGCCAGGCCCAGAGGCGTGAAGGCCACCAGGTAGTCCAGCAGCATGGACTGCCAGCCCCAGGCGTAGGCGCCGTCGAAGATCAGCTGCAGCAGGCCGAAGAGGAAGCCCGCCATCAGGCCGGAGCGCAGGCCCCAGCGGACGGCGAAAAACAAAATGGGGAACATGGCGGGGGTGATGGAGCCGCCGTTGGGGGCCTCGGCCAGCTTTACGTAGCTGAGGACCTGGGCCAGGGCCACCATCAGCGCGCCCTCGCACAGCATCCGGACCCGCAGGTGTGATTTGTTTTGCATGAAAAAACCCTCCAAAGAAAAAAATACCGCAAGCCACCGAACGGGCTTGCGGTATGGAAAAACGAGCAATGCGCTCACTTCCTACGCCGGCATTACCCGGATCAGGTTCAAGGGACCGGAGGCGGCGCCGCCTCTGCATCTCAGCCGGAAGTAAGCTCCCAGCGCCCCTGTGTTCGATTGTCCTGCGGTTCAAGTGCATCATAGACAAAAAAGGGCCGCCTGTCAAGGGGAAATCCATATTCCCTTTTTCACGGTTTTGTGGTAAAATGACCGCAGCACGGCTGTTTTACACGCGTTTAACGATACCGCAACGGCGCCTGGCCCCTGTGGTACGGCCGGAAAAATCAGAAAAGGAGCGCCGTTATGAGCCTGTTTGGCCTGCCTGAGAACGATCCCGCCGCCGCCCGTATCCGGGAGGCCGCCACCCGGGGCACACTGTCCCACGCGCTGCTGTTCACCGGCAGCGGCGACCGTCTCTCTGCCGCCCGTTACGCCGCCGCGGCGCTGGAGTGCACGGTGGAGGGGAGCCGTCCCTGCGGCGTGTGCCCGGGGTGCCGGAAGGTGCTGGCGGACATCCACCCGGACGTGATCACCGTCCGGGACGAGCAGCACAAAAATATCGCCGTGGATGTGGTCCGCGCCATCCGGGCGGACGCCTATATCCGCCCCAACGAGGGGCGGCGGAAGGTCTATCTCTTTCCGGACTGCGCCCTGCTGACAGAGCAGGATCAGAACGTCCTTTTGAAGATCGTGGAGGAGGGGCCGCCCTACGCGGCGTTTTTGTTCTGCGCGGAAAACGGGGCGGCGGTGCTGCAGACGCTTCGGTCCCGCTGCGTGGAGCTGAAGCTTCGCCCAACGGAGGAGACGGCGGAGGCCGCCCCCTCGGAGGCCGGAGAGGCCCTGTGCCGCGCCATCGGAAGCCGCCGCCGCGGGGCTGTGGCAGAGCTGGCGGTGCGGCTGGAGAAAAAACGCGCCGCCCGGGAGGATCTGGCGGCGATGCTGGAGCGGGGACGGGCGGCCTTCGCGGCGGCGCTTTTGCTGCTCTACGGGGGACAGCCGGCGGAAAATGACCGGGAAATCGCGGCATTTCTCGCGAAAAACTTGACAAAAAACCAAATCGTGTCCACAATAGAATTGCTGCAAAAGTATCACGGCGAATGCGCCTACAACGTGGGCCCCGGCCATGTGCTGGGAGCCCTGGCAGCGGAATTGGAGGGGATCCTTTGACAGAGGTAATCAGCGTCCGCTTTCGGGGCGGATGCAAGAATTATTATTTTGACCCCAGAGGGGTCCAGGTGAAGATGGGGGATCAGGTGATCGTGGAAACCGCCCAGGGCCCGGAATTCGCCACCTGCACCGAGGGGAACCACGAGGTGGAGGACTCCGCCATCGTGAGCCCCCTGTGCGCCGTGCTGCGGATGGCCACGGATACCGACCGCCGCACCGTGGAGTACAACAAGAAAAAAGAGAGCGAGGCCTTTGACATCTGCGAGCGGAAGATCGCGGATCACGGCCTGGAGATGAAGCTGGTGAACGTCTCCGCCAGCTTTGACGGCAACAAGATCATTTTCTATTTCACCGCCGATGGGCGGGTGGACTTCCGGGAGCTGGTGCGGGATCTGGCGTCGGTATTCCGGGCCAGGATCGAGCTGCGCCAGATCGGCGTCCGGGACGAGGCCAAGATGATCGGCGGCCTTGGCATCTGCGGGCGGCCCTTCTGCTGCTCCCAGTTTTTGGACAGCTTCCTGCCTGTCTCCATCAAGATGGCCAAGACCCAGAACCTGAGCCTGAATCCCACCAAGATCTCCGGCACCTGCGGGCGGCTGATGTGCTGCCTGAAATACGAGCAGAACGCCTATGAGGACGCGGTGAAGCGGATGCCGAAAGTGGAGTCTTTCGTCCAGACGCCGGACGGCCCCGGCAACGTGAAGAGCGTGGATCTGCTGCGGGAGACTGTGAAGGTCAGCCTGGACAGCGCGCCGGAGCCGCTGAAGAAATACCACAACTGTGAAGTCTGTGTCCTGCGCAACGGCAAGGGCAGCCGGGAGGGCATCGAGATCCCCGAGCGCCCTGCCCGGTATGTGGAGGAGCACGAGGAGGAGAGTTTTGACGCCACGCCCATCCTCGCCACTCCCTTCTATATGGACTCCCGGCTGGAGGATGCCCCCGTCCGGGAGAAGATGGGCGTGGAGGGCAGCGACAGCGGCAAGCCCCGCCGCCGCCACCGGGGCGGCCGGCGCAGCCGGAGCGGAAAACCCGCGGGCGAGGGCCAGCAGCCCAAGGCGGAGAACAGGCAGCCCAGGCCCAATGAGGAAAAGAAGGGCGGCCAAGGCGGACAAAAGCCCCGCCCGCCGAAGCAGCAGGGCCCGAAGCAGCAGCCGAGGCCCGAGGCCAAAGCGGCGGAGGGCGGCGACAGCGAAGAGGCCAAGCGCCGCCGCAGGCCCCATCACCGGGGCGGCCGCCGCCGGAGCAAGGGCGGCGAGGGTGGCAGCCCCGCGCCCGAGAGCGAATAACAGGCGACCCGCCGTCCGCATCGCGGGCGGCGGGTTTTTCCGTGAGCGCGGCCGGGGCCCTGGCCGCCGGATATTTTGATACCGGGAAAGGAAGAGAAGACCATGGGGAAATTTACCGGCGTACTGCTGGCCAGCGATTTTGACAACACCATTGTGGACACCGCGTCCTCTTTCCGGGGCGGGGCGGAGATGCCCGCGCCCTCCGCCAGGACGCTGGAGGCCCTGGACTACTTTATGAAAAATGGCGGGCGGTTCACCGTGGCCACCGGCCGGGCGCTGGCCTCCTTTGCCCGACTGGCCGGGGGCGTGCCGATGAACGCGCCCTCCGTCCTGTGCAACGGCGCGGCGCTGTACGACTTTGCCGCCGGGGAATATCTGGACACCAACTTTTTAAACGAAGCGGCCCACCGGCGGGTCCAGGCGGTGCTGGACCGCCATCCGGCGGTGGCGGTGGAGGCGTATCACATCGGCAACACCATCCACGCCGTCCAGGCCAACGAAATCACCCGGCACCACGAGCACATCACCCATGTCTCCGTGACGGAGGCGCCGTCCCTGCTGGAGGTGCCCGCCCCCCTGGGGAAGCTGATGTTCGAGGGGAGCCACGGGGAACTGGAGGAGATCGGGGCGTATTTGAGAAGCCAGCCCTGGGCGGAGGAGTATGAGCTGATCTTCTCCGACCCCACCCTGCTGGAGATGACGGCCCGGGGGGCCAACAAGGGCGGCATGGTCCGCCGGCTGGCGGCGCGGCTGGGGATCTCCATGGCGCATGTGTACTGCGCCGGGGACGAGGCCAATGACCTCTCCATGCTGGGGGCCGCGGCGGAGGGGTTCGCGCCTGCCAACTGCGCGGCTGTGGTGCGGGAGAGCGGGGCCACCGTCGTCTCCGATGCCGCCCATGACGCGCTGGCGGATATTGTGGAGATTTTGGATAAACGGTATTTGTGAAGGGGGCGCCCTGGCGGGCGGGGGCGGGCGGTTTGCGCCGTGTTGCGGCGCGGGAATGCACCCCCCATTTTCTTTTTGAGGCATCAAAAAGAAAATGCGCCGTGCACGGTGGAAAAGAAAAAATGCTCTGATCCAAACCTGCATCCCATGTGCCATGGGATGCAGGTTTGGAGATGCGGCCTTCGTCACGATGCGTTTGGCAGAAACTTGTCAGGTTTGATCCGGCTGCGCTATATGCCGGCGTTCGGCAGGGCGTCTATGCCGCATTTGCAACGCTGGGTGCAGACTTGTGGGTGCTTGTCGGAAGGGCTTCTGCCCCTGGCCCCGCTGACGCTCCGCTGGCTTTTGACCATCCGTAGGGGCCGATGTCCACATCGGCCCGTTTCTTTCCCCCTTACCATGACGATGCGGGCCGCTCTGCCCGCATCGGCCCTTGCTTATGCCGCACTTGGCTCTTTGGCCGAAAACTCGCAACTGCTCATCGCAAGGGCTTGCGCAACTGCTCCGCTGACGCTGCACTGGCTATTGTTCTGCGTTGGTACCGTGGGGCGGGACGCCCTCGCCCCGCCGCATAAATTGTTATCTCACGCTACTGCCGTAGGGCGCGACGACCTCGGCGCGCCATCTGTGAAACCGCCCATTGGGATATCCCCGGAGGGGCCGATCTCTGGCCTAAGAGCCGCCCTGCGGGCGGTTGGCCTCTGGAAGGCGCCCTGCGGGATGCGCGGACGGGGAAGCTCTGCGGTCAAGTGCCTTTTATGGCGTGAAAAAACCGGCCCATGTGGGTCGGTTTACTTTTTGGGCGGGTAAGGGGCGCATACATCCGTCAAGTCCAGCAGATAATCCGTGCTGGTATGATAGATGCGCGCAAGCGCGATAAGAATGTCCAATGGAATTGCGTTGACGCCGGTTTCATATGCGGAATAAGTCCTGCGGTTTATATGCAATGTATCCGCCAACTCCTGTTGGGACCAATCCCGGTCCTCTCGCAGTGCGCGGATGCGCTCCAGATTCATACCAACACCTCCGCGCTATCATATGCCATGCTTTTGCAGCTATTTTTTGGGCGGATAGGGGGACGGCTGGTCTGTCCTGCCCAGCAGATAATCCACGCTGACGTGATAAAAATCCGCCAGCGCGCATAGAACCTGTGGGGGCAGCATCCGCTGGCCGCTTTCGTAATAGGCGTACGTCCGCTGGGAAACGCCGATCACCGCGCCGATCTGTGTCTGCGTCAGGTCGTGATCCTCCCGCAGATCCCGAATCCGTTGAAACATCTCCATCACCTGCTCTCAGGATAGTGAAGAACAAATCATTCTATTTACTTTTAGAATATTTTGTTCTAATATAGACATATCCGCCAGACTTGTGTTATTGTACTAATTGGATAGTACAGTTAAACGGGAGGTGTGTCCTATGAAATGGTTATTTTCCAACGACGCGCCGATTTATACCCAGCTGATCGAGCAGATCAAGGTGGGCATCGTCTCCGGCGGGTTTCCGCCGGGGGAGCGGCTGCCGTCGGTGCGGGACCTGGCGACGGAGGCCGGCGTCAACCCCAATACCATGCAGCGGGCGCTGGCGGAGCTGGAGCGGGACGGGCTGGTGTATACCCAGCGGACCGCGGGCAGATTTGTGACGGAGGATCAAGCGATGATCGAGACAGCGAAACGAAGCCTGGCGGAGCGCCATATCAAGACGTTCCTGGCGGCGATGCTCCGGCTGGGGTTTCGGCAGGAGGAGATCATGACCCTGCTGCGGCAGGAGACAGGAGAGGAGGAGACGGGCCATGGCGGTTCTGGAATGTAAGGAGCTGTGCAAGAATTACGGCCACACCCCGGCGCTGGACCATGTGAGCTTTTCCGTGGAGCCGGGGCGCATCGTGGGCCTGCTGGGCCCCAACGGCAGCGGCAAGACCACCCTCATCAAGCTGGCCAACGGGCTGCTGACCCCCAGCAGCGGTGAGCTTTTGGTGTGCGGCGCGGCGCCGGGGAAGGAGACCCACGCCTGGGTCAGCTATCTGCCGGAGCGGACGGCCATCCCCACCTGGATGTCCGCCGCCCAGCTGCTGGACTTTTACGAGGATTTTTACCCGGATTTCCGCCGGGATGCGGCGGAGGAGATGCTGGCCCACCTGAATATCCAGCCCCGGCAGCGGATCAAGCAGATGAGCAAGGGCACCCGGGAAAAGGTGCAGCTGATCATGGTCATGAGCCGGGCCGCCAGGCTGTATCTCCTGGATGAGCCCATCGGCGGCGTGGACCCGGCCACCCGGGATTACATCCTCTCCACCATCATCGGCAACTACAATCCCGAGGCGGCGGTGGTCATCTCCACCCACCTGATCGCCGATGTGGAACGGGTGCTGGACGAGGTCATCTTTATCAACCAGGGCCGGCTGGTGCTCCAGTCCTCCGTGGACCAGATCCGGGAGGAGAAGGGCATGAGCGTGGATGAGCTGTTCCGGGAGGTGTTCAAATGCTGAGAAAATTGATGAAGCATGAGTTCCGCGCCACGGGGCGGATCATGCTGCCGCTGTATCTGATATTGCTGGCGACGTCTTTGGGCGCCAACCTGTCCGCCCGGGGGCTGCTGAACACCCGGTACCGGATCCTGGATGTGCTGGGGGTGCTGCTGGTGATGGCCTTTGGCATCGCGATCTTCGCGGTGTGCATCATGAGCGTTGTGGTGATGGTCCAGCGGTTTTACAAGAATCTGCTCCAGGACGAGGGCTATGTGATGCTGACGCTGCCGGTGTCCGTCCACCAGCAGGTGTGGAGCAAGCTGATCGTCTCCGCGGCGTGGTTCGCGGCCACGGTGGTCATGGTGATCGCGGCGGCCTGCATCGTGGCCTTTGACATTGATTTCATCAAATATTTCTTCCAGGGTGTGGGGGAGCTGCTCGGGGATCTGCGGAAGCTGGAGGCCTACTACGCCGTCAACGGCACGGCCATCGTGGCGGAGGGCGTGGTGCTGTGCTTCCTGGCCTGCTGCGCCATGTGCCTGCAGTTCTACGCCGCCCTGGCGGCGGGCCACGGCTTTGCCAACCACAAGATGGCCTGGTCGGTGGCGTTCTTCTTCATCTTCCAGTTCGTCATGCAGATGGCGGGCTCCGTGATCGTCATTTTCGCGGACGCCACAAATCTGGATTATTTCCTTGCAAACTATGTCCACTTCGGTTTTATGGCCGGTATGCACGCGGCGCTGATCTTTATGATCGTCTGCGTGGTGATCTACGGCGCCATTTTCTATGGTATTACAACGTTCTGCTTGAAAAAGCGGCTGAACCTGGAGTAAACTGTCCATAACACAGCACGGGCCGGGGGCCTGCCCCGGCCCGCGTATCCTGCTTGGAGGACTTATGCCCTTTTTGGAAACCGCGTTTGGAAAATGGATGATGACCTTCACCATGGCCATGGTGCCGGTATTGGAGCTGCGGGGCGCCATCCCCATGGGCATCGCCGCCGGGCTGCCCCCCGCCGCGGCCTGCGTCACGGCCATCCTGGGCAATCTGCTGCCGGTGCCCCTCATCATGCTGCTGGCCCGCCGGGTGATGGACTGGCTGCGGGGGACGGCGTTCTTCGGCCCCAGGATCCGCTGGCTGGAGCGCCGCGCCCATCTGAAAGGGCGCATCGTGCGGAAATACCGCCTGATGGGGCTGGTGATCCTGGTGGCCATCCCCCTGCCGGGCACCGGGGCCTGGACCGGGGCGTTGGTGGCCTCGGTGCTGGATATCCGGATGCGAAATGCCGTCCCGGCGATCTTCCTGGGGCTGGTCATCGCGGGAATGCTCATCACCTTTTTGACCATGGGAGTGATTCGCTTGTTTTAACAGGCAGAAAGGAATTGGCATGAAACGATTGTTTGCGCTGCTGCTCTGCGGGGCGGCGCTGCTGCTGACGGCCTGCGGCGCGGGGAAGGAAGCGGAGAAGGACCATTATTACGAGGTCCTGGACAGCGCCGGCGCGGTGCTGTATACCGTGAAGGACGGCGAGCTGGCGGAGACGCTGGACGGCCTGCTTGGAACGTCTTCGGAGGATATGGACGCCGCCGGGGACGCCGGGGACGTGGAGCCCCTGTACACCTACGCCTACTGGCAGGAGAGGACGCTTCTGGCCGGGGAGGACCCGGAGGCGGAACGGGAATACCAGGAGCTGATACGCGTCCTGGTCCCGGCGGAGGGCGAGGAGCTTGTGATTCAGGTCTTTCCCGATACGGCCGCCCTGGAGGGGCTGAACCAGCTGACCAGGGACACGGTGGACATTGCGTCCCTGCTGTCCTCCGTGGTCACGGTCTCCCCGGAGACGGCGGAGATGCTCCGGGATCCGGGGCGGTACGCGGCGTAAAAAAGAGAGCCTTTCGGCTCTCTTTTTTTGCGCCTATTCGGCGGAAAAGATTTTTCGCCCCGCGCTCCACACCGCCCGGACGGCGTCCTTCTGCCGCCGGTACACACACCGCTCCAGCCGCTCCGATGGCGTCAGGGGGTGGGGCTGGGGAAGGGCGCTGTCGTCCAGAACAAGGGCGTGGAGGGGATTCCCCGGCGCGAAGCCCGGCGCCTCGCCGAAGTACGCCGCCCCGGCGGAGGTGCCCAGATACCAGCCCTCCGGCACCGTCAGGAAGTCCGTCTGCCAATCGTCCTGGATGCGCCGGGCCTTGGAGGCCCGGATGGAGGCCGCCACCACATCGAACATGCTCAGATGGTCGCCGCCGGCGATGTCGCTGCCCAGGGCCACTTTAATGCCCTCGTTCAGCATCACCCGCACCGGGGCCGTGCCGGAGCAGAGGTTCTGGTTGGAGTCGGCGCAGTGGACCACGGTGACGCCCGCGTCACGGATGGCCTGCCGTTCCCGCTCATCGCACCAGACGCAGTGGGCCATGACGGTGCGGCCGTTCCACAGACCGTATTTGGCGTAGGTCTCCCAATACTGGCCGCAGTCCGGGTGGAGCTGCCGCACCCAGTCCATCTCCGCCCGGTTTTCCGACAGGTGGGACTGAACGGGGAGATTTCGCTCCGCCCCCAATTTTCCCAGGAAATCCATCAGTTCATCGGAGCAGGCGGGGGTGAAGCGGGGGGTCAGGATGGGCTTGACATAGCGGAAGTCCTGGCAGAATTCCAGCCACCGCAGGGTCTCCCGCCTGGATTCCTCCGTGTCCTCCTCCAGGATGCCGGGGGCGGCGTTGCGGTCCATGTTGACCTTGCCCACATATCCGGTGACGCCCGCCCGCTCCAGCTCCTCCATCAGGATCAGGGTGGCGTCGGTGTGGAGGGAGGAGAACATGCACACCCGGGTAGTGCCGTTCTCCGCCAGCTCCCGGGCCAGCTTGCGGTAGATCTCCCGGGCGTAGTCCGGGTCGGCGAAGCGGGCCTCGGTGGGGAAGGCGTAGGCGTTCAGCCAGTCCAGCAGGGGCAGGTCCATGCCCATGCCCAGCATGGGATACTGGGGTGCGTGGAGGTGGAGGTCGGCGAAGGACTGGAGGATCAGGGCATCCCCGAAGTCCTCCACCGGCGCGCCGGCGTACCGCTCCGGCAGGGCGGAAAAGACGCCGGCGATGACGCCGTCCTCCGCGATGAGATACCCGTTTTCCGTGGCGTCCAATCTGCCCAGGGCGGGGGCGGATATGACGGTGCCTTTCAAAATCGTGACAGACATACAAAGCACCTCGCAGAAAAGATTCCGACACAAAAGAAAAGGAGCGCCTGCCGCGACGGGATCAGCCCCATCGGCCAGACACTCATAGCAGAGCCTTTCGGCGGCTCCGTAGAAACTTTCGCGCCATTTGTACAGCGAAATTATATGAGCCCTTTTCACTTGTATGCCGCTGTTTACACTATAGCATAGAACGGGCGGAAACGCAAGGAAAAGGCTTGTAAAACCTGGCGGCAGCATGTATGATGGGAAAAAGGGGGCGAAAAGATGAAGATTTACAGCAAAAATCACTGCTTTCTGGGCCTTGCCTATCTGGGACTGGCCGTGGCCTACGGGATCAGGGGAGCGGCGCAGCGGGACGGCTTCAGCTGCTTCATGGCCCTGGCCTGGGCGGTGCTGGGCCTGCTGTACATACGCCGCGGCCTGAACCAGGAGAAGGCGGAGGAAAGCCGGGAGGCCGACAGGCAGATCAATGAGAAAGGCCGGCAGCGGTTTGGAAAATGGTGGCCGGTGGTGCTGTGGGCCGGCGCGGCGCTGGCGGCGCTTTCCTTTGTGCTCTGGCTCGTCTGGCGGGACGCCACGATCCCCGCCGTCCTGCTGTTTGCGGGACTGGCCTACACCGTTGTCATCGCCCTTGCTATGAAAAGCTGGACGCCGTAAGAGAATCAGAGAAAAGGAGACCGGGCGGCGGAAGCCGCCCGGTTTTTCGCCTTCGCACCTTGCGGGGGAGCGCCGCTTATACTGGCATACGGGCGGCGCTCCGCCCGAAGACGGGAAGAAGGCGTTGATGATATGGTGCGATCGTTGCAATGGGCGGCGCTGGGCACGGGATTTACCTTCCTGATGACCACGCTGGGCGCCGCCACGGTGTTTTTCTTTGCCGGGGAGCCGAGGCCCCGGTTTCAAAGGGCCATGCTGGGCTTTGCCGCCGGGGTGATGACGGCGGCGTCCGTGTGGAGCCTGCTGCTGCCCGCCATCGACCAGGCGGCGGAGGAGGGAAGGTTCCCCGGCTGGCTGCCCGCATCGGCGGGGATGCTGCTGGGGGTGGTGTTTCTGGCGGCGCTGGACGCCCTGCTGCCCCATCTGCGGCGGCGGGGCCGGGGGGACGAGACCTGGCGGCAGAACACGCTGCTGATGACGGCCATCACCCTACATAACGTGCCGGAGGGCATGGCGGTGGGTCTGGCGTTTGCCCTGGCGGCGGGAGGAGAGAACTTCGCGGGGGCCGCGGCTCTGGCCATGGGTATCGGCATCCAGAACTTCCCCGAGGGCGCGGCCATCGCCCTGCCCCTGCGGCAGGAGGGGCAGTCCCGGCGGCGGGCCTTCGCGGGCGGCATGCTGTCCGGCATCGTGGAGCCGGTTTTCGGCGTTCTGGTGGTGCTGGCGGCGGGGTGGGCCCATCCGCTGATGCCGTGGCTTTTGAGCTTTGCCGCCGGGGCCATGCTGTATGTGGTGGTGGAGGAGCTGGTGCCCCAGGCCCACAGCCGGGCAGGCACCTGCGGGTTCGTGGGGGGCTTCCTCATCATGATGGTGCTGGACGTGGCGCTGGGGTGACGCCCGCTAAGGGGGACTTTGTCCCCCTTAGACGCTGAGGCGGGCAGAGGAGCTTCTCCGGAAGTGAATTCCGGCGAAACGGATTTTCATGGGGCTGTTGGTCCCCTTTGGCGTATGCGGCAGGCGGGCGTGACATTGGTCGTTCGCCTGCCGCGTGCCCGGCGGAAAAGCTCCTGAGAAAATCCTCCTCAAAATGTGACCTTTTCCAGGCCCTGGCCGTTATAATAGGCAGAAAGGGAGGTGACGGCGGTGCCATCGGCGGAGGAAGTGTTTGAGCGGACCTACGCGGCCTACGGCCCGGCGCTGTACCGCTTCTGCCTGGTGCAGATGGGGAACGGCGCGGACGCCGAGGACGTCTTGCAGGAGGTGTTCTGCAAGCGGCTGTACCGGGCGCCGGAGTTCGGGACGGCGGAGCAGGAGCGGCGGTGGCTGTTCCGGGTGGCGGCGAACCAGTGCCGGGACGAGCTGCGCCGCAGCCGCCGGACGGAGGTGCCCTTGGCGGAGGAACTGCCGGCCCCGGATGGTATCGACCTGGGGCTGTGGGAACTGGTTGCCGCCCTGCCGGAGAAGCAGCGGACGGTGATCCACCTCCGCTACGCCGAGGGCTGGACGGTGGAGGAGATCGCGGCTATTTTGGGGACAAGCGTCCCGGCGGTGAAGATGCGGCTGAAGCGGGGGCGGGACGCCCTGCGGAAGGAATGGGAGGCGGAGAGATGAACCGGTATCAGAGCATGATGGAACAGGTGCCCATCCCCGCCGGACAGGCGGAGCGGCTGAGGGCGGCGGTGCTGGCGGCGGAGCCGGAGGGAAGGGGACGAATCTACCGCCCCCGGAGCTTTGGGAAAAAGGTCCTGCTGGCGGCGCTGGTGGCGGCGGCCCTGACCGCCACCGTGGGCGCGGCGGTGGCAGGGATAGACTGGAGCTGGATCTTTACGGAGCAGTTCGGCGAAGACGCGGCGGCCACCGACATGGCGGCGGAGCTGTTCCAGGAGGTGGGCGTGACCTCCGTCTGCGACGATGTGACGCTGACGGTCCGGGAGACCGTGGGAGACGACCACACGATTTACATGATCCTGGATTATGAATTGCCGGACACCGTGGACCGGGAAGAATTGGTGAAGCGGTGGCGGGAGGTGGATACGCTGAACACCTGGGGGATCGACTATGTGCCAACAGATGCCGTGACCTGGGAGGACATCCGGGGCCAAACCTTCCCGGAGGCGCAGAAAATTATGAAAAGAAGCGTCGAGATGGGGCGGAGATGGACGGGAGGTTCTTTCGGCGGCGGATGCCGGGGCTATGACCCGGAGACCAACACCCTGACCTGGCTGATGCGGGTAACGCCCAGCCTGCCTGCCAGCCTGACAGAGCGGCCGCTGACGGTCATGCTGGACGCCCTTGTGCTGGGCGGCGAGCCATTGACGGATCACCCGGCCATCGTCACCTTTCAGCCGGTCAACAATGCCAGAACCGTCAGCGGCGCCTGTGAAGACGGGGAGACCGGGGTTTCCTTCCAGGTGGTTTTGTCCCCGCTGGCACTGCTGATCAATGCCCGGGGAGAGCGGTATGAGGAATTTGGGAATGGAGCCATCTATGAAGTGCTGACGCTGGTATACACAGACGGCTCAGCAGTGCCCGTTGTGGAGCTGGCCTCCAACGGCGGCGTGGAGATCCCGCTGTCTTAAAAAAGAAAACGGCACGGAGGAATTTCCTCCGTGCCGTTTTTTGTTATTCTGCCTTGGGCGGCTCGATCAGGGTGTAGTTCCCGGAGCGGATCAGGTCCGCGAATTCAAAGGTGTCGGCGGGCAGGGTGTCGGACAGGATGCCGCTGCGGGCGATGTCCGGGGTCTGGTGGCAGTCGGAGCCGGCGGTTTGGATCAGGCCGAACTGCTCGGCGTAGGCCTTGGCCCAGTCGTTGTGGCTCTCGTGCCGGGGATGGGCGTTGATGACCTCCACGCCGTCCAGATAGCAGGCGATGGCGGGGGTGCACTTCTTGCGGTAGGGATGGGCCTGGATCAGCAGGGCCCCGGCCTCCCGGGCCAGCTTGGAAAACTCCACCACGCTCATCTGCAGGTTCCGGGGCATGTCCCGCAGCAGCTCGTCCTGCCAGCCGTAGAGCAGATAATCGTTGTCGCACTCGTCAAAGCGCAGCTCCGCGCCCTTGTATACGCGGATGCCCACTTCGCCGCAGGCGTCCTCCATGCGGTGGAAGCCGTCCAGAAATTTTTCCAGCAATCCGTCGGTGCAGGTCAGGTCCAGGTTCAGGTACTTCACCGTGTCCCGGTTGTAGTGGTCGGTGACGGCGATGGCGTCGTACCCGGCCTCCTTGTAGGCCTTGGCCAGGACGGGGGCCGTCAGGTGGCCGCACTTGCTGGTGTGGGTGGTGTGGAGATGGGTCTCGATTTTATACATGGCAGACACGCTTCTTTCCGTTGTTTTCGTAAACGTTTTCGATATACAAATACACGAAATCATCCCGCCTGTCAAGAGGACAGGCGGGAATTTTGCAAACTTTTCAGGAAAGCGAAATGGGCAGGCCCGTCAGGCAGCGGCGGAGGACGTCAAAGGCGTGGTTGCTGGCCAGGTCCTGGATGCGGTCCCGGCGGCGCTTGCCAAAGTCGCACGGGCGGCAGAAGGTGCCCTCCGGGGTGGCAAGGCCGATGTACACGATGCCCACGGGCACGCCCCGCTCGTCGGGGTCGGGGCCCGCCACGCCGGTGACGGACACGGCGATGTCCGCGCCGGTGATCCGGCGGGCACCCTGGGCCATGGCTTTTGCCGTCTGCTCGGACACGGCACCGTATGTATCCAGCATCTCTGCGGGCACGCCCAAAACATCCGCCTTGACGCCGGTCCAGTAGCTCACCACGCCGCCCCGGTAGACGGCGGACGCGCCGGGCAGGGCGGTGATGCGCTCCGCCACCCGGCCGCCGGTGCAGCTCTCGGCGGTGGCGAAGGTCAGTCCCCGCTCTTTCAGCAGCGCCATGCAGGCGTTTTCCAGGCCGGGGACATCCACGCCGTAGACGTAGTCGCCTAAGAAATCCGTGACCTCTTTGACCACGGGGGCCAGCATGGCCTCCGCCTCTTCCTGGCTCGCCGCCTTGGCGGTGGCCCGGAGCCGCACCTCGCTGGGTTTGGCGTAGGTGGCGAGAGAGGGGTTCTCCATGTGGCTCATCTTCTCCCGCAGCAGCTCCTCCATGGGGCTTTCCCCCAGGCCGAAGGTCATGATGTCGTGGGAGACGATGACTTCGCTGGAGAGGCGGCGGAGATAGGGGACGACATGGTTTTTCAGCATGGTCAGCATCTCGAAGGGCGGGCCGGGCAGCATCAGCACATGGACGCCGTCAGCCTCAAAGGCGCAGCCCGGGGCGGTGCCCACAGAGTTGTCAAACACCGTGCAGCCCTTCGGCAGCTCCGCCTGCTGGACGTTGTTGGAGGGCATCTTCATGTGGACATTTTTTTCAAAATACACCCGGATGGTCTCCAGGATGTCCGGGTGCAGCACCAGCGGTTTGCCGAAGGCCTCGCAGATGGTCTGTTTGGTCAGGTCGTCATAGGTGGGCCCCAGGCCGCCGGTGGTGATGATGATATCCGCCCGCCTCCGGGCAATGTCCAGGGCCTCCTTCAGGCGCTGGGGGTTGTCCCCCACCACGGTGTGCCAAAAGACGTTGACCCCCACGGCGGAAAGCGCCTGGGAGATGTCCCGGGCGTTGGTATTGACGATGTTGCCAAGCAGCAGCTCGGTGCCCACGGCAATGATCTCGGCGGTATGAGACATAAAATAACCCTCTTCTAAATGATAAGTCAGGCAGCAAGAGATAAAAGTGAAGAGATAAGAGATAAAAGATATTCAAAAACGGAGATGTTCCATTCCGCCGCAGGCGGAATATTTTTGATCATCCGGCTCCGCCGGATACCAAATCTCTTATCTTTTATCTCATATCTCTTATCTTCCCTCACGGCTTCACCCGCACCCAGGTCTCGCCCCCCAGGGCGCGGGAGACCAAGGCGTCCACATCCAGTGCCGCCTCGGCCTTCCGCACGTCCTCCGGGTTGGGCCGGGTGGCGGGGTGGCGGGGGGTGAAGACGGTGCAGCAGTCCTCATAGGGCAGGATGGAGGTCTCGTAGGTCCCGATCTCCCGGGAGATGCGGATGATCTCCACCTTGTCCATGCCGATCAGGGGCCGCAGGACGGGCATGGTGGTCACATCCTCGGTGACGCCCAGGGCCATCATGGTCTGGCTGGCCACCTGGCCCAGGGACTCGCCGGTGATGAGGGCCTTGGCCCCGGCCTTTTTCGCCACGGCTTCCGCCAGGCGCATCATGAACCGCCGCATGATCAGGGTGAAATACTCCTCCGGGCAGTTCTTGCGGATCTCCTCCTGAATCTCCGTAAAGGGCACGATGTGGACGATCATCCGTCCGCAGTAGGCCGTCAGCAGCCGGGCCAGCTCCAGCACCTTGTCCTGGGCCTGCTGGGAGGTGTAGGGCGGGGAGACGAAGTGGACCATCTCCAGCTCCACGCCCCGGCGGGCCATCATCCAGGAGGACACCGGGCTGTCCAGCCCGCCGGAGAGGAGGCTGACGGCATGGCCGCCCATGCCCACCGGCAGTCCGCCGGCGCCGGGCACGGAGGGGGCGTGGACGTAGGCGTGCTTCTCCCGGATCTCCACATACACCGTCAGATCCGGATTGTGGACGTCCACCGCCACGGCGGGGAACAGCTCCGCCAAATCGCCGCCCACGGCCTGGCTGATCTGGATGGAGTTCATGGGGTACTGCTTGTCCGCCCGCTTGCTCTCCACCTTAAAGGTCCTGGCGGCGGCGAAGGCGTCCGCCAGATAGGTCCTGGCGGTCGCCACAATGGCCTCCACCGTCTTCTCGCAGGGCACCGCCCGGGCCACGGACACCACGCCGAACACCTGCCGGGCGGCGGCGTGGGCCGCCTCCATGTCGCAGTTGTCCGTGGTGGGCTCCACATAGATGGTGCTCTGGCGGATGTAGACCTGAAAGCTGCCGCAGCCCTTCAGCCGCCGCCGGACGTTGGACACCAGCCTGTCCTCGAAAGACCGGCGGTTCAGGCCCTTCAAAACCACCTCGCCCAGCTTCAGCAGCAGCATTTCGTTGTTGTTCATCATGGGAATATCCTCCGGCAATTGAAAATCACTTGACAGAAGCATTATATCCCAATTTTCCCGGAAGGGAAAGCCCAATTTTACGGTTATACGTCGCTCCGCAGCAAAAAGAGCTGCAAGACTTTTTCTGCCAGCCGCAGCTCCCGGGGAGAGCAGGCCGCCAGCAGGGCCTGGAGAGAGGTCAGGTCCGGCTCCGCCCGCTCCGTGCCGAAGAGTATGTATTCCATGGAGAGCCGGGAGGTGCGGGACACCTTGATGAGGGTGTCAATGGACATCTGGGAGGTCCCCGCCTCGATCTGCCCGTAATAGCCCGCGCCGATGTCTGCCAGCTCCGCAAACTGCTCCCGGGTGAGGCGCAGCCGGTTCCGCTGCTGCCGCAGGCGCTGGCCGGCGGCGATCCGTTCTTGCTTCGTCATCATGCTCACGCTCCTTTTCCTCAGTCTATCGTGGGAGACGGCGATGCAAAATATGTGAAAAGTTATTGATTTTTGTTATCTTATAGTGTATTTTGCAAATATAAAAAGCCTTGAAACCGTTGCGCCGCAACGGTTTCAACGATTTTGTGGGGAAAATGCCGATGTGTTACATAAACGTAGCAAAAAGTTCGCCGGAAATCCTCGCCTTTTTTCGGGAGCCGCCGGGAGAAAAAACCAAAACGCAGGAAGAACTTGGCAGTCAATTATGTGACACACAGTTGTAACAAAGATTGGGGGAGCAGTCATGCAGGAATACGTCGTCAACCGCCCCGACGAGGGGGCCATGGAACGGGTTCTGCGCAAAAATTCCGACAACGCGGCGGGGGTGATTCTGCGCCTGGCCTGGCAGGCGGGGCTGCTGCGGGATGAGATCCAGCGCCTGACCTGGGCGCAGATCGACTTTCTGGACCAGCGGATCACCCTGCCGGACCGGGCGGTGCCCATTTCGGAGGAGCTGGCAGACTGGCTGGCGGAGCTGCGCCGAAGCCGCAACCGCCGCTCGGAGGTGGTGGTGCTGTCGGACCGGGACCAGAAGCCCCTGACGCCCCAGTCCATCTCCCGCCTGGCCCGGACGGCCCTGGACAAGGAGGGCCAGACCGCCATCCGCCTCATCGACCTGCGCCACGACTTCATCCTTCGCCAGCTGGAAGAGCACGACTGGCAGTACGTCTCCCGCATCACCGGCGTGGAGGCCGCGGCGCTGAACGTCCACTTTGCCGGGCACCTAAAGGAAAAAAAGGTCTCCACCCGCATCCACCGGGACGAGCCCGCCCAAATCGACGAGTTCGCCCTGTGGAAGCTGCTGCAGACGGAGCGCGCCACCCCGGCGGGGGTGACGCTGTGGCTGACGTGGCAGATGGGCCTGCGGCTGGAGGAGATCGTGGGCCTCACCTGGGACCAGGTGGATCTGAAAGGGGAGCGCCTGCTGCTGCCGGACCGGGAAATGGCCCTGACCAGCGGTGTCCACGGCGTTTTAAAGGAGCTGTCCGCCGCCGCGGAAAGCGAATTTGTCCTGACCACGCCCCGCAGCGGCCAGCCCTATGACCGGACCCGCCTTTCCAAGCTGGTGCGGGGGGTGCTGATCCGGGGCGGGCTGGACAACGTGACCCTCCGGGACCTGCGGCTGGACTGCGACATCCGGGTAGGCGGCGAAAATCAGGTCATCGCCTACGTCCGCCGCCGCCAGTCCGTCACCCGGAACGAGGTCATGGAGCTGCTGGGCGTGTCCAAGACCACGGCCTACAACCGCCTCAAGCAGATGGTGCGCCGGGGCAAGCTGACCCAGATCGGCGCCCGGTACTATCTGCGGGAGGCGGTGGTGCCGCCGGAGCGGCAGGAGACGGTGATCCTGGAGTACCTCTCCAAAGAGGGCTTTGCCTACCGCCAGGACATCGCCCGCATCCTGCGCATCGACCCCCGCCAGTGCCGGCCCATCCTGCAAAGGATGGTGGCCGCCGGCCAGATCGTGCAGGAGCGCCAGCGGTACACATTAAAAAGAGAGGCGTAAGAGGCCGTTCCGCCAGCGGCGCCCCGCCCCGCGGGACACGCCGGCGCGGACCCGTCCCCTGTCCCGGAACGGCCTTGGGACGTTGCGGCTCTGTAACGGATTGTTACAACCATTTGGCCCAAAAACACCGCGAAAACGCGCCTTTTATCAAACAAATTACAACTTGCCCGAATTTATGGACAAATAAAATTTCCGCTGGTAAATTGACCTTGCGAAGGTCGGACGGGACGCCCCTTCCGGCATAGATACGGATTCCGGCTAGCCACTGTATGTGCGCCGGAGACGGCGGGCCGGATGTCCTTCGCGAAAATATGGCGGCTCTTCACCGCCAAATCTAAAAGGAGGAAAAACCATGAAGAAGTTCCTTTCTCTGGTTCTGGCTCTGGTAATGACCATGTCCCTGGTCACCATCAGCGCCGGAGCCAAGGACTTCACGGATGACGAGAAGATCACCTATGATGAAGCCGTCGCCGTGATTTCCGAAATTGGTGTCGTCGACGGTTACGAAGACGGCAACTTCAACCCCCAGGGCTCTCTGACCCGTGGCGCGGCTGCCAAGATCATCTGCAACATGATCCTGGGCCCCACCACCGCCGCTGAGCTCCACGCGGACACCGCTCCCTACAAGGACGTGCCCACCAACCACACCTTCGCTGGCTACATTGCCTACTGCGCGAAGGAAGGCATCATCAGCGGCTACGCTGACGGCACCTTCCGTCCCGCCGGCACCCTGACGGGCTATGCCTTCATGAAGATGCTGCTGGGCGCTCTGGGCTATGACGCCTCCATCGAGGGCTACACCGGCGCCAACTGGTCCATCAACGTTGCCAAGCAGGCTCTGGCCATCGGCCTGAACAAGAGCCTGGAGGGCGACTTCAATGGCATCAAGGCCGTCAACCGTGAGGAGGCCGCTCTGTACGCTTTCAACACCCTGAAGTCCGACCTGGTGGAGTATGACACCACCATCTCCACCACCATCAACGGCCAGACCGTGACCATCGGCAACTCTCAGGCCAAGGCTCAGAAGTGGAACAACTCCGCCACCCGCATCAACAACATCGAGAACGACGAGTACATCCAGTTCGCTGAGCAGTACTTCAACAAGCTGGTCCTGGAGGACACCACCGATGCGTTCGGCCGTCCCGCCCGGACCTGGAGCTGGAAGAGCGATGACATCGGCACCTACATCAACCATGACCTGCTGGTCGCCTCCTACACCGAGAAGGTCACCGGCAAGGACCTGTATGATGCCATGGGCAAGAACGTCATCGACGACTATGACATCGACGTCTATGTGGACGGCGAGGTTGACGACGACATCCTGGGCGACGCCTTCTTCGACGTGGCCGACATGAACAAGAACAACAAGGGCGGCGTCGGCGAGACCGGCGACGGCGTTCTGACCGAGGTTTATGTGGACGCCGACAACAAGGAAGCCACCGTGGCCGTCATCAACACCTACCTGGCCCGCGCCAAGAGCGATTACAACGAGAAGAAGGACGAGGTCTCCTTCACCGTTTACAAGATCGACGCCAAGGGCGCTGACAAGGATCAGTATGTCAAGACCGCTGGCGAGGACGAGACCCTGACCGTCTCCGGCGACGACTTCGACATCAAGGACATCGCCGAGAAGGACGCCTATCTGGTGAACATCGCCGAGGGCGAGATCAAGGTTCTGGCCAAGGCCGAGGTCCTGGAGGATTCCACCCTCACCGCGTTCTCCAAGGAGAGCTACGTCATCACCGACGGCACCAAGTATGAGTATGCCGACACCCTGCGCTATGATCCCGAGGTCCTGGACGAGTGGACCGACAGCAAGATCAACCTGAAGGAGAAGTCCTACAACCTGTATCTGGATCCCTACGGCTTCCTGATCGGCATTGATCTGGTGGACGATGTGGACAACTACGTCTTCATCACCGGCATTGAGGACGGCGCCAGCAACCTGGCCGCCACCAACATCGATGCCAACGCCATCTTCCTGGACGGCACCATGGAGACCATCACCATCAACCTGAAGAAGAGCGAGGGTGCTTCTCTGACCTTTGCTGCTGGCTCCAAGCCCGCTCTGGTCAACCGCTGGTTCACCTACACCGTCAGCAAGGACGGCGTCTACACCGTGGATGAGATCAACGACACCATCGGCCAGACCGGCACCGGCGCTCACAGCAACAAGAAGCTGGCCCAGTTTGCCCAGGCCAACGTCTCTGCTTCCAGAGATGAGACCACCACTTACGAGATCGACAAGAAGCACGTTTCCCTGCCCGGCACCAAGCTGAGCGATGGCTCTTATGACAAGGTCTACGGCAATGATGATACCGTCTATCTGACCGCCGAGGTGGAGACCATCAACGCCAAGAACGGCAGCAATGTCGGCATCATCTCCGACGTGACCAACGTCACCACCGGCGTCAAGAACGCCAACCTGAAGACCTACAACCTGTCCCAGGCCAAGACCGAGGCCGACATTAACGCCAAGGTTGCCGCCAGTGACGCCGCCAGTGACGCCGCTTACGGCGCTTACACCCTGTACAAGAACAACGGCTACATCATCGCCGCCGTGGTGGTTGGCGAGGACGACGCCGCCAGCAAGAACCTGGTCTATGCCCACACCGACGATGTCGAGGTGGAGAGCTATGACTCCTCCGCCGACGAGTGGACCTGGACCCGCCTGGTGGTCGCCAACGGCGTGGAGACCGAGATCAAGGAAGTCGGCGACAAGCTGACCTACCTGGACGACATGCAGCAGTACAACTGGTATCAGGTGAAGTACAACGCCAACGGCGAGGTCATCAGCGTCCAGCTGGCCGAGACTGCCCTGAATCACACCACTGCTGCCGCCGGTGACGAGTATGTTGACGATGTGAAGCTGGTTGAGACCGCTATCAACGCCAAGGATACTGTCCTGTTCGAGAACTCTGAGTATGATGGCTACAACATCAGGTCCACGGCTCTGTACAACATGCCCGAGACTCCCTACCTGAAGGGCAGCACCTTCTATGTGGATACGCAGAGCAAGACCGGCTTCTTCGTGGAAGAGGACGTGAAGATCGTCTTCATCCAGAAGAACAACAACAAGAAGACCACCACCTTCGAGGAAGGCATTGAGAATCTGGAAGACGTCGTTGACGAGCTGAACCCCAATCGCAATAACCAGTATGACTATGAGGTCAGCGCCATCCTGGATGACGGCGGCGCCACTGTCGTGGTCATCCGCGACCTGAACAGCGACGGCTACAATGTGGTTCGTCCCAGCACGCACGACCATATCGTGACTGCCAGCTATGACGGCCGCAGCACCTACACCATCACTGTCAGCGATTACTGCGAGCCTACCTACATGGAGATCGCCGACGCCATCAAGGCTGAGATGGAGCGCCTGAATGCCACCGATGTGACGGTTACCTTCGGCGCCAACAGCATTACCGAAGTTACCTACACCACGCAGGCCGGTACTCCTGTGACCCTGTCCCTGGCTTCCAGCACTCTGAACATCGTGGTGGAGAACATCACCTCCGAGGCGATTGACAGCGCTGAGGCCGACGGCTACACCTTTGTCGGCACCGTCACCAGTGATAAGGACACTGTCACCTTTAGTGCTACTGGCACTGACCTGATGAACGATGTGGCCCGTTTCCTGGGCGGCCTGTACCGCTCCGGCAACGCTTCCACCATTAAGTTCAATGGCGATACCTATGTGTGGGATACCACTGAGCATCTGCAGGGCAGCAACTGGTATGACAGCGCTGATTCCAGCCTGGTGACCAGCCCCACTGCGAATACTCTGGTGTCCGCTCTGGTTAGCGCCGCTTCTGCCACCCCCATTCCCAGCGCACTTACGCTGACCATCGATGGCGTGGATGTGACCTTCAAGATCTGATAATAAGGTGTAACCCTTATTATACCACCATCGAAAAAAGGACCCCGGGCGAAAGCCCGGGGTCCTCTTTCTGTCAGTTGTTGACATCCATGACAACGACCATGCTGTAGGTCTGACCTGATGCGTTGCACTGATACCCGGAGCTGTTGGACCAGGACGCGCTGTTTCCCGACCAGGTGACCGGGCAGATGCCGGAGCCGGTGCCGCCGGTCCGCCCGGTGGCGTAGGGCTGGCCCTGCACGGCAAAGAAATAGAGGTTGTCACCGAAAATAACGATCAGCAGGGGCTTGTGGGGAAAGGTGAAGTTCACCGTATTGCTCCCCGTCCCGGTGTAGGTCTGGAACTGCACCTGGCAGTTGCCCCGCTGGGCCACGGTCTCCGCCAGTCCCTCCCGCGCCTCCGCCGCCGCCTGCAGTGCCGCGTCCAGCTTGGCGTTGTTCCCGTTGAACGTGTCCATCAAGATCCGGTCGTCCTGGTTCCAAAGGCTCAGCTGATAATACTGTGTGTTTTCCATGGTTCTCCCCCTTTTAATATAGTCCATAATACAGGAGAAACCAAGCGCCACAAATTGCCCGCCAACGTGCAACCCCGCCCCCAACTCCCCCGCCCCGCCGGGTTGGCCGTGCAACATTTTGTCCCCGCCGCCCCCGTAGGGGCGGATAGCATCCGCCCAAAACGCGGATGCCTGCGGAAACCGGGCGGCTGATAGCCGCCCCTACAGAGGTTTTTGTAAGCAGGAAAGTTGGCGGAGACTTTGCCCCCCGGCAGGCCGGGGTCGTCCCGCCCCGCCGGGTTGGCCGTGCAACATTTTGCCCCCGCCGCCCCCGTAGGGGCGGATAGCATCCGCCCAAAACGCGGATGTTCAAAAGCCGGCATAGCGTCAGCGGGGCCAGAGGCAGAAGCCCTTGCGACAACCACCCACAGGTCTGCACCCAAAGTGCCAAATGCGGCATAGACGTCCTGCCGAACGCCGGCATATAGCGCAGCCGGATGAAACCTGGCAAGTTTCTGCCAAACGCATCGTGACGGGGCCCGCATCCCCAAATTTACATCCCATGTGCCATGGGATGTAAATTTGGACCGAAAGGCGTTTTTCTTTTGGACCGTGCACGGCCCGTTTTCTTTGGCAAGACCAAAGAAAATGGGGGGTGCATTCCCGCGCCGCAACACGGCGCCCCCTCCTCCCCCCCAAAACTTTTGCCATAAATTTGCCAATCCCCGCAAACCGCGGTATAATGTAGATTACATATGATATATAAGGAGGATCCCCCTATGAAGATCGTCGCCATCAACGGAAGCCCCCGGAAAAACGGCAACACCGCCCTGCTGCTGGACGCGGTGGGCAAAGAGGTGGAGGCCGCCGGGGTGGAATTTGAAGTCTTCCAGCCCGGGCCCAACGTCCGCCCCTGCATGGCCTGCTACCACTGCCTGAACACCGGCAGCCTCCGCTGCGTCCGGGACGACGACGGCGTCAACGACATCATCGCCGCCTGCGTCGGGGCCGACGGCATCCTGCTGGCCTCCCCCGTCTACCACGCCGGCATCGCCGGGGGGATGAAGTGCGTCATCGACCGGCTGATGCTCTCCGCCGGGTGCGGGGAAAACCAGTTCCACCACAAGGTGGGCGGCGCGCTGTGCACCCTCCGCCGCTCCGGCGGCACGGAGACCTACCACCAGCTGCTTGCCGCCATGGACTGCATGGAAATGGTCATCGTCACCGCCGACTACTGGGGCGCGGCCCACGGCGCCGATCCCGGCGAGGTCCTGCGGGACACTGAGGGCGTGGAGGTGGCCAAAAAGCTGGGCCGCAACATGGCCTGGATGGTAAAGGTGCTGGCGGAGAGCCGGGTGCCGGTCCCCGAGACCCGCCCCCGGCCCATGACGAATTTTGTCAGATAAAAGTTTTGGCCCAGCGCTTGTGCCCCAAGGGGGTATTTTCAAAAGCTGGCGGGGGAGCACCCGCAAAGCAAAAGCTGCCGCGAAAGCGGCAGCTTTTGCTGTTTATCCTTTTAAGATGTCCGTGTTGCGGTATTGGATCGCTTCAGCGAGATGGGCGGCGCCGATGTCCGCGCTGCCCTCCAGGTCCGCGATGGTCCGGGCCACCCGCAGGATGCGGTCGTGGGACCGGGCCGTCAGGCCCATGCGGGCGAAGGCGCTTTTCATCAGGGCCTCTCCGGCGTCGTCCAGGCGGCAGAAGACGGCGATCTGGGCCGGGGCCATGTGGGCGTTGCAGGCGACGCCGGTGCCCCGGAAGCGTTCCGCCTGGATGGCCCGGGCGGCGTCCACCCGCGCTTTTACCTGGGCGGAGCTCTCCGGCGTCTCCCTGCGGCGCATGGCCTCGTATTCCACCGAGGGGACGCTGACGTGGAGGTCGATGCGGTCCAGCAGGGGGCCGGAGATCTTCTCCACGTACTTCTCCACCTCCCGGTCGGAGCAGGTGCACTTGCCGGAGGGGTGCCCCCGCCAGCCGCAGCGGCAGGGATTCATGGCGCACACCAGCTGAAACCGGGCGGGCAGGCGCAGGGTGCCGCCGGCCCGGGCCACGGTGACCTCGCCGTCCTCCAGGGGCTGACGCATGGCCTCCAGCACGTCCCGGCGGAATTCCGGCAGCTCGTCCAGAAACAGCACGCCGTTGTGGGCCAGGGACATCTCCCCGGGCCGCATGGCGGGGCCGCCGCCCGCCAGCGCGGCGGCGGAGGTGGTGTGGTGGGGGCTGCGGAAGGGGCGGCGGGTCAGCAGGGGATGCCTGGGGTCCGCCAGCCCCGCCACGGACCAGATGCCGGAGACGGCCAGGGCCTCGTCCCGGCTCATGTCCGGCAGGATGGAGGGCAGCCGCTTTGCCAGCATGGACTTGCCCGCGCCGGGGGAGCCGATCAGCAGCAGATTGTGGCCGCCTGCCGCGGCGATCTCCAGGGCGCGCTTCACGTTCTCCTGGCCCATGACGTCCCGCAGGTCCGGCAGGGGGGCCGCGGCGGCGTCCGGCTCCCAGGCGGGGGCGGGGGCGAGGGGGACTTCCCCCCGCAGATGGGCCGCCAGGGCCTTGACGTCTGGGACGCCGTACACCGTCAGGCCGCCGGCCAGGGTGGCCTCGGCGGCGTTTTCCGCCGGGACGAACAGCTGGCGGACGCCGGCCTTTTGGGCGGCCATGGCCATGGGCAGCACGCCGGTGACGCCCCGCAGGGCCCCGGTGAGAGACAGCTCCCCCAAAAAGGCCGCGTCGGCGGGGAGGGGCGGCAGGTCGCCGCTGGCCGCCAGAATGCCCACAAAGATGGGCAGATCGTAGACCGTGCCCGCCTTTTTCTGCCCGGCGGGGGCCAGATTCACCGTGATGCGGCTGACGGGGAACTTGGCGCCGCAGTTTTTCACCGCCGCCCGGACCCGCTCCCGGGCCTCCCGCACGGCGGCGTCCGGCAGGCCCACCACGTCAAAGGCGGGCAGGCCGCCGGACAAAAAGCACTCAGCGCTGACCTCGTATCCGTTGATGCCGTTGAGCCCCAGGGAGCGTACCGTGACTACCATAAAACCACTGCCTTCCGCATGGCGAAGGCCCCTTCGCCATAGACTTGCGCGCCGGCGGAGAGCCGCCGGGGCCTGTATGCATCAAAAGTTTATCACAGAAACGGCCGATGGGAAAGCGGTTCTTGAAAAAATGCCCAAAAAATGAAAAGTCTTTTGGCGCATCCGCAGAAAAGGGGAAAATTTGCGCAAAAAATAACAAAGTACCGGTTTACAGGTGGAAATCCTCGTGCTATAATGAAAACGCATGAGAATCCGGGGGAGAGAGACCGGATTTCGTGTTTTGGTAAGCTTGCTGCCGCTGGCAGCAAATTTATAGGAGGTAAGAGTTTATGGCAAGAAAGTTCAAGTCCATGGACGGTAACAATGCGGCCGCATATGTCAGCTACGCGTTTACCGAAGTGGCGGGCATCTATCCGATCACCCCGTCTTCTCCCATGGCAGACTTGGTTGACCAGTGGGCCGCCGCTGGTCAGAAGAACATCTTCGGCACCACCGTGAAGGTGTGCGAGATGCAGTCTGAGGCGGGCGCTTCCGGCACCGTCCACGGCTCCCTGGCCGCCGGCGCGATGACCACCACCTACACGGCTTCCCAGGGCCTGCTGCTGATGATCCCCAACATGTACAAGATCGCCGGCGAGCTGCTGCCCTGCGTGTTCCATGTGTCCGCCCGTACCGTTTCCACCCACGCCCTGAACATCTTCGGCGATCACTCCGACGTCATGGCCTGCCGCCAGACCGGCTTTGCCATGCTGTGCGAGAACGATCCCCAGGAGATCATGGACCTGGCTCCCGTGGCCCATCTGGCCGCTATCGAGGGCCGCGTTCCCTTCATCAACTTTTTCGACGGTTTCCGTACCTCCCACGAGATCCAGAAGGTCGCCTGCTGGGATTACGAGGACCTGAAGGAAATGACCGACATGGACGCCGTGGCCGCTTTCCGCAAGCACGCCCTGAACCCCGAGCGTCCCAACATGCGCGGCTCTCACGAGAACGGCGATATCTTCTTCCAGCACCGTGAGGCCTGCAACCCCTACTATGACGCCCTGCCCGATGTGGTCGAGAAGTACATGGGCAAGATCAATGAGAAGCTGGGCACCAACTACCAGCTGTTCAACTACTATGGCGCTCCCGACGCCGAGCGCGTCATCATCGCCATGGGCTCCATCTGCAACGTCGCCGAGGAGGTCATCGACTACATGACCGCCCATGGCGAGAAGGTCGGCATGGTCAAGGTCCACCTGTACCGCCCCTTCAAGGCGGACAAGCTGATCGCCGCCATCCCCGCCACCTGCAAGAAGATCGCCGTTCTGGACCGCACCAAGGAGCCCGGCGCTCTGGGCGAGCCTCTGTACATGGACGTTGTCACCGCTCTGGCCAACGCCGGCAAGACCGACATCAAGGTCATCGGCGGCCGCTACGGCCTGGGCAGCAAGGATACGCCTCCCGCCTCCGTGTTCGCCGTGTATGACGAGCTGGCCAAGGACGAGATGAAGCGCCAGTTCACCATCGGCATCGTGGACGACGTCACCCACCTCAGCCTGGAGGAGAAGCCCGCCCCCGGCGTGGCTCCCGCCGGCACCATCGAGTGCAAGTTCTGGGGTCTGGGCGGCGACGGCACCGTGGGCGCCAACAAGAACTCCATCAAGATCATCGGCGACCACACCGACAAGTATGTCCAGGCGTACTTCCAGTACGACTCCAAGAAGACCGGCGGCGTGACCGTCAGCCACCTGCGCTTCGGCGACAAGCCCATCAAGTCTTCTTACTACATCAACAAGGCCGACTTCGTGGCCTGCCACGTGCCCGCCTACATCACCAAGGGCTTCCCCATCGTCCGTGACGTCAAGCCCGGCGGCGTGTTCCTGATCAACTGCCAGTGGAACGACGAGGAGCTGAACCACCACCTGGACGCCGCCTCCAAGCGCTACATCGCCAAGAACAACATCCAGGTCTACACCATCAACGCCATCGACCTGGCCAAGGAAATCGGCATGGGCAAGCGCACCAACACCATCCTGCAGTCCGCCTTCTTCTCCCTGGCGAAGGTCATGCCCGAGGCTGAGGCCATCCAGTACATGAAGGACGCCGCCACCCATTCTTACCTGAAGAAGGGCCAGGACGTCGTCGACATGAACCACAAGGCCATCGACGCCGGCGCCACCGCCTACAAGAAGTTTGAGGTCCCCGCCGACTGGGCCGACGCGCAGGACACCGCCGACACCACCGTTCTGTCCGGCAAGCCCGAGCTGGTGGAGCAGGTCAAGACCATCCTGAACCCCGTTGGCAAGATGGACGGCGACAGCCTGCCCGTCTCCGCCTTCGTCAAGCATGTGGACGGCCAGTTTGAGCTGGGCGCCGCCGCCTATGAGAAGCGCGGCGTTGCCGTCACCGTTCCCACCTGGGATTCCGCCAAGTGCATCCAGTGCAACAACTGCGCTTATGTCTGCCCCCACGCCACCATCCGTCCCTACGCTCTGACCGGGGACGAGGCCGCCAAGGCTCCCGCCGCCGCCAAGATCGTGGACATCAAGGCCGGCAAGGGCAAGGGCGTTTACAAGTACACCATGGCCGTGTCTCCTCTGGACTGCATGGGCTGCGGCGTCTGCGTGGGTGTCTGCCCCGTGGGCGCGCTGACCATGGTCGCCCAGGAGCAGGAGGCCGCCCAGCAGGATGTGTTCAACTACTGCGTCGCCGAGGTCGCCGAGAAGAAGGACATGCAGGACGACACCGTCAAGGGCAGCCAGTTCAAGCAGCCCATGCTGGAGTTCTCCGGCTCCTGCGCCGGCTGCGCCGAGACCAGCTATGCCCGCCTGATCACCCAGCTGTTCGGCGATCATATGTACATCTCCAACGCCACCGGCTGCTCCTCCATCTGGGGCGGTCCCGCCGCGACCTCTCCCTACTGCACCAACAAGGCCGGCCACGGCCCCGCCTGGTCCAACTCCCTGTTCGAGGATAACGCCGAGCACGGCCTGGGCATGTTCCTGGGTCAGCAGGCCATCCGCAATCGCCTGGCCGACAAGGTCAAGGAACTGGCCGGCGTGACCACCAACGACGCCAAGAAGGCCGCCTGCGAGGAGTATCTGGCCACCATGGACAGCTACGACGCCAACAAGGCTGCCACTGACAAGCTGATTGCCGCCCTCGAGGCCGATCCCGACTGCCCCTACAGCAAGGAGATCCTGGCCGACAAGGAGTACCTGGGCAAGAAGTCCATGTGGATCTTCGGCGGCGACGGCTGGGCTTACGATATCGGCTTCGGCGGCGTGGACCATGTCCTGGCCTCCGGCAACGACGTGAACATCTTCGTCTTCGATACCGAGGTCTACTCCAACACCGGCGGACAGGCTTCCAAGGCCTCCAACATCGGCCAGGTCGCCCAGTTCGCGGCTGCCGGTAAGGAGATCAAGAAGAAGTCCCTGGCGGAGATCGCCATGAGCTACGGCTACATCTATGTGGCCCAGGTGGCTATGGGCGCCAACCCCGCTCAGACCCTGAAGGCTATCAAGGAGGCCGAGGCCTATCACGGTCCCTCCCTCATCATCGGCTACTCCCCCTGCGAGATGCACAGCATCAAGGGCGGCATGATGAACTGCCAGAAGGAAATGAAGAAGGCTGTGGAGTGCGGCTACTGGAACCTGTTCCGCTTCAACCCCGCTGCCGAGGGCGCCAAGTTCACCCTGGACTCCAAGGAGCCCAAGGGCGGCTATCAGGAGTTCCTGATGAACGAGGCCCGCTACTCTCGCCTGACCCGCGAGTTCCCCGAGCGCGCCACCGTCCTGTTCGAGCGCAACGAGAAGAACGCCATGGAGCGCTACGAGCACCTGCTGAAGCTGAAGGCCATGTACGAGGGCTGATCGGCTTAAAAGCAATGAATCAAAAGGGCCGCGGGATTTTCCCGCGGCCCTTTTATGCAGAAAAGTGCAAACGGGCGGCCCCCAAATAAAGCACGACCCCAACCGGCGCCCGCCCGATTCCTCCCGGACGCCGTTTGCTTCAAGCAAGAGATATTCTCTCAGCGCTGCCCCTCGGCCCGCAGCCGCAGCTGCTCCGCCGTGATGGCATAGCCGTCCTCGGCCCACTTGTCCACGGGCCAGGACTCCGGCAGCGGCTCGCCCCGCCGCTGGTAAATAGCGGAAACCACCGCGTCCAGCAGCCGGGGGTTTTTCACCAGGATGGGCCCTGTCAGCTCCGAGGCGAAGACATTTTTCCGGCGGAAGCCCTCCGGTTTTTTCTCTCCGTCGTTGCCAAAGCCCAGGGACAGGCTCTCCAGCAGGGGCGTCTCCACGCCGGTGATGACGGAGCACTTGTTCATAAAGCCCACCACGGCTTCGGGGAAGAGATCGGTGAAGCCGTATACATCCTCCACGAACCGCTTTTTGCCCTGGACGGAGGCGAATCCCGCCAGGCCAATGCCGTCATAGACCTTGCCGTCGGCGTCGGTGATGGTCTTTCCCAACAGCTCCATGGCCGTTCCGGCAAACAGCATGGCTGTGCCGTTTTCGGCGGCGGCCCTCACAGCCCTGCCAAACCGGGCAAAGTCCGCCAGGGCGGCCTTTTGGCTCCGCTCCGTGCCAGCGCCCATAAAGAGGAAGCCGGCGCCGGAAATATCCGCCTCCTGGCCGGGAACGACGGCCTCCACCGCCACGGCGTTCCCCATGGCCTCCAGACGGCGCTTCAGCACGGATATATTGGCATAGCTGCCGTACAGGCTCATCAGGTCGGGATAGAAATGCAGGATTTTCAATTCCATGCCTTACGCCTCCTTTTCCACGTGGGCCAGCAGCTTGTCCCGGTCGGAGAAGCAGGTGACCACGTACAATTCCTCGCTGCCGGCGGCTTTCAGCTCCGCCGCGGCGGCGGCGATGTCCGGCTGGACGGACCAGGTGTCCGGGGAGATGGAGGTGAAGCTGAAGCGCTCCGCCAGGTCGTTGCAGTACCGGCCGGAGAGGAGAATTTTCTTCACGTGGGGCCGCGCCAGCTGGTCAAAGTCGATGTCCCACAGCCAGCTGGTCTCGCTGGTGAAGTACTTCCGGCTCACCGCATCCACGATCACCAGCACCGCGCAGTCCGCCTGGGTGGAGGCGATGTAGCGCAGATTGGTGTCGTAGGCGATGCTGTTTTCGTGCTTGCTGGTCAGCAGCGTGCCGTGGTGCCGGCCCAGGGTGAATTTCTGCATCCGCCCGTTTTTCAGGATGTAGTTGTTGATGACCCCGGCGATGACCTCCGGCTTTACGCCGCATTCCCGGCAGGCGGCATAGGCCGCCAGGATGTTATACACATTATAAATGCTGCGGAAGGCCAGCTGGATGGCAGCGCCGCCGTCAATGGTCAGGACGCCGTTTTCCAGATCCACCGCCGTGGCGGTGTAGTCCGTGGCGGGTTTGGCGTGGCCGCATTTGGCGCAGCGGTAGGCACCGATGTGGTTATAGTGGACATAGTCGTAGACCATGGGGGCCTTGCACACCGGGCAGTACGCGCCGTCGTGATACACGCCGGTGGGGGCGTCCACGGAGATGGAGCACTTGTCCAGGCCGAACCACTTGACACTCCCGCGGCCCTCCGCAAAGCAGCTGGACAGGGGATCGTCGGCGTTCAGGATCAGCTCCGTCTCCGGGTGGATGGCGGGCAGGACGGCGTCGTAGACCCACTCCGGGTGGCCGTTCCGGGTCAGCTGATCCCGGTACAGGTTGGTCACCACGAATTCCGTGGGGTGGAAGAATTTGAAGGTGTGGGCGGCGTAGCGCTCGTCGGACTCCAGCAGCAGCACGTCGGCCACCACCCGGCCGCCCAGGGTGGCGTGGGTCAGCACCAGGGTGGCGACGCCCTCGATCTGGTTGGCGCCCTCCTCGTTGTACACGACGTTTCTGCCGTCCGCCCGCAGGATAGTGGCGATCATCTCCACAGTGGAGGTCTTGCCGTTGGAGCCGGTGACGGCAATGATGTGGGGCGGCAGCTGGACCCGGCGCAGGATGTCCGGGCAGAGCCTGAGGGCGTATTTGCCGGGGAGGGAGCTGCCCTTGCCCACCAGCCTGCCCACAAAGCGCAGGATTTTGCACAATAGGATGGCCAGCATCATTCGCATGATGATTCACTCCTTGTTTTCGGTGTCAAAAAGTCCAGGACGGCCCGGTTGAAGGCGTCCGGATTGCCATGGGCGACGAAGTGGTCTCCGGGGAGAATGGCCAGCTGGGCGCCGGGGATACTGTCCGCGATGAGACGGGTGTGGCGCTCCCGGATCATGTCCCGGGTGCCGGCGACGACCAGCACCGGCATGGTCAGTTTCTTCAGCGCCTCCGGCGGAATGTGGGGCTCATTGACCATGAGGCCCAGCATCTCCGCGTTGGCCCGGGCCCTGGGGTTTTGAAACAGCGACGCCGCGTGATAGCCCAGCACCGTCGGAAACTGGACGCGGGCCTTGACGCCCCGGGGGTCCAGGTTGGCGCCGTTCAGGATCAGCCGCCCCACCCGGCGGGGATAGCGCAGGGCAAAGAGAAGGGCGATGTTGCCGCCGTCGCTGAAGCCCAGGATGTCCGCCTGGGGAAGACCCTGCTGATCCAGAAAATCCAGCAGGTCGTCGGCAAACTGGGAGAGGGTGAAAGGCGCGCTTCCCCGGGGAGACTTTCCGTGGCCCCGGGTATCCACGGCGTAGACGGTAAAGTCCCGGGAGAAAACCGGCAGCTGGTGGACGAAGTAGGAGCTGTCCTCCCCGTTGCCGTGGAGCAGCAGCAGCGGCGGGCCGCTGCCGGTCTTGGTAAAGTGCAGCTGAATGTCCATGGCAATCCCTCAAGTCAAAAAAGTCGGTGGGCGGGTCAGGGCTGATCCCGCAGGCCCAGCAGGTAATCGGTGCTGACGCGGAACTGCTCTGCAAGGGCGATGAGAGTGGTGGCGGAGACATTTACCTGGCCATATTCCATCTTTTGGTAATTGCTGGCGGTGCAGCCCAAGTATTCCGCCATGGCCTTTTGCGTGATTTGCGCTTCCAAACGCAGATCATGGAGCCTTTGTCCAAAAGTGGATAATTGTTGTTGAGACATAATCGCTCTCCTATTGACACACAATGTAGTTGTGTGCTACAATAATAGCACAATTAAATTGCGCGAGGTGAAAACTTTGGAGAATCTGTTTGACTGGCTCTACGACCACTATGCGGAACCGCAGCTGCGGGTGCTCCCCATTTTTCAGACGGAACAGCTTCAGCCGGTGCTTCAGATGGTCCCGGAAGAAGAGCGGCTCCGCTTGACGGACCGGCTGACGACCCTGCAGATGCACTGGTGCACGGCGGCATTTCAAATCGGCGTGCAGCTGGGCGTGCGCCTGTCGTGACGGCGGCCCGGGGCGCTGCCCTCACCGCTCCAGATAGATCATCAGCGCCGTGACGTCCGCCGGGGACACGCCGGAGATGCGGCTGGCCTGCCCCAGGTCCAGGGGGCGGACGGTGTTCAGCTTCTCCCGGGCCTCCAGCCGCAGGCCCTGGATGGCGCTGTAGTCCAGATCCGGCGGCAGCTTGTGGGACTCCATTTTGCGGAAGTCCGCCACCTGCTTCTGCTGGCGCTGGATGTAGCCCTCGTATTTTACACTGATCTCCACCTGTTCGGCCACGTCCGGCGGCAGCTGGGGCCGCTCCGGGTCGAAGGGGGCCAGCTCACCGTAGTGGAGCTGGGGCCGCCGCAGCAGGGAGAGCAGAGGACAGCCGTCAGGGGCGTCCGCCGTGCCCTTCGACGCTAAAAAGGCGGACAGGGCGGGGGAGGGGGACACGCCGGTATGGGTCAGGCGGCGGATCTCCCGGTCCACCGCGTCATATTTTTCCTCCACCTCCCGCAGCCGCACCTCGGAAACAAGGCCGATCTCCCGGCCCCGCTTCGTCAGCCGCAGATCGGCGTTGTCCTGCCGCAGCAGCAGGCGGTACTCGCTGCGGGAGGTCATGATGCGGTAGGGCTCGTTGGTGCCCTTGGTCACCAGGTCATCGATGAGGGTGCCGATATAGCTCTCCGACCGGGACAGGACGAAGGGTTCCTTTCCCAGCAGCTTCCGGGCGGCGTTGACCCCCGCCGCGAAGCCCTGGACGGCGGCCTCCTCATAGCCGGAGGAGCCGTTGAACTGCCCCGCGCCGTACAGCCCCGGAACGGCCTTGACCTCCAGCGTGGCCCGCAGGGCCAGAGGGTCGATGCAGTCGTATTCGATGGCGTAGGCCGGACGGGTCATGACGGCCCGCCGCAGCCCCGGCACGCTGTGGAGCATCTGCAGCTGCACCTCCTCCGGCATGGAGGAGGAGAAGCCCTGGATGTAAAGCTCTTCGGTGTGCAGGCCCATGGGCTCCACGAAGAGCTGGTGGCGGAGCTTGTCCGGAAAGCGGACGATCTTGGTCTCAAAGGAGGGGCAGTACCGGGGGCCGACGCCCTCGATGAGGCCGGAGTACATGGGGGCGCGGTCCAGGTTTTCCTGGACGATGCGCTTGGTCTCCTCCGTGGTCCAGGTCAGCCAGCAGACGGCCCGGTTCTCCGGCTGGGCCGGGGTGGAATAGGAGAAGGGGATAGGCAGCTCGTCGCCGGGCTGGACCTCCATCTCGTCAAAGTCCACGGTGCGGGCGTTGACCCGGGGCGGCGTGCCGGTTTTGAACCGCCGCAGGGGCAGGCCCAGCTTCAGCAGGGAGTCCGTCAGCCGGACGGCGGCGTGCATCCCGTCGGGGCCGGAGGCCTCCACACACTCGCCGATGATGGTGCGGCCCGCCAGATAGGTGCCGGTGGCCAGGATGACGGCTTTCACGCCGAACACCGCCCCGGTGGCCAGCACCACGGCGGACACCGCGCCGTTTTCAGCGCGGATCTCCACCACCTCACCCTGGCGGACGGTCAGGTGCTCCTGGCGCTCCAGGGTGTGCTTCATGTATTCCTGGTACTTCCTGCGGTCCGCCTGGGCCCGCAGGCTCCACACGGCGGGCCCCTTGCCCCGGTTCAGCAGCCGGTACTGGATGCAGCAGGCGTCGGCGGCCTTCGCCATCTCGCCCCCCAGGGCGTCCAGCTCCCGGACCAGGTGGCCCTTGCCGGTGCCGCCGATGGCGGGGTTGCAGGGCATGTTGCCCACGGCGTCCAGGTTGATGGTGAACACGATGGTCTCCAGCCCCAGCCGGGCGGCGGCCAGAGCCGCCTCGATGCCGGCGTGGCCCGCGCCGATGACGGCGATATCAAATTGTCCGGCGTGAAATTCGCGCATAAGGGGCGATTCCTCTCTGTTGTTTATCGGTCAAATGGGCTCGCCAAGGCCGTCCATGGCCTCCATCAGCCTGCGGTAGGATGCCTCGCTGGCGGCGCCGTAAAGCACCTGGAGATCGCCGCAGTCCATGAGGGCCGCCAGATTGTCCGGCGCGCTGCTGTAAAAGGTGACGGTCATCTCCATCCAGTTCGGCAGGGAGAAGGGCAGCTTTGCCAGCCGGGACTGCATCAGCGCCAGATCCTGTTTGGTGAGCCAATAAAACTCCTCGGGGTTGTAAGAAAAGGTAAAAACAGATTCATACAGCAGAGCGGCGGCGAGAAATTCGCTGGTGGAAGGGGCGCAGAGCGTCCAGGTTTTGTCGTCGGCCGTCGTATAGACCGGCGGGTCGGGGAGGATCAGATCCTCCCGGCGAATCCCGGCGCGGCAGCAGCCCTGGTTTTCGTTCAGCAGGATCAGATGGTCCGACTCCCGCAGCCACGTCCGCTTTTGGAAGTGCTCCGGCAGCATCCAGTCATCCTGCACGCGGTGAAAGGCCTTTGTGCGTCCGGCGGCGCGGTAATAATTCTCCAGCACCGGAGGCAGCGTTCCGAACAGGTCCTTTAAAATCTGGATATCCCCGTCTGTACAGCCCTGGAACGACTCCGCGGCGTAGAGCGGCCGAACCATGTCCAGCAAGGCGGATATTTCCATGATGTGCCTCCTTTACGCGCCCCGGTGCAGCGTCACCACCGCCACCTCCGGCCGGTTGAACAGGCGGAAGGTGGAGCCGGTGTTCCCCAGCCCCCGGGTGACGAACAGCACGGAGCCGTTCTCCTCGTAAAGCCCTGCCGTGTAGGAGGGGAACAGGGTGCGTTCCACGGAGATCAGCCCGTCGGTAAAGGGCAGGCGCACCAGACCGCCGTGGCCGTGGCCGGAGACCACCAGATCGGCCCCCAGCAGGCTGTAGCGCTCCGGGAAATAGTTGTTGCGGTGGGCCAGCAGCACCCAGAAGGGATCGCCGCAGGCAGCGCGGATCTCCGCGGCCACCTCCTCCGGAGATTTTTGGTCGGCATAGCCGTTGGGATCGTCGATGCCCGCCAGCACGATGGCGTCGCCGTTTCGCTCCAGCCGCAAAAACTGGTTGGACAGGACGGTCACGCCGTGCTCCGTCAAGGCCGCTTTCAATTCCGGCACGCCGCCGATGGCCCACTCATGGTTGCCGGTGACGTAATAGGTGGGGGCGATGGCGCTGAGGCCGTCGGCCACTCCGGCGGCGTAATCCGCCGGGATGTCGTGAAAGGTGTCCAGCAGATCCCCCACAAAGAAGATATAGTCAGGGGCCTCCGCCCGCACGGCATCAAACAGCTCCGTATTGTCCTCGCCGAAATAAGCGGTGTGCAGGTCGCCCAGCACCACGGCGCGGCAGCCCTCAAAGCCCTCCGGCAGGTCGGCGAAGACGGGGTCGAAGCGGGCGGTTTGGAGGGAAGTGTTGCTCCACCGGACGAAAAGCGCGGCCAGGGCCGCCAGCAGAAGCAGCGCGGATGCGAGGCGAAGCGGACGGCGCTTGCGCGGATGTTTTGCCATAGAAAAGCGGCCTCCTCCGCCGCGAAAAAAACGGCGCCAAATATACGGAAAAGCAATATAAAACCATTATAACATAGGAGTATTTGCGTGGCGAGAGAAAAAATGTACAAAGAAGGCCGATCTTGCGGGAGAAAATCAGTCCGTTCCCGGCAATTTGCCAAGACGTACAGAAAAATTTGTTAAAATAGATGCATCTTTGGATAAAATGTTTATAAAGGGCTTGCATTTTGTGAAAAAGTCTGTTATACTACACTGGTACTCAAAAGAAAGGAGGTATAGAGACATGGATATGAAAAAGATTTTGCTGGAAGACGTGGACGATCTGATCTTCACGGATGACATTTGGACATCCAGTGAGCGGTGAGCGACAGAACCACGCCGGTGAGGGCGTGGGTTTTTCTTTTTATGTGGATTTGTTTGACCGGGCGCGGCGCGCCTGTTGACGATAGAGCATGACATAATGGAAATACCGCGTAATACCGCCAAAAACGCCGTCCGGCTCCGCCGGACGGCGTTCAGTTTGTCGAAAAACCTCTGTTTGGAGAAAAAGTGTTCCGTTTCGCAGGGGGAGTACGAGGGGGCGGGAGCCCCCTCGTGTTGAATCGAATGCCTGCAAAAAGCCTGCGGCAGCAGGCGTTTGCACCGCGAAGCGGTAGGCTGCACATCTCTCTGTGCAGTCTGCCGAGGCCCGTTCCTTTGGGCCGAGGCTGCTTTTTGGGCTGCGAA
>ENA-UOJC01000909-UOJC01000909.1-human-gut-metagenome-genome-assembly--contig:-C104-NODE-909-length-45162-cov-119.615160_pt1 | contig 45162 bp, 37 predicted proteins | sample MGYA00242339_ERZ723886 | MGnify/ENA metagenome assembly ERZ723886 | reverse complement strand
GATTTTTCGTCAGATGCAAATGCAAATTTCGAAGGTTTACTGGCGGTAAATCGAGGAATTTGCATGCCGCAGATGGCGGAAAAGGCATCGCCAGACGCGCCGCCGAATTGTGCGGTGGTGCCTTAGTTAGTGTACTGGAATTGCGTCCCTGCATCCTCACCGATTCGGCAGCAGCGTCAGAATCTCCTTAATTGACATGCAGTACGGATCGGCTTCGTGGCTGCGGCCGTGCTCCAGTATCACCTGCGCGGTCTTCTGCATCGCGGGGAAGGCGCTGCGAATCAGGTGGTTTGCGTGGATGACAATGTTCACGCCGTGCGCCGCGAGTTCATCCTCCGTCGTCAGATTATAGGTTGTGGGAACGACGACAAGCGGCGTTTTGGGGTCGTCCTTGCGGAAAGCGTCGCAGAAGGCGAACACCTCGTCCGGCGTTTTCGCCTTGGAGTGAATCATGATGCCGTCCGCGCCCGCTTTGACGTAGGCGTGGCAGCGGGTCAGCGCATCATCGAGGCCCTGTTCCAGAATCAGGCTCTCGCAGCGCGCAATAATCATGAAGTCCTTCGTTTTCTGCGCGTTTTTGCCCGCGGTGATTTTCTCGCAAAAGTCGGGGATGCTTGCCTGCTTCTGTCCCGCACCCGTGCCAAACAGGCTGTTCTTCTTCAGCCCCTGCTTGTCCTCAATGATGACGGCGCTGATGCCCGTGCGTTCCAGCGTCTGCACGTTGTAGACAAAGTGCTCGACCAGCCCGCCGGTGTCGCCGTCCAAAATAATCGGCTTCGTCGTCACTTCCATGATTTCTTCCAGCGTGTTCAGGCGGCTGGTCATGTCCACCAGTTCAATGTCCGGTTTTCCCTTCGCGGTGGAGTCGCACAAGCTGCTGACCCAAATTGCGTCGAACTGGCGGCGGCCCTTGGGCGTTTCGACGGTCGTTTTTTCGACAATCAGCCCAGTCAGGCCGTCGTGGGCCTCCATCACGGACAGGCACGGCTTGTAATGCAGCAGGCGGCGGAGGCGGCTCCGGCGCGTCTCCGGCAGGGAGAGCAGCTGATCAAGGGTCGAAAGCGTCTCCTCGGTCGCGGTGTGCGTGTAGGGGAATTCCACCAGCTCGCCGCCCCAGCCTTTGAGCGTCTCAATGACTTTTTGACGGATATTCGCCTGATAGCCGACGAGCCAGTCATCCCCATGCACCACAATGTCGGGGCGCAGGCGGTTGAGGATGTCCGTGTAATCCAGACTTTCCTGCACGACGACGCGGCTGACGTACTTCAGCCCCTCAAACATCGCGATGCGCTCCTCCAGCGGAATCAGCGGATAATGCTTATAACTCGCGACGACCTCGTCCGTCAGCAAGCCGACGGTCACTTCGCCCAGCTCCGCCGCGCGCTGCAAAATGCGGATATGCCCGTTGTGCAGAATATCCGTCGAAAAGCAAATGTACACCTGCTTCATTCAAAGTACCTCCTGACGGAATCGAGTCAAGACAGCTTCCCGATCCGCCTGATTGTCGATTTCAGCGCAGAGCCTCCCGCCGCACTCCAGCGGATACAGCGGAATCTCCCCTGACACAGCGTTGAACGCGTTCTCGGCGTAGCACTTCACGTCCCCACGCTCCACAAAGCGCTCGATTTCGTCCATCCAGCTGGAAAAATCCGCCGCTTGCCAGTGGTACGCCGCCTGACATTCCACGCTGCCCGCGTCGAAGCAGTCCACACCTACGCGCCGGATACGCCCGTCCTGAATCAGCGCCTTGAAGTCCTTGTCCGGCAGGGGCAGCGTGGAATCCACCGCCATCACGCTTCTGCCCGCCGCTGCCAACGCATCCATCACCGCCGGATGCAGCACCAAATCGCCGTGCAGGCTGATGACGTCCTGCCCGCGCAGCAAATTCCGCGCCAGATACATGCTGTAAATATAGTTCGTCTCCCGATACTTCGGATTATGGACGAAGTGGAAGCGGATGCCGCTGTCCAGCGATTCCAGATACGCTATCAGCGTGTCCGCCAGATGCCCCGTCGTCACCACCGCTTCCGTCACGCCGATGCGCCGCAGCAGCTTCACCTGCCACGAGATGATGGTTTCCTGTTCGGTCAGGCGGCACATGCACTTGGGATGCTCCCGCGTTTCGTCGCCCATGCGCGACCCCAGCCCCGAATTGAGCAGCAATGCAATCATGCCTTTTCCTCCCGCAAAAATGCCATCAGCGCGTCACGGTTCTGGATGGGCGTTGTCGTCGGGCGGCCTAAATCCGCGCGCGCCCCCACCGCACAGGCAACCTCCAGCATCGTCAGCTGATTCGCGCCTTTCGCTTCCTGCAGGGCAGCTTCCAGCGTCGCTTCATCCCGCGCGTTCAGCACCCGTGGGTATCCGACCGCTGATGCGACCTTCGCTGCGCACAGTCCCCCTTCGCACACGGGCATCCCGCCGACCGTCTCATGCGCGGCATTGTTGATGACAACGTGGATGAGGTTCGCCGGCTTGCGCTGGGCAATCACCGGCAGTGCGCCAAGGTGCATCAGCGCCGCGCCGTCGCCGTCCAAGCACCAGACGCGGCGGTTCGGCTTCTCCAGCGCGATTTCCAGCGCAATCATACTTGCATGTCCCATCGACCCGACGGTCAGGAAGTCGCGCTCGTGACCTTCGCTGCGCTTCTCGCGAAGCTCAAAGATTTCGCGGCTGAGTTTCCCCGTCGTGGACACAACCACATCGCCCGCATCCATCGCATTCAGCATGATTTCCGCTGCCCGCTCACGGGTGAGGGTGTTTTCATTGCCGTACGCAGGCTTGAGCGAGCAGGTCAGCGCGCCTTTGCGAACGACAATCGCCGCGCACTGCCGCTGATTCAATTGTTCGCGCAGGAAGGCAAAATCCGCCGCAAACTGCTCCTCCGTCGTGTCCTTGCTGAGGATGCGGTAGGGGACGCCGAGAATCTCCAGCTGCGACAGGGTGATTTGCCCCTGCTTGACGTGCTGCGGTTCATCGTGCACACCGGGTTCGCCGCGCCAGCCGACGACGAGCAGGCACGGCAGCTGATACACCTGCGCATCCATCAGCGACGCAAGCGGATTGACGGCATTGCCCAGCCCGGAATTCTGCATATAGCACAGCGCGGGACGCCCCGTCGCGAGGAAATGCCCGGCAGCGAGACCGACCGCGTTTCCCTCATTCGCCGCGACAATGTGCCGGGGCGAATGAACGCCGTAGAGGGCGTAGAGGGAATCGCAAAGTCCTTTTAGCTGCGAATCCGGCACGCCGGTAAAAAAGTCAATGCCCGCCCCTTCGCAGGCGGAAAGAAGCCGCTGTGCATCCATGCAAAAAGACCTCCGTTTCTTCGCTTCTATTATAGCGGAAAGAGGAAACGGGGTCAAGTGCACTGTCGCTTTCTTCTCCTTTTCCCCTTTACAACGCTCCTTCAAACCGCTATAATAGGACAAACAGAATCACGGAAGGAGCGTGTTCCACGATGTCCGAAGTCAAAACCCGCGCAGAACGCATTGCGCTCAAGGTTCGCCGGAAGCAGCGGCTCGTCCGCGTCGCGCTGGGCGAGGAGAAGGCGGATGTTGTCCTCAAAAACGCCGATTATGTCAACGTATTTTCCGGCACGGTTGAGCATGGCGATATTGCCGTTGCCAACGGGCTGGTCGTCGGCATGGCTGACCATTACGACGGCTTGATGGAGGTCGATGTCAGCGGCAAAATCGTCGCACCCGGCTTTATCGACGCGCATATTCATCTGGAGAGCAGCCTCGTCAGCCCGACCTCGTTCGCGCGCGCGGTGCTCCCCCACGGCACAACCACCGTCATCACCGACCCGCACGAAATCGCCAACGTCTGCGGTATGGGCGGCATCGACTACATGATGGCGGCGACAGAAAATCTGCCGCTGGATGTGCATTTCATGCTCCCGTCATGCGTGCCGGCAATGGCGTTTGAGGAAAACGGCGCGACGCTGACATGGCGCGACATCAACGCCTATTTCGACCATCCCCGCGTGCTGGGGCTGGCGGAGATGATGAATTATCCGGGTGTGATGATGGGCGACCGCGCGACGATGGAGAAAATCGTCGTTTCACAGGCGCATCACAAGAAGATTGACGGCCACGCGCCGGGGCTGTCCGGCAAGGCGCTCAACGCGTACATGTCCGCCGGCGTCTATTCCGACCACGAGTGCGACACCATTGATAACGCATTGGAAAAACTGCGCAAGGGGCAGTTCATCATGATTCGCGACGGCACGGCGGCGCAGAATCTCGAAGCCCTCATGCCTCTGCTGACGGAGCAGTATGCGCACCGCTGCATGTTCTGCACTGACGACAAGCACCCCTACGACCTGCTGCACAAGGGGCACATTGACTACATCGTCCGCAAGGCGATTTCCCTCGGTGCCGACCCGATTCTGACCATCAAGGTCGCCAGCCACTACGCCGCGCGGTACTTCCTGCTGAACAACAAGGGCGCGATTGCACCGGGGTACTTGGCGGATTTCGTCGTGCTGGACAACCTGCATGATGTGAATGTGGAGATGGTGTTCAAGCGCGGCAAGCTGGTTTACGACGGGCACGAGGTGGAGATCGCCGCGCCGGACATTGACCCGGACATCCTCGCGGGCGTGCTGGACACGTTCCACCTGCCGGATGTAACGCCGGACCAGCTGCGGATTGGGCGTGCGCCGCTGATTGGCCTCATCGACGGGCAGATTGTGACCGAAGACTTGGGGCACGCGGAAGGCGTCGATAACGGCATCTGCCAGATGACCGTCTGCGAGCGGCACCACAACACGGGGCATGTCGCCAGCTGCTACGTCCTCGGCTACGGGATTCAGCGCGGCGCGGTTGCGACGTCGATTGCCCACGACAGCCACAACATCATTGCCTGCGGCGTATCGCCGGAGGACATTGCCTTTGCGGTCAACGAGCTGAAAAAGATGCACGGCGGCATCATCGTCGTGGAGAACGGGCAGGTGCAGGCTCGTCTGTCGCTGGAGTTGGCGGGGCTGTTTACTGACCGTCCGCTGCCGGAAGTGAACGAGAAGTTAGAGCACTGCAAGGCGGCAGCGTGGGCGCAGGGCGTAAATCGCGGCATTGACCCGTTCATGACGCTTTCGTTCGCGAGTCTGCCGGTGATTCCGGCACTGCGGCTCACCACCAAGGGGGTCTTCAATGTCAACACATTGAAGTTTGTTGAGTGATATTCTGATTGATTTTCTTCTCCAAACTTGAGTTTTGGGCAATACCGCACAAATGAGTTGGTGCGATGGCAAATGCATTTTTTGTCAGATGCGATTGCAGAAATCGAAGGTTTACTGGAGGTAAATCGAGATTTCTGCAAGAAGCAGATGGCAGAAAAGGCATCGCCAGCGCTGCCGACGAATTGTGCGGTAGTGCCTTTGATGTTGCAGAGGGTTTCGCCTCTGCGGAGGCGAGGAGGGGGCTTTCTGCTCGCCCCCTCCACCCCTTCGGGCTGCATACCCATGTTTCTTGGATTTTATCGGAAGTTTTATGGTAGTTTCCCTATCGTTTTCCCAACCAACACAATAAACCTGTAACATGGGCGTGCGCTGCGAAGGGGTCAAGGGGGCGATCGCAGACTTCGTCTGTTTCTATTGCCCCCTTGTCGCGTCCGCAGACACGAAACCTCCGCGCCGCAGACAAATTCTATTTTATTGAATAAACTCAATTCAAAAAAGGAGCTGACCACCCTGATGCAACAGGAATCCAAAGCGCACCGTCTTTGGACGCTCTTTTCTTCCATGCTCCTCATCAGCACCTTCACTTTCGGCGGCGGATTCGTCATCGTATCGCTGATGAAGAAAAAATTCGTTGATGAGCTGCATTACCTGACCGAAGAGGAAATGCTGGACATGACCGCCCTGGCGCAGACCGCACCGGGCGCGATTGCCGTCAACGGCGCCATCCTCGTTGGGCGGCGCATCGCCGGGATTTCGGGGCTGATTGTCGCGGTACTGGCGACAATTCTGCCGCCGATTGTCATCATCAGCGTCATCTCTATGATGTACGCCGCGTTCGCCGAGAACGAATGGGTACGCGCGGTGCTGACGGGAATGCAGTCGGGCGTGGCGGCGGTCATCTGCGACGTGACGGCAAATCTTGGCGGCAAGGTCGTGCAGTCGAAGGATTGGCTGAATCTGCTGCTGATGGCGGGCGCGTTCGTGGCATCCGCCGTCTTTCACGTCAACGTCATCGTACTCATCCTCGTCGCGGCGGCGATTGGCGTTATCCGGGCACTGCTGGCGCGAAAAGGGGGCGTATCCGCATGATGGTGCTGTTCCTCGTCTTTTTCCAAATCGGATTGTTCAGTGTCGGCGGTGGATATGCTGCCATGCCGCTGATTCAGTCGCTGGTCGTGGAATCGCACGGCTGGCTGACAATGGCAGAATTTACGAACCTAATGACGATTGCCGAGATGACCCCCGGCCCGATTGCGGTCAACTCCGCGACATTCGTCGGGATGCGCTGCGCCGGACTACCGGGGGCGCTCGTCGCGACGTTCGGGTGCATTGCGCCGTCGCTGATTCTCGTCACGCTTCTTTCCTATTTGTATGGGCGATTTCGTTCCGGCCAGACGATGCAGAACGTGCTGGGCGCGCTGCGTCCCGTGGTCGTCGCGCTGATTGCGTCGGCGGCGCTGAGCATCGTGCAGGTCGCGGCGGTGAAATCGGGCGGCGGCGTGTCCATCGTCGGCATTGTGCTGATGGTCGCTGCGTTCCTCGTCCTGCGCTGGAAGAAATGGAACCCAATTCTGGTGATGCTGCTCTGCGGCGTCGGCGGCGCGGCGGCGCACGCGTTCGGCTGGCTGTAACGAAAATCTTCCGAAACCATTTGTCCGCCCTTGACAGGGATTGGTGCGTGTGCTATACTCCAAACCGAAGCGGTTAGTTGTAATTAACTAATTGGGAGGCATACGCGCATGAATATCCTGTACATCCTGCTTGCCCTGGGCATCGTCGGTCACGCCATCAACATGTACTGCGACCGCATCCTGAGCATCTTCCCCAACGGCACGCTGAAACTCGTCAACTACAGCAAGCTGAAGGAAGGCGACTACGCCGCGAAGCTGATGGAGGGCGTTTCACCAAGTGTGCCGATGCGTTCAGGCGTGCTGGGCGTGTTTGCCATCGTGCTGGAGTTCTGCGGATACGCGGCACTGGCGGCGTATGCGTACCAGAAAGCCCCGGTGTACGGCGCAATTCTGTTCGCGGGCACGACGTTCGCGTGCATCGTCAGCTCCGCGTATCACTTGAAGTGCGGGCTGGTGGAGTACATGTTCCTCAAATACGGGCGGGACGAACGTGCCAAGGGCATGATGCTTGACCTGATGGGCAGCGGCGCATCCCTGCGCCTGTGTTCTTTGGGAATGATTACGTTCTACATCACGCTGATGGTTGCTATCATCACCGGCGCGATTGGCTTCCCAATTTGGGCGCTCGTGTTCACGATTCTCCCGATTTTCATCGTCATGTTCCCCCTGCAAATCGTCGGCACGCTGCATATCGCCGCGATGGTGTCAATGCTTGGCTGGATGTTCCTGATTTAACCGCAAAAGGACTGCTGCGCGGGCACTTTTCTCCGCTCACAGTCCTTTTTCTGCGTTCGCCCTCACTCGCGCGGATTTTTTGCAAAAATCACGAAAAGTCCCTTGACAAACGCCCCGATTCGCGCTATAATAATCAATGTTGCGGATGACCCGCCGCAATGTGAACTTCATATGGAGAGTTGGCTGAGTGGTCTAAGGCGCACGACTGGAAATCGTGTGTGGGCTTATACCCCACCTAGGGTTCAAATCCCTAACTCTCCGCCAGATTAGCATCGGTTCGATAGAATCGGTGCTTTTCTTTTGCCCTCGCAGCGAATCCTTCCCCAGTCACCCAAAGTGCCTCTCTAATAAAAAGTGCGTACTTGCGCCCATATCAGAAATGGTGTATTCTTTACAAGATAACCCTTTTCCCGAACGACCCACCTTGGAGGAACCCATGAGGAAACTGATTTCCCTGCTGGTGATGATTTTGCTGCTGCTGTCCGCTGCGCTGGCGGAAGTGAGCACCCCGACCTGCGCCACCGTGACGCTTACGACCGGCAGCGTTCACGGCGGATTTCATCGCGAAGATGCATGAGGTTTTCCCGGACTACGCGGGCGAAAACCATCTGGAAATGACGGCGGGATTCCTGTTCCCGGCGGAGTAAGCAGCAGACAAAAAACAGGCTGTTCGAGCGTTTTGCCCGGACAGTCTGTTTTTTGTCAGTATCCTGCTTTCTGCAATTCGTCCAGCAGTGCGCACTTGCGTTTGTAGTCCCTGCGCCACTGTACAGCAAGGTCAGCAATTATCTGTCTTCCCTCGTCGGTGCCTTTCATGCGTTCCAGCCGCTGGATGATCTCGCAGTAGGTGGCGCGCGACGAAGCACCTTGCATAGCGCGATTCACCATGTCGCGGTAGAGTGCCAGCGTGCGGGCGGAATCCCATGCCATCAGCGGGTCAAAATAGGTACACAGTCCCTCAAAATTGCCATGTTGCTGAATCCGCTGGAGCAGCTGCTCCCACTGTTCAATGGATGCCAGCAGGGGCAGTCGAATGGTGCTTGTCGTCGGCAGTTTCAGCAAACGTTCCGCCTCGTCGCGCCACGCATCGGCGGGAAGCGTCGCTCGAAGCGCATCAATCTGCTCCATGCTGTACTGATTGTACTGCTCAATGTACTGCCGAATCTCCCGCTGCGCAAGGTCAGGCTGATTCGCGCGCTGATAGAGTAAAATCAGCTGTTCGCGGCGCTGCTTGCATGGCATATATTCCCCCGCGAACATCTGCAAATCCGCCTTGACCTGCTCGATGGCTTCCGTCCACTTTTCCGCCGCCATCAGCGTTTTCAGTGTCCGGTCATGCGCATACGGCACATCCCAATGCGAATGCCAGAAGCTGATGATGTCCTCCTGCGAAGCGTGCAGCTGCTGCATCGTTTTTTCACGCTGATTCAGCAGGTTCACCATCGCGCCTCCACCGCGTTCCTGCGCATTCGGCTTCCATTCGGCAATTTTCTCGTCCAGCAGCGCAAGATTCCGCTGATGAATTGCTTCGTCCCACGGATACGAAAACAAGAACGCCAGCGGCGCGGTGAAATACGTCATCGGCTTCCACGTCCGGAATGCAGCGGCGAACCACTCGTACATTGCCGACTGCTGGTCGGGTGCTGCGATGGCAAGAATCTGCATCCATGCATCGCGGCAAGCGTCTTCGATATCCTCCTGTTCAAGAATTTCATCGGCGGATTCAAACATCATTGCCGTGTCGCAAACGAGTTCAAACGCCAGCATCACATGTTCCGGTGTCAGCAAATCAGCCAATTCCGCATACATCAGCTCCAGCAGTTCCTGAACGGGTGATTCCTCTTCTTCGTCATATTCCGCGTATTCGTCATACTCGTTTTCGGAATAGCGTTCGGCGGCGTGAAGCGTCTGCGTCAGGGTGCGCTGCCAATTGAGGCGGCGTTCATCCGCACGGACAGGTTCGTCTCCCTTGCACAGCATCAGCCGATTTCGGAGTGCTTCGTCCTTTTTCAGCAGCGGGCGAAGAAAATCCCGAAGCGTTTCAGCGGACAGGCTGTTCAGCTTCTTCTCCCACTCCGGCGCGGGCAATTCCGCTTCCGGCAGATGGGTCGCCGCAAAGAGAGCCGCCGCCATATGCTTGCAGTTTGCGCCCTCTTTCGCAAAGGGGCAGGTGCAGGACATGGTTGCCACGGCATCGTCTGCCAGCGTAATCTCAACCCGATACAGCCGCGTCCCTTCTACATCAGCAGTGATTTTCTCCTGCGTGCAGTGCAGATTTTTCACTGCCCCGGCACGCCAGTAATCGCGCCCGCGCGTAATCATCTTCGAGATAAAACTCTCTTTCCAGTCAGTGATGTGCATCGGCATTCCACCTTTTGCAAAAACAGGCTGCCCGTTTTTCTCGGACAGCCTGCTTGCTTATTCCTTCGTCTCAATCTCAATGCCGCGTTCTGCCAGCCAGTTCGGCCAGTAGTCATCGGTGTAGAGCAGTGCCTCGCGGGTGGAGGGCATCGGGGGCAGCGATCCGCCCGTAGCGTAAATCAGCGCGGAAATCGGCAGAACGGTGTAGCCCTGCTCCTCGTAGTAGGTCAGGACAGCATCAAGAATTTCCCAGCTGTGATTCGCGTCGAGATGGCAGAGCAAAATATTGCCGGGCGCGAGCTTGGCGCGCATCGTACCGTTCTTGATGCACTCCTCCACCGTATATTTGCCGATGGAGTCCTTTGTGCTCATGTTCCACAGCACGCACTCCATGCCTTCCGCGCGCGAAACGCTGATGACGTTGCTGTTCACGTCCCCGTACGGCGGGCGCATCAGGCGCGGCGAGACGCCCAGCGTTTCCGCCATGGTCTCCGCCGGAAAAACGATTTGGCGCATCATGCTGTAGGGCCGTTCCTTCGTCAGCTGCGGATGCGTGTTCGTGTGGTCGCCGATTTCATTGCCCGCCGCCAGCACGCGCTTGGATTCCTCCGGGAACGTGCGGACGAAATAGCCCGTCATGAAGAAGGTGATATTCGTGTTGTGCTTCGCCAGCACTTCCAGCACCTGATCGGTGTTCTTGCCGCCGAAACCGCAGTCCATGCCGATGCCGACAAGTTTCCGCTCCGTCTCCACGTTCTTGACGGCGCGCTGTCCCTTCGCAACGACGGTCAGGTAACCGCCATCCGCCACACAGCGATCGCCCAGCCACACGCTCAGGCGGGTGTATCCCTCCATATCAGCGGTTGGGGTGATGGAGAAGCTCATGTCGCCGCTCGGATTCGACCACTTCGCTTCCGCCAGCACTGTACCCTTGTCATCGCGCAGCTGGAAGGTGTTGTTGCCCTTGACGATGGTGGATGAATTCGTCACCGTCATGCGGACACTCATCTTCTTGCCCACCGTGCCAAAGTTGATGCCCAGATAGAACTGCACGTTCGGCAGGCGCTGGATGGTCAGCGTGTGCTTGCCCGCACCGGTGTAGCCGTCGCCGCTCTGCAGCTCAAAGACGACCTTGCCGCGCTCCTCCACCACCTGCGTCGGAACGGTCAGCGTGGTACTCTTCTGCCCTGCCGGGATGACCACGGAATACGCGCCGTCCAAGCCGTCGCAGGTCAGGGAAACCGTCAGGTCTTTGTCGCTTGCGGGCGACACGTTCAGCTTCATCGTATAATCATAGCCGCCGTTGATTTGCCCGTTTTTCTCGGCAAAGGTAACTTTCACGCCGTCCGCCAGCGCGACGGACATCAGCAGCGCCAGCATCATGCCCAGCGCACAGAACCATTTTTTCATGTGCAGCCTCCATTGGTCGTCGATCGTTGATATATCTGCTCGGACATACACGTCCACTTCTATTATACCATTGATTGAAAAGGAACACAAGTGCAAAAAAGCGCCGCTCCGCTTGACCATATTCAATCAGCGGGGCGGCGCGATGTGTCAGGGGATTACTGCTCTGCCAGCTTGTTCAGCATCTCAACGATGCTGCGGCTGTTCTCCAGCTGATTCTCCATGCCTTCGACAATCTGCTCTTCCGCAGTCGTCTCATCCGCATCCGCGTGCAGGACAACCGGCAGCTGCTTGCCGACGAACTGCTCCGCGAAGGCGTCCAGCATTTCCTGCGTCAGACCTTCGACTTCATTTTCCAGCGTCAGCTTCAACTCCGTCACCACATTGTTCGCATCCAGATGCAGTTCAACATCAAGCGTGTATTCGTCCGGCAGCATAGACGTGATGGTGGTGGTAAGAACTCTTCCTTCAGCGGCGGGTTCTTCCGTCGCTTCGGGCTCGACGGTGGGCTCTTCCGTCGCTTCGGGTTCGACGGTGGGCTCTTCCGTCGCTTCGGGTTCGGCGGTGGGTTCTTCCGTCGCGTCGGGTTCAGCGGCGGGTTCTTCCGTCGCGTCCGGTTCGGCGGTGGGTTCTTCCGTCGCTTCGGGCTCGGCGGTGGGTTCTTCCGTCGCTTCGGGCTCGGCGGTGGGTTCTTCCGTCGCTTCGGGCTCAACAGCAGGTTCTTCCGTCACATCCGGCTCAGCGGTGGGTTCTTCCGTCGCTTCGGGTTCGGCAGCGGGTTCTTCCGTCACAGCGGGCTCGACAGCGGGCTCTTCCGTCACAGCGGGCTCGACGGCGGGTTCTTCCGTCACTTCGGGCTCGGCGGTGGGTTCTTCCGTCACAGCGGGCTCTTCCGTCACAGCGGGCTCGACAGCGGGTTCTTCCGTCGCTTCGCCGTTCAGCGCGCTCTGCGCCAAGCCGAGGTTCTGCATCAGCTCATCCAGCTGCGCGGACACGTTGTCGAGGTAGCCCTGCGCCGCCGCCTGATTCGCCTTTGCGGTGTCCAGTTCAGCGGTCAGCGTTTCCACCTGCGCCTTATTCGCTTCGTTTTCGTCGTTCAGCACAACCAGCTGGGCTTCCAGCTCCGCCACCTTTGCGGTGGATTCTTCCAGCACCAGCTGCGCTTCGCGGAGGTCATTCTGCGCGGTGGTCAGTTCCGCCTGCGCCGTCTCCTTGTCGGCAATGGTCTGCTGGAGTTCGGTGTTGCTGGCGGCCAGCTGACCGTTGACCTCATCCAGCTGACTGGACAGGTTATTCGACCGCACGAACAGCGCGACCATCACGATGACCGCCACGACCAGCACGACGATGAGTGCAAACAGGGAAACTTTCTTCTTCTCGCTGTTTTCCGGCGTGTTCTGTGCCGGCGTCTGGGACTTGTTTTCGGACATGGGAACTTCCTCCTTGCTTTGTCAGTCGAATCTCAGGCTGTGAATAAATGCGGCTGGTATACTATTCCCAAATGCGAATGCGCAAGCAGATAGCGCAAGTGAATTGGGGAATAGGCTCACTCCTCTGCCTGCCCAAGGAGCTGCCGTGCGGCGTCAACCTGCGCCTGAAGGGATGAAAGCGTCTTTTGCAGCGTCTCCACCTCTCCGATCAGCTCACTGTCCGGGGTCCGAAGGAGAGCGAGCTGCTGCGTGAGCGTTTCCGCCTGCGCTGCTAATTCCGCATTCTCGCTGCGGAGCGTCTTGCGCCGGGCGCGGAGTTCCTGCTCGCGCGCGGACGCTGCATCCGCTTCGGGCTGCACCGCCTGCAATTGCGCCAGCGTTTCCGGCAGGTCAACGTCGATTTGCGCGCGCTGCGTCTGCTGGAGCTTCAACCGCGCCAGACTTGCATCCAGCTGCAATTGCGTCAGCCGAAGCTGCTCGCCCTGCTGCGCCAGCCGAACCGCCAGCACACACAGCGCCACGCACACCACACACATCACCGCGACAAAAATGGCGCGGAATCCCTTGGAAACTTTCGGCAGCATGCTGCTTCCTCCTCTTCCAGTCTCGCCAACAGGGAGCCTTTCTATTCACTATTGTAGCATATTCCGGTACAAATTGCAAAGCAAAAGCGCTGAAAAATGCCGCTTGTTCGGCAAATTGTTACAAATCATTCATTTTTTGAGCCGCATCGGCGAGACTTTTGGCGAGATAGTCCAAATTTTCCTGCCGGCAGACGGTATCGCGGGAAGTGTGGATGCGCCCGGTGATGAGTCCCACCCCCGCGCTGTGGTGGTATGCCGATACGCCCACCCCGCACACGAAGCGCCGATAATCGCCCGCGCCTTGCACACCCGCGCGTCCGAAGAACTGCGTCGACACGCCGGATGCCATTGCGTTTTCTTCAAGGGATTCGCGGACGGCGGCGTATTCCGGCTTATCCTGCGCCATTTTCGGGGCGCTGATGACAAACGTGTCGCCATCCCCGACGCAGTTGAGGTCAACAAGCAGCTTCATCGTCTGCACTTCGACGTGCTGTGCGCCGTAGCTCTTTGCGCCGCGGCTGCCCGTCTCCTGATGGTCAAAGAGGATGAACGCCGTCTTTTCGCGCGCTTCAGGGGACAGGCGCTGCATCGTCTCCAGCAGGGCGGCAATGCCGGATGTGTTGTCATTGACGTTATGCTTGTTCGCCGCGCCGAACATCATCAGCAGCATCAGCACCAGATAGGCAAAAAAGAACGTCAGAATCAGCCAATCACCGCTCTTCGTCGCCAGCCCGACTGCCGTGCCAATCAGCAGGGAAATCAGCAGCATTCCCAGCAGCACCGCGCCCTGCGAGAGGATATACACCGGGAAATTCCGGGGAATGCGCAAATCGGGCACGCCGATGGTCGCCGCCGTATCGTAGTGGGCGCTGATGAGCAGTTCGGCATTTTGAGGGTCGCCGGCGACGATGTTGCGGTGGCGCAGCTTGTCCTTTCGGTTCATGCCGTCCACATAGGGGCGATACCCCATTTCGCGCATCTTCGCCATCACCCACTTCTCGAACGCCCGCTTCTGCGCCGTCGTTTTGCGGATGGGGAACTGCGCGTCGATTTCTTCGCGTATGGTCATGCTTGCTCCTTCCCGACGACCTGCCGGAGGACGGCTTCCACCGTGTCCGCCACGCCCTGCAGGATACTTTCGTCGTACGTCGTGTCATGTTTGGTATGAATTTTGCTGCAGTACCAGCCTATATGCTTTTTCTTGCGGCAGGCGCAGATACCCACGCCGAGCTTGAAGTATTGGCGGAACCGCTCTTTTTGAGCCTTGCTTTTGCGCACCGGAAACCGCGCATTGACCTCCTGCATCCAGCGATTCGTATTCACTTTTCCTGCTCCTTTTCCGTGTACGGAACGACCTCCACCACCGTCAGCGTGTCGCCCTCGACGACAAAGCGAATATCCACCTCGCCATACGGCACGCCATACACGCGTTTTCCGTCATGCTGATACGCCGGGCGCGGGTCTTGCGCGAGCAAGCCCATCACGGCGGGCAGGTTCTGCTTGGGAACGTACTTTTTGAGCTTCTCCGGGAAATCCACCGTCAGGCGATGGCGTTCGGTCTGCTCGGTGAACCCGCCGACGGCATCCGGCACACTGTCCACATACGGCAGGTACGGCTTGATGTCCACGATTGGCGTGCCGTCCATCAAATCCGCGCCGGAGACGACGAGCGTGATGCGCCTGTTCTCCTCCTCCATGCGAATCAAGCGGACAACCGTCAAACCGATGCGGTTCGGGCGGAACGGCGAGCGCGTCGCGAACACGCCCAATCGGGTATTGCCGCCCAGCCGCGGCGGACGCACAGTCGGCCGCCAATCATCCTGCTGCGCGCGGTCGAACTCCCAAAGCAGCCACAGGTGGGAGTAATCCTCAATGCCGCGGAACGCCTCGCGGACGCTGTACTTTTCCGCCATCACGACGCGGGAAATCACCTCCGGCACAAGCCCCGACTGCCGCGGCACGCCGAATTTCTCCCGAAAGCCGTTTTCGATTCGTGCAATGATTTCCATCCAGATTCCTCCCCTTTTCCATACGGGATAAGTATAGCCCACCCGCGCCCTCCCGTCAAGGGGCGGAAGCAGAAAGGAATTTCTGTCAGTTTTGCATTTGGCAAGAGGATTTTTCTTGGTTGATGGAGAATTATATTCGCAGGATTTCGCGCCTGCGGGCGCAAGGAGGTGAATCCCCTTGGTAGAAGCCCGCCATATTACGATGGATTTCCGCATCGACCAGAACCGCACCACCAACCTCAAGGAGTTTGTCGTCGACGCCCTCCACCGCCAGACGCATGCCACCACCTTCCGCGCCCTCGATGATGTATCCTTCACCGCCGAAAAGGGCAGTGTCACCGGGCTGATTGGCCATAACGGCGCGGGAAAATCCACCCTGCTCAAAATCATCAGCGGCATTTACCCGCCCACCAGCGGCAGCGTCGCCCTGCAGGGCACGCTTGTGCCCATGCTCGAACTCGGCAGCGGCTTCGACGCGGAACTCACCGGGCGGGAGAACATCTTCCTCAACGGCGCAATTCTTGGCTACCCGAAGGATTTTCTGCACGACAAAGCGCCGGAAATCATTGCGTACAGCGAACTCGATCGTTTCATCGACCGCCCGCTGAAAACGTACTCGTCCGGAATGCTCGCGCGGCTGGCTTTCTCCATCGCCACCGTCGTTCAGCCTGATATTCTGATTGTGGATGAAATTCTTGCCGTCGGCGACGAGCGTTTCCAGCGCAAGAGCCGCGCGCGGATGCTTGAGCTCATGTCCGGCGGCGCGACAGTGCTGTTCGTCAGCCATAATTTAAGCCAGATTCGCGAACTCTGCGACCGCGTGATTTGGCTGGAGCACGGCAGAATCCGCGCGCAGGGCGACGCAAAGTCCCTGTGCGACGCATACGAAAGGGAGGCAGCCCCATGAGTGAGCAGACGCCGCGCCGGCGCCGGGCTGATCGGGCATATACGCCGGAGGAAAACGAAGCCGCGCCCTGCCGCCGCCGCATGAATGCGGACGAACCCCCGCGCCGACGCCGAACGCGCGAGTATTATTCGCCTGAGGAGTTCATCCCGTACCCTGCGGCGGATTCGTTCGACACCATGCCGCCAGACATCCCGTTCGATGTGCCTCCGGACACGCCGTCCGCGCCCCCGAAACGGAAATTCCGTCTGCCGCCGCTGGGCGAATCGCTGCGCAGGACGATGCAGCTGCTCCGTTCTGCGCGCCCGGATTTCCCCTTCCGCCGTCCGCATGGGGTCGGCGACTTGCTGAACATGCTGCTGGATGTGCTGCTGTGGCTGCCGAAGCTAACGGTGCATTTGACGCTGTATGCCTGCCGTTACCTGCGCGCATCCGTCCGCTATGCCGTGGAGGGCGCAACGCCGCTCTGGCAGGCGTTTCTGCTCCGCCCGTACAGCTGGGCGGGGTTCTATCTGCTGCTTGGGGGGCTGGCATTCAGCGGTGTTCATCTGATGTCGCGCGGGTCAACGGGCGCATCGTTCGCCGGGTTCGTGCTGCTGCTCGCGCCGCTGGCGTGGGGCATCGTGCTGGGCTGGGCGGCGGCGAACGCGCTGCACCGGCACTGCTTCTTCTCCCGGTGGACGTTCGTCGCGCTGGAAGTGTTGTGCGCCATCGGCATTGCGGGCGCTGCGCTGGGCTATCCCAGTGCGCTGCTTGCGTCGGCGCCGCTGCCGCTGTGGATGCTCGCGGGCGCTCTGCTCCTGCGCCGCACGACGCTGCAATCCTTCTCCCCTGCCGCCATCGTCGATTTCTTCCAGCGCCTGAAGCCGCGCTGGGAACTGCGGCGAATCGGGCTGCACACGGCAGCGACCGTCAGCTACACTGCACCCGTCAAACGCAATCGCTTCTTTATTGAGCTGCAATGTACGCATCCGAGCACGGGGAATGCGCTGATTTTGTTTCATACGTCCACCATTGAACCGGCGCTGGGGCAGAAGGTGCATGTGATTCTGCATCCGACGGAGGAAGACATATATGAAGTGGACTTGACGACGAGCATTCCGCGGGTAAAGATTCGCAAGAATGACTTGTGGCGGAATCGGGAATAGGATAGCATCGGAGGTATCAGCATGGAATCATCCCTCAACATTCAGAAAATCGTCAAGCCTTCCTTTGCCGTCATCGGCATTGAAGGCTCGACAGACGACGGCGAAGGCTTCATCCCCATGCTCTGGTCAGACGCGAACGCCCACTTCGACGAAGTCTCCCCCGTCGCCAGCCGTGACGAAAACGGCGCGCTGCTCGGCATTTGGGGCGCGATGAGCGACGAAACCCGTTCGTTCCTGCCGTGGACAGACGGCTTCTCGCACGGGCTGTACCTCGCAGGCGTGGAGTGTCCCATCGACGCGGAAGTGCCGGACGGATGGACGAAGTGGGTCGTGCCGGGGTATGAGTACCTTGCCATAGAGAATCGCCGCGCGGACACGTTCAGCCGCATGGTCGATTACTTCCGCGAAAATGGCGTGAAGCTCGTCGGCGCGGTGCAGGAATTCACCGACCCGAAAACGCAGCAGGAGTATCTGTACTTCCCGATTCGGGCATTATGACAGCTTGACGCATTCCCAAACGGATGCTATAATACCCCATGAATCTGATGCAGAGGTGAACATGATGGCAGAAGAATGTACGCATGACTGCTCCTCGTGCGGGAGCGCGTGCGCATCGCGGCAGAAGCCGCAGAGTTTGCTTGCCCCGGCAAACGCGGGCAGCCGGGTGAAGAAGGTCATCGGCGTTGTCAGCGGCAAGGGCGGCGTGGGAAAATCACTGGTAACGGGTCTGCTCGCGTGCGAAACGGCGCGGCGCGGGAAAATCGCCGGGGTACTGGATGCGGACATCACGGGGCCGAGTATGCCGCGCATTCTGGGCATCCGCGACAAGGCGGTCGGCAATGAGCTGGGCATCCTGCCGCAGGAAGCTGAAAACGGCGTGAAGGTTATGTCCATCAACCTGCTGCTGGAACACGACACCGACCCCGTTATCTGGCGCGGCAGCCTGATTGCGGGCACGGTGAAGCAGTTCTGGACGGATGTGTGCTGGGGGGATGTGGACTGCCTGTATGTGGATATGCCGCCGGGAACGGGCGACGTGCCGCTGACGGTGTTCCAGTCGCTGCCGGTGGATGGCATCGTGATTGTCTTAAGCCCGCAGGAGCTGGTCGGCATGATTGTGGAAAAAGCCGTCAAAATGGCGCAGATGATGAACATCCCCGTGCTGGGCTTGGTGGAAAACATGGCGTACATGACCTGCCCGGACTGCGGCAAGCGCCTGTACCCCTTCGGCGAAGGACGCACAGCGGATGTCGCAAAGCAGTACGGACTGCCGATGCTGGCGCAATTGCCGATTCAGCCCGAACTTGCCAAGAAGTGCGACGAAGGCCGCTTGATGGACATTCAGCTGCCGGAAATGGGCAAAGCAGTCGATGCCGTGCTGAAATGCAAGGTTCGCAAGCATGAATAAGCCAATCCCGTCGGAATCGTCCGGCGGGGTTTTTCATATCGAAACGGTTTTCGCAGCAGGAGAATCCGGCGCACATGTCGAATAATAATTGATTCAGCGGAACAAATCCGCGTTTTTCTCCGTCTAATCCAGCGGAAAGGGAGGAAAAGCGCCGCTTGTTTCGTTATATCATTGGAAGGCGCGGGCTTTTCGCCACTTTCCGGCAGGGGAAGTGCAATTTAGCCCTTGCACACTGCCCGATAAATGTGTACAATATAGATGGGCGATTGCCCATACGCCTCTTTCCGGCAAATCCGGCGGGAGGATAACGCTTGCTCCGCTCGCCCTGAGTGTGAAGGAAGGGAATTATCATCATGAAGAATCATGCCGCTGCAACTGTTCGCAACCGCATTCTCAAGGGCGCTGCCCTGTGCGGTGTTTTGGCGCTGTCCATGACGCTGACGGGCTGCTTTGTGCCGCCGGACGACCTGTCGGGCGACCTGTCCAATCAGGGTGTTGTTTACAATACGGTTGCTGTCACAGCGCCCCAGCGCACCGCCACGCCCACTCCTTCGCCCACGCCGACGGTTGAATCCGTTTTCAATTTCGGCACGAACACCGCTACGCCGACGACACAGCCGGGCGTGATTACGTCCAACGGCATTGTCACCGTGGTGACTACGCCGCCCGGCAGCATCGCCACCACCGCGCGGCCGACCGCAACGCCCACGCCGACTGCGGCAGCCGTTCTCAAAAAAGGCTCGTCCGGCGCTGATGTCAAGACGCTCCAGCGCCGCTTGAAGCAGCTTGGCTACTACACTGGCAGCGTTGACGGCGATTTCGGCGACGCGACGGAGAAGGCGCTGCGCGCGTTCCAAGACCGCAACAATCTGCTGGTGGACGGCATCGCGGGCAAATCGACGATGGCAAAGCTGAACAGCTCCAACGCTGTCAAGGCAGCCGCCGCAACCGCTACTCCGCGCAAGACCGCAACCCCCAAGCCGAAAACCACCGCGACCCCAAACCTCTCCACTGAGTATTATCTCCAGAGCGGTTCGTCCGGCACACGCGTCCGCACGCTGCAGGCGCGCCTGATTGAACTGGGCTGGATGGCGGGTTCGCCGGACGGCAACTATGAGGGTGCGACAGAATACGCCGTCAAGGCGTTCCAGAAAAAGTACAAGAGCCTGTATACGGACGGTGTCGCCGGGCCTTCGACGCTGCAAACGCTGTATTCTTCCTCCGCGGCGAAATCCTCCACGCCCGTTTCCTCCATCGGCACGACGCTGGAGTCCGGCATGAAGAACAGCGGCGCCGTCAAGGCGATGCAGACGCGCCTGAAATCCTTGGGCTACCTGACCGGCACAGCGGACGGCTCTTTCGGCGACGCGACAAAGGCGGCAGTGATTGCCTTCCAGACGGCGAACGGCCTGAAGGCGGACGGCAAGGCGGGCACATCCACCCTGAACCGCCTCTATTCCGACGCGGCGATTGCCGCCAGCTCCATGCCGACGGCGACTGCTTCCACCTCCGTGGACGGCTACACGACGCTCTCCGAGGGCGACACCGGCACGGCGGTTCGCAATCTTCAGCAGGCGCTGAAAAACAAGGGTTACTATTCCGGCAGCGTGGACGGCAAATACGGCGCGGCAACGACGGCGGCAGTCGTCGCGTTCCAGTCAGCGCAGGGCTTGCGTGTGGACGGCAAGGCAGGGCCCGCGACCCAGCGTGCGCTGTTCACCACCTCCAGCAGCACGGATACATCCAAGTACACCACGCTCCGGCCGGGTGACAGTGGCGCGGCGATTCGCCAGCTGCAGACGACGCTGAAGCAGAAGGGCTATTATACCGGCACGATTGACGGCGATTACGGCTCCGGCACAACGGCGGCGGTCAAGGCGTTCCAGAAGAAGATGAACATCACGCCGGTGGATGGCATTGCGGGCGACAAGACGCTGACGCTTCTGTACTCCTCTGACGCGGTGGACAGCGACGAATATGCGACGCTGCGCCCCGGCGACACGGGCGCGGCAGTGCGCACCATGCAGGCGACGCTGTACGAACTGGGCTACTACGACGGTTCGCGCGACGGCGTATACGGCCCAACGACGCAGGATGCTGTCCGCGCATTCCAGATTCGCAACAAGGTGACGCCGGTGGACGGCATCGCGGGCAACAAGACGCTGACAAAACTGTACAGCGGCACAGCGGTTGCGGCAGCGGCGAAAACGACGGAGTACAAAACGCTCCGCAAGGGCGACCGCGGCGACGAAGTGGTGCAGATGCAGGACAGCTTGCAGCAGCTTGGCTATCTGGCATCCGTCACGGGCTATTACGATGATGCGACCGTCGCGGCGGTTCGCTCCTTCCAGTCCCGCAACGGGCTTTCCGTGGACGGCTCTGCGGGGCAGGAGACCCTCGCGGTGCTCTACGGCAGCAATCCCCGTGCGGCATATTAAGGGAGAACCCAAGGGGCGCTGCCCCTTGACCCTGCCAAAGGGTCTTCGACCCTCTCGACACCCTTCTCGCGATTGAGTTGAGCACACTTTCATACAGTGTCCGCGTGTTTATTTCTAAGAATACAGTCCAGCTTGGCGCGTTTGCACGGCTGGACTGTTCTCTTATACTATTTCCAGATAAGAATGCGCCAAGATGCGCCGCGAATTTTTCATTCTGGCTAACGTGAATGAAACGCAGCGTAGCAGCGCTACGCTAAGTGGAATGAGCGGACGCCAGAAGGGAAAAGGCGCAAGCAGATGGCGCAGGTGAATCTGGAAATAGTATTATCCACAGCTTTTCCCCGTCTTCCACCGAAAGGAGGGATTCCCGTGCAGAAAATCCGCTTTCTCCCCCTGCTGTGCGTTCTGCTGATGCTCTTCACCGCCCCGACCCTGCTCGCCCAGCAGGAGCCGGATACGCCCTATCCGGCGGAAACCATGCTCTCTGTCCGCATGATGCCGCCCGGCGAACGTAGCCTGCGCAATTTCCTGTATCCAAAGCTCATGGCGCAGGCAGCCAGCATTCAACTTCCCGCCGGAACGTCCTACAATCTGCTGGTACAGACCTTGGATAACATGCGCAACGACTATCCGGAGCTGTTTCACATCGACTCCTACCGTGTCCATTATCAGCGCAATCAGCCGGATGTCGCCCAAAGCATTTCACCGAATTACTTGTGTTCCGCCGAAGAAGCATCAGCCTTGCGCAAACAGCTGCTGGAAACAGCACAGTCATGGGTGGACGAAAATCCCGACCCGCTGGCGCTGTACGAACGGCTTGTACTGAATGCAACCTATTCACCCGACAGCATGTGGCAGCACACAGCCGTGGGCGCTTTGCTGTATGGCGAAGCCACCTGCGCAGGATATGCGCAGGCGATTTCACTGCTCTATCGGCTTGCGGGCATTCCATGCGCAACCATCATCGGCGAAGCGTCAGACACAAGCGGCGAAACCGGTTTGCACGCATGGAATGTGACCAATTTCGGCTTTCTTGACGCAACATGGGGGGCCGCTTTCGACGGGCATGTGTTCCACAGCAACTACGCCATGGGTGAAGCGGATATGTCCATCGACCACACGCCCAATCGCGGGTACACTTTCCCCGACCTGAGCGGCGTTCCGAACTACTATCAGGCGCACGGGCTGTACGTCTCCACCGAGCAGGAACTGCTGACCCAGCTGATGCGACTTGTGGACGGTGAAACCGTGGAGATTCAGCTTTCGCCCGACCTGTACGCACGGTATGCAGCGGCTATGAAGGACAAGCAATCCGATATTGTCACCTTTTGCGCCGAAGCAGCCGGGGTGGAAATTCCCTTCTACGACCCATGCCGCATCCTGTCCGACAAGGCGCATCGCGTTCTGCTGCTGATTCCCCACCCTGAATTGGCGGAGCAGTAACAGCTGTTTGCACGAGCGTAAAGGCAGATTATTGCCCCTGAGCACTTGCATGTTCGGGGGCTTTCATGTTATAATGAAAGTGTAGTGTGTCTATTCGGGAATAGGTGCGCTCATATGATTATGATTTTCCAAATATTATCAGAAATTGTTTCTATATTGAAAGGAGAACTTTATGTTCGATTGGGTCAAAAAACTGCTGGGCAGCAGCAATGACGCGGAGGTCAAAAAGCTGCAAAAGACGGTCAACGCCGTGGAAGCCCTCGAAGATGAATACAAGGCGCTGACGGATGAGCAGCTGCGTGCCAAGACGGATGAATTCCGCGCGCGCTTGCAAAATGGCGAAACCGAAGATGACATTCTGCCCGAAGCGTTCGCCGCCATCCGCGAAGCCGACGCCCGCGTGCTGGGAATGCGCCCGTACCGTGTGCAGGTGATGGGCGGTCTGGTGCTGCATCAGGGGCGCATCGCCGAGATGAAGACCGGCGAGGGCAAAACGCTGGTGTCCACCCTGCCCGCGTACCTGAATGCGCTGTCCGGCAAGGGCGTGCACGTCGTGACCGTCAACGACTATCTGGCGCGCCGCGACAGCGAATGGATGGGCAAAGTCCACCGCTTCATGGGGCTGAGCGTCGGTCTGATCGTTCATGATCTGGACAGCGCCGAACGCCGCGCCGCCTATGCCTGCGACATTACCTACGGCACGAACAACGAGCTGGGCTTCGACTACCTGCGCGACAACATGGTCATCCGCCAAAGCGAGCTGGTGCAGCGCGGCCACAACTTCGCCATCGTCGACGAAGTGGACTCCATCCTGATTGATGAAGCGCGTACCCCGCTGATTATCTCCGGCGCGGGCGACAAATCCACCGACCTCTACGCAAAGGTGGACGCGGTCGTCCGCACGCTCAAGCGTGACGTTCACTTCGAGATTGAAGAGAAGAAAAAGGCCATCAGCCTGACCGACGAGGGCGCCCAGCGCGTCGAAGCCGCGTTCGGCATCACCAACATCAACGACGCGGAAAATGCCGAGCTGAACCACCACGTCAGCTGCGCCCTGCGCGCCAACTTCCTGATGAAGCGCGACGTGGACTACGTCGTCAAGGACGATCAGGTCATCATCGTTGATGAATTCACGGGCCGTCTGATGATTGGCCGCCGCTACTCCGAGGGTCTGCATCAGGCGATTGAAGCCAAGGAGCATGTGACCATTGAGCGCGAAAGCCGCACACTGGCGACCATCACCTTCCAGAACTATTTCCGCATGTACCACAAGCTCTCCGGCATGACAGGTACGGCGAAGACGGAAGAGGACGAGTTCCAGAACATCTACTCGCTGGACGTCGTGCAGATTCCGACCAACAAGCCCAACATCCGCAAGGACTTGGACGACATGGTCTACAAAACAAAGAAGGCGAAGTTCAACGCCGTTGTGGACGCAATTGCGCAGGTGCACGCAAACGGTCAGCCCGTGCTGGTCGGCACGGTCACGGTTGAAACGAGCGAAATGCTCTCTGCCATGCTCCAGCGCCGCGGCATCCAGCATGAGGTGCTGAACGCCAAGAACCACGCCAAGGAAGCCGAAATCGTCGCGCAGGCAGGCCACTGGGGTGCCGTCACCATTGCCACCAACATGGCTGGCCGCGGCACGGACATTCTGCTGGGCGGCAACCCGGAATTCCTCGCCCGCCGCGCCATGCGTCAGGACGGCTATGACGAGGAAATCATTGAAGCCGCGACAGGGCACGCGGAAGATGTGTCCGACGAAATCCTTGCCGCGCGCGAAAAGTACCAGTCCCTCTACAAGGACTTCAAGCGCACCACCGACGAAGCGCATGACCGCGTGCTGCAAACCGGCGGTCTGCACATTATCGGCACGGAACGCCATGAATCCCGCCGCATTGACAATCAGCTGCGCGGCCGTGCAGGCCGTCAGGGCGACCCCGGTTCGACCCAGTTCTTTATTTCGCTGGAGGACGACCTGATGCGTCTCTTCGGCGGCGACCGCATCATGCCGATGGTCGAGCGTCTGGGGCTCAAGGACGACGAGCCGCTTCAGGCGGGAATGCTCACCAAGCAGATTGAATCCGCGCAGAAGCGCATCGAGGGCCGCAACTTCGAGATCCGCAAGCACGTTCTGGAATACGACAACGTGATGAACCGCCAGCGCGAGATAATCTACGGTCAGCGCCGCCGCGTGCTGATGGGCGAAAACGTCCGCGACAACATTATCGGCATGGCGTACAAGCTGATTGACGCCGCGCTCTCCCGCCACTGCGCGTCTGATGACGGCACGGATTGGGATATTCCGCAGCTGACGAATTATCTGGAAAACCTGTGCATCCACCACGGCAAGATTGCCGAATTGGAGGATGTCGTCCACTCCGGTGACCGCGACGCGCTGGCGCAGGCGCTCAAGGACGACGCGAAGGCGTTCTACGAGGAGCGCGAGACGGCGCTGGCGGAAATCGGGCTGGACATGCGCGAAGTGGAGCGCGTTGTGCTGCTGCGCGCGGTGGATGTGCGCTGGATGGATCACATCGACGCGATGGATCGCCTGCGCGACGGCATCGGCTTCCGCGCGTACAGCGGCAAGAACCCCGTCACCGAGTACCAGATTGAAGCGGGCTACATGTTCGACGAGCTGAATCACCTGATTCGCGAAGACACGGTGCGCCGCATGTATCAGCTGCGCATTGAGCGCACGCCGGAACGTGTGCAGGCAGCGGTTCGCCCCGTCGAGGGCAAGCCGATTGTGCCCGGCAACGGTCAGCCGCGCCAGCCCAAGCGGGTGAAGCCGTCGGAGCGCGTTGGCCGCAACGATCCCTGCCCTTGCGGTTCGGGCTTGAAGTACAAGAACTGCTGCGGCAAGGACAAAGAAACAAGGGAGTAACTCCCTTGACCCATTTTCGCGATTGAGTAGGTGGCAATTCCAATGTAATTTTCGCGTGTTTATGCAGGGATTTCGCGTCTGCGGACGCGAGGAGGGGGCTTTCCGATCGCCCCCTCCACCCCTTCGGTGCCCTCTTGCATAGTAGGTTGTAATTGTTGCTTTTTAGTTAGTGTACCTTTCGTGCCCAACTAACATAAACCAACCAGTAACATCCTGAGGGCGAATGCGAAGGGGTCAAGGGGGCGACCGCAGACTTCGTCTGTTTTCATGCCCCCTTGTCGCTCCCGCAGGAGCGAAACCCCCGCAACATAAAAAATCAAGCATCAATCCACCCCAAAAGCAAAATCATCAACCAGAAAAAAGCCTTTCCTGACGATTGAAGGAGATTAAACATGGCGCTCATAGATATTCCCCAGTATCGCAGCGAACTGGCAGAGATTCGCAAATCCCTGCTTGCCGCGGGCGATGCCCTCCACATTGACCATATCCGCGAACAGCTGGATGAGCTGACCGAGGAAATGAATCAGCCCGAATTCTGGAATGACCCGGATCACTCCGCGAAGGTCAACCAGAAGGTTTCCAACCTCAAAGGCAAACTCGAACACTACGAAAAGCTGCTTTCTTCCGCCGATGATATCGAGGTCATGCTCGAAATGGCGGAAGAAGAGAAGGACGAAGACACCGTCACCGAAGCGGTGAATGAGCTGGCGACGCTCAAAGAGCATACCGACGCGCTGGAGCTGGAAACCCTCATGCGCGGCGACTATGACGACAATGACGCGGTGCTGTCCCTCCACGCGGGCGCGGGCGGAACAGAAGCGCAGGACTGGACGTCCATGCTCTACCGCATGTATACCCGCTACTGCGAGAAGATGGGCTTCACTGTCAAGCTGCTGGATTTGCTTGACGGTGACGAAGCGGGCATTAAGTCCGTCACCTTCGAGGTCAGCGGCGACCACGCCTATGGCTACCTCCGCGGCGAAAAGGGTGTGCACCGCCTCGTCCGCATCTCCCCGTTCGACGCAAACGCCCGCCGCCACACGTCCTTCGCGTCGCTGGATGTCGCCCCCATGCTGGAGGACGATGATTCCGACATCGAAATCAACATGAAGGACGTCCGCGTGGACACCTACCACTCCAGCGGCGCTGGCGGTCAGAACGTCAATAAGACCTCTTCTGCTGTCCGCATGACGCACTACCCGACCGGCATCGTTGTCTCCTGCCAGACCGAGCGCGATCAGGTGCAGAACCGCGCGACGTGTATCAAAATGCTGAAGGCGAAGCTGCTGGAACTGCGTGAACGCGCCAAGGAAGAGGAAATGGCGAACATCAAGGGCGAAATGAAGAAGATTGAGTGGGGCAGCCAGATTCGCTCCTACGTCTTCCAGCCCTACACGATGGTCAAGGATCACCGCACGAACTACGAATCCGGCAACATTGACGACGTGATGGACGGCAACCTTGAGGGCTTCATCACCGCCTATTTGAAGATGCAGTAATGCCGAAACCCTCTCAGTGTCTGCTGGGAGGGTTCTCGCCGTTATATTGCTTTCCCCGGAAAGGAGATTTTCCGGTGCGCTATCAACTCGTTTCCATCCTGTCGGCGCTTCTGCTTTGCCTGACCATGCTGGCAGCCATCGTTTACGGGGTCGGTACGCAGCCTTCCCTGATGCAAACGATCATGCTGCGCACCGCTCCGCCTGAAGCAACCGGCTTTCCGGCGGAGCAATACGGTGCCGCCGCCAAGCTGATTACCGATTACCTCAAGGGCGAGGGCGACTTCCAGCTCGTATTTTCCATGAACGGCATAGCATACAACGCTTTTAACGAGCGTGAGCAAACGCATATGGCGGACGTGCGGACGCTGTTCAGCCTGTGCCGTCGTTTTTCGCTGGGCAGCATCCTCCTGACGCTGGTCGGTTGGCTCTATTTCCGGAAACAGCGGTTCTTCTGGCGAATCGTCCGGCGAACCGCCTGCTGTATGCTGGCGTTTGTCGCCATCCTTGTGCTGCTGGCGGCGATGGATTTTGACCGGCTGTTCATCCTCTTCCATCAAATCGCCTTCACAAACAACCTGTGGCTGCTCAATCCGCAAACGGATTTGCTCATCCGTTTAATGCCGACGCAATTGTTCATTGACTATGCGCAAATCATCGGCATTGTCTGGGCGGCACTGATGGGGATTCTGCTCATCATTGCCACCGTGAAGCTACGAAATCAACAATAAGGGGCGTATTCCCATGACCTACACTGAATCTGCCCGCGCGCAGCTTGATGCCTTGCAGGTGAAAGACCACGTTCGCATTCTGGCGCTGGAAACGTCCTGCGACGAAACCGCCGCCGCCATCATCGAGGACGGGCGCACCATCGTCTCCAACATCGTTTTCAGCCAGATTGACCTCCATGCGCTCTATGGCGGCGTCGTCCCGGAAATCGCCAGCCGTGCGCACGTCGAAGCCTGCGACCGCGTGATTGACGAGGCGCTCCGGGCAGCGAACATGCGCTTGCAGGATGTCGATGCCCTCGCCGTCACCTACGGGCCGGGGCTTGTCGGCGCGCTGCTCACCGGCGTCAGCTGCATGAAGGGCTTGAGCTACGCCGCAAACAAGCCGCTCATCCCCGTCAACCACATTGAAGGGCATGTGTCCGCGAACTACATTTCCAATCCGGACTTGAAGCCGCCATTCCTGTGCCTTGTCGTATCGGGCGGACACAGCCACATCGTCCGCGTGAACGACTACGGCGATTACACCTTGCTCGGTCAGACGATGGACGACGCGGCGGGCGAAGCGTTCGACAAAGCGGCGCGCGTGCTGACGCTCCCCTACCCCGGCGGCCCACGCATCGACGCACTGGCGGAGGAGGGCGACCCGCATTTCCTCTCGCTCCCGCATCCGCACACCCCCGGCAAGTACGACTATTCCTTCTCCGGCATGAAAACGGCGTTCCTGAACGCGGCGAACAAGATGGAGATGAAGGGCGAACCGCTCCCGAAGGCGGATATGGCGGCTTCGTTCCGCTACGCCGTCGTTTCGGCGCTGGTGGAAAAGGCGATGCTGGCGGCGAAGGATACTCACGCCCCCGCGCTTGCAATGGCGGGCGGCGTTTCCGCGAATCGTCTGCTGCGCCGGATGATGCAGGAGGCCGCCGACAAGGCGCACCTGCCGCTGTACATGCCGCGCCTCGACCTGTGCACCGACAACGCGGCGATGATTGGCTCTGCGGCATACTATCGGATGAAAAAGGGCGAGCTTGCGCCCCTGACGCTCAACGCCACGCCGTCGCTCCGGCTGGTGTAATACTATTTCCTGCATTCGTCTGCGCCATCTGCTTGCGCCTTTTCCGCTCTGGCGTCCGGTCGTTCCATTTAGCGTAGCGCTGCTACGCTGCATTTCACTCCCGTTAGCCAGAACGAAAAATTCGCGGCGCATCTTGGCGCATTCTCATTTGGAAATAGTATAAGCCTATTATAATATAGGAAGAAATTTTTCACGGCAGCGAATCATCCCATTCATCATTCATTCCAACCAAGGAGGATTCCGCATGAAGAACAAAAACGTCTGGCAGGCGGTCAAATTCACGCTGTTCAGCGCATCCGCCGGGCTCATTCAGCTCATCAGCTTCGCCCTGCTGCATGATGTGTTCAAGATTCCCGATTACAACGCCTGTTACCTTCCCTCGCTGATTCTGTCCGTCCTGTGGAACTTCACGTTCAACCGCCGCTACACCTTCCGTTCGGACGGCAACGTCAAGCGCGCGATGCTGCTGGTCGCGCTGTACTACGTCGTGTTCATCACGCTTTCCAGATGGTGGAGCACGGAATTGGTTGCAGTCGGCGTACATGACTGGCTGATTGAAGTCATCAACATGCTCGTCAACTTCGTGACCGAGTTTTTGTTCCAGAAGTTTGTGGTCTATCGCGGGACGATTGACACGAACGAGCTGGCAAAGAAGGAGCAAGCGTAATGCCGTTTGACTACAAGAAGGAGTACCTTGCGTTCTACCAGCCGCCGAAAGTGCCGGAAATCATCGACGTGCCGGAAATGCAGTTCGTGTGCGTGTCCGGTACGGGCGACCCGAACGAGGAGGGCGGCGCGTATCAGCAGGCGCTCGGCGTGCTGTACGCGGTCAGCTACACATTGAAGATGAGTCCGCGTGCTGGACACCTGATGGACGGCTTTTTCGATTACGTCGTGCCGCCGCTGGAAGGCTTCTGGCAGCAGGACGGCGTATCAGGCATGGACTACGAGCGCAAGGCGGATTTGCACTGGCTGTCCGTGATTCGCGTACCGGATTTCGTGACGGCGGAGGATTTCCGCTGGGCGGTGGAAACAGCATCGGCGAAGAAGAAGCTTGACTGCTCCCGCGCTGAACTGCGCACGATTCGCGAAGGACTTTGTGTGCAGATGATGCACATCGGCGCATACGACGACGAACCCGCGTCGGTGGCGCAGATGGATGCGTTTCTGCGCGAAAACGGGTATGAAAATGACTTCACGGCGGAGCGGCTGCATCACGAGATTTATCTTTCCGACCCGCGGAAAACAGCGGCGGAGAAAAGGAAAACCGTGATTCGGCATCCGGTGAGAAAGGTATAAGCAACCTTGGGTGCTGCTTGTCAGTGGATGAGCGGCATCCTTTTTTCTTTTGTTGCTTGGTTCCATTTGTTGCAAAGGGAATCGCGCCTACGGGCGCGACAAGGGGGCTTTGCGGTCGCCCCCTTGACCCCTTCGCAGCGCACTCCCATGTTTCTTGATTTTTATTGTTACAGAAGGAACTTGCGCCTGCAGGCGCGTTTGGGGCAGCGCTGCTTTTGGCGTTTTTTGCGAATTTTCCCCTTGTTAGACCTTGACGAATGTGGTATAATACTATTTCGGGATGAAGATGAGCCAAGATGCGCCGCGAATTTTTCATTCTGGCTAACGCGAATGAAATGCAGCGTAGCATCGCTACGCCAAGTGGAATGAGCGAACGCCAAAAGGGAAAAGCGCAAGCAGATGGCGCAGATGAATCCCGGAATAGTATTTCTAACAGCGTGGCGGGAATGAGCCGCCAGACCCTGAGGAATAGGAGAAAAACAGCTATGGTTAAGGTCAACATTATTTCGGGTTTTCTGGGCGCGGGCAAAACGACGCTCATCAAGAAGCTGCTGACGGGCAGCGTTGCGAAGGAAAAAATCATCCTGCTGGAAAATGAATATGGCGAAGTCGGTGTGGACGGCAGCTTTATGAAGGATTCGGGCATCATCGTTGATGAACTCAATTCCGGCTGCATCTGCTGCACGCTGGTGGGCGACTTCCAGAAGGCGGTCGATGACCTGATTGCGAAGTATCATCCTGACCGCCTGCTGATTGAGCCGTCCGGCGTGGGCAAGCTGAGCGAAATCCTCGCCGCTGTCGAGCGCGCGAAGGAACGCCACAGCGACCTCGTTGTGACCGGCTGCGCGACCGTTGTGGACGCGGGCAAGTGCCGCATGTATATGAAGAACTTCGGCGAGTTCTTCCTCGACCAGATTAAGACGAGCGCGACGGTGATTTTCAGCCGCACGCAGCTGCTGTCCGCGGAGCGCATCGAGAAGAGCCGCGCGCTGGTGGAAGAGCAGCATCCGGGCGTCCGCATCGTGACAACGCCGTGGGATGACCTGTCCGCTGATACGCTGCTGGAAGTCATTGAATCCGGCAAGCCGATGGAAATCCACCTCGATGACGACGATGATGACGACGAGGATGAACACGAGCATCATCACCATCACGAGGACGGCGAGGAATGCTGCTGCCATCATCATCATGACGACGACCATGACGAGCATGAGCATCATCACCATCATGACCACGACGACCATGACGAGGATGAGCACGAACATCATCATCGCGACCACGAGGACGGCGAAACCTGCTCCTGCGGACATCATCACCATCATCATCACGGGCATGACGCAGACGAAGTGTTCGTGTCTGTCGGCGTAGAGACTGCGAACCGTTACGAGCAGGACGAGGTCAAGGCGATGCTGGACAAGCTGTCCGACGAAGAAGAGTACGGCACGGTGCTGCGCGCCAAGGGCGTGCTGCAGAACGCGGCGGGCGACTGGTTCCAGTTTGACTATGTGCCGGGCGAGAGCCAGTTCCGTCCGGGTACGCCGGATTACACCGGCCGCCTGTGCGTCATCGGTGCGCACATCGACGAAAAAGCACTGCGGGAGCTGTTCAAGGCATGAGCGAACAGGAATTTACACCAGTCTACCTGATTACCGGCTTCCTCGAAAGCGGCAAAACCCAGCTCATCAACTCCATGCTGACGGACGACAACTTCTCGCGCGGACAGAAGACGCTGGTCATCTGCTGCGAAGAGGGCGTTGAGGAATACGAAACGGCGAAGAACACGACCGTTGTCGTCCTCGACGAAGCGGACGAGATGAACACGAAGAAGATGGAAGCGCTGGACAAGGAGTATCAGCCGGAGCGCGTCATCATCGAATACAACAGCATCTGGACGATTGAACGGCTGGGCAGCTGTATGCTGCCGCGCAAGTGGGAAGTCGTGCAGATTATCACGACGGTGGACGCGAACACCTTCGACAACTACTTCACCAACATGCGCCAGATGCTGACCGACCCGATGAAGGTCGCTGACCTGATTCTGGTCAACCGCTGCCAGCCCGGCGCAAACAAGAGCCCGTGGCGCCGCCAGCTCAAAGCGGTCAACCCGAAGACGAACATCATTTTCGAGAACACCGACGGCACGAGCGAAGACGGCGTGGCGGACGAAGACCTTCCCTACGACATGAAGTCCGCCGTCATCGAAATCAAGGACGAGGACATTCCGACCTTCTATCTGGATTCGCTTGATCATGCCGACCGCTACGACCGCAAGACCGTGCGGCTGGTGGGTCAGGCGTTTGCAGACCGCTCGCTGCCCAAGGGCTACTACATGTTCGGGCGGATGGCGATGACGTGCTGCGCGAACGACATTCAGCCCATCGGCTGGATTACGCAGGGCATCCAGAAGCCCAGCACGAAGACATATTTCCGCCTGACCGCGCAGTGCAAGGCGGTGGACGCGCAGGGCGAAAAGATGCTGATGCTGCAGGAAGCCCGCGCGGAGATTGTTCCCCCGCCGGAAGAAGAATATCTGAATTTCAACGCATAAGATGGTGGTTCTCCCCCGGCTGCTGCAAGGCAGTCGGGGGATTTTGTTTTTCAATGGGGCTCACGCCGTGTATGTGCTGAACTGATATTTTCGCAAAATTTTCGCTTGTACTTTTTATGGTATTATCTTGACAATAAGAACAGTTTATGCTATTATATCAGTAGAACAATTGATAGAAAGTGGAGGTGATACCGTTGGTGCACGTCCCGTCACGCTATGGAACTGTAACGACCGACGAATGAAGAAGGAGACTACTATACCATGAAACGGATTGTTGCTTTTACCCTGATGCTTGTTCTTGTCCTCGCGTGCCTTGCTCCGGCAATCGCCGCTAACAACCAACTGTCGGCTGCTTCTCACGGTGGCAAAGCGCAAAGTGGTTATGTAGAGAAAATCAAAACTGGCAATCCTTCCGTCACTGTTAATTCCATCAATAACTTAAACGATGGGCTGTGTTTTTACTTCCGTGTGAGATATAAAGACGGAACTGCTGCAACCCATCATTATGACTTCGAGGAAACCGGAGTTCGTACCGTTCGCTATAAAAATGATGATATTCGTAATGACGTTGGTGCATCGTTCTTTATCCGTATACAAACATATAAAGAACAGACCAGTACACTTACAGTAAACATTTCTTGGGCTCCATAAGATGTTATCCCTCCCTCAGGCATTTATCATGCCTGAGGGAGGCTCTGCTATACTATACGGGAGGTATTGATTGTGAAACGTTTTATCTGTGTCTGTTTGTTCTTTTTGTTGATTCTTACTGCAGCATTCGCTGACGATACACCTACACTTCGTATTTGGGGAGCATATTACGACGAATCCATCCAATCATACGCATCTGCTGGTCACAATATTGACTTCCGTTACAGTTCATTTGTTGATATTGCAGCTGCTATTGCATCAAAAAATCCAGACGTTGATGTTTTCATCTTTGAAACTTACTCTGGTCTTGATCAAATAAAGAAGTTAAACTACTATTTGCCCTTGCCAGAAGATTCAACATTTCAAGAACATCTTAATAATTTATATCCTGCCTTTCAGCTTCCTTTGCTGGATGATAACCATATCATTGGCTGGTATGCTGATGCACAGCCTTTAGGATGGCGAGTATTATCTCCCCATGTACTGGATGACGCAGGAGTCAGCGCGCCGCACACATTTGAGGAATTATTAGATGCCTGCAATGTACTGATTGACGACGGTATTTTAGGCAGGGACTATTTGCTAATCTCCGAATATCCGTACACGCCATCCGGCATGTTGTCATTCTTTATAGAACAGTTTATCATTGCTTCAGAGCGTGTTGATGGGCAGGTGAATTTCTTACGCCCAGAGTTTTCCCGAATGACGGCAAAAATCAAGGAAATTGTTCCGGAAAACATAAAAGAAAATCGTCTCGCCGACTATGAATTGTTTACAACGACGATGGTTTCTTTCACTCCCGCCACAGATATGGAGTTGATTCCTTCCGTCCTTGACGATGCACCTTCGAGCCTATACTATATTGCAGACATCGCCATCATCAACCCCTATTCCAACAACATTGATGGTGCTATCGACCTGATGCGCTATTTGGCAGCTTGGAAGTCCGATATTGCCTACCTCTGGGATTCGTCGCTCAGCAAGCCCATTATTCGCCCGGACTATGACGAAAAGGTTGCACAATATCAAGCCGAAATCGCCCGCTTGGAAGCAAAGGAGAACCGCACCACGCAGGATGAAGACGACCTTGACCGCGCTCGCCGGAGTTTAGCCTACATCACCGAACACCCCTATTCCGTCTCCCCGGAGGACATTGCCTACTATCAGGAGCTTGTCCAGTACGCCTACATCCCCGGCGACTCCCCCGTCACCTTCGACGATGCCCTCAAGACGCTCATGCAGCGCTACCTGAACGGCGCGTTTGACGCGGAGGGGTTCGCCCGCGCGTGTCAGGAGCATGTCAACACGGTGTATCTCGAAATGGGGCTGACACCGATGTATGTGCCGAACTAATTCCACTTGTAAATTTTCCCGCGTTCGCTTGACAAATCAACCGCATCGTCCTATCATGGAGATAGGCGCAAAGCCAACGAAGGAGGTTTGATTTTTCATGGCAAATCAGGAGAAATACGCCCAGCAGATGCAGGACGCGGGCGTTTGCGATGCGCGCGGGGCGGCCCTCTGCGCCACGGTGAAGGAGCTGCCGGACGGGAGCTTCGGCATGGTGCTGCTCGGTGTGAAGGGCAATGACCTGCTCATCTACGACACGAACATGAAGTCCGAGCCGCTCAAGCTGATGCACACCATTCCGCTCAAGGGCGTGACCGACTTCAGCACCACCAGCCTGATGGGCGAAATTCTCAAGGGCTACACGTTCCGCTTTACGTCAGATGGATTTACCTATTCGTTCAAGAACTGCCGCCGTCAAGCGTTTCTTGACGTGCTTCAGCAGGAAATCAACAAATAACATCAAGGGCTGCGCCGGAAAAGTCGGTGCAGCCCTTGCATTTTGCGTTCTTTTTCTGATATAATAGACATGTCAAGCATTATTATCACAGGAGGACGCTATGATTTCCATTCTGCCCGAAAGCAACTATGCCGCCATCATGACCGAGACGGTTGAGCCGTATCTGGATTCGCGCCGTCAGGAGATGGACATGCCGCTCTCCACGGGCGGAACGCTGCACGCAGAGGTTTACGAGCAGCCGGATGCGACCCGCGCCGTCGTCATCCTGCACGGTTACACGGAATCCGCCGAGAAATTCCGCGAAATGACGTGGTATTTTCTGAACGAGAAGTTCAACGTCTACGCCATCGACCACCGCGGGCACGGCAAATCCGTCCGCAAAATTTCTGACACCTCCATCACGCACGTCGATGCGTTTTCGGATTATCTGCGCGATTTGGAGGAATTCATGTCGGGTGTCGTCCTGCCGAGGACGGAGCATCTGCCGCGCGTGCTGTATGCGCACTCGATGGGCGGCGCGATTGGCGGCATGACGCTGATGAATCACCCGGAGTATTTCGCGCGGGCGGTGCTGACTGCGCCAATGATTGCGCCGTCGAGTGCGCCGCTGCCACGCTGGGCGGGCAAACTCGCGGCGGACTTCATGTGCGCCATCGGCAAGCGGGAAGACCGCGCGTTCATCGGCAAACCGTTCAGCCCGGAGAACGAGCCGTTCGAGACATCCTGCGCCACCAGCCGCGTCCGCTTTGACTACTACGAGCGCAAGCGCATCGACAACGCGCACTTGCAGAATTGTTCACCCACTTATGGCTGGGTACAAGAAGCGATTGGCGTGACGCAAGTACTGCTTGACCCGGTAAAGGACAAGCAGATTACCACGCCGCTGCTGCTCTGCCAAGCGTCACTGGACAAGACAGTCTGTCTGCCGGAGCAGAAACAATTCGTCGCACAAGTCTCCGGTGCGAAACTTTCCGTTTATCCCGCGAAGCACGAAATCTACATGTCCACGAACGATGTGATGGAGAAGTATGTGCCGGAAGTGATTGGGTTCTTACGGGGGTGAGGGAGGCGCCAGAGGCTCTGCCTCTGGACTCCGGCAGGGGCGCTGCCCCTGCACCCTGCAAGGGAGTTCCTCCCTTGACCCTTTCGCGCGATTCAGTTGGTGACTTCTGCATACAGTGTCCGCGTGTTTATCCAGCGAACCTACGGTTCGCTAAATTTCCGGTAGAAACCAAGCAACATGGGAGTGACCGCGCCGAAGGGGTCAAGGGGGCGACCGGAAAGCCCCCTTGTCGCCGCCGCAGCGGCGATTCCCCCTGCGGCAACATCACGCAATAAACAAAAAGGTCAATACTCAAAACTCCCCTGTCCATATCAAGCAGGGGAGTTTTTGCATCATCACACCTCGCGCCCAACAGCTTCTGCAATCTTCCGAATATCCGCCATCACGTCCACAAACGCAGCGGGCGTAATCGACTGCGCACCGTCGCACAACGCGTGCGCCGGGTCGTTGTGTACCTCAATCATCACGCCGTCCGCGCCGACCGCAATCGCCGCGCGCGCAATCGGCTGCACCATCCAGCTCTTGCCGGTCGAATGGCTCGGATCAACAATCACCGGCAGATGGCTCAGCTTCTTCACCGCGCAGATGGCGGACAGGTCGAGTGTGTTGCGCGTGTACGTCTCGAACGTGCGGATGCCGCGCTCGCACAGAATCACCTGCTCGTTGCCGCCCGCCATGATGTACTCCGCGCTCATCAGCCACTCCTCGATGGTGGCGGACAAACCGCGCTTAAGCAGAATCGGCTTGCGAATCTTCCCCAATTGTTTCAGCAGGTCGAAATTCTGCATGTTGCGCGCGCCGACCTGAATGCAGTCCACCTTATCCACGAAAGTGTCAATGTCGTAGGGAGACATCAGCTCGGTCACGATGGGCAGCCCGGTCTGCTCGCGGGCATGGCAGAGCATGTCCAGCCCCTCGTATGCCAATCCTTGGAAGGAGTACGGGGACGTGCGCGGCTTGAACGCACCACCGCGCAGCACCGTTGCGCCCGCATCCTTCACCGCCTGCGCCACGGCGGTAATCTGCTCGTTGCTCTCCACGGAGCAGGGGCCAGCCATAATCGCCAGTTTCTTGCCGCCGACAACCGTGTTCCCGATTTTGATTTTGCTCGGCGCGGGATGGAACGCGCGGTTCGCCTTCTTGAACGGCTCGGCAACCTTCATGATGCGCTCGACGCAGTGGAAGGATTCCAGCTGGTCGGGGTCAATGCGGCTTGTGTCGCCAGTCAGACCGAGGATGGTCATCTCCGTGCCGACAATCGGGCTGACGGATACGCCGCGCGCAACCACGGCATTGGTGACGGTGTCGATTTCCTGCTGGGTCGTGCCCTGCTTCAAGACGATAATCATGGTGTTCAACCTCCTGCGTCAATCATTAAAAAGCACGGAAGCCCGCAAAAGAGCTTCCGCGCCTGATGTTTTCCTCAATCGCTGCGGCTGCTGCTTCACGGTACGTCAATTTGCCCGGCGAAAAACGCCGGGAACGTAAACGGAAACAGCACAGACAGCATCATGGAGAAAATTCCTCCGTCCGGCGGCATCATTGCCGCATATCCGCATTTATTATAGTCCGCTCATCCCGCGCTTGTCAAGGGCAGAATTGTACATTTGCTGTTTTTCGGGCGAAAAGTTTGCTAAGGCTAACCCGTATCGGATGGCATTCATCCATCCTCGGGCACGCACAGCTATCCTTCAGAAAAATTTCGGGAAAATCGTGTAATCCTCTTGACAATCAACCGATTTGGGCATTATAATAGCCATAATGACAATTGTGCCATTTGGTTGAAGGAGGATGAAGGGCATGGAGTCTTACCTGTTCGCAGACGTAGAGGCTGCGGCGGATACTATGGTGGTGGAAGGATACCACAAGCCGGGCAGCTTGACCCGCTCCAGCGGTGCGTGGATTCACGCGGCAGGCACGGCGATGTTTGAGGCAGGGAGACGCCCCATTAAGCCGCATGACCAGTGGATTTGGTTCGCGGTGGAGGCAGGCGAAGCAACGCTGGTTTGGCAGGGGCATGAGCTGACGCTGAAACAGCAGGAAACGTGCTTCCTGCCCGCCGGCAACCGCGACGCTGCCCTGCAGATTGACGAGAGCGTCCGCTGCGTGTGGATTGCGCTGGAAGGCCCGCTTGCGCCGATGGTCGTACGCAAGATGGGCGCGCTGCTGCATATGCCGCTGAAGCAGGGGGCGCTGCCGAGCCAGATGTACTTGGCGAAGCAGATTGTGCAGGTCATCGTCCGCCACACGGACACCAGCGACGCGACATATCAGCTGCAGCACCTGATGTACGGGATGCTGGCAAGCCACTGGGGTCAGCCGGTCGCCATGGACGCGATGCTTTCGCACGAGATTGCGAAGGTCGTGGACACTCTGCGCGCCAATCAGTACAAGGACAACTTCTCTCTGGCGGAGATGGCGGCAATTTCCCGTATGCCGATGGAAACGTTCCGCAAGCGCTTCGTGAGCGAAGTGGGCATGCCGCCGCTGTCGTATGTACTGCACTGCAAGATGGAGCGCGCAAAGGAGCTGCTGCGCGAGGAAGGGCACACGGTTCGTCAGGCGGGCATCGAAGTCGGGATGCAAGACCCGTACCACTTCTCCAAGCAGTTCAAGAACATCGTCGGCATCAGCCCGTCGGCGTTCATGAAGCAGGCCGCCAAGCCGGATGCGACCATCCGCGGCAGCAGCAAAGTAGAAAAGAAGTAAGCAGTGAGGCGACTGTCAGGGGGATAAACCTGGCAGCCGCCTTTTTTCTTCCACATAACCGCCACATTTACCGCACGGGATTCGGGCAGCCTTGGACTTTGTGTTGCTCGGCACACTCGTCCGCCCCTCTACGGTCTACTATGTGATTTTTGTTCGTCGGTTCGGGAGTTTGCCCGCTGGCATCCGGCTTCCTTCAGACTCCGCCGCTCGATGGACACCCTTGCCTTCGGCTAAGCCGGGCGCACCATAACGGCCGTTGCAGGATTCATCTTCTGCAACGGCCTTAAAAACGCTATGAAATGGGATTATTCCGCTGTCGGTATCAGGCGAATCAGCACGGTGGGAATCTCTGCATCGGTGAAATCCAGCGTGAACACTGCGTTTTCACCTTCCACGATGTAGGGCAGATCAATTTCCGTACCGTCGGCATTCAGCAGCGCCAGGGTAACGCCGTTCAGCAGCTCGGCGGGCAGCGTGATCTTTACCTCGCCTTTCGGCTGGGTGAGCTTGCCGGAAACTTCAAAGCAGACGCTCAGCAGCGTATTGCCGTTCGCAGTTTCACCTATGCGCAGCACCAGCTCGCCATAGGGCAGATGCTCGCCCTCCGCCTTCACTTCTTCAACCAGCGCCAGATGTGTGCTATCGCTCACATTGCCGCATACGGGGCAGAGCGTGCGCGTCGCTTCATCCTGCTTGAATTCGACGATGGCGCATTCGGTCTTGCCGACGTGCTTGCAATCCTTGCGCTTGCAGGTCGCGCTGTGCGTGCCGTCGCCGTTACTCGTCCATTCGCCATACCAGTGCAGCAGCGTCTTCGTCTGGTGATCCTTATAGCTGTCATTGCAGTTTTTGCAGGTGTGCAGCGTGTAGCCGCCCTTTCCGCAGGTGGGCTTGACGACCTTTTCGGTATAATCGTGCCCGGGGGCGGGGATTTCCACCTTGGTGGTATAATCGCAGCGGGAGCAGGTATCGTATTCCTCCCAGCCGGTCTCGGTGCAGGTGGGCGCTTTGGCGTCGTGGTGCACCAGCTTGTGTTTCAGCGCGGGGATTTCCACCTTGGTGGTGTAAGTGCAGCCCTCACGCTGGCAGGCGTCATATTCATTCCAGCCAATTTCGGTGCAGGTGGGCGCCTTTGCGTCGTGGTGCACCAGGTCGTGATTGTTCGGGTCAGGTCCATTATATGGGTCTACATAAGTATCCGTTCCCTTGTGGTAGCAGTAGTCGCAGTTTGTGTAGTACACGGCCGGAGCAACGCAGGTGGCTGCGGACTTAAGGCACACGCTAACGGCGCCCTGAACGAACCAATGTGCGCCCATCTTAGTTTTCGCTTCGTGGCAGACGGTGCAGCTAAGCCAGTGGTTTTTGTCGTCCGAATGCCAGTTCTGCCCCGCAGGGAATGCATGTGCGCTGTAGTACTGCCCGCCGCAGGTGCTGCATGTTCCCAGCGTAATGCAGGTCGCGCTGCTGTCGCCGGAGCAGCTTGCGGTGTCGACCGCATCGCAGCCGTCACGCTGGCAGTGGCGGATATGCTCACTGTTGTTACCCCTGGATTGCCATGCGCCCCAGTCGTGCGGCCCGTATTCACCGTAGGACATAAGACAAGAAGTACATACCGCAACTTTCGTGCAAGTGGCTTTGTACTGGGGTGTATCTATGCTCCAATGATTCTCTGTAAACTCATCATAGCAGCGGTAACAGTACAGCGTATGGTACTCTTTTTCTCTTTTGCGTATTTCAAAGGTATTCCCTTCGCAATAGTCGCCGTTCAACCTGATATGCGCAGCCATCGCCGTGGTTGCTACAAAGAGCAGCGCAATCGCCAGGAGACATGTAACCAACCATTTTTTCATGTTTTTCTCCTCCTCAAATTTTTAAAAACGCTATGAAATGGAAATAAGATTATTCCGCTGTCGGTATCAGGCGAATCAGCGCAGTGGGAATTTCTGCATCGGTGAAATCCAGCGTGAACACTGCGTTTTCACCTTCCACGATGTAGGGCAGATCAATTTCCGTACCGTCGGCATTCAGCAGCGCCAGGGTAACGCCGTTCAGCAGCTCGGCGGGCAGCGTGATCTTTACCTCGCCTTTCGGCTGGGTGAGCTTGCCGGAAACTTCAAAGCAGACGCTCAGCAGCGTATTGCCGTTCGCAGTTTCACCTATGCGCAGCACCAGCTCGCCATAGGGCAGATGCTCGCCCTCCGCCTTCACTTCTTCAACCAGCGCCAGATGTGTGCTATCGCTCACATTGCCGCATACGGGGCAGAGCGTGCGCGTCGCTTCATCCTGCTTGAATTCGACGATGGCGCATTCGGTCTTGCCGACGTGCTTGCAATCCTTGCGCTTGCAGGTCGCGCTGTGCGTGCCGTCGCCGTTACTCGTCCATTCGCCATACCAGTGCAGCAGCGTCTTCGTCTGGTGATCCTTATAGCTGTCATTGCAGTTTTTGCAGGTGTGCAGCGTGTAGCCGCCCTTTCCGCAGGTGGGCTTGACGACCTTTTCGGTATAATCGTGCCCGGGGGCGGGGATTTCCACCTTGGTGGTGTAATCGCAGCGGGAGCAGGTATCGTATTCATCCCAGCCAATTTCGGTGCAGGTGGGCGCCTTTGCGTCGTGGTGCACCAGATTGTGTTTCAGCGCAGGGAGCTCCACCTTAGTGGTGTAATCGCAGCGGGAGCAGGTATCGTATTCATCCCAGCCGGTCTCGGTGCAGGTGGGCGCTTTGGCGTCGTGGTGCACCAGCTTGTGTTTCAGCGCGGGGATTTCCACCTTGGTGGTGTAAGTGCAGCCCTCACGCTGGCAGGCGTCATATTCATTCCAGCCAATTTCGGTGCAGGTGGGCGCCTTTGCGTCGTGGTGCACCAGGTCGTGGTTGTTCGGGTCAGGTCCATACCATGGGTGTACATAAGTATCCGTTCCCTTGCGGTAGCAGTAAGCGCAGTTTGTGTAGTACACGGGCGGAGAAACGCAGGTGGCTGCGGACTTAAGGCACGAGCTATCGTTGCCCTGAACGAAGAAATGTGCGCCCACCTTAGTTTTCGCTTCGTGGCAGACGGTGCAGCTAACCCAGTGGTTTTCGGCATCCGAATCCCAGCCCTGATTCGCAGGGAAGGTATGTGCGCTGTAGTACTGCCCGCCGCAGGTAGTGCATGTTCCCAGGGTGATGCAGGTCGCGCTGCTGTCGCCGGAGCAGCTTTCGGTGTCCACCGCATCGCAGCCGTCGCGCTGGCAGGTGCGGAAATGCTCGCTGTTGTTGCCCCTGGATTGCCATGCGCCCCAGTCGTGACCGAGTTTGCCGTATTGAGTGCCGCACCGGGTGCAGGTTTTGCCCGTGGTGCAGGTCGGCGTTTCGGTGCCGCCAGAGTGACGGCCGATTGGATTGTCATCAAATAGGGCATAGCTGCCTTTACCGCAGTGTGAACATATGTAAATTACATAATGATAATCGTCGTTGAATCGCTCGAATCTTGTAATCTCATGATCTGCCGTCGTGTTGCAGAAACGGCATTTGTCGCGGATGGTTTCCGCCTTCGCTTCCGGCGCCATTCCCGGCAGCAGGCACAGCAGCAGCGCCGCAGCCAGCAATATGGCAAAACGCTTCTTCTTCATCTTCGTCGCCTCCTTAAAGTTAGGGTAACACCGCACAAATGAGGTGGTCGGCTGGCAAATGGATTGTGCGGTGCTGCCTTTATGATGGATTTACTGTGCCAGTTCCACCAGCGTGTCAAACGCGGGCTTCGGCTGGGCATCCTTGTCGAACAGGAGCGGGTACTCGTCCGCGCGCCAGCTCATGTCGTCCACCGTGCCCCATACCTGCACCGCTTCGATGCGGTCGGCGTAACGCAGGAAAATCTTCATCAGGTTGCCGTAATACTTCGCCTGCTTCTGCAGATTTTCCTCGCTCGTATCGTCAATGCCCACGTCAAGTTCGGACACGCGCAGGAGCAAATCACGCTTGGCAATCTGCTGGAACGCCCAATCCACGCGGTCAATCGTCGGACTGCCGACGGAGTAGTGTGCCTGGAAGCCGTAGCCGTCAATCGTGCCATCCGCAATCAGGCTGTCCAGCAGGACGCAGATGCCGTGCAGCTTGGGGTCAAGGGGGGTGTTGTAATCATTGTAGTACAGCTTCACGCCGTCCGCGGCGTACTTGCGGGCGTACTCAAACGCGCGGTTCACGAAATCCTGACCAACCGTCTTTGTCCAGTTGGATTCGCGCAGCTGGTCGCTGCCGTCCGCCACGGCTTCGTTCACAACGTCCCACGAGACAATCAGCCCCGGATAATTCTCGTTCGTCCACGTCAGCACCTGCTGGATGTAGCTTTCCATGCGGGCGAGCATGGTTTCGCGGCTGCACAGCGGCTTGTGGGTCGCGTAGCCCTCATGGAAGAAGGCTTCGGGCGTCTGGGAGTGCCACACCAGCACATGCCCATGCACCTTCACGCCATTGTCGCGGCACCAATCGAGGAACGGAATGCAGTTGTCGAACTTCACAGCGACGGCCGTGTCGTCCGTGCGGCTGAGCTTGCGGCATTCCGCCATGTCCAGCAGCGAATCCGGCTTCATCTCGTTTCCCGCGGTCATGATGGTGAACTGGCTGCCGTAGAACGCCATGCGTTTGCTGTCCGCCACTTCACTGGCAACAACCGCCGTGCCGAAATCGAACTTATCCGCATAGAGCTTCTTGAGGGCAGGCAGCGAAGTGGTGTCGAAGGAGTCAATCTTCTCGTCGCAGGTGAAATTGCGGATGGTGAAGGACGTTTCCTTGCCCGCACCCTCAACGTACAGGACGTACTTGTCATACCGACCGGGAATGTACGAGCCGGACAGCATCGCCCATTCGCCCTTCTTCGCCGTGCCGGTGACAATGTTCTCATAGGATTCCTCGCCGTCGCGGGTATGGGCGACGGACAGGATGAAGCTGCACGAATCCATCTCGTCCTGCTTCACCTGCACGGACAGGTTGTAGGTGCGCCCCGGCACAAGGTCGAAGTCGCGGCCGGGAGAGTTCCACGTCGCGGTACGCCCGGTGATGTACAGCCCGTCAGCGGTCGTCTCGATGGCGGCACCGCCCGCAGAACGCGCATACCAGCCGTCCGTGCCGCTGGTAAAGTCCGACGTGTAGTGAATCTGCGGCGCGTCGGAGTAATCCACTTTTTCGGGCGCGGTGATGGTCAGCGTAACGTCATCAAGACAGTAGTTTTTGCCCAGATAGTTATCCGACGCCGTGAGGAAGCGGATATTGATGCCCGCGTCCGCCTCGAAATCGCAGGAGATTTCCGTCCACTCCTTGCCCTTGACGTTCACCTGCGCGTAGTAGGCGTAATCTCCGCCCGCCTTGCCAATCGCCATAACGCCGTCTTCCGAGCTTTCGACGTAGACGCAGGCGGACAGGTGGACTTTCGCGCCGGCCTCGATGCCAACCGACGCAGCGGAGAGGTCAACGGCATCCCAGTTATTGCTGCCGCGTCCAGAAACTCGCAGGCTCTGCTTGCCGCTGTGTGCCTGCGATTCCGTCACGCCGACGGTGCAGGAGCCAGACTGGCTGAACGCGGCGGCGTTGCCATCCTCAAAGTCGATGGTGACGGCGGTCTGCGCGGCTTCTTCCGCTGCGGCGAAGCAGGGCAGAAACAAGCAGAGTGCCATCAGCAGAAAAAGCGCTTGTGCGACCCAGTGTTTCATGTTTAATTTCCTCCCTTAGCGTCGTGGGGGTCTATGGAATGGATGATGCAATAATTTAATTATACACAAAAATTGTGTTTTGTCAAGAATGTCTGATTTCTTACCAGAACGAAAATGGTTTCGTTGGGTGGTTTTTTCTGATTCTATGCTGATAGGCATGTTTGAACTGGTCTTTTCCATGCTTCCAGAGGGCAATGAAAACGGACAAAGTCCGCGGTTGCCCGCTGGGCACCTTCGGTTTCGCCACTCCTGTCACTGGTTTTTATCGCCGCTTTGTGTCTTTTGTCCTTGAATTTTCCGGCTTTTTGTTACTTAACTGATGGGCAAGAAATATTGTCGAAATCTTTCCAAAAGCCCCCTTGAAACAAGGAAAAAACCGTGCTATCATCAAACCGTTTCTAATGAGGCTTTACGACTGAACGACCCGTCTGTACTATTTCCAAATGAGAATGCGCCAAGATGCGCCGCGAATTTTTTCTTCTGGCTAACGCGAATGAAACGCAGCGTAGCAGCGCTACGCTAAGTGGAATGAGC
>ENA-UOJC01000907-UOJC01000907.1-human-gut-metagenome-genome-assembly--contig:-C104-NODE-907-length-45179-cov-77.917826_pt1 | contig 45179 bp, 39 predicted proteins | sample MGYA00242339_ERZ723886 | MGnify/ENA metagenome assembly ERZ723886 | reverse complement strand
TTGCACTTGAGTGTTGAATTCACCAAATGTTGCCGAAGGTTAAATACGTTAAAGTGCGGCCCGCCAGCCGGCCCCTTCCGTCCGCCTAACGTTAAAAAGCGCGCCGTCCGTCGCCGGCAAGACCAGTCCGTGCGGCCCGTAGTCGTGATTTTTGCGTATCTTTGTGCCACTATGTCAACCATCCTCTACCCCTCGCCCGTGTTCGGCCCCGTGAAGAGCCGCCGCCTCGGCGTCTCGCTCGGCATCAACCTCATGCCCGCCGACGGCAAAATATGCACCTTCGACTGCCTCTACTGCGAGTGCGGCCTCAACGCCCAGCGCCGTCCCGCCGGCCGGCGCCCGTCGCGGCAGGCCGTGGCCGAAGGCCTTGAGCGGAAGCTCCGTCAGATGGCCGCCGACGGCCTGCTGCCCGATGTGCTCACCTTTGCCGGCAACGGCGAGCCGACGGTCCATCCCGACTTTGCCGGCATCATCGACGACACCCTTGCCCTGCGCGACCGCTACTGCCCGCAGGCCCGCGTGTCGGTGCTGAGCAACGGCACCCGCGCCGCCGTGCCCGAAGTCAGGGCCGCCCTGCTGAAGGTCGACAACAACATTCAGAAACTCGACACCGTGCAGCCCGACTACATAGCCCGCGTGGACCGTCCCGTGGGGCACTACGACGTGCGGCAGGTCGTCGAGGCCCTGTGTGCCTTCGGCGGACATGTCATCGTGCAGACCATGTTCATGGCCGGCACCGACGACGAAGGCCGCAGCGTCGACAACACCGGCCCTAAGTTTGTCGGTCCCTGGCTCGAGGCCCTGTGCCGCATCCGGCCGCAGCAGGTGATGATCTACACCATCGACCGCGAGACGCCGAGCCGCGGACTGCTCAAGGCGGCGCCCGAATGCCTCGACGCCATCGCCGCCCGTGTGAAGGACGCCGGCCTCAGCGTCAGCGTCTCCTATTGACCCTCCGAAACCACCGTCCGCCCATGAACTTCGCCGATGCCGTCAGCCGCACCATCCGCCTCAACGACCTGCTCCACGCCGGCCGCCGCTACGTGGTGGCTCTCAGCGGCGGCGCCGACTCGGTGGCCCTGCTCCGCGTGTTGCTCGAACTGGGTTACGAGGTGGTGGCCGCCCACTGCAACTTCCACCTGCGGGGCGAGGAGAGCCTGCGCGACGAACAGCATTGCCGCCGCCTCTGCCAGACTCTGGGCGTGGAACTGCGTGTCGTGCACTTCGATACGCGCGCCGAGGCCCGCGCCCGCGGCGAGAGCATCGAGATGGCCGCCCGCCGCCTGCGCTATGACTGGTTCGCGACGCTGCGCCGCGAAATCGGTGCCGAGGCCGTATGCGTGGCCCATCACAACGGCGACCATGTGGAGACGATGCTGCTCAACCTCATACGCGGCACGGGGCTCTACGGCCTGACCGGCATCAGCTACCGCCGCGACTATATCGTGCGCCCCCTGCTTGATGTGCGTCGCGCTGACATTATTGACTATCTGCACCGTTGCGGACAGGACTACGTGGATGACAGCAGCAACGCCGACACCGTCTTCAAACGCAACGCCGTGCGCCACGAACTGCTGCCCCTCATGCGCCGCCTCAACCCCTCGGTCGACGAGGCCCTTACGGCCTGCGCCCGCCGCCTGCTCGTGGCCCGCGAGGCCTACGACGCCGTGGCCCGCCAGGTGGCCGGCATCGGCCGCCCTCTGCCGCACGGCCATGCCTATCCGCTCGACGAACTGCGCTTCGGTGCCCACTACGACGAACTGGCCCGGCTCTACGGTTTCCGCGAGGCCGACATGGATGCCCTCCGCACCGGCCGTCTGCGCCGCGAGGGCGCGCTCATCGAGAGCGCCTCGCACGTGGCCGTCGTGTCCCGCGGCAGTCTCGAAGTGTGCCTCCGCGCTCCCGCAATGCCGCCCTGCGAACTGCGCCACGGTGCCCCGCAACGCCTGTCGGGCGGCCTGCATGCCGGGCTCAAGACGGTGCCGCGCGAGGCGCTGGCCGAAATTCCGCGCGGCGTCACTTTGGCCGCCTTCGACGCCGATGCCGTCTGCGGGACCGTAGTGTGCCGCGCCGTGCAGGCCGGCGACCGTTTCGCCCCCTTGGGCATGCGTGGCACGAAACTGGTCAACGACTTCCTCGCCGAGCGGCGCGTGTCGCGCGCCGGGCGTCCGTGGTGCCGCGTCGTGGCCGACGACTGCGGCGTGCTGTGGGTGGTGGGACATCGCATAGACCGCCGCGCCGCCCTGACGCCTGCCACACGCCGCGTACTGCTGGTACGCTGCGAGGAAATATCCGGAGAAAACAAGCTGCAACTTTTCCCAAATCCACCCATAGAGACATGAAACACTTTGCATACGCGCTCTTCGCGGCAGGCTTATTGCTCGCCGCCTGCAACCCCGTGGACCGTTCGTCCGAACAGCCCTTCGCGCCCACGGTGAACACGCTGTCGGCCGTGGCCGACGGCCCCCATGCCCTGCTCACGGCTGCCGTGACGGCTTCGCCTAACAGCCGGCTGGCCGAGTGCGGCTTCAACTACGGCAACGACACGCTTCGGCTTGAAGTCAAGGCCGAGGCGCCCGAGGAAGTCTTCACCGTCGAGACCGCGGAACTGGAGCCAGGACGCTACTTCGCGGTGCCCTACGCCCGCAACGGCGTGGGACTGAGCCGCGGCGACACCGTCTTCTTCGACATCGCCGCCGAAGTTCCCCTCCATTAATCGTTCCTTTCACAAAAACAGCCTATGAAACCGTTGCGCCTACTCTGCTTCATATTTCTTCTGCTCGCCGCCTGTGCGGCACCGGCCCAGACCATCATCGACCTCAACGGCGGCGGTGTGCGCGGCAAGGACATCGACGACTTGCGCGAGGAGGCCGGCATGAAGCAGCGCACCGAGAAAGATTCGCTCCTTTATGTCGATCATCTCACACGGGCCTTCAATGCCCTTCACGACGATTCGCTCGAACAGGCCGGCCGCCTTTTCGAACAGGCGCTGAAACTGCGTCCCGATGCGCCGGGCAATTATGTGGTGCGCTACAATCTCGGCCGGATAGACATGGCCCGCGGCCGGTATCCGAAGGCGGCGGAGCGTTTCTCGGCCATCCTCAGGGATCATCCTGCCACCCGTGCGGCCCGCTACAGCCGCGCGGTGTGTTTCTATGAAATGAACAGTCTGAAGGCTGCCGCCGACGACTGCGACGCCTTGCTCCGCGACGAACGGGCCGGTGCGGAGGAACGCCGAAAGGTACTCTTCCTGCAGGCTGCCGTACACACGCGCAACCGCCGTTATGACCTGACCCGCCAGAGCCTGGAGGAGGTGTTGCGGCACGACCCCGACAATGCCGCCGCCGCGCTGCTGCTGGCCGGCAATCTGGAGGAGTCGGGACAGAAGCAGGCGGCGCTCGAACGCCTCGATGCCTACGTGGCCGCGCGGCCCGACGACGCGGACGGCCATGTGGCCCGGGCACAACTGCACGTAAGGCTCGGCCACGATATGCTGGCGCGGGCCGACTATGACGAGGCCGTGCGCCTGCGGCCCGAAGCGGCCGACTTGCTGCTGGAGCGTGCGAAGGTGTTGCGCCGTCTGGGCGAGAACGGACGCGCCCGACGCGATGCCGAGCGTGCCATCGGGTTGGGACTGCCGCGCAGTGCGGTGCCTGCCGAATTGTTGAAAAAGTAATGACTCCTGTTCCATGAAACTGAAATATTTGTTGCTCACTCTGTTGCTGTCGGCCGTCGTTCTTGACGCGCAGGCGCAGCTGTTGCAGGACTTCGCCGCGCCGCGGCGGGAGGTGCGCGCCGTGTGGCTCACCACGCTGAGCGGCCTCGACTGGCCTTCGCGGCCCGCCGCCGACGCCGCCGGCGAAAGAAGGCAGCGCGAGGAGCTCGACCGCATACTCGACCGTCTGCAGGCGGCGGGCGTCAACACGGTCATATACCAGGCCCGCATCCGCGGCACGGTGACTTATCCGTCGACCCTGGAGCCGTGGGACATCTGCCTGACGGGGCGCTACGGCCGGGCACCGGGCTACGATCCGTTGGCCTATGCCGTGGAGCAGTGTCACCGCCGGGGCATGGAACTGCACGCCTGGGTGGTGGCCTTCCCCGTATGCAAACTGCCGGCCGTCAAGGCGCTCGGCGCGGAAGCCTTGCCGCGGCGGCATCCCGAACTATGCCGGCGCAGCGGCGACCAGTGGATGATGGATCCCGGCGTACCGGCCACGGGCGACTATATAGCGGAACTCTGCGCCGAGATAGTGAAGAAATATGAAGTGGACGGCGTGCATCTCGACTACATACGCTATCCCGAAAACAGTCTGCCGTGGGATGACCGCGACACTTTCCGCAAGTATGGCGCCGGGCAGCCGCTCGCGCAGTGGCGGCGCGATAACGTGACGGCCGTAGTGCGCAAGGTGCACGACGCCGTCAAGGCCGTGCGTCCCTGGGTGAAACTGAGCTGTTCGCCGGTGGGAAAATACGCCGACCTGCCGCGCCAGAGCAGCTACGGCTGGAACGCACGCGACGCCGTATCGCAGGACGCGCAGGGATGGTTGCGTGACGGACTGATGGACATCCTCTTCCCAATGATGTACTTCGACGGCCGCCATTTCTATCCCTTCGCGCAGGACTGGCAGGAGAATGCCGCCGGCCGTCTCGTGGTGCCGGGATTGGGCATATATTTCCTGAGTCCGCGAGAGAAGGACTGGCCGCTCGGCGTAGTGGAGCGGCAGATGTACTTCACGCGGCAGCTCGGCATGGGCGGGCAGGCTTTCTTCCGCAGCCGCTTCTTTACCGACAACGTAAAAGGACTGTATGACTTCGCCGCCCGCAGTTTCTGGAAATATCCTGTGCCGCTTCCGCCCATGACCTGGGCCGATAGTGTGGCGCCTGCCACACCGCAAGCCGCCGTGGAACGCCGCGGCCATGTGATACGCATGAGCTGGCAGGCGGTGAAGGACGACCGGCCGGAGGTGCCGGTGAGCTATAGCGTATACCGCCTTGAAGGCGACGGCGCGCGCTGGCCTGACGATGCCATACCGCTGGCGCGCGGTCTGCGCGTGACGAGTTACGAATACGTGCCGTTGACAAGCGCCGCGTTCGCCGCACGCCATATTGTGACGGCGGTCGACGCCTATGGCAACGAGAGCCTGCCCGATACGGCCGGCAATGTGCGGGAGCAGTTGGCGGCACCTGCCGGGTTTGTCGCGGTCGTGGACGGGTATGTCGCTTTGCCGCAGTGGGCCGTCGGTGAGAATATTTACTATGTGGCCGATATGGCGGGCCGGGTGGTGGCACGGCGGGAAGCGGCCGGTGGCGTCGATGTAAGGTCGCTGGCGCCGGGCCTTTACGAACTGCAGGCGTCCGATGGTGCAGGCGGACGGCGGACGGTGCTGCGCTTCAGTAAGCAGTAAGATGTTTTCGCCGCCCGAAACTGCCGGGTGACAGACTGCCGTCGGGCGGAATTTCTTATACAATATATATACGGAACAAGGGACAGCCCCGCATGGGATTGTCCCTTGTTGAATTTTTATTGCCCATAGTGCGGGGAGATTCAGCCGTCGTAAGAAAGGCGAAAGCAATGCGTCCTGTGTCCTTGCCGCGTGGTACTCTTATTTTTTCAGTACGGCCTCGAGTTCCTCCACCTCATGGCGGAAATTCTTGTCAATGGAGATGCGGCGCGCCGTCTGGTCGCAGCTGTAGAGAACGGTGGAGTGGTCGCGGCGGCCTATCTGCCGTCCGATCTGCGAGTAGGACATGTCGGTGTACTTGTGGCAGAGATACATGGCGAGTTGCCGCGCCTGCACGATGGCCTGTTTGCGGCTCTTCGAGAGTACTTCTTTTTGCTTCACGCCGTAGTGCTGGCACACGGCAGACAGGATTGTTTCGACGGTCAGTTCGCGCTTTTCAAGATTGACGGCGCGGGCTACCACGCGGGCGGTGAGAGCGAGGTCGATGTCGCAGTTGTCTACCACGGAGTAGGCCATGATGCTGTTGATGATGCCTTCGAGTTCACGCACGCTGCTCTCTACATTCTGCGCGATGTATTGCACCACTTCGGTCGGGAAGTTCAGTCCGTCGCGGCGTATCTTCGATTCGAGGATGGCCTTGCGCAGTTTCGTGTCGGGCTTTTCCATTTCGGCTATCATGCCCCACTTGAAGCGCGTGAGCATACGTTCCTCGATGCCTTCGAAGAGGACCGGCGGCCGGTCGCAGGTGATGATGAGCTGCCGGCGGTTCTGCTGCAGATGATTGAATATGTGGAAAAATGCCTGCTGCGTCTTGGCGGTGGTTATTTCCTGTATATCGTCGATGATGAGTACCTCGATGGACTGGTAGAAATTGATGAAATCGTTCGAGGTGTTGTGGATGACGGCATCGGTGTATTGTGTCTTGAAAACATGTGCCGACACGAAGAGAATGCGCTTTTCGGGGTGGAGTTCCCGTAGTCGCACGCCGATGGCATTGACGAGGTGTGTCTTGCCGACACCTGACGGGCCATAGAGAAAGAAGGGGTTGAAAGTGACCTGTCCGGGCTTTTCGGCGATGGAGAGGGCTACGGCCCGTGCCAATTTGTTGCTTTCACCCTCGACAAAGCTGTCGAAGGTGTAGCTCGGGTTGAGTTGGGGATTCAGGGCGGGAAGGGCCGGTGCGTTCTGTTTCTTTTGTATTTTGCGGGCTTCTTCCTGCGATTCCCGCCATTGGCGTATGGCTTCCTCGTTCTGCAGTATGAGTTGCACTTCTGTTCCGAACACATGGCCCAGGGCCTCGCTCACAAGTTGGCGGTGCTTTTCGCGGATATAGTCGCCTACGTACTTGGTCGGTACGCTGATGGTGAGCTGCTTCTCCTTGTAGCTGACGAAGGAGAGCGGCGCGAACCACGTGGAGTATTCACCGGCGGGAAGATGGCTCTTTATGTATTCCAGACAAGCGATCCACTTGTCAGCAGGGGTATCGTTCATTCCTTGATATTGTAGTTGCGTTCGGTGCCGGCAACAGGCGGCGCCGGCACGGACTGTCGTTGGGAGAGAAGGAAAAGATGTGTTTTCGCTCCCGGTTAACTGAATGCAAATTTCACACTTTTTTTTGAATCGGACAAGTAATGAACTGCGGCGACGGATAAGTTTTTTGTTAAGCCGTTGTCCGATAAAACTTTATTGTGCTACTTCCTTTTTCGCTCGGATCGGTTCCTGTCAGCCTGCGGCTATGGCCGGCAAGTGGCGCTTCCACCATGCAAAACGCACGATGGAGACGGCTACGGCGGTGGCGCTGATGCTGTAGCCGGCGGAGGCGGGCAGGGCCAGGCATTCCCGGGCCATGCAGATGTAGGCCGTGCAGACAGCAGTCATGAAAAGGGCCGGTAAAAATGTGACCCAGTAGCATTTCTTTTCGCGTACGAGATAGGCGGTAATGGCCCATAAGGTGAAGACGGCCAGGGTCTGGTTGGCCCATGCGAAGTAGCGCCACAGTGTGTTGAAACCGTCTTTGTCTGCCAGACTGAACCACAGGAAAGCGAAGGTGACGAGGAAGATGGTCGCGGCCACGCCGAGGCGTTTGAAAAGGTTGCCTTGCCCCATGTGGAATATGTCAGCCACGATGAGGCGCGCCGAGCGTAGGGCCGTGTCGCCCGTGGTGATGGGAGCCGCCACTACGCCGAGTATGGCCAGCACACTGCCGGCTGCGCCCAGCCAATCCTGCGTTACGGCGAAGACTATCTTGGGGGCACTGGGTTCGTTGATGTTTTCCGGCGCACTGTGAAAGAAACATACGGCGGCCGCCGCCCAGATGAGCGCCACGATGCCTTCGGTTATCATGGCGCCGTAGAAAATGGGGCGCCCTTGCCGCTCGTCCGGCAGGCAGCGGCACATCATGGGACTCTGTGTGGCATGGAAACCCGAGATGGCACCGCAGGCCACAGTGATGAATAGGATCGGGAATATGGGAGTCGTATCCGCTTGCGGATGCGTGTTCCGCAGACCGTCCCACAGTTCGGGCATTTGCGCCGGGCAGTTGAAGAAGAACATTACCAGCAGACCTGCGCCCATTACCAGCAGGGCCACGGCAAAGAGCGGGTACACCTTGCCGATGATTTTGTCTATCGGCAGAACTGCCGCCATAAGATAATAGACGAAAATGATGGCAATCCATGTGTAGAGTCCCAGTTGGCCGTCTGTCAGATGGTCGAGCAGTTCGGCCGGGCTGTCCACGAAGACAGCTCCGACGAGCAGGAGCAGCAGGATGGTAAAGCCCCTCATCACCTGCCGCGTAGTTGCGCCGAGATAGCGCCCCACCAGTTCGGGCAGACTCTCGCCGTCGTGCCGGAGGCACATCATGGCCGAAAGATAATCGTGCACCGCGCCGGCAAAGATACAGCCGAAAACAATCCACAGGAAGCAGCTCGTGCCGAATTTGGCCCCCATGATGGCGCCGAAGATAGGCCCCGTGCCGGCAATGTTAAGGAACTGGATCATGAAGATCTTCCAGCGCGGCAACCGGATATAGTCGATGCCGTCTTCAAGGCGTTGTACGGGAGTGGGGCGGCCGTCGGGGCCGAACAGGCGTTCCATCAGCCGTCCGTAGACGAAATAGCCGACTATCAGCGCGGCCAGGCATATCAGAAAAGTGTACATGGATATTTATTTTCTATGGTTTCCGCATTTATATAATGTAGGGCAATGAGACCGTCCGTACTTACTGTGCCGTTTCGCGGGCGATGTCGTTGGTGAGGTCTACGAACTCTTTTACGCTGAGCTGTTCCGGCCGCCGCGTGAGGGCGGCTTGTGCGAGAAAGGCGGTGTGGTCAGCCGCCCGTCCGGCTTCCGCGTCGAGCTGTGCGAAGAGCGGTTTGAGCGAGCCGCGCAACATTTTGCGGCGCTGGTTGAAGGCTGTCTTCACCACGCGGCGCAGCAGCCGCTCGTCGCATCCGCAGTCGTCTGAGCCGTTGCGGGTGAGGCGCACCACGGCGCTCTTTACCTTGGGCGGCGGGTTAAACACGCCGGGCTCTACGGTGAAGAGATACTCCACATCGTACCATAGCTGGAGCAATACGCTCAGTATGCCGTAGGTCTTGCTGCCCGGCTGCGCGGCCATGCGTTCGGCCACTTCCTTCTGTATCATACCTGTACAGCAGGGAATGAGTTCGCGATAGTCGAGCATCTTGAAGAATATCTGGCTGCTGATGTTGTAGGGATAGTTGCCTGTGAGCACGAACGGGCGCCCGCCGAAGGTGCGTTCGAGGTGCATTTTGAGAAAATCATCCTCGATGATGTTGTCCTCCAATAGCGGGTATTTCTCGCGCAGGTAAGCGACGCTCTCGAAGTCTATCTCGACCACCTTCAGCTCCCGCTGCTTTTCGATTAGAAACTGCGTCAGCACGCCCATGCCCGGACCTACTTCCAGCACCGGCAGGTCGGGGCAGGCGTCCACGGTGTCGGCTATGGCGCGGGCCGTTCCTAAATCTTTGAGGAAGTGTTGACCGAGAAATTTCTTGGGGCGTATGTTCTTCAGCATGGCTATATCTATTGTGGAAATGTAGAGTGGAACCTGTTGCGGCAAGCGGCGGCAAGTGCAACAAACCTATCAATTAATTTGGCGCTTTCCGTAGTTTGCACTACCTTTGGCCGTGTAATCGGGCCTGCCGCTGCAAGGCGACAAGTAGTAACAGATTGCAAAAATACTAAAAAACAGCGTAAATCCGCTCATATTGGAAACTATCATCAAACATATTTTCAAGGCGGTCTTGCCTTTTGTCCTGGGTCTTGCCATTCTGTGGTGGATGTATCACGATACGGATTGGAGCGAATTTTCCGCTTATGTGTTCCATCGCATGAACTGGTGGTGGATGGGGCTCTCGCTGGTTTTCGGCGTGTTGGCCCAGCTTGTACGCGCCTGGCGTTGGAAACTTGCCCTGCGTCCGCTCGGTTTCGAGCCCCGTCGCAGCGTGTGTGAAGACTCCATATTCCTGTCCTACGCCTCCAGCCTCTTCGTGCCGCGCATCGGCGAGGTGGCGCGTTGCGGCACCCTGAAGCGAAACGACGGCGTGCCCTTCGCCAAGGCTCTCGGCACGGTGCTGGCCGAGCGCGTTGTCGACAGTGTGGTCATCCTCCTGCTCACGGTCGGCGCCTTTTTGCTGCAGCTCCCCGACTTCCTGCATTTTCTGCGGAAAACCGGCGCCGGCTTCGGCCGCTCTTTCGAGCGCTACACCGATGCGGGCTATCTTGTCACCATGCTATGCGTCGTGGCTATCTTGTCGCTTGTAGTATTTCTCCTCCGTAAGTTTTCCGTTTTTACCAAAGGTAAGAACGTATTGCAGAATCTCTGGGCCGGTGTCATGTCGTTGCGGCGCATCGGCAACGTGCCGCTCTATCTGTTCTACTCGTTGTCCATCTGGGCGTGCTACTTTCTGCATTTCTACACCGCCTTCTTCTGTTTCGACTTCACGGCCGGCATTTCCGTCTCGCAGGCCTTCCTTATCTTTTGCATCGGCACCTTCGCCGTGCTTGTACCCACCCCCAACGGCGCCGGTCCCTGGCATTTTGCCGTGAAGACCATGCTCGTGCTCTACGGCGTGGCCGAGACGCCGGCCATCATGTTCGCCCTTGTCGTACACACCATACAGACCATCGAGGTCGTACTTCTCGGCGCATACGGTTGGGCCGACCTTTCCTACCGCCGTCGGTCGTGCCGTCCCGACATCAAACATGTGGAACAAACTCCTTAAATAAAAACAATAGAACCATGAGTGAAATCAAAAATCTGCAACCGCAAGCTATCTGGAAAAACTTTTACCTTCTGACCCAAGTGCCCCGGCCGTCCGGCCATCTGGCGAAGATACAGAAGTTCCTGCTCGACTGGGCAGCCGAGAAAGGCGTGGAGGCCCGGCAGGACGAGGCCGGCAACATTCTGATGTACAAACCCGCCACCCCCGGTATGGAGGATTGCAAGGTCGTGACGCTGCAGGGCCACATGGACATGGTGCCCCAAAAGGCGGCCGACTCCGCCCACGACTTCGAGAACGATCCCATTGAAACCTATATCGACGGCGACTGGGTGCGCGCCAAAGGCACCACGCTCGGCGCCGACGACGGTATGGCCGTGGCCACCATCATGGCCATCATGGAGGACGACAGCATCAAGCACGGCCCTCTCGAAGGCTTCATCACCGCCGATGAGGAAACCACCATGTACGGCGTCAACCACATGAAGGCCGACACCCTCAAGGGAGAGATACTGCTCAATCTCGACAACGAGACCGAAGGCGAGATGATAGTAGGCTCGGCCGGCGGCGTCAACCTCACCGCTTCCACGCAGTATCAGGAAGTGCCCGCCGACGCCTCCGACGCCGCCCTCCGCGTGAAGCTCGGCGGTCTGCTCGGCGGCCATTCCGGACTCGAAATAAACGAAGGCCGCGGCAATGCCAACAAGATGATGGCCCGTCTCGTGCAGGACGCCATCGCCAACTTCGAGGCCTATCTTGCCAGCTGGCGCGGCGGCAACATGCGCAATGCCATTCCCCGCGAGGCCGAGGTCGTGCTCACGCTCCCCAAGGAGAATGTCGAGGCCCTGTGCGAGGCTGTCGAGGAGTGGCGCCAGACTTTCACCGACGAATACGGCGCGGTGGAGACCGCCCTCGAGCTGACCTGCAAGGAAGTGCCCCTTCCTGAAAAGATTGTGCCCGAGGAACTTCAGGACAATCTTGTCAACGCACTCTGTGCCTGCCACAACGGCGTGTTCCGCTTCATCCCCGAAGTGCCCGCTATCGTCGAGACATCGTCCAACCTCGCCATTGTCGAGATAGGCGGCGGAAAGGTCATGTTCAAGGTGCTCATCCGCTCCTCGCGCGACAGCATGCGCGAATGCCTGGCCGAGACGCTCGAGAGCGCCTTTGCCATGGCCGGCATGAAGGTCGAGCTCGACGGTGACTATCCCGCCTGGCAGCCCAACCCCAAAAGCGAGATCGTGGAACTGATGAAGAATGTCTACCGCGAGCTCTTCGGCGAGGAAAACCGCGTGCAGGTCATACACGCCGGCCTCGAGTGCGGCGTCATCGGTGCCCACAAGCCCGACATGGACATGGTGAGCTTCGGCCCCACGCTCCGTTCGCCCCACACCCCCAACGAACGCTGCTTCGTGCCCAGTGTCGACAAATACTGGCGTTTCGTGCTCACCACCCTCGAGCGCACGCCCAGGAAATAAGCGATACCCTCAACGCGGGGCGGACACGCCACGAAGTGTGTCCGCCCCGCGTTTTTTTTTCTTATTTGAAATCCTTTTGCAATGAAAAAGCTATTCTGCCTTATCAGCCTCCTCTGCCTGTTGTCCTGCGTGAGTGTCCGGGCCGGAATACCGGTATGCGGCATGGTCGTCCAACCCGTCGATGACGACGACCGGCCGGCTTTTGTCAGCGACGAACTGCTTGAAGCCAATCCCCGGCTGATGCTTTTGATGGATACCTTGTATCGCCATACGCGCCGGGAGTCGTTTCCGGCCGAAGATATCCGCGATGATATCAAGTGGATGGATGCTTTCCGGCAGCGCTTGTGCCGTTATTACGCCGACACCCGTCATGCCGGGAATCTGTCGGCCATAACTGACACCATGTCGGTATATGCCATTGCCGACAGCGTCATAGCCGAGGCGCGGAAACTATGGGAACTCGACTGCGACGAGACGACGTGGGGCATCGCCGTCCGCAATTTTATAGAATACTCCCATGTGGCTTTCGAACACTTCAACGCCTATTCGGCGCTCTGCAATGCCTGCGGCGAAGAGGCGCCGAAGGAGTTGCTGACCCGCGAGTTCGCGGCATGGATGAAGCTCGCGAAGGTCTTTTCTGATTTGAATGACGATTGTTGCGACCTGTATTATTGGGGCGGAAGCATAAGGCACCCCATAAAGACCGGAAACGTGGTGGAAATATGGAAGGCTCACGTAGGCGTCTACCGTCGGGAACTGCAACTGGCGGTGAATGTCTTTTTTTCCGACCCCGTGAACGGCACTTTCCTGCCACCGGCGTGCCGTCTCCTGCTGGAGTGCTCCCGCCAGGCCGTCGGCAAGGCTGCGGGGGAGGATGCCTCTGACGAAGCTGGCGGCGCGGAGCCTTCCGGTGACGGCGACGCCGCCGATGCCTGGGAGATGTCCGATGAAAAGAAGCGTGCCAATGTGGAAAAACATGCCCGGACGCTGCTTGAGCGGTTGTCGCCCTGTCTGGACGAATGGGTGGCGGCGCACCGCTCGTTGACGGACGCGTTGGGCGATGATTTCCTGCATCCGTTGCATCTCCGCATTGCTGCAGGGATGCTCGTGGAATGGTCAGTTCTTATAAGTTCTTTCTGATTCCGGACCGTGGAGATGCGGTTTTCCGCACTTCCTACTTTAACGTATTTAACCTTCCGTCACATTTCGTGGCGTGAAAAGGTGAAATACATTACTCGCATTTCTTTCCCGAAGTAGTGTGTTTTGAAATGCAATAGGTGCATTTTGAAATGGAAGTAGTGCATTTTGTGAAAGCATTACTTGCATTTCGTCCGCCGATACGCCGTTTTTTCGCGCCGCGGCCTCCCGGGGGCCAATGAATAGAGGCAGACCGCGATGGTCTGCCTCTTTGCTGTTGCAAATATACGAAATTTTCCGGCCGAAAGCAAGAAGTGTTAAAATGCGCGTTGCTTCGTTTCGTCGGCGCGCCGTTTCCTAGTCGCAGCCTCAGGCCGGCGCGTGCCGGCACCGGGTGCGGCGGTGCTCAGAAAGTGAATTGCAGACCGGCCGTGAAGGTGGCGCGCGGCATGGGGTACCCGCGGAGCGTTTCGTAGCGCTGCGCCAGCAGATTCTCGCCTTTCACCCACAGCTTCAGTCCGCCGGCGGGCGCGTAGGATACCGAGGCGTTCAGCAGGCAGAAGTCCTCGCGTGTCGTTCCGTCCTCCGTGCCCGTCACCAGGTCGGCCACATATTGCAGTCCGGCGGCGGCTGTCCAGCGGCCCCGGTCGAAGTCGGCGCCGAGGTAGCCCTTGAAGGCCGGTGCCCCTTCGAGCGGCTTGTCGGTGTGCAGGTAGCTGCCGTTGCCGTTGAGCCGCCAGTGGCGTGCGGCGCGCCATGTCCAGTTGAGTTCCGCGCCGCAGTTGGTCACGGCACCCGTGTTCACGTTCATCGGCCGGTTGTCGATGCGGCGTGTCTGTATGAGGTTGCGCGCGTCGATGCAGAAGAGAGCCGCGCCGTAGGAAAACCGCCGGCCGGTGCGCCCCTGCCACGACAGTTCGTAGCTCATCAGACGCTCGGGGCGCAGCGCGTCGTTGGCCGGCCGCCAGAAGTACATCTCGCGGATGCTCGGGTTGCGGAATCCCTTGCTCACCATGGCTTTCAGCTCATTGTCGCCCGGCAGGCGGAACACGAGTCCGCCCTGCGGCACCCATTCGTCGCCCGCCTGCGAGTGGTGGTTGAAGCGCAGTCCGGCGTCGAGCGTGAGCCATGCGGCGAGGTCTTGCCGCCAGTCGGCGTAGACCGCCACTTCGTTGTCGTGGCGGTGGCCGATGGGGGCGCCCACGGTGCCGCCCGTCGCGATGTCGCGCTGCCAGGCCCGTCCGTAGAGGTGGCGGTAGTCCAGTCCCAGCGTGAGGCGTCCTTCGTCGGCCAGCGCGGCGCTTTGGTACCACGACAGGCCGCTGACGGCGTCGTCGGAGCGGAAGTAGAAGTCGGGCGGCACCTCTCCCGCCTCGTAGCCGTCGTTGATCTTATGGCGTCCGAAGTTGTGGTAGATGTTCAGGGCGCCCGATGTTTTTCCGTAGCGGTTCTCCACCGTGAGCGAGGCTACGCCGCGCGTCACCCACTGGCGGGCGCCGTAGACGGGCACCTGCACGGCGCCCGGGTAGGAGGCGTTGAAGTGCGTGAGGTCGAGGTCGGCGCTGGCCCGCCAGGCGTCGCTGAAGTCGTAGGCTGCCTTGGCGTAGCCGCCGTACTGCTCGAAGCCCATGTGCGGGCGGTGGTTGTCGCTGCGGCCGTACTGCCCGGTCACCACGCTGCCGAAGCGGCCCGCGCGCAGGCGGTTCGTCACCTCGCCCTGTACGGTGCCGTACGAGCCCGCGCCGAGCCTTATGTCCGTGACGGCGCCGTCGGCGGCCGGCTGCCGTGTCACGATGTTGACCACACCGCCCATGGCATTCGAGCCGTAGATGACCGAGGCCGGGCCGCGCAGCACTTCCACGCGCTCGGCCAGCAGTGTCTGGTAGGCGTCGGCCAGTGCGTGGCCGAATATGCCCTGGTATTGCGGATGTCCGTCGACGAGCACCAGCACGCGGCCGGCTCCGCTGCCCAGCCCGTGCAGGTTGATGCCGCCCGCCGCTCCGTCGCTCACGCCGTAGCCCATCATGCCGCGCGAGGTGGCGAAGAGTCCCGGCACCTGCTCGTTGAGGGCCGGCAGCACGTTGGTGCGGCCCGGTTCGCCGAGCTTGTCGCGCCCCACCACGCTGACCGTCTGCGGCAGGTGGCGGATGTCGGCGGCGGCGCGCGTGCCTGTCACCACGGCGTGCGGCAGGCGGCGCGCCGAAGAGTCGGCCGCCGTCTGCGCCGGCAGCAGCGTGGCGTGCACTGCCAGTGCCGCCGCGAGCAGCCAGCGGACGGAAGAGGAGGGTTGAGGGCGTCTCATCGGTCGATGCTGACGAGTTCGTACACCTTGCTGCCCAGACCTATCTTGGCGGCGTGGTCCACGGTGAGCGTGCCGTGGCGGCTGGCTATGCGTTCCTTGAGCGGCTCGTTGTCGTTGTCGGCCGTGGCCTCCATGCCGAAGACGATGTCGAGGCAGGCCTGGTCGAGCGCCACGGGGTCGGTCGAGGCCAGAATGCCGTAGTCCTTCAGGCGCGGCGCTGCCGGATGCGAGGCGCAGTCGCAGTCCACCGACATGTTGTTCATCACGCTGATGTAGATGATGTTGTCGCCGAAATAGTCGGCCACGCTCTGCGCCGCAGCGGCCATCGACTCCAGAAAGCCGTCCTGGTTGTCCACGTGGCTCCAGAGTTCTTCCACGCGGTCCGTCACGCCGGCCGTGTGGATATAGGCTTTGCCGCTGGCCGAGGCCACACCGATGCTCTGGTTCTTCAGTACGCCGCCGAAGCCGCCCATGGCGTGTCCCTTGAAGTGGGCGAGGTTGATCATGAAGTCGTAGTTCTTCAGATGGCTGCCCACGATGTTGTGGCGGATGTGGAGCGTGTCGCGTACGGGCAGCGTCATTTCACCCTCGGCGTCCATGATGTCCACCTTCGCGATCTTCGTGAAGCCGTGCTCCTCGGCCGTGCGCAGGTGGTCGGCCGTGCTGCTGCGCTTGCCGCCATAGGCCGTGTTGCACTCCACGATCGTGCCCTTCACCTTCTTCACGAGCGGTCCGATGAGTTCGGGCTTGAGGTAGTGGCTGTTGCCGGCCTCTCCCGTGCTGATTTTCACGGCCACCTTGCCCTTGGCCTTGTGTCCGAGCGCCTTGTAGATCCTGACGAGCGCTTCGGGCGATATGTCGCGCGTGACGTAGACCTTGGGTTGTGCAAAAGCGGCTACGCCGATAAGGACGGCCGAAGCCATTAAGAGAATTTTCTTCATAATGATTTGATTTTTATAGGTTTCCGGTTGGTGCTTCGAGGGGATGTTCCCACGCTGCAAAAGTACGGAAAAACTTCGGAGCGCCGATTAATAAAAATACGGTTCGTCATACCTTTTTTACGGATGCGCGTGCAGGCGCCCGCATACGTGCGTGAGATGAAAATGTACTGACCTGCACGGCAGACGCTTACGCGGAGGCTGAAAAACATTACTTGGTGTGTGAAAAAGCACTACTTGGAATTTTCACACGAGTAAGTACTTTTCAAATTCCAAGTAGTGCTTTTCGCGCACCGGTTACACTTCGCATCTGAAGGATGCGGCCGGAGACTGCGTGCACATATCTTTTCTTTCAGCATAACATATATGGGATACCGTCTATTACGCTGAAATGAAAAAACGAACAATGTTTTTTCATATAGAAAGAGGCAGAAGGCCGCAACGGCACCACCGGTTCCGAGTCAAAAAGACGGCTTTTCCGCAGAGATATACTCCGGAGGGGGAAAAACGACGCGCAGCCGCCCTGTTCCGCATTTGCGGGAAACGGGGCGACTGCGTTATCATCGCGTCGGCCGGCGACTCAGTCCTCCTCGAGGATGTAGGCGCGCTCTATCTCGCCGTAGAACACGGTGTGGTAGTCCTGGTTGGCGCCGGCGGCGGTGCCGGGCGCGGCGGCGGGATAGAAGCGGTCTTTCACGTGCTGGGGTATGGCGGCGTCGTTCTGCAGCTGGCTGTACACCACGCGGCACTCGAGCGTGAGGGGCAGCTGGGCTATGGCGGGCACGGCGTCGGGTGCGAGTGCACCGGCGGCGTCGGGCCAGACGGGCGTGAGGCCGAGCCGGGTCACCTTGTCGCAGTCGCGCCCCGACTGGGTGCCGCAGAAGGCGAGGATGGAGCGGGCGGAGGCGTCGCCGCGGGGTATGTTGACGGTGAAGCGGGGGTTGCGCCGGAGCATCTCGTGGGTGAAGCGGCCGGTGCGGATGAAGGTGATGAACACGGGCATGGCCCAGTCGATGCCAAGCATGCCCCACGATATGGTCATGCTGTTGACCTTGTCGCCGACGCGGGTGGTGACGAGCACGCCTTTCTTCAGTTCGGCAAGTATGTCGGAGGCGTAGTCGAATACGTTGATTTCTTTTTTCTTCATATCGTTTGTATGTGTGGAGAAACGGGAGACGGAACATTTCGGGGCGGCGTCCCGGGAGTTCAGTCGGGAAGCACGATCACGCGCAGGTAGTCCTTGAGCCGGACGGGGCCGCGGCCGTAGCCGCCCTGCGAGTCGCTGACGAGGAGGAGGGTCTGCCGGCCGTCGGCGAGGCGGCGCCCGAGGCACATGCCTTCATAGTTGGCGAAGGTGTGGTTGAAGGGTGTCAGACGGGTGGTCCAGCTGGCGAGGAGCGTCTTGATGAGGAAGCGGTTGGGGTCGAGCGCGGGCAGGGAGGTGGAGGAGTCGATCTGCCAACCCTCGCGGGGGTTGACGACGAAGAGTTTGCACACGACTTCGGAACTGAGGTATCCCTGGGAGACATCGGCCTCGCGCTCGAGCACGAGCAGACGCCCGTCGGGCAGAGCGGTAAGTTCGGGCACGCCCATCACGTAGATGCGGCCGAAGTCGTCGCTCTTGCCGCGGTCCATGCGGTAGGCGTACTGCGCCACGGGCTGGAGGTCGTCGCCGAAGCTCTGGAGGCGCAGCAGGTTCTGCGCGCCGGGATGCGCGGGGCCGGCTGCGGGACCGTCGGCGGGGAGGGTGCTCTCGGTGGTGGTCCAGAAGCGGCGGGTGGTGGGGCAATAGCTCAGGGCCTCGAAACCGTAGTTGCCCACGATGCGTGAGGGGCCGAAGATGGCGGGCACGTTCAGTTCGCGGCCCGTGGGACGCCCCTTGAGGTCGTACTCGAGTATGCGCTGGTCGCCCTCGCCGCTGATGAAGACGGTGCGCGCGGGGGGAAAGTAGGCGATGCCTTCGCAGTCGCGCACGGAGAGGCCGGCGCGGTCGAGCTGCGGACGGGGATTGCCGCGGAAGCCTGTGAGCGACACGTGCTCCACACGGCCGGTGGTTGCATTCTGGCTGATGGTGAACTCGAAGAAGCCGTCGGCGGGTTCCTTGTCGCTCACCAGCACGTAGCGGTCGTCGCCGAGGGGGGCGATGCCGCTATAGTTGGCCGCGCCGATGTTCCATTTCGACAGGGAGACTTGCCCGAGGTCTACAGCCTGCTGGGCGGAAAGGCCGGCGGCGCAGAGCGCCAGCGACAGGGCGGCGGCGACGCGGCGGAATTTTCGTTGGAGGAGTGTTTTCATGATTGGCTGGAATTATTCTAATCGAGCATCATCTCCACGCCGAACGGCAGGGCGCCGAGCAGCAGGGCGGCCAGACCGCCGGGGGTGACGACCTGCTCGGGGCGTTCGTCGGTAAGACTGAGGCGGCCGTCGGCAAGGACATAGTAGCCGTTGTTCTCGGGTATGTCGGCATCGCCTCCCACGCCGATACGCAGTTCGAAGTCGGGATGGGCGCGGAGCACGGCGCGCAGGAAACGGTCGACATTGACGACACGAGCCATGGCGTAGGGGCGCGCACCGTCGGCGGTACCGGGCACGGGTGGCCGGACGAAGACTTCGGAAACGCCTTCGGCGCGGCAAAGGTAGCCGACGAAGCTGTCGCGCACGGCCTCGTCGTCGAACCGCCAGCTGCTTACGAACAGGCGGCCGTCGGCCTCGCGCGCGGCTAGGCAGAGACCGGCGATGCGGCGGCCGCGGCGGGCCGTGAGCACGTAACCGTTCTCGAGGTCGCAGAGGGCAAGGGCCGCGAAGAAGTCGTCGGCCGAGGGATGGAGCATGAAGCCGCCGACGACGGCGGCATGGCGGCGATAGTACACATAGAGCTCGTCGGGCCACTCGTCGGGGCGCTCTACCTGCACGCCGGCATCGGCAGACGCCGGAGCGCTGTGCGCGACTTCGCCGCGATAGGTGGCGGTCCAGTAGGCGCCGTGGTGTTCCTCTTCATAGAAATGCCGCAGATCCTCGCTGCCAGGAATGAGAAAACTGACGGCGCCGCCGCGGCGGTAGAGGTCGCGGTGGCAGCGGTGGAGTATCTCGCGGGCAAGACCGCGACCGCGATGCGCGGGGTGGACACAGAGACCGGAGACATAGCCGGCATGGAGCACACTGCCGTAGAAAGTCATGCGATAGGGCAAAAGGTGGGCGGCCGCCACAACGGCACCATCGCGACGAAGGGCTACATTGCGGTCATGGCGGTATTTCTCCTCGAAGTAGATGTCGAGGAACTCGTCGCTGTCGTGAAAACAGGTTTTCCACAACTCGCGCGACTGTTGCTTCAGTTCTTCTGGAGTGAAAAGCATATCGGAATCCTGTTGGAAGGGGTAAGACTGATGTAGGGGAGCGGGGCGTCAGCGGTCGGCCGGCCGGTCGGCGAGTGTCAGGGTGTACTTTTGCAGCAGACGCTCGGGGCGGTAGGAGGCCTTGGCCCGGCGCAGACCCTCCACGCCGAGGTCTTCCTCACGGTTAACATAGACATACTGCTCGGGGATGCGGCGGGCGAACTCGCGGTTGATGAGCGCATAGGCGCCTTCGTAGGCGGTGTCGGCCTTCTCCACACACACATCGAAAGTGTCGTAGTTGATGGGGGCGCCGTAGGTGAACGCCACCAGGCGGCCGTCCACACGCAACGCGCCGCCCTGCCCGTCGAGCTCCGCCCAATGGCCGAGAACATATTCTACGGAACGGCGCTCGTCGGCATAGCTCAGCCAGGCGTTGTCGCCGGACTTATGGTCGGCCCACTGCGCGTCGAGTGCCAGACACTCTTCGAAGAGGTCGGCGGTGAGGGGAAGGTATTCGTAGTCGGGATAGAGTTTCAGAAAACGGTTGATGTGATTGCGCTTGGGCTGGAGGGCCTTGCCGGAGAGTTCGGACAACGAGGAGCGCAAATAGATGTAGTCGGCATAGGCTGGGTCGGCCTTTGGCTGAAAGCGGCCGGGCATGGCCTGCTCTATAAGCGCAAGACGGTGCTCGCACACTCCCATCATGAAGAAGGAATGGCCCTGTCTGTCGGCATCGGCAAGTAGCACGTTCATTATATGTTCCCAGTCGCCGCCGCCCACGGGAGCGAGATAGGCCGGACGGCCGTTCAGCCGGAAACGCAGCAACAGCCAGTCGTCGCAGACGGCCAGCTCGGTGTCGTAAAGAAAACGCCAACTCATCAGATTCATGAAGTTGAGATCACAATTGCGGCAGTCGGCGGTAAGGACGCGACGACGGACTTCGTCGCGGTCGGAAAGTGTGAGTGAACGAAAATCTAAGGTTGTCATGACATCATCTTCTTTTTTCATTCTTAAGAGGACGCGGCACTCAGTAAGGAAAGCGCCGCTTCAAGGAACCGTCGAACGTACTGACGAGCACTTCGACAGAATCGCGGCCGCCGACGAGCCGGTCGGCGTAACCGTAGAGCGGACAGGAGAGGCAGACCCGCCGGCGGTAGTTCTGGCCGTCGGCATTGCTGTCGTGATAAAGCTGCAGGCGGAGCAGGCGCGACCCGTCGGCCCGGCGTTCGACACCGCAATCCTTGAAGGCAAAGCGATGGGCGCCGCCGGAGGTTTTCACATAGATGTAGAAATTAAGATACCGTCCACCACGCGAAAGGGCCTCGACACCGACAGGTTCGGTGCGCATCTGAGCCTCCGATATCTGTTCGGGAAAGGGAGAGACTACGGGCGACAATGCCTGCAATACGGCTTTACGGCCACCGGTCTCGCAATAAAGCACTTGCGCACGGACAACGGTGTCGGGAACCTGCCAGTCGACCGATGGCGATACACGCAATGTGTCGCCGATGTCGCGTACCATGAACGCGACCTTGCCGTCGGCACCGGTGAACAGTTCGGCCAGTTCCTGACGATAGGCCGGCCACGGCGTCTCGTCATCACCACAGGCACACAGCAGCAGCGACAGCAGAGAAGCGAGCAGCAGGCGGAAACGATTCATGCGCGGGCCTTCAGCTGGTTATACAAAGGATTGGCATACATCGTAAGAAGACGCTCGAGGAGGTAGTCTTCGTCCTTGCCGGGAATCTGTATCAGCGCCAGACGGCCGTCCACATACTCCTCGAAACGGCGACGCTCCTCGGCAGTATATTCGGCCGAGAAAGCGGTGGTGCCGTCGCGCCAGTCGGCGGCGATGTAATTGTTGGGGAAGAGGCGGTAACGGCAGTGTATCTCACGGTCGATGCGCTGCGCCAGTTCTGGATAGAACCGGTTCTTGGGCAGCGCGGCAAGTTCGTCGATCCAGGTATTCACAGGCGGTGCGGCGGCATAGTGGATGCGGCCTTTGTAACCGAAAATACCGGTCTGCATATTTTTCAGATCGTCGGCAGGACTTTTCTTGTAGTCGGGCATGTCGCGCTTGAGCTGGAACTCCTGCGCCTTCAGGAAGTCGCAGGGATCATACTCGTAGGAAATGGCGAGCGGCACGATGTTCAGTTCCTTCAGACTTTCGAGGGGAGTGCCCTCGCCGCCCATCGCCATCATCTTCAACACGGATTCCTGAGTACGGTCGTCCGAGTCTTTGGCGCGACCCTCACGCTGGGCAATCCATATATTCTCGTGCTTGCGGCTGACGGCGAAGTGCATATAGCGGCTCATCAGACGGCTGCTTTCGAGCATCTCTCTTACCCCGACCGAACGCCGCACGATAAAGGACTTATTCAGCCGCACCAGCGTTTCTATCCATTGTGTAATGAGCAGATTGTCGCCGATGGCAATCTCTACGGTAGTAGAAAAACCATTGTCTATCAGAAATATGTCAAGAAATGCCGAGTCGAGCACAATGTCCCGGTGATTGGACACAAAAGTATAGTTGTCGGTAAGGCTCGGCAAGGCGGAGCTGTCCAGCCCGTAGCCGGTACTCGTCTTCCCCAACAGGTCTTTCAACAGAGCGTAGAAGAACTTCTTCTGAAAGTCCAGATTATCCGTACATGTAGCGGCCAACTGACGCAGGTCGTCGATGCTTTTCCCCTTGAAAAGGGAGAGGGCTATCCGGCAAAAGCCTTCGTCGGAGAGCAGACGGTCGAAAGCGGCCGGCATCTCTTCGGGGGTGAAGGGGCGTATTTTGTCAAACTCAGCGGGTATGTTCATAATCGTATTTTTTCAGTCCTCGGATATAATGTCAGTAAAAGGCTCAGGCGAAGCGGCCTTCGATAATGGCGGAGAATATGTCCTTCAGGTCACGACCGGCAGCACGTACCTGCTGGGGTATGAAGCTGGCGGCGGTCATGCCCGGCGTGGTGTTGACCTCGAGCAGATTGATGGTCTCGTGCCCTTTCTCGCCGCTCAGTATGTAGTCCACGCGAATGATGCCGTAACAATTGAGCAACTGATAGATATGGCGCGTCATCTCGCCTACGCGGGCGGCCGTTTCGGGAGCAATACGCGCGGGGGTTATTTCCTGACTCTTGTTGTTGTACTTGGCGTCGAAGTCGAAGAACTCCTGCGCGGTGACAACCTCGGTGATGGGGAACACGACGATCTCGCCGCCAAGTTTGCAGCAACCGCAGGTTATTTCCGTGCCTGTCATCATCTTTTCTATCATTACTTCATCGCTTTCCTGCATGGCCTTCCCGATGGCAGGATGCAGGGCTTCGGGGGTCTTCACCTTCGTCACGCCGAAACTGCTGCCGCCGGCGTTGGGCTTGACAAAGCAGGGAAAGCCCAGGCGGCGTTCCACCTCGTCAGCTGCGGGAAGTGCCTCGCCCTTGCGCAGCAAGATGGAGTCGGAAATATTCAGATGAGGACTGGTGCGAAGGAAAGAATTGAGAGCGAACTTATTGAAAGTAAGAGCCTCGACGAGTACATCGCTGGTGGAATAAGGTATGCCTACCAGGTCGAAATATCCTTGCAGGATGCCGTTCTCGCCGGGAGTGCCGTGTATGGTGATGTAAGCGAAATCGAAAGTATGATGCCCGTCGGCAGCCGTGAAGGAGAAATCGTTGCGGTCAACGGGACAGATCTCTTCACCATACTGCACCTGCCAGTTCTTACCTTTCATTTCCACAATATGGCAATCGTACTTTTCCTTGTCCATGGAGGCAAGAATATTGGCCGCACTCTTAAGCGACACGCCGTATTCGGAGGAATCTCCGCCGGCAACTATCGCAATAGTTCTTTTCATAATCAAACGTTATTAGTCTTGTCGTTTTTTGTATATATTGTATCTATAAGAAGAGACAGATATGCCGCTCCGGCCGTCGGCCCGGCCTCCGGGGCGGGAGTCATACTCAGTTTTCACCGGGACGCTGGGCCGCGCCGCGCACGAAGACCCGCCATTTCTCCAGCAGAGCGTCCATGTCGGCCGGCAAGGGAGCGGAAAAATCCATCTCCTTACCCGTAACGGGATGCTTGAAACCGAGTGTCCGGGCATGCAGTGCCTGACGCGGACAAAGGGCGAAGCAATTGCGCACGAAGGCGGAGTAGCTGCCCGACTGCTGACCGCGGAGTATCTGATCGCCGCCATAGCGTTCGTCGTTGAACAGGGGATGCCCGATATGCCGCATGTGGGCGCGTATCTGGTGCGTACGGCCGGTTTCGAGGATGCACTCCACGAGAGTCACATATCCGTAGCGCTCCAACACGCGGTAATGCGTGACGGCGTGCTTGCCCACCTCGGAACCGGGAGGAAAGACGGCCATCTGCATCCGGTCGTGCGGATTACGCGCGATGTTGCCTTCTATGCGCCCTTCCTCCTCTTGAAAGTTGCCCCACACCAAGGCGTTGTAGCGGCGGCGCGTAGTCTTGTTGAAAAACTGTACACCGAGTTTTGTCTTGGCGTCGGGTGTCTTGGCCACGACGAGCAGTCCGGAGGTATCCTTGTCGATGCGATGGACGAGCCCTACTCCGAGGTCGTTCGGGTCGTAGTCGGGATTGTCGCGCAAGTGCCATGCCAAAGCATTGACCAGTGTGCCGGTATAATTGCCGCAACCGGGATGCACCACCAGGCCGGCAGGCTTGTTCAGGACGATAAGTGCTTCGTCCTCATAGACAATATCGAGGGGAATGTCCTCGGGATCTATTCTGTTTTCGTAACGCGGGCGGTCAAGCAGGAGCGTCACCACATCGGCCGGCTTCACGCGATAGTTGCTCTTCACGGGTTGGCCGTTCACATGCACGAACCCGGCTTTGGCCGCGGCCTGCAGGCGGTTGCGCGAGGTGTCGGGCAGGTGGTCGAGCAGGAACTTGTCCACGCGGAGCAACTGCTGTCCGCGGTCGGCCACTACTCGGAAATGCTCGTAGAGTTCGGCATTTTCGTCTTCGCCCGGTTCATAGATGTCCTGTCCGTCGGCCATTTCCGGCAATACTTTCTCCTCCATCATTCAAACTCGTCATATTGCTTTTCGGGCACCGACACTCCGCCGCCGTCTTCCAGCAGTTCGTCGTCCTGCTGATAGTCGGGAGCGAAATACTCGTAGTCGAGACTGTCGTCCGCGTTGAATTCGTCTTCCACGGCGCCGTCGCCCACAACGAGCGTTACGGGCGTCACTACCGATACGCGCGTACCGCCGGACACGACATTTCCGTTCACCTTCACGAAGTAGACCCAGTCCTTGTCGCCCGAAGTATATTCTATGCGCAGATATTTAAAGCCCAGGGCACGGAGCTTCGCTTCGGCCTCGCGGCGCGAACTGTTTTCCGCCAAAGCGGGCAGTGCTATGGCCCGGGCACTCGAAGCGTTGACTGTCAGGCCGATGATGCGGCCGGTCTTTACCCGCACGCCGGGACGGATGGCCTGTTCCAGCACGACATCGCCCACAAAGGTGTCGATGTAGCCGGTGTCCACCACCTCGCACTGCAGTCCGAGGGCCTCGAGCTTCTTCTGCGCCACCTCGAGCTTCTGGCCGCGGATGTCGGGTACCGACACCGATTCGCCGTGGTTGGTGTAACATTGCAGAAGGCTGAAACAGCCGAAAACGAGCAGGCCCGCCACGATCAGCATGCCGAGGCAGTTGCCGACCATGAATGGGCCGAATACTTTCTTCAGGAAGGTGGATATGGTCATAAGATACTTTCGTCGGATTTGCGTCTGTCAATATGTGCGCAAATTTAATACAAAAAAACGAGAGAAGTAAAAGTTCCGTTGGTAAAAACCTTTACTTCCCTCGCCGGCGGACTTGCCTGATGCAGGCAGTCCTTTACTTATTTCTTGCCGTGCACTTCGTCGGAAACGGTCAGTTTCTTACGGCCTTTGGCACGACGGGCTGCCAATACGCGACGACCGTTTGCGGTCTGCATGCGCTGGCGGAAACCATGTTTGTTGTTTCTTTTTCTGTTGTGAGGTTGGAATGTTCTTTTCATTGTCTTATGCTGTTTTTATTTTAATTACCTACGGGTTAAGGCTCTGCCGCGAAAGGGGTGCACGGCTACGGGCTGCAAATTTAGACATTAAATTTAGAATAGCAAAGGGCTACGCCGCATAAAAAGTCTTTTTTGCATCATAAAAACCGGAGTTTCCGCCGTCGGCGGCCCGACACCGCCAACAGTTCCGCCGTCGCGTCCCCGCATCGGCCCTGCCCTTGCCGGACAGGGCGGAGGCGGACTCACTCGCCGGCGGCAAAGCGGCTGGCCTGCTGGGCTATGAGTTCGGCGTCGTCGAAATAGTTGATTTTCATCGCGGCGCGCACATCGTCGAGCGTGGCTGCCGCCACGGCGCGGGCCTCCTCGCAGCCTTTGCGCAGCATCTCGTAGACGGCGGGAATGTCCTTCTCGAACTCCTTGCGGCGCTGGCGTATCGGCTCGAGCTCCTCCTGCAGGATATTGCAGAGGAAGCGCTTCACCTTCATGTCGCCGAGGCCGCCGCGCTGGTAGTGGGCCTTCAGCTCGTCGAGACTGGGATAATCGGACAGATAGCGTTCGAAATGTTCGGGACGGCAGAAGGCGTCGAGATAGGTAAAGACCGTATTGCCTTCCAGATGTCCGGGATCGTTCACGTGCACGTGGAGCGGGTCGGTGTACATCGACATGACTTTCTTCTGCACCTCGTCGGCCGTCTCGGCCAAGTAGATGCAGTTGCCGAGGCTCTTCGACATCTTGGCCTTGCCGTCGGTGCCGGGCAAACGCAGGCATGCGGCGTTGTCAGGCAGCAGGATGGAAGGCTCCACGAGGGTATCGCCGTAGATGTAGTTGAAGCGGCGCACGATTTCAGTGGCCTGCTCGAGCATGGGTTTCTGGTCCTCGCCGGCGGGCACGGTAGTGGCGCGGAAGGCGGCGATGTCGGCCGTCTGGCTGACAGGATAGGTGAAGAAGCCCACGGGAATGCTCGACTCGAAGCCGCGCATCTGTATTTCGGTCTTCACCGTAGGGTTGCGCTGCAGACGGCTCACCGTGACGAGGTTCATGAAGTAGAACGAAAGCTCGCAGAGCTCGGGTATCTGACTTTGTATGAAGAGCGTCACGCGCGAAGGGTCAAGCCCGCAGGCAAGGTAGTCGAGCGCTACCTCCACCACGTTCTGGCGCACCTTTTCGGGATTGTCCACATTGTCGGTCAGTGCCTGCGCGTCGGCTATGAACACGAACATTTTCTTGAAATCGCCGGCGTTCTGCAGTTCCACGCGGCGGCGCAGCGAGCCTACATAGTGGCCGATGTGCAAGCGGCCGGTGGGGCGGTCGCCCGTCAGTATCACCTTTTCTTTTGCCATGAGTTTTCTGATGGATTGTCTTTCGTTTTGTTAGGACGGTGTGTTGTCACGAGATGCAAAATTACTCATTTTTTTCATAATGTCTGCCTTCATTTTCAGAAAAGCCTCCGACGCACCCGTCGCGCAGCGCCCCTGGCGGCGCACGGCGCGCGTTTTCCCTTTCGGCAGCGCCCCGGAAAAACGGTCGGGAAAGTGGGGCGAAAGTGGCACGCCGTCCCACTTTTGTGGCATTGCTTCCCACTTTTGTGGCAAGGCGTGCCACTTTTTGCGGGACAGGGCTGGAGAGCGGACGGAAAGGTGCCGCGAAAACGGCGGCGGACGGTGCCTTGAAAAGCACTACTTGGAATTTGAAAAGTACTTACTCGTGTAAAAATTCCAAGTAATGCTTCTTCAGCTTCCGTTACCTGCTTTTTTCAACAAAAATACGGTTGCAACGGCCTATAAATAGAGGCAGACCGCCGCGGCCCGCCTCTCTGCTGGTGCAAATATACGAAATTTTCCGGCCGGAAGCAAGAAGTGTTAAAACCGGCCGTCTTGCCTCACCGGCGGAAGAAGGAGAAGTTGACGCTGCCGTAGGCGCGGTGCTCCACGAAGTCGGGACGGGCCGAGAAATCGTTGCCCTTGCCGTGCTCCAGCACGAAGAGACCGCCTTCGGCCAGGAGGGAGCCGCGCATGACGCGGTCGGGCAGTTCAGGCAGTTCGGGCAGGGCGTAGGGAGGATCGGCGAAAACGAGGTCGAACTGCCGCGGACAACGCTCGATGAAGCGCAGGGCGTCGGCGCAGAGGGGCGTGGCGGCCGGATCGCCGAGCTGCTTGAAACAGGCGGCGATGAAGGCGAAATGACGGCGGTCGCGCTCCACGGTCACTACCTCGCGGCAGCCGCGCGAGAGGAGTTCGAGCGAAATGCTGCCCGTGCCGCCGAAAAGGTCGAGGGCGCGGGTCTGCCCGAAGTCCACGTAGGCCCGGAGCACGTTGAAGAGGTTTTCCTTGGCAAAGTCGGTGGTGGGGCGGGCCTTGAAGGAACGCGGCACCTCGAAGTGGCGTCCTTTGTACAGGCCGGTGATGATGCGCATGGTCGTAGGTTTTTTTCTGGAGGAACGGAAGGGGTCAGACGGTGGGGCGGCCGAGTATGCCGAGCACGAGGTCGTAAGGCACCTCGGGCGTTGCGGCCACGGCGTTGCGGTTGAACTCTGCCGCGGGGAGCACACGGCACACGTTGGCGGCGTAGTGCCGCAGTTCGTCGAAGAGGGCGTCGCGTGCGGCGGGCTCACCGGCCACGTAGAAGGTGGCGCAGTCGTCGCGCCGCGACGGGCCCGCGCCGCCTGCGGCTACGGGGGCCACGCCGGCGCCCAACTGCCGGGCCATGTTGAGGGCATAGTAGGCGGCGTCGGCCGCGGCGGGGGCGTCGAAGGTATTGGCGCCGAGCAGGCGGGCGCCCTCGTAGGTCACGACGGTGGCCTGCGCTTCGTGCACATAGGCGAACACGCGCCGCTGGCTCTGCGGCCCAAGCCCCTTGGCGGCGAAGTGGCGCAGCACGGGGGTGAGGGCCGACACGTAATATACCTTCGGGAAGATATCCTCGAGGGCGCGGCAGGTGGCCGTCTCGAGGGCGAAGAGCACGACGCAGTTGGCTTCGGACACGATGTCGTAGAAGACCTGGCGCTTCTGCTGCGAGGGGAAGCAGGCGTCGTAGAGGGCGACGCAGTCCTCCTCCTGAAAGTCGGTGAGCGGCACGAGTGTCGACGGGCCGCACACGAGCAGCTGCGCGCTCTCGCGGCGGGCGTCGCCGAGCAGGTCGACGGTGCGCACGGCCTCGCGCAGATTGGCCGTCAGCGAGGTCTGCGGCCGCAGACGGTAGGGGCGGAAGCCGAAGTCGGCGGGCCGGACGGCGTCGTAGCGGGCGAAGCAGAGACTCGACGGGGCGAGGCGTATGTAGAGACGGCCTTGCGGCCTGGAGGCGTTATCGGTCATGGCAGGAAAATAAGTTGTGTCAGCGGCGCGGGCGGGCCAGGCGCGGCAGGAGCAGGCGCCCCGCGACGGCGGCCAGGAGCACGCCGGCGGTGTTGGCGAGGAAGTCGGCCCAGTCGCCGGAGCGTGTGGCGGTGCAGTATTCCTGCACCAGCTCGATGAGGCCGCTCATGAGTACGGGCAGCACCACGGCGAAGAACAGGAGGCGCACCGGACGCAGACGCAGGCCGCTGCGCCAGTACTCCCACCACCAGAGGCAGCCCAGCACGAGATACATCGTCACGTGCACCACCTTGTCGAAATTGTCGATAGTGTCGAGGCGCGTCGAGGGCGGTTTCAGAAGGCAGAGCGCCCAGATGGCGGCAATGCAGAGCGTGGTGAGCGGAAAGCGGCGCAACGTGTTCATAGGAGGACTGATGATGAAGATATGGAAGACGGTGGAGCGGAAACGCGGACAGGCCGGCGGATGCGGCGGATTACCGGAAGCGGCCGGCGGCGGCATCGTATTCGAAGCCGGCGGCGGCGAGGCGCTCCTTCAGTTCGCCGGCTTCCACACCGGCGGCGGCGCAGAAATCTTCGAGCGAACTGTATTCGTCGCGCAGCTTCATGTTGACGAAACTGAGCAGTATGAAGGGGTCGGCGGGTAGTTGCATATCGTAGCGGAATAAGTGGTCGGCGGCCGCGGCGGCGCGCCGTGTCGACAGGCAAAATTACGGATTTTTGCGGAGCAAGCCAACGGCGCGTCGATAATATGTGTAATTTTGCCCGAAATTGGCGGTCTGCCACCGCCGTCCAGCCCTTTTCACCGATGAATACCGAAGATCTGTTATCGCTCATGGCGGCCGAGTTTCCGCACGAGCCCACGCCGCAGCAGCGCGAGGCGGTGTGCCGCCTGGCCCGCTTCGTGGCGTCGCCGCGCGAGGAGGCGGCCTTCGTGCTGCGCGGCTACGCCGGCACGGGCAAGACCTCGCTCGTAGGGGCCCTGGTGCGCTCGCTCGCCCGTCTGGGACGCGAGACGGTGCTCCTGGCCCCGACGGGCCGCGCCGCCAAGGTTTTTTCCGCCCACGCCGGACGGCCGGCCTACACCATACACCGCGTCATCTACCGCCAGCAGACCTTCAGCGGCGAGGGCACGCGCTTCAGTCTGGGATACAACGCGCGGCGCGGGGCGCTCTTCATCGTGGACGAGGCCTCGATGGTGGCGCGGGGCGGCGGCGGGCTGTTCGGCTCGGGCCTGCTGCTCGACGACCTCGTGCAGTTCGTCTACGCCGGCGGAGGCTGCCGGCTGCTGCTGGTGGGCGACACGGCGCAGCTGCCGCCCGTGGGCGAGGAGGAGAGTCCGGCCCTGAGCGTGGCCTGCCTGAGGGGCTACGGTCTGGAGGCGGAGGACATGGAACTGACGGAAGTGGTGCGCCAGAGCAAGGACTCGGACGTGCTGGCGGGGGCCACGCGCCTGCGCCGCCTGCTGGCCGCGGGCAGCGAGGAACTGCCGCGGGTGCGCGGCGACGCCCGCGGCGAGGTGCGCTTCCTGCCGGGCGGCGAACTCATCGAGGCGCTCGTGGGGGCCTACACCGACTACGGCACGCAGGAGGTCATCGTGGTGACGCGCTCGAACAAGCGGGCCAACATCTACAACCAGGGCATTCGCGCGCGCATCTTCGACCGTGAGGAGGAGCTGACGCGGGGCGACCTCGTGATGGCGGTGAAGAACAACTACTACTGGACGGAGCAGCTGCAGCGCGAGATGGCGGCGGCGGAGCCGGGCGCGGTCTGCCCCCTGCCCTTCATCGCCAACGGCGACTGCGCGGAGGTGGTGCGTGTGCGCGGCGTGCACGAGCAGCACGGCTTCCGTTTCGCCGAAGCCACCCTGCGTTTCGCCGACTACGGCGACGCCGAACTGACCTGCCGCGTACTGCTCGACACGCTCGGCTCGGAGTCGCCCTCGCTCACGGCGGAGCAGAGCCGGGCGCTCTACGAGTCCGTGCTGGCCGACTACGCCGATGTGCCCTCGAAGCGCGAGCGACTGAAACGGGTGCGCGAGGACGCCTACTACAATGCCGTGCAGATAAAATACGCCTACGCCGTGACCTGCCACAAGGCACAGGGCGGGCAGTGGAGCCGCGTGTTCGTGGATCAGGGCTATCTGACGCCCGAAATGGCGGGAGCGCCCTATCTGCGCTGGCTCTACACGGCCTTCACGCGCACCACCGACCGCCTGTATCTCGTAAACTGGCCCGAAGAGCAGCGCGAGGCGCCGGCCGCCGGCACCGCCGGCGAAGAGGGGGCATAGCGGCAGGGGGCGGCCGGAATAGCCTTTATAGCTTTAATAGCTATTACAACTATAAGAGCCATAGAGGCTATCAAAGCTCTATTATCCCCCAAGCCCCTTACGCCGTCCGATTTTAACACTTCTTGCTTTCGGGCTGAAAATTTCGTATATTTGCATCAGCAGAGAGGCGGGCCGTGGCGGTCTGCCTCTATTTATAGGCCGTTGCGGCCGTATTTTTGCTGAAAAAGCAGGTAACGGAAGCCGAAAAAGCACTACTTGCCGTTTGAAATGCAAGTAGTACATTTTAAAATGTGTTACTTCGCGATGAGAATCCATTACTTGCATTTTAAAAAGGACGGCTCCGAAATGTTGCCGAAGGTTAAATACGTTAAAGTACGGCGGCGCGGCCGGCCCGCTTTCTAAAAGGGAAAGCCGCACTGCACGCAATCCAAAATAAAATCGTACTTTTGTAGCGTCTCCGACAAGCGGCGCCGTGCGCCGCCGGCCGCAATGCGGCCACCGAAACGTTTAACACACAATCATATCCATAAAGTATGACGAAACGCAAAATACAGTTCAGCCTTGTCTACCGCGACATGTTCCAGAGCAGCGGCAAGTTCCAGCCCCGCAAGGATCAGCTGGAGCGCATCGCTCCCGTAATCATCAAGATGGGCTGCTTCGCCCGCGTAGAAACCAACGGCGGCGCCTTCGAGCAGGTGAACCTCCTCTACGGCGAAAACCCCAACCAGGCCGTACGCGCCTTCACCAAGCCCTTCAACGAAGTGGGCATAAAGACACACATGCTCGACCGCGGCCTCAACGCACTGCGCATGTTCCCCGTGCCCGCCGACGTGCGCCGCCTCATGTACCGCGTGAAGCACGCACAGGGCGTCGACATCACACGCATATTCTGCGGTCTCAATGATGTGCGCAACATCATTCCCTCTATCCGCTACGCCCTCGAGGGCGGCATGACGCCGCAGGCCACGCTCTGCATCACCAACTCGCCCATACACACCGCCGAATACTACGCCGGCATAGCCGACCAGCTCATCGAGGCCGGCGCGCCCGAAATATGCCTCAAGGACATGGCAGGCATCGGACAGCCCGCCATGCTCGGCCGCCTCACGAAGATGATCAAGGACAAGCATCCCGAAATCATCATACAGTATCACGGACACAGCGGCCCCGGCCTCTCCATGGCCAGCATCCTCGAGGTGTGCCGCAACGGCGCCGATGTCATCGACACGGCCATCGAACCGCTCTCGTGGGGCAAGGTGCATCCCGACATCATCTCGGTGCAGAGCATGCTCAAGAACGCCGGCTTCGACGTACCCGAAATCAACATGGAAGCCTACATGGAGGCCCGCAAACTCACGCAGGAGTTCATCGACGACTTCCTGGGCTACTTCATGAACCCGGGCAACAAACTCATGTCGTCGCTCCTGCTCGGCTGCGGACTGCCGGGCGGCATGATGGGCTCGATGATGGCCGACCTCACCGGCGTGATGAGCGCCATCAACGCCAACCGCGCGAAGGACGGCAAGGAGGCCCTCTCGGAAGACGCCCTGCTCGTACGCCTCTTCGACGAGGTGGCCTACGTATGGCCCCGCGTGGGATACCCCCCGCTCGTGACGCCCTTCTCGCAGTACGTGAAGAACATCGCCCTGATGAACCTGCTCACCGAGTCGATGGGCAAACCGCGCTACACCATGATGGACAACGCCATCTGGGGCATGATTCTCGGCAAGAGCGGCAAACTGCCCGGCGAGGTAGATCCCGAAATCGTGGCACTGGCCAAGGAGAAAGGATTCGAGTTCACCGAAGCCGATCCGCAGAGCTACTATCCCGACGAGCTCGACCGCTTCATCAAGGAGATGGAGGAGAACGGCTGGGAACGCGGCGAGGACGACGAGGAGCTCTTCGAGTTCGCCATGCACGAGACGCAGTATCGCGACTATAAGAGCGGAGCCGCCAAGAAACGCTTCCTGGCCGACCTGCAGGCCGCCAAGGACAAGGCCGGCGCCGCCGGCATGACGCCCGAAGAGGCCGCAGCCCTCAAGCACGCCAAGGCCGACGCCATCGTGGCGCCCGAAAGCGGAACGCTCCTCTGGGAAATCGGCGGCGACGCCGAGTGCGTCAAGAGCATCGAGCCCTTCATCGGCAAGGAATACGCCGAAGGCGACTTCTTCTGCTACATCGAGAACAACCACGGGCAGATACTCGAAATACCTGCCGCCCTCGGCGGAAAACTCGTGGAGATCAACGCCAAACAGGGCGCCCGCGTCAACAAGGGTGACGTGGTGGCCTACATCGAACGCCCCGCGGCCGAATAACAACCGCCGCGACACGACATACGGGCAGGTCGGCCGGACACAAAAAACGGCGGACCTGCCCGTCGGCGTTATCGCGGACCGGCTCCGGCACGCGGGGAGCCCGCTCCGCTACGTGCCTGCCCCACCCTGCCGCGTGCCGCAGCCGCGCCGTTACCTTTCCGCGCCCGCGCGCGTACATTATTATATATAGTCACTCATCCGAAGAAAACCACATCCCATGGCCAAGAAACAGGAATACCTGCAAAAGAACGCGGACTACCTCGAAGCCCTGCGCCGCGAAGCGGACATCGTGGAACTGCCGGCGGGCGTGCTCTGCCGCGTAGTGCAAAGCGGCGACCCCGAGGGCCGGCGGCCCGACATACGCAGCGTGGTGACCGTGCACTACACGGGGCGCCTCATCAACGGCCGCGTGTTCGACGACACCCGCCGCGCGGGAGTGCCCGCCGCCCTGCGCCTGAAAGACCTCATAGCCGGCTGGCAGATCGCCGTACCCCGGATGCACGTGGGCGACCGCTGGATCGTGTACATCCCCGCCGAATACGGCTACGGCAAACGCGCCGTCGGACAGATACCCGCCAACTCGACACTCGTCTTCGACATAGAGCTCGCCGGCATAGCCTGAGGCGCCGGCGCAGTGCCGCACGGTGCAATACAATAAGGAAAATTTGCTCATATTGCACAAAAGCAGTACCTTTGTGCCGATTTAAGAAGAGTACACTTATTACATTTACACATTACACTAATGACTCACAATCTTTTGAAAGGAAAGCGCGGCATCATCTTCGGCGCGCTCAACGCGGACTCTATCGCCTGGAAAGTTGCCGTAAAGGCAGTGGAAGAAGGCGCAACCATAACGCTCAGCAACACGCCCATGGCGCTGCGCATGGGCGAACTCAACGAACTCTCCGAACAGCTCAACGCTCCCATCATACCGGCCGACGCCACCAGCGTCGAGGACCTCGAGAAAGTGTTCGCCGAGAGCGTGGAAAAGCTCGGCGGAAAAATCGACTTCGTGCTCCACTCCATCGGCATGAGCCCCAACGTGCGCAAGCGCCGCACCTACGACGATCTGGACTACGGCTTCCTGCAGAAGACGCTCGATATTTCGGCCATTTCCTTCCATAAGATGCTGCAGGTGGCCAAGAAGCAGGATGCCATCGCCGAAGGAGGCTCCGTGGTGGCGCTTACCTACGTGGCCTCGCAGCGCACGTTCTTCGGCTACAACGATATGGCCGACGCCAAGAGCATGCTCGAGAGCATCGCGCGCTCCTTCGGTTATATCTACGGCCGCGAGAAGGGTGTGCGCATCAATACGGTCTCGCAGTCGCCCACGCCGACCACGGCCGGCAAGGGTATCAAGGACATGGACAACCTCATGGACTTCTCCGACAAGATGTCGCCTCTGGGCAACGCCTCCGCCGAGGAGTGCGCCGGCTACTGCGTCATGCTCTTCTCGGACTTCACCCGCAAGGTAACGATGCAGAACCTCTATCACGACGGCGGCTTCTCGAGCATGGGCATGAGCCTGCGCGCCATGAACCAGTACGCCAAGGACATGACGCCCTACGAGGACGAGAACGGCAAGGTCATATACGGCTAAAACCACTTAACGCACAGGCACATGGGCTTTATCAGCAAACTATTCGGCACGACGCCGGCCTCGCCCGAAGAGGAGACCCGGCGCGAGGAAGAGCGCCGCTTCAACACCCTGCGCGACGACGGCGTACGCGCCATGAAGATGGGCGAAGTGAAATATGCCGTGCAGTGTCTGGAAAAGGCGCTCGAACTGCGCCCCGACGACCTGCCGGCCACAGGCTACCTGGCCGAAGCGCTGGTGCTCTCGCAAAACTTCGCCGACGCGCTGCCGCGGCTGGAACGGCTCGCCGCGGCCTGTCCCGACAACGTGGAGGTGCGCCTCCTCCTGGCGCAGGCCCAGGGCAAGACGGCGGATTTCGCAGGCATGCGGGAAACGGCGGCTGCGCTCCTGGCCGACTGTCCCGGGGAACCGCGGGCCATTTATCTGGCCGCCGAGGCGGCCAAAGGGCTCGGCGACGATTTCGGCGCCATCGCCTTCCTCACCCAGGCGCTCGCCCTGCGCGAGGACTACGCAGAAGCCCGCCGGCTGCGCGCGGCCGTACTGGCCGACATGGGGCAGTGGCACGAGGTGGCGAAAGACACCGCCGCACTCGTGGAGGCGCAGCCCGACAACGACGAAGTGCTCGTGATGCACGGCAACGCGCTCGCGGCCTGCGGCGACAACGAGGCGGCCGAAGCGGCCTACCGCCGCGCGCTGGAGGCCAACCCCTTCGGGGGCGAGGCGGTAGCGCGTCTGGGACAGCTCTACGAGACGACCTCGCGGCCCGACCTCGCGCTCAAGACCTACGACGAGGCCATCGCGCTGCGGCCGGACTTTGCCGAGGCCTACAAGCTGCGCGGAGGCGTGAAGCACCGCCTGCACGACGAGGCCGGTGCGGCCGAAGACCTGAAGAAGGCGCTCGAGATAAAGCCCGCACTGGCGGAAGCACTCGACGGCGAGTTCTCGAACATCGAGAACCGGCAGAACGAAACCTACCGCAGTCTGAATCCCTACGGTTTCTGACCGCGACCGTCATCCTATACATCCGCAAAAGGCGCGGCCGGGAGTAAGTTCCCGGCCGCGCCTTCCGTATGTTCCTGCACGTAGTCAGAAAAAAGTGGGACGCCTTGCCACTTTTGTGGCACTGCTTCCCACTTTTGTGGCAAGGCGTCCCACTTTTCAGCCCTTACCGAAAAAGCGGCGCCACTCCTGCTCGAAATTGGGCGTGAAGAAGTCCTGCCCGAGCCGGCGCTCTATCTCGTCGCGCCCGAAGTAGCGCCCGCCGTCCACCTCGGCGGAGGGGTGCGGCTCCTGCGTGCTGACGCAGGTGTAGGCGTAGACCAGTTCTCGCTCGCGGCGGCTCTCGAAGACATAGCGCTCGAGGAGGCGCGGCTCGAAGGCTTCGAGTCCTATCTCCTCGCGGGCCTCGCGGCGCAGCGCCTCTTCGGGCGTCTCGCCGCAGTCCATGTGGCCGCCCACGGCCGTGTCCCAGCGGCCGGGCTGTATGTCCTTCCAGTCGGGCCGCCGCTGCAGGTAGAGCCCGCCCTGAGGGTTGAACACGTGGAGGTGCACCACGGGATGCAGCGCCTTGCTGCCGCCGTGGCAGAAGCCGCGCGTGGCGGCGCCGGTCACCCTCCCCTGTTCGTCGACAAGGGGGAGCATTTCCTGCAAGTTGTCCTTCATAAGTTTTCTGTCTGCCGGATTATTGTTTGGGAAAGAGCAGCGAACTGTCGCCGTAGGAGAGGAAGCGGAAGTCGTGGCCGAGGGCGTAGTCGTAGATGTGCCTCCAGTTTTCCTCGCCCACAAAGGCGGCCACGAGCAGCAGCAGCGTGCTCTGCGGCTGGTGGAAATTGGTGACGATGGCTTCGACGATATGGAAGCGGTAGCCCGGAGCGATGATGATCTGAGTGGCGGTGGTGAGAGCGTGCAGACCGTGGCGGTCGAGATAGGCCAGTATCTCGCGGAGAGCGTCGAGGGTGGAAAGGGTCTCGCTCTCGGCCGCCGCCTCGTAGGGCAGCCACTGCGGCACGTGCAGCTGCTCGGGCGCGGCGTCGGGGTTGCGGTGCAGGAGCAGGCCCACGTAGTAGAGGCTCTCGAGTGTGCGCACCGAGGTGGTGCCCACGGCCACGCAGCGCCCGCCGTGGGCCACGAGGCGCTCGATGACGGCGCGCTCCACGGCTATCCATTCGGCGTGCATGGCGTGGCCGGCTATCTCCTCGCTCTTCACGGGCTTGAAGGTGCCGGCGCCAACGTGAAGGGTCACCTCGCGGCGCTCCACGCCGGCGGCGTCGAGCTCGGCGAGCACGCGGGGCGTGAAGTGCAGGCCGGCCGTGGGTGCGGCCACCGAACCTTCGATCTTGGAATATACGGTCTGGTAACTTTTCAGGTCGCCCTCTTCGGTGTCGCGGTTGAGATAGGGCGGTATGGGCAGTTCGCCGACGGCCTCGAGCACCTCCGAAAAGGCCACGTCGGCGTCGTTCCAGGCGAAACGTATCTCGTGGCCGGTGCCGCTCGGGCCGAGGCGCTCGGCGGTGAGCGTGAGGCGGCGGCCCGATACGGTGATTTCGCGGCTGAGCAGTCCCTCCTTCCACTTCTTGAGGTTCCCCACAAGACAGGTCCAGGTGACCTCGCCCGTCCGTGCAAAGGATTCCTGATAGTCGGCGGGTGTGTGCGGCTCAAGGCAGAACACCTCGATGAGCGCGCCCGTATGCTTGTGGAAATGCAGGCGGGCCTGTATCACCTTCGTATTGTTGAAAACCATCAGCGCGCCCTGGGATATGTAGCCGGGCAGACGGCTGAAGACATCCTCGCGCGGCGCTTCTCCGGGACGGTACAGGAGGAGCTTGGAGGTGTCGCGGTCGGGCTTCGGATACTTGGCTATCCGTGCCTCGGGCAGGTCGTAGGCGTAGTCGCTGATGCGTATGTGTTTCGTGGCTTGGGTCATTTCTTTTTCCTTTTAGCGCGGCAAAGTTACAACTTCCTTGTGATTTCGCTCCGCGTTTCAAAAAAAATGCTTAGTTTTGCGTTGTAGGGTGCCCGGCACCGCCTCTTCGTCCCCGCCCTGCGCGGCGGACCCAACAACTTAGTCCTCATGTGGTCTTCCTTATTCCTCTACATAGCCGCCGCCTTCTACGCCTTGCTCGTGGTGAGCACGGTGACCGTCGTGCTGCTCGAGAACCGGCAGCCCGCCAAGACCATCGCCTGGACCATAGTCATCGTGATGCTGCCCGTAATAGGGCTTGTCATCTTCTACTTCTTCGGACAGAACATACGTAAGGAGCGCTACATCAGCCGCAAGCAGTACAGCCTGCTCACGCGGCGGATGCTGGCCGATGTGCGCTGTCTGCCGTCCTCGGCCTGCCCGCCGAAATACCGGCCGCTGGTGCAGCTCTTCGACCATACGAACCGCGCGGTGCTCACGGCCGTGCGGCGCATGGAGGGATACAACGACGGTGCCGGCTGGCTCGTCGCGCTGCTGCGCGAGTTTGCCGCCGCCCGCGAGACCATACATCTGGAGACATACATCATAGAGGACGATCCCGTGGGACGCCTCGTGCGCGACGCCCTGGCCGACGCGGCACGCCGCGGAGTGGCCGTGCGGCTCATCTACGACGATGTGGGCTGCTGGCACGTAAAGCCGCGCTTCTTCCGCCCGCTCGCCGAGGCCGGCGCACAGGTCGAGCCCTTCCTGCCCGTACGCTTCCCCAGCCTGACGCACAAGGTGAACTACCGCAACCACCGCAAAGTGTGCGTCATCGACGACCGCGTGGCCTTCATCGGCGGCATGAACCTCGCCCTGCGTTATGTCAGCCGCGCGAAAAAGGTGTGGCGCGATGTGCACGTACGGATAGAGGGCGGCGCCGTAGCCGACCTGCAGCGCCTCTTCCTCAGCGACTGGCTCTTCGTGACCGGCGAGCGCCTGCCCGACGGCGTGTGGAAAGACCACGTACGCCAGCAGCCGGAGCACGCCACCGGGACGCGCGGCGAAGTAGCCGCCGGGCCGCCGCTCCTGCTCCAGATTGTCCCCTCCAACCCCGTGTCGCGCTACCCCGAGATCATGTACGGACTGACCTGGATCATCCAGCACGCGCGCCAGTATCTGTACATACAGACTCCCTACTTTATGCCCACCGAACCGGTGCTGCAGGCCCTGCAGACGGCCGCAATGAGCGGAGTGGACGTGCGCCTGATGGTGCCGCAGAAGCCCGACGCCTTCTGGCTACGCTACATCAACGACAGCTACTTCAGCGCCGTGCTGCAGGCGGGCGTGCGGGTATTCACCTACAAGGCAGGCTTCCTGCACAGCAAGTGCGCCGTAGCCGACGACGACTGGTGCACCGTAGGCTCGTCGAACATGGACTTCCGCAGCTTCGAGAACAATTTCGAGGCCAACGCCTTCATCTACGGACAGGAAGCGGCGCTCGCCATGCGCGCCACCTTCATGGAAGACCTGGCCCACTGCGACGAAATCATACTGGGCAACTGGAAGAAGCGCCCCTACCGCCGCCGGCTCCTCGAGTCGTACACACGTATCCTGTCGCCTTTGCTCTAAGACTTACTCCACCGCCATGCGCCTCTATTGCTTTCTCCTCATATATATAATGAGCGGTCTCGCCGCCGTAGCCGACAGCATATCTCTGTCCGACGCCCGGCAGACGGCGGCCGGTTTTCTGCTCACGGCCCGTAACGACGGACGCCGGCCGGCACGCCGCGCCATCCGCGAAACGGCCGGAGCTCTGCGACTGCGCGCACGCTCGCGGTCATATTATTTATTCGACGACGCGCAGGGCCGCTTCGCCGCCGTAGCCGCCGACGACCGTTTGCCACAGATACTGGCCTACCGCACGGACAGTCTGCCCCCGCAAGGCGACGCACGGCTGCCGTTGCCGGAAGGCTTACTCGACTTGTTCGCCGCCTACGACCGCGCGCTCCTTCACTACGGAACCGGACGGATACACATGGCCGCGTCTTACACAGGGCCGGCCATCCCGCCGCTCGCCACCGCCATCCGTCATCAGGAGAAGCCCTACAACAATTATTGTCCTTACTACCGTAACGCCGACGGTACGCTGAGCGAGGAGCGCTGCGTGGTGGGCTGCGTTGCCACCGCCCTCGAGACCGTACTGAGCTACCACCGGCGCGTCTACACCCTGCTCGACACACTGAAAGGCTGGACCACCGAACACTACGACATACCCGACATCGCGCCGGGCCTGTCCGTCGACACACGCCTCATACTCCACGACTACGACCGGGAGCCCTACACCGCCGAACAGGCCGATGCCGTGGCCCGGCTGTCCTACCTGCTTGGCGTTGCGGTAAGGATGAACTGGTCGCCGGGCAGCAGCGGCGCCAATGTAAGTAATGCCGCCGAACCGCTGCGGCGTGCTTTCGGTCTGGGCTACGTACACTATGCCGACAGCTATAAGTACCGGCCGGACGACTGGCTGGCGATGTTGCGCGCCGAGTTGTCGGCGGGCCGGCCGGTAGTTTACGCCGGCGCCGCCATGCGCATGAACGGCCACGCATTCGTACTCGACGGACTCGACGAGGAGGGACTTTTTCACGTGAACTGGGGCACGGCCGGCGACTACGACGGTTACTTCCGCCTCGACCTGCTCAATCCCTCCGAACCCCTTTACGACCAGACAGAGCAAGGCGCGCTCGAGGGGTTCTTCTGCAATCAGGAAGCCCTCCTCCTGCACCCCGACGCACAACCCGGCACCGTGCTTCCCGACACCCTGGCCCGCACGGGCCGCGAATTAGTGGCAGACAGCCTCGTCTTCGACCTCGCGCCCGAGGCCGGCAAGGTGACGCCGCTGCGTCTGTTCGTGCGCAACGCGGCCGCCGTGGCGCTGACAACGCCCCTCGAACTCTTCACCAACGCCCCGTCCGACACGGCCCTCCTCCGGCAGGCCGACTTCGGCGCCCTCACCGGCGTGACGCTCCAACCCGGCGAAAGCCGCGTGCTCCGCCTCTTCGCCACCTTCTGGCAGCCGGGCGAACGGGTGCTCCGCCTCTCGCCCGACGACCAGGCCATCATCTACGAGCGGCCCGTAACGGTGTTGCCCGGCAGCGGCGTCGACCTCGTCTTCGGAGAACCCGCCGCGAGCTTCCCCGAACGCGGCACGGCCGAGATAGTACTGCCCGTGGCCAACCAAGCCGCAGACGGCCGCGCCGGACAACGCATCGTCTACGAACTCTTCGAGGGCGAGCCGCGCGAGGGTCACAACGGCACCTGCCACACCGCCCACTGCTTCCTGCCCGGCGGCGAAGCGATGACCGACACCGTGCGCTTCCGCGGCCTCATACCGGGGCAGGCCTACACCCTGCTCGTGCGCAGTCCGTGGACCGTCCGCCACACGCTGCGCTTTACCCTTCCGTCGGAAACGGGTGTCAGCCATGCTCCCGCCGACGCTCCGGACGCCTCCGGCTCCCCGCGCCACGACCTCTCGGGCCGGCGCCTTGCCCCTTCGGTGCGTCCGCCGCGCGGCACCGTCGTCGTGAGCCGCGGCCGCAAGTATCTCTCCGAATGAACCGGGCGCCGGCCGTCCGGCCCGCCCTATCCGTATAATCCCCTAACCTATCAGAAAAAGAAATGGACAACGTGAAGAATTATATCCGCGAGAACGAGCCGCGTTTCCTCGACGAGCTCTTCAGCCTCATCCGCATCCCGAGCATCAGCGCCCTGCCCGAGCATACCGCCGACATGACGCGCTGCGCCGAACGCTGGCGCGAGCTGCTGCTGGAGGCCGGCGCCGACCGCGCCGAGGTAATGCCATCGGCCGGCTGTCCGCTGGTCTTCGCCGAGAAGCACGTGGACGACAACGCCCCCACCGTCCTCGTGTACGGCCACTACGATGTGATGCCCGTCGAACCGCTCGGACTCTGGCCTTCGCCGCCCTTCGAGCCGCAGGTGCGCGACGGCCGCATCTGGGCCCGCGGTGCCGACGACGACAAGGGGCAGTCGTTCATACAGGTCAAAGCCTTCGAGTATCTCGTGCGTCACGGTCTGCTGCGCCACAACGTAAAGTTTATCCTCGAGGGTGAGGAGGAAATCGGTTCGCCGAGCCTCGGCGCCTTCCTCGAGGCACACCGCGCGCTGCTCGCCGCCGACATAATCCTCGTTTCCGACACGAGCATGCTCGCCGCCGACCTGCCCTCGCTCACCACCGGCCTGCGCGGGCTGGCCTACTGGGAGATAGAAGTGACAGGCCCCAACCGCGACCTTCACTCGGGCCACTTCGGCGGCGCCGTGGCCAATCCCGTCAACGTACTGTGTGAACTCCTGGCGCGCGTGGTCGGCCCGGACGGCCGCATCACCATCCCCCACTTCTACGACGAGGTAGAGGAAGTGCCTGCCGGCGAGCGGGCCATGATAGCCGAGATACCTTTCGACGAGGCCCGCTACAAACAGTCCATCGGCGTGCGGGCCCTGCGCGGCGAGGAGGGCTTCAGCACGATAGAGCGCAACGCCTGCCGTCCCTCCTTCGACGTGTGCGGCATCTGGGGCGGCTACACGGGCGAAGGGGCCAAGACGGTCATTCCCTCCAAGGCCTTCGCCAAGGTATCGTGCCGCCTCGTGCCTCACCAGCGTCACGAACATATTTCGCAACTCTTCGTCGACTACATCGCCGCCGTAGCGCCCGACTGCGTCAGCGTGAAGGTGACGCCCCTGCACGGCGGCGAGGGCTACGTGTGCCCCATCGACCTGCCGGCCTACCGCGCCGCGGAACTCGGCTTTGCCAAGGCCTTCGGACGCCGGCCTCTCCCCGTGCGCCGCGGAGGCAGCATTCCCATCATTGCCGACTTCGAGCGCACGCTGGGCATAAAGACCATTCTCATGGGCTTCGGTCTGGAGAGCGACGCCATACACTCGCCGGGCGAAAACTTCCCGCTCGACATTTTCCGCAAGGGCATCGAGGCCGTCGTGGAGTTTCACCGCTGTTTCGACGAACTGCCGGCCGACGACGGCAGCGCCGCGCACTGACCGGCCGGCACCGCGCCCCAGGAGTGGGAAGCAGTGCCACAAAAGTGGGAAGGCGTGCCACAAATGTGGCACGCCTTCCCACTTTTTTCATATTCCGTCGGCCGGCACCGGCAAGCGGTCCGACGCGGCACTACGCTAACGCATCTCGCGAATCCACACCGTGCGCGGCGCCGTCATGTAGGGCACGGCCGTGACGCTCACCGCCGGCGCTACACTGTCGGCCGGCGTGCCGGCGTCGCGCCGCAAATGTCCGCAGAGCACCACCTCGCCCTGCTCGCCGTAGTCGGCCTGCGGCGCAAAGATCTCGTTGCCGGAGAGATAACAGCCGGCGTGGTCGGCACTGAGAGCATAGACGAGCGGGCCGCGCTGCAGGGCCACGGCGCCGCGCACCTCGCGGCCGCCCTCGGCGCGGCGCAGGCACTGCACCTCCATGGGGAGCTCTATGAGCGCCTCGTCGCCGCTGTTCCACTCGCGGTCTATGACGAAATAGCCGGCCGCCACTTCCGAACTGAGCAGTTCGCGGCCGTTGACGCGCACCTCGGGCTGCGGCCACTCGCCGCTTCCCTCCGCCGCATAGCCTTCGGAGGGAGCGGTGCGCCCTACGGCCCAGCCGGGCAGGCGCAGGCAGAGGCGTATGTGCCGGGGATGTCCGGCAAAACCCGACAGACGCACCCTGACGCGCCCCTCCGAGGGGAGGGCGGTGAGTATGTCCACCACGCAGTCGTAGCCGTCCAGGCGCACGTGCGTCGTACTGTTCACGTAGAAGTTCACGTAGAGACTGCCCGCGGCCGTGGCCAGCATGCGCCCCATGCCGTCCACCAGCGCCTGCGCCGCCACGTGCTTCTCGAGCGTCATGTCGCCGGGCGCCGCCGCGGTGCCGCCCATCAGGTTGAAGAGGCCGCGCTCCAGGGCGTCGGCATAACGTGCGTCGGCCGTGAGCCGCAGCAGTTCGGCAGCCTCGTCGAGCACGGCGGCCGACGCCGTCACCTGCGGCGCGTCCTCATGGCCGAGGCCGCCCAGCAGGTTGAGACGGGGCGCGACGGCGTCGTCCCAATGGCGCACCAGACGGCCGAAGGCCTTGCGGCCCGGCGCCTCGCCGAGAGGCCGCTCGCGCAGCGAGGGGTCGAGGGCGAGTGCCGTCGAGCGGGGTTCGGCCACGCCGCCCACCCAGGTGACGACACTGTCGGCCGGCACGTAGGTCAACGGGACGGCGAGGCGTTTCTGCGCGCATACCATCATGGCCGCCAGGCAGGCGGCCATGATGAGAAAGTATCTTACGTTCATGTCTTTCGGATAAAGTCTTTTCAGGTTCCGGCGCCTCACGGACACGCGGGCCTTATCAGAATATGTCGGCACTGCGCATCAGACCGTGGATGAAACGGTCGGCGATAAACACGGTGAGAATACCGAAAATAAGCAACAGCACGCAGATGATGAGACCGCCTATGGCCATTCCCTTCCGCTCCTTGCCCAGGCCTACGAGCGAGAAGATGAGCGCCACTATCCAAGTGACGGCAAAGCCGAGGAAGGGCACCCAGGCCACCAGGCACAGGAGCGCGCAGACCAGCCCCACGACGCCGGGCGTATTGCCTTCGTTATCACGCGGCGCATAAGCCGGTTCCACAGATGCCGCCGGCGTGCTGAAGGTAACGGGGGTAGGCTGTATGGGCTGGGGAGCTGCCGGAGCGGGCTGGGGAGCTGCCGGAGCGGGCTGGGGAGCCGCCGGAGCGGGCTGGGGAGCTGCCGGAGCGGGCTGAGGAGCCGCCGGAGCGGGCTGGGGAGCT